>ERZ780195.703-NODE-703-length-31982-cov-13.900085_pt1 | contig 31982 bp, 34 predicted proteins | sample MGYA00511017_ERZ780195 | MGnify/ENA primary metagenome ERZ780195 (study PRJEB29588, sample SAMEA2159974) | human gut metagenome | biome: human gut; feature: human-associated habitat; material: faeces | place: Denmark | collected 2008/2010 ...
CTAAAGGCTAGAAAGCTAAAGGCTAGAAAGCTAAAGGCTAGAAAGCTAAAGGCTAAAAGCTAAAGACGGGAGAGGCACAAAAAGTAAAAGGTAAAAGGTAAAAAGTAAAAGGGGGGAAAGATAGGGGGAGGAAGAGAGAAATGGGGAAGAGGAGAAAGTGCAACAATGGAGTTGCCAAGTAACGCAGCAAGGTGCTGCATTAAAAAAAAGAATGGAAAAATTTAAAGAATTAGGTTTAGAAGGAGAAATTCTAAAAGGAATTGAAGATTTAGGGTTCGAGGTTCCTAGTCCTGTACAGGAAAAAGTAATTCCCGTGATTTTAGGGGAAGAAAATGATTTGGTGGCCTTGGCTCAGACCGGGACCGGTAAAACAGCGGCTTTCGGTTTGCCCTTATTGCAAAAGCTGGACACTTCATTGAATGCAATTCAGGTGCTGATTCTGAGTCCTACCCGCGAGTTGTGTATGCAGATCGGTAAGGACTTGCAGAATTATGCGAAATACCGGAGTGATATCCGGGTGGCATGTGTATATGGGGGGGCGGATATCCGCAAGCAAATCAGGGAATTGGATAGAGGAGTACACGTATTGGTGGCTACTCCGGGCCGTCTCTGTGATTTAATCAAGCGGGAAGCGGTGAAAATCGAACAGGTTCGGGCAGTCGTACTCGATGAAGCCGACGAGATGTTGAATATGGGTTTTAAGGAGGATCTGAATTTTATTTTGGATGAAACTCCTGCAGAAAGAAATACCTATCTGTTTTCAGCGACTATGCCTCGTGAGGTGGAACGTATCGCTAAGAATTATCTCCGTAATCCTCAGGAAATTTCTACCGGAAAGAAAAATCAGGGTGCAGATACAGTGACGCACGAATATTATCAGGTGCTGGCCAGGGATTGTTATGAGACTCTTCATCGGGTGATCGACTGCGCTCCGGATATGTATGCGATTATTTTCACCCGGACGAAAATGGATGCCCGGGAAATTGCCCGGAAGTTACAGAAAGACGGGATCGATTGTGATGCCCTGCACGGTGACTTGAGTCAGGCACAACGGGATGATGTGATGGACCGTTTCCGGGCTAAACGGCTGAAAGTGCTGGTGGCTACCGATGTGGCGGCCCGTGGTATCGACGTCTCGGATGTGGACGCGGTCATCAACTACGATGTCCCCGGCGACAACGAACATTACACCCACCGGATCGGCCGCACCGGCCGCGACATGCAGAAATACCGCCACTCGTCGCACACATGGTCCTCCAGCGCCGTGTCCAGATCCTCCGGCCGCGTCTGCGAATACAGCATCAGCGGCACCGTCCGGATAAACGCCCTGCAGTTCCGGAACACATACATCCGCGGATACCCGTTCTCGTCGAACTGCAGCCGGTAATGGCACTGCATCCACCCCGCGATCCGCTCGTTGTCGCCGGGCGAAAAATACACGCCGTACCGCGCCGCCGTCTGTGCCACGCTCTCCCCGCGCGACGCGTCCCAGATCGCCGGATCCGCCACGCCCGTGATCTCCCGGCCCTTGAGCCACGGATGCTCCGTCTCGATCCGCCGGATCTCGGCAAACTGCCGGTCCGGCGTCCACTTGACGCCCTCGTTCGGCGTCCGCGTGCAGCCGTAGAGCTCCAGGATCCGGTAGAGGACCCCGTCATAGTCGACCGCCCACCACGCACAGGAAAACGGCTTTCCATACCCGAAGTCATAACTCCGGCAGACTGTCCATCCCTTATCCGGCGTAAATGGCTCGATCACATGTGTCCACTGCCGGTCCTGATAATGCTCCGGCGCATCGCGGAAGTCCTCAAAGAACTGTCCCTCGTACACATCCCATGACCCGTACAGCCACGCCTCGCGCAGTTTCGGCGGCAGTGTCTCCAGCTGCTTCAAATACTCCGGCTGCTGCCGCATCAGCGCCCGGTTGTCCGTCACCAGCGCCTGCACAAAGCTGTAATTTTCCGGCTCCTCGCCTGTCTCGAACCGGCGGTCAATGAACAGCCGCTTAAAATACCCATGCCCCGGCCCGCCGGGGTTCAGCGTGTAATACGTCCGCTTCGGCAGCCCGTTCGTCCCGCGCACGCAGGCGTTGATTGCGTCGATCCACGCCTTTTGCAGCTGCCCGGCCTCGTCGAGAAACACCACGTCGTATTCCGCGCCCTGATACTGCCCCATATCGCCGTCGCATGCGCAGTAGCCGAACGTGAGCGTCGACCCGTTTGGAAATTCGAACCGCTTGTCCGCCGCCTTATACTTCGCCACGCCCGCCAGCTCCTGCCGGAGCGGATCGATGTGGTTGTTCTGCAGCTCCCGCAGCGTCCGCCGCACGATCAGCAGCTTGATCCCCGCGTACCGCAGCGCCAGCAGCTTTGCCTTCGTCCGCACGGCCCAGCTCTTTCCGCCGCCTCTGGCCCCGCCATAGGCGATGTGCCGGTGCCGGTCCAGCAGAAACCGCTGCTGCTTCTCGTTCGGCGCATCCATCCGCAGCTCCGTCATTCCGAAAACTCCTCCGCCTGCCCCGCAAAGACGACCCGCACGCCGCACTCCTGCCCGGCCCCTTCGCCCTGCAGCTCCTGCCGGATCTCCACGGCCTGCTTCATCACCTTCGCCAGCTCCCCGAGCTCCTTGCCCGGCGTCTCGCCCTCCTTGATCTGCGTGAGCAGCCGGCGGGACATCGTCTCCAGCGCCTTTTCCAGATTCCCGGAGGCCTTTCCAATGGGGTCCGCCCGCTTTCTTGCGCCCTTTTCCTCACGCATCCGCATACCTCGCGTTGATCGCCCCATAGAGCTCGCACTTTTCGCAGTGCTTCGTCCGGCAGAAGATCTCCATCTGCTGCCGCTTCGCCCGGGCCGATACAAACGTCAGCCGCAGAAAGCTCGCATCCGTGATCCCCTCGCAGAAAATGCTCTTCCCGCTGTCCTCCCGGTAAAACGGGCACCAGACCGGCAGCACGCCGCTTTCTTCCCTACGCATCCGTATCCTCTCCTCTCTCGTACCGGTATCCGGCCTGCGCCGCCAGCCGCCGCAGCCCCAGCGCCTCCAGCAGGAATTCCTCCATGCACTCCTCGTGCACCACCGCGCCGTCCGCCGCCGCATACCGCCCTTCCGACCTGCGGACCGGCTCCCTGCACCAACGGCAGCAGCCGCAGACCACCTCCATACCAGCTTCCTCCATCATATTTTTATGCGATTCAAGGTTGACAAAAAGCGCCGCAGCGGATACAATAAATGTATCTGAACTTCCCGCTGCGGCGGCTTTCGCTCCCGCATCTGCACGTTGAGTGTATCTCATTTTCGTGCGATTGTCAAGGGGAGTACGTCGCATATTCGTTCGATTCCACATTCTGCACAAAAGTGAGGTGGCTGATTTGTTCGTTTATACCAGATTTGAAGCCCTGATCCGCGAGACCGGCGTCACCAAAGCCTCGATTGCCCGCCGTCTCGGCCGGACCCCCACCATCTGTCAGGACTGGAAAGCCGGCAAATCCGAGCCGAACGACGAGCAGCTTTCCATCGTCGCTTCCGCCCTCGGCACCACGCCCGCCTACCTGCGCGGCACGACCGACGAAAAAAAGCTCCCCACCGAGCCCGTGCCCGGTGAGGAGGATCCGCTCGACGCGCAGCTCAGGGAGCTTCTTTCCCATGCTGACGACGATCTGAAGCAGGCGATGATCGCCTTTCTGGAGCGTTTTCAAAAAAAGTAAGAAATTGCTGCTTTTCTTCCCGGCTCAGCACCTGAAACAGGCGTAAGATGGTCTCGTCCATCTCCCGCGCCCGTCGGTGCGTCTCGGTCTTCCCTTTCGGATTTTCCGGCATCCTGCATCCACTCCCATCCTTCCGTTCCGTTCAACCAGGTTCTTGCGTTCGAGGCAGTAACTGTATATTAAAACATTTGTTCCAATTTTTCAAGATGGCAGAACAACCAAACTATCGACGAAATTTTTTATTTCTCTGCTATTTCCCATCGCCTCCCGCCGCCCGGATTCCTCCTTGACGCACCGCCCATTCGGTGCTAAAATATCCCTATCCGCCGGTGTGGTGGAATGGCAGACACAAGGGACTTAAAATCCCTCGGCATAACAACCGTGCGGGTTCGACCCCCGCCACCGGCACCACGAAAAAACGTGCTTTTGTCCCCGGACAAAAGCACGTTTTTTCGAGTGAAGCGTGCCTGGCGGCACGTGAAGCACCTGCGGGCGTGAGCAGCACGCTTCCCCTCACATCGCGCTCCGCGCGATCCTTCACGGCGGCTCCGCCGCCCCTTCACTTGGCTCCGCCAACCTTCACTTTGCGCCCCGCGCAAACCTTCACTATCAAAAAGGAGGTTCTCTCATGCCCGAACCCAAACTCCTCCCCCAGTCCATGGACTTCGCCGTCTCCATCATCCACCTGGTCAAGCACCTGAAATCGCAGCGGGAATCCATCATTTCCAACCAGATCGGCCGCAGCGGCACGTCCATCGGCGCAAATATCCGCGAGGCGCAGTACGCCAACAGCAGAGCAGACTTTATTTCCAAGCTCCAGATCGCGCTGAAAGAAGCCAACGAGACCGGCTATTGGCTGGAGCTGCTTTTCCGGACGAATTACATTTCAGAAGCCGAATACCAATCCCTCGATTCCGCCTGTACCCGCATCCGCGTGATGCTGATCGCATCGCTCAATACCGCAAAAGCGCATACAAAATAACTTTTCCCGGAGGTCTCCCCGTGTCCCATTCCAGATTTCAAACCGCCCGGAAGCTTCTGATTTTCTGGACGTTCTTCATCGGCCTCGGCGCCGTGGCCGGCGCGGCCGCCATGCTGAGCGACCCCAGCGGCCGCGCGCTGGGCATGGACGCCATGCTGCCGTATTTTCAGGTCCTGCCCTTCGCCGGCGTCCTTTTTCAGAACTTCATCTTCTCCGGCTGGGCGCTGCTGATCGTCAACGGCCTGAGCAACCTGACCGCCGCCTGCCTGCTCCTCGCGAAAAAGAAAGCGGGCGTGGTGCTCGGCGGCGTCTTCGGCGTGACGCTGATGCTCTGGATCTGCATCCAGTTTTACATCTTCCCCCTGAATTTCATGTCCACAATCTATTTCCTCTTCGGCCTGTGCCAGGCCGCGACCGGCTATGCCGCCTGGATCTTCCTGCAGCAGGAGTCCTTCCGCGTCGACCCCGCCGACTACCCGCACATCGGCGCCGATCCCCGCCGCCTGGTCGTCTGCTTCTCCCGCATGGGCTACGTCAGAAAGCAGGCCCTCGCCGAGGCCGACCGGATCGGCGCGGCCGTCTATGAGATCCGCGCCGCCGAGCGGACCGCGGGCACGCTCGGCTTCTGGTGGTGCGGCCGCTACGGGATGCACAAATGGCCGATGCCCATTGCGCCCATCGGCGTGGATGTGTCCCGCTATGCCCACGTGACCATCTGCTCGCCCATCTGGGTGTTCGCGCTGGCCGCGCCTGTGCGCAGCTTCTGCATGGAGGCGGCGGGGAAAATCAAAGAGTCCGATTACATTCTTGTTCACCATCAGAACAGCGTCTATGAAAACGCCGCCGAAGAGATGGACGAACTGTTGGGAATCACCCATACTGCGCTGCGCAGCGTGCGGTGCAGAGAAGGCACGTACAAGTGCATCAAAGGAGAAAAGCGATGAAATATCCACTGGAAGAAAAACTGCCCTACATGTGGCTCGCATTGGCCGTTCTGGCGATTTTTTACGGCATTTACTTCAGCAAGATGCTGGTGCAGAAGCGCCATGGCATCCGCACCCACCAGATCGGGCGCAGAAAAGAAAAGACTCTCCACACCATAGAGATGCTGATGGGCATTGCGACCCTCGGCGCGCCGGCGGCTCAGCTGCTGTCCATTGCGCTGGGCTGGAGCTGTCTGCCCGCAAACGCGCGCTTCACCGGCTTCTGCATCGGAATGCTGGGCGATTTGATTTTCCTAGCCTCCGTTCTGTGCATGAAGGACAGCTGGCGGGCGGGCATCCCTGACAAGGACAAGACCGAGCTGGTCACCACCGGTATTTACCGCTACAGCCGCAACCCGGCCTTTCTGGGCTTTGACCTGCAATATGTGGGCGTACTGCTGATGTACGGGAATCTGCTGACGCTGGCCTTTTCCCTGTTTGCAATGGTCATGCTCCACCTGCAGATATTGCAGGAGGAACGGTATCTGACGAACGTATTTGGTGCGCCGTATCAGGCGTACCGCAGCCATGTGTGCCGCTATCTTGGACGGCGATAAGGGAGCCTCTGAATAAATCGCCTTCGGCTGAGCAGCGGATCTTTTTCCCCAGCTGTGCGGTATTAAAGTGGGAAATATAGCGCAGCCGTTGCCGGCACAAGCCGGCTTACGGATGCGCCATACCCCTTGCGGGTACATAAAGTAAAACCTTCATCTGGCGAAAAATCTCTCGCTGTCAGCTTTTGTCGATTTAATCAGAGCTTCCGTGAGAAGGAGACATTATGAAATTCATCAAAACAGTTATCATTACGCTGCTGGTCATGGCGATCCTGTTCGCCGGCATTTTTATGGTGGGGCGCTATGGCTGGAAGGTTTTCGGCTTCCGCGCCTGCGAGGAGGCGGCCATTACATCCGTGGACGTGAGCGAAAGCGCCGTCACGATCAAGGGCTTCTATCCCGGCTCCTTCCCGGAGGGCTTCTGCGGCTGCTACACCGAGGAACTGGGCGGCAAGCTGTATGTCGGCTTCCGTTTCAGCGCGGTATTCGGCATTTTTGAAACGGGGGACTTCCATGTCGCCATCCCCGTGGAAGGGGAAATCGACGAGGTCATCCTCAAGACGGGGGCTGGAGAAACCAGCATCTGGAAAAAGGAAGCCGCCGCTCCCGATGACGGAAGCAGTCACGACACCGCCGCGACCGAAGCGCCGACAGAGGTACCGACCGAGGCACCGACTGCGGCAGCGCCGGCACTTACGCTGCCCATTCTGGACGATATCGACGAAAACGTCGTCCCCGGTATCTCCGGTTCTTCTCTGCGGGCGGTGCAGGTGGCCGTCAGGCTGCTGGACTGGGGCGTGAACACCGGCCTTGGGGCGGATGAGATCGGCGAAGCGGCTGCCGCGTGGCTGGCCGCCAAGGGTGACGATCAGGCGCTGTGCGTGGAAAAACTGGAGCTGGTGGACTATGCCTATCAAGAGCTTCTGACCGACGAGGCAGACGACCTGCTGGACGTTGCCGGATGCGCGGATATTCACCGTTTCTGGGGAAGCGAGCCGGTAGAGAGCATTGAAGCCATCATGCAGGCAGCGGGTCTGCGGGGCTGACGAAACAGAAAAGGAGAGGTACGATATGCTGAACATTGAACATCTGACGAAAACCTACGGGGAAAAGAAGGCCGTGGACGACCTGAACCTGCACATCCGTCCCGGTGAGATTTACGGCTTCATCGGCCACAACGGCGCGGGCAAGACCACGACGCTGAAATCCGTGGCGGGCATTTTGCAGTTTGACGCGGGAGAAATTTACATCGGCGGCGATTCCGTTCGGGAAAAGCCTCTGGAATGCAAGCGGAAAATCGCCTATATCCCGGACAATCCCGACCTGTACGAGTACATGACGGGCATCAGGTATCTGAACTTCATCGCGGACATTTTCGGCGTGGATGCCGCTCTGCGGCGCGAGCGCATCCGCCGGTACACGGACGCCTTTGAGCTGACCGGCGATCTGGCGCAGCCCATCGCGGCCTATTCCCACGGCATGAAGCAGAAGCTGGCCATCATCGCCGCGTGGCTCCACAAGCCGCAGCTCATCCTCATGGACGAACCCTTTGTGGGTCTTGACCCGAAGGCGGCGCACCTGCTGAAAGGCATGATGCGGGAGATCTGCGACCGGGGCGGCGCGATCTTCTTCTCCACCCACGTGCTGGAAGTGGCGGAAAAGCTCTGCGACAAGGTCGCCATCATCAAGGGCGGCAAGCTCATCCGCTCCGGCACCATGGAGGAAGTCAAGGGCGACGACTCTCTGGAGGAAGTGTTCCTTGAGCTGGAGGGAGAATCATGCTGAAACTCTTGCTGAAAAAGCAGCTGCTGGAAATTTTCCGCTCTTATTATTACGACGCGAAAAAGAACAAAGCCCGTTCCAAGGCGGCGACCGCTGCGTATATGGCTATGTTCGTAGTACTGATGGTGGTTGTTCTGGGCGGCATTTTTACGCTGTTTTCGGTCAAAATGTGCGCTCCCATGGCACAGGCGGGCATGGGCTGGCTGTATTTTGCGCTGATGGGACTTCTGGCGGTGTTCCTCGGCGTGTTCGGCAGCGTGTTCAATACCTATGCCAGCCTGTATCTGGCGAAGGATAACGACCTGCTGCTGTCCATGCCCATTCCGGTCTACGTGCTGCTGGCCTCCCGGCTGCTGGGCGTTTACCTGATGGGACTGCTGTACTCCGGAATTGTAATTCTTCCGGCGGTGATCGTCTACTGGGCAGTGGCCGGTGTCACACTCGCCAATGTGCTGGGCGGCGTGCTGCTGACCGCGCTGATCTCCGTTTTTGTCATGACGCTGTCCTGCGCGCTGGGCTGGGTGGCCGCGAAGATCAGCCTGCTGAAGCATAAGAGCTTTGTGACCGTCGTCATTTCTCTGGCTTTTTTCGGTGCGTACTATTTCTTCTATTTCCGGGCAATGGCGCTGATTCAGGAGCTGCTTGCCAATCTGGCGGTCTACGGCGCCGCCGTCAAGGATGGCGCCTACCCCATTTATCTGTTTGGCAGCGTCGGCACGGGAGATGCCAAAGCGTGTATCATTGTGACCGTGTTTGTCGCGGCGCTGTTCGCCATCATGTGGGCGCTGATCTCCCGCAGCTTCCTGAAAACCGCGACTGCCACGGGAAAGACCGCCCGGACGGTGTACCGGGAAACCACTGTGCGGCAAAAGAGCATTCCCGCGGCGCTGCTTGGCCGGGAATTCGCCCATTTCGGCGCAAGTCCCAACTATATGCTCAACTGCGGTCTGGGTACGTTCCTGATGCCGGTCTGCGCGCTGCTGATCCTATGGAAGGGCGGCGAATTCCTCTCCACGGTGGAGACCCTGCTTGACGGTCTGGAGGGGAGCGTGCCGGTGATGCTTTCCATCTGCCTGTGCGGGGTCGCTTCCATGAATGATATGACCGCCCCCTCGGTGTCGCTGGAGGGGAAGAGCCTGTGGCTCATGCAGTCCCTGCCAGTTACGCCGTGGCAGGTGCTGAAAGCGAAGCTTTCCATGCAGATCATTCTCACGGCAGTTCCCATGGCGCTGTGCATAGTGTGCGCGGCGGCAGTCTATCCGCTCCTGCCTGTGCAGCTTCTGATGATGACGCTGTTGGTAATGTCCTACGTGGTGCTGATGGCGCTGTTCGGCCTGTTTCTGGGAGTGAAAAATCCCATTCTGACATGGACGAATGAAATTTCGCCCATCAAGCAGAGCGCCCCCGTGATGATCGCCCTGTTCGGCAGCTTCGGCTATACGATACTGCTGTTCGTGGGCTACGTGGCACTGCCGGGGTGGAAGCTGGGCTTCTTCGGATACATGGGCTGCCTTGCGGGGCTGAATCTGATCCTGTGCGCCCTGCTGTATCTGTGGCTGAAGAAGAAAGGCAGCGCCCGGTTCGCCGAGCTGTAATAAGGGAAACTCTGAATAAATCGCCTTCGGCTATGAGCGGATCTTTTCCGCCCACTCTTCGGTATCGAAAACGGGAAATATAGCGCAGCCGTTGCCAGCGCAAGCTGGCTTACGGATGCGGCATACCCCTTGCGGGTACACAAAGTATTCCTCCGTTTCCGATACCTCGATTGGTCGAAAAATCTCTCGCTCACAGTTCTTGCCGATTTATTCAGAGCTTCCCTAACCGTAAATCACGGGAGATGCTTTAGCAGTTGAATGTGCCGCCGGAATCCGGCCGCAGATTCAAGTGCTAAACCTCCCGTACAAATAAAACAATTAGGAGGTAAACCAATGATCACCCGCAAACAGTATCCCAACCATCACGTTTTCGAGACGGAAATCGGCGGCCGTGCCTTTACCGTGGAAACCGGTAAGGTCGCAGAGCTGGCCGACGCCGAGTGCATCTGCCGCTACGGCGACACCGTCGTGCTCACCACCGTCACCTGCAACCCCATTCCCAAGGCCGGAATCGACTACTTCCCCCTGACCATCGAGTTCGAGGAGCGTATGTATTCCGTGGGTCGTATCCCCGGCTCCTTTAACCGCCGTGAGGGCAAGCCCTCCGAGCGGGGCATCCTGAACAGCCGCATCATCGACCGTCCCATGCGTCCCCTCTTTGACGAGGAGCTGCGCAACGACACCGTCGTGACCTGCACCGTTCTTGCCAACGACTACGATAACCCCGTGGAGATCGTGGCGTCCCTGGGCGCTTCCATCGCCATTGCCTGCTCCGACGTTCCCTGGAACGGCCCCGTGGCCACCACCAACGTTGCCCACCTGAACGGCAAGTATATCATCAACCCCTCCTCCGACGAGCGGGACGCCGCCGACTGCTTCGTGTGCATCTCCTCCACCTTTGAGAAGGTGGTTATGATCGAGACCGAGGCCAAGGAAGCCCCTGAAAACATCGTCTACGAGTGCATCCGGGTCGCCCACGAGGCCAACATGGAGATCGTCAAGTTCATCAACTCCATCGTCGCCGAGATCGGCAAGCCCAAGTTCACCTTCGAGAAGGCCGCCGTCAACCACGAACTGCTGGACGATCTGATGGCTTACGGCCTGGGTAAGATCGAGTACGCTCTGGACACCCCCGACAAGAACGTCCGGGAGGAGCGCCTGACCGCCGCCCGTCTGGACTTCCAGGAGAAGTTCGGCGAGAAGTACGAGGACTTCGACACCCATATCGAGGTCTGCCTGTACAAGATGCAGAAGAAGGTCGTCAAGAAGTGGCTGCTTCAGGGCAAGCGTGTGGACGGCCGCGGCATGGACGAAATCCGTCCTCTGGACGCCGAAGTCGGCGTTCTGCCCAGAGTCCACGGCTCCGGCCTGTTCTCCCGCGGTCAGACGCAGGTGCTTTCCATCTGCACCCTGAACACCCTGTCCGCCGCTCAGAAGATCGACACCATCTACCCCGAGGATACCAAGCGGTATATCCATCACTATAACTTCCCCGCCTACTCCACCGGCGAAGCCCGTGCCGCCCGTTCCACCTCCCGCCGGGAGATTGGCCACGGCGCACTGGCCGAGAAGGCGTTGCTGCCCGTGATCCCCATCGTTGAGGAGTTCCCCTACGCCATCCGTGTGGTGTCCGAGGTGCTGTCCTCCAACGGCTCCACCTCTCAGGCTTCTATCTGCGGCTCTACTCTGGCTCTGATGGACGCCGGCGTGCCCATCAAGCGCCCCGTGGCCGGCATTTCCTGCGGCCTGATCTCCGACCAGGAGACCGGCGAGTGGAGAACCTTCACCGATATTCAGGGTGTTGAGGACTTCCACGGCGAAATGGACTTCAAGGTCGCCGGTACCACCGAGGGCATCACCGCCATCCAGATGGACCTGAAGAACAAGGGTCTGACCATGGAGATCATCGCCGACGCTCTGGAGCGTTGCCGCAAGGCGCGTCTGGAGATTCTGTCCGAGGTCATGCTCAAGGCCATCCCCGCGCCCCGTCCCGAGGTCAGCGAGTACGCCCCGAAGATGCTGTCCCTGAAGATCCCCGTGGACAAGATCCGCGAGGTCATCGGCTCCGGCGGCAAGACCATCCAGAAGATCTGCGCCGACACCGGCGCCAAGGTGGACATCGACGACGACGGCAGCGTGTTCATCTCCGCCGTTGACTCCGCCGCCGCCTACGCCGCCAAGAAGATGGTGGACGATATCTGCTTCGTTCCCGAGGTCGGCAAGCTGTACTACGGCAAGGTCGTGCGCATCCTGCCCATCGGCGCGTTTGTGGAGATTGCCCCCGGCCATGATGGTATGGTTCACATCTCCAAGCTGGAAAACCATCGCGTGGAGAAGGTGGAAGACGTGCTGAATCTGGGCGATATGACCTGGGTGAAGTTCATGGGCTTCGATGAGAAGGGCCGCGCCAACTTCAGCCGCAAGGACGCTCTGAAGGAAATGGCGAACCAGTAAGGTTCAATAGCAATTCCCCGCTTTCGTTACCGAAAGCGGGGAATTTTTATGCAGAAAATCCGGCTGGGGCGCGGGGCAGTGTATCCCGCCTGTAAATCAAACCGACAAATCGGAATTTGTTATTCTCCTATGGAGGCACCGCTATCGTCTTTAAGGCCACAAATCGCAACTATACCATTATTTTTATAACTTACAACGAGAGTAGTGTCATTCCCAAGTTTCCAACATGCAGTGCTGTTTTCACTGGTATCAGGCTTCCCCCATACCTCTCTAAGCTGGTCAATATGGTACCCTGGCAAAAGGCTATTAACATCGGCTTCACTCATTTCTGCGATTGCCGTCAGAGTGGGAAGATTGTCGTTGCTTTTGCGATTGTAGTATCCATAAAACCATGCCGATACACATATCGCGAGAACCAAAATGATTACAGCCATAACAGATAGCTTCTTTTTCATACAATCACACTCCTTTGTCAAATACCGATTTGTTTATCCGGTTTCCAGTATATCACATGTCAACCCCGATATCAAGAGACCGTCCTTACAGGCTCAAAAACTCCCACGTGCCGCAGCACATGGGAGTTTCCATAACACATATTCTTGTGGCACGGAACGTTTCCGCAATTACTTCTTCTTTTCCACCACCGGCGGGTTGATGCGGGCTTTGATACGATCCAGCGCGTAGACCATGCTTTCTTTCGCCGACTGGCTCACCTTGTCCAGATAATTTTCCTCCCATGCTTCCACCGTCTTGTCGATGCGCACTACACGGCGGTAGCCGTCGGCGCTTTCCGCCTCGCTGACCGTGTAAATGGGGGTGTAGCTGTAATTCGTCACCTTGGTGGTGCCGGTGCTGGAATCCTTGGTGATCTCCAAATCCAGAATGATGGAGTAATTGGTGCCGCCCCGGGAGGCGTCGCCGAAGAAATCCCCCAGAGAATAGGCCACCAGCGTGCCTGCCAGCTCGTCATACTCAATGGCCTGCACCGTGTGGGGGTGGGTACCGATAATGACGTCCACGCCCTGCTTTTTCATCAGGTTGACGATGCTCTTCTGGGTGTCGCTGATGTCGTCGTTGTATTCGCTGCCCCAGTGGAGCAGGGCGATGGTGATGTCCGGCTTCTCCGCTTCCACCGCCTTCAGAACGCTGGTGATGCGGGTGCGGTCGATCTTGTCGTAGGTGCTGGCGTAGTCCTCATAGAGGATGTTCACCAGATTGTCGTTTCCGGCGGGAAGTCCCCGGCCGCCCAGACCTTTGGTAAAGGCCACAAATGCAACCTTGACGCCCTGAGCTTCCGTGATGGTGTAGCCCTTGGACTGCTGGAACTCGGACTCCGAAGCGAACGCACCCACCGGCTCCAAGCCCGCCGCCCGGATGCTTTGCAGGGTAGAGGTCAGGCCGATCAGGCCGTTGTTGATGGTGCAGGAATTGGCCATCTGGATCAGGTCAACGCCCGCGTTGCGCAGTCCATCCAGCAGTTCCCGGGGGGCGGAGGTCGTATCGCTGCCGTACGGCTCGCCGCAGATGTTGCCCTCCAGATTCAGCACCGTCAGATCTGCGTCGGACAGAGTGGACGCCACGTCCATGAAGGCCCGGGTGTAATTGTAACCGCCCACGGCTACACCTGCGTTGATTACAGTGTTGGTCACGTTCAGGTCACCCGCCGCCTTGATGTGGATGGTGGTTTTGGTGCTTTTCTGGGCGCGGGTGGCCGGTTCTGTCGCTTGGGTGGGCTTCTGGGTGGGACGGGTCTCCGCCGCCACTGTCGTCTGGGAACTGTCGGAACGGCTGGTGAGGAACACAATCCCCGCCGTACACAGCACCAGCACCACCGCAGCCAGAATCAGCGTGATACGAAGCCGCTTAGCCTCGGCCTGCTGCTTTCTGCGCTGGGCTTCCCGCTTTTCACGGCGCATATTCATTTCATCGTCGTGCAGCGGCATGGCGTCGTCCTCCCAATTCTGAATGATGCTTTATTATAGCGCATTTCGCGGCATAAAACAAGGGGTTATTCCCCAAAGTAGGCTCTCGTTTCCCCGGCGTTGCGGTGAATTTCCGCTTTCAGGTCGTCCAGAGAGGGAAATTTCCGCTCCGGGCGGAGAAAACGGTAGAATTCCAGCGTGATTTCCCGGCCGTACAGGTCGCCGTCGTAGTCCAGAATCCACGGCTCTACCGTGACATTGCGCCCTTCCACCGTGGGACGGACGCCGACATTGGTCACGGCGCAGTACCGCTTGCCCTCCACCACGGCGCGGCAGGCATAGACGCCGAATTTCGGCTCTGCCAGCCCCTCCGGCAGACACAGATTCGCGGTGGGGATGCCCAGCCGCCGCCCCAGCTGGTGTCCGTGAACCACGGAGCCGCTGAGAATATGGGGGTGCCCCAGAAATTTCACGGCGGTCTCCATGTCCCCCGTCTCGATCTGGCGGCGAATGTAGGTGCTGGACACCCGGATGCCATCGATCATCTGGTCGTTCACCACGGCGCTGACAAGCCCGTTCGCCCGGCAGAAATCTTCCAGAGCGTCCGCGTTTCCCTCGCCCCGATAGCCGAAACGGAAGTCCTCGCCGCAGACGAACCCGGCAGCAGCATAGTCCCGTATCAGCATGTTGAGAAAATCCCGCCACGGCATGGTGTGCATCTGCTCGTCAAAGGGCAGCGTCACGACCTGCTCCATGGAAAAGCGTTCCCGAAGGAGTTTCTCCCGGTCGTAGGGCGTATTGATGAGGGGCGGGGTGTTCCCCAGCACCAGCGTATCCGGATGGGCGGCAAAGGTCACGACCCCGGCACGGTAGTTTTCTTCCCGCGCTAAGGTTTTGCACCGGTCAAGCAGCGCGGCGTGGCCTACGTGTACCCCGTCGAAGAATCCAAGGGCATAAATCGTCTTGTTCATTGGTTCACCTGACAGGAACGGAAGCTTGCGGCAAAGGCCGGGGCTTTCCGTTCCGTTCTTTTATTGTACGTCAAAAAAGCTCTTTATGGTTGACATAACGCCGTCTTCCACCTTCGCCAGCATGAGAAATTCTCCCGACTGGCTGTAAGCGCGGTAGGTTCCGCCGGGAAGACTGACGGAAAAGGCGTTGCCGTTCCGGCACCGCTTTTCCTGATTGACGGTGAGCTTCACCGCGGGATAGCCCCGGAACATGGTGTCCACGTCCCGCAGATAGGTTTCCGGCTCCGCCGCTTCCAGCAGCTGCTGTAAGGGGACGGCCTCGGCGATGGTGTATTCCCCGGCCTGCGTCCGGCGCAGCGCCTGCATACATCCGCCGCAGCCCAGCGCTTCGCCGATGTCCGCGCACAAGGTGCGGATATACGTGCCCTTGGAGCAGCGCACCCGCAGATGGAGGGTATCCCCCTCCCGGGACAGCAGCGTCAGCTCGTGGATGGTGACGGGGCGGGGCTGACGCTCCACCTGCCTGCCCTTCCGGGCGAGGTCGCACAGCTTCTGGCCGTTGACCTTCAGGGCGGAATACATGGGCGGAATCTGCATGATCTCCCCCCGGAAGCGTTCCAGCACCTCGGTAAGCTGTTCCTGTGTCACGCTGACCTCCCGGCGGGTAAGTACCGTACCGGTGGTGTCCTCGGTGTCGGTGGCGACGCCCAGAAGCAGCTCCGTTTCGTAGGTCTTCTCGGCGTGTTCAAAAAACTCTACGCCCCGGGTGCCGCGCCCCACAAACACGGGCAGCACACCGGTAGCCATGGGGTCCAGCGTACCGCCGTGGCCGATGCGCCGGGTGCCGAACACCCGCCGCAGCCGCGCCGTCACGTCCTGACTCGTCCACCCGGCGGGCTTGTCGATAATCACAATTCCGTTCATTTCAGTTCACTTCTGACATGACCGCTTCCACGGCCTTGACGGCCTCATCGAGAGGCAGCTTCATGGACGCGCCCGCCGCGCCCTTGTGGCCGCCGCCGCCGAAACGGACGGTGACCGCCGTGGCGTCGCAGCCGGGGACTGCCCGGACGGACAGCTTCGTCTCCCCGTCCCCCGTCTCCCGGAGTGTCGCCGCCATGCGCACGCCCGCCACCGTGCGGGGGAAATTGGAGATGTTGTCCATATCGTCCTCGTTGACGCCGATCTCCTCCTCCACGGCACGGGGGATAGCGCAGATAGCCATTTCGCCGCCACGCAGCAGCTCCAGATGCTCCACGATCCACGCCTGCATTTTCAGACGTTCCAGCGTGTTCGTCTCAAACAGCTCCTGATTCAGCTCATAAATTCGCGCCCCTGCCCGGGTACACAGCGCCGCCACGGAAAAGGTATGCGCCGTGGTATTGGAAAAGCGGAAGCAGCCGGTGTCGGTGGAAACGCCCACATACACCGCCTCCGCCAGCGCCCGGTCGGCCTTGACGCCCATCAGCTCCAGCACGTCCCACACCACCTCGGCGCAGGATGCGCTGTCCCCGTCCACCAGCTCCTGCTCCGTAAAGGAGGTCGCGGAGCTGTGATGGTCAATGCGCAGGGCAATCTTCCCCAGCAGCGGCCGGAAATCCGCAGGAAGCATCTCGGGAGACGCCACGTCCACCGAGACGATGGTGTCGCCTTCCTCCACCCATGGCTTGGTCAGCCCCTCATGGAGCCATGCAAACCGGGGCGTCACTTCTTTGTTGACAAGCACATGGGCGGTCTTGCCCAGCTGCCGCAGCCCCCGGCACAAAGCGGCAGAGCTGCCGACGGTGTCCCCGTCCGGGCGGCGGTGGGACAGAATGGCAAAATGGTCGTGTTCCAGAAGAAAACGCGCCGCATCAGCTCTCGTCAGAATCTTCATCGTGTTTGACCTCCAGGGAGTTGATCAGCTTCAGCATTCTCGCGCCGTAGGTGATGGAATCGTCCTCAGACCAGACGATCTCCGGGCTGTAGCGCAGCTGGAGGTTGTGTCCCAGCTGACGGCGCAGGTATCCGGCGGCGGATTTCAGCCCCGCCATGGCGTCCTTCACCCGCTCCTCCTGCAAAAAGCTGACGTATACCTTGGTATAGCGCAGATCCGGGGTGGTTTCCACCCGGGTAATGGAGATCATCGTGTCCTGCACTCTGGGGTCCTTCACGGTACGAAGCAGGGCGGACAGCTCCTTCTGGATCTCCTCATTGATCCGATTGATTCGGTTGGATGACATTGGGTACTCCTTTCAGCAGCACATCGGGGGTTTCCCCTCTGTGCAATAACGGTTTTCGCCGCGCCGCGAGGGGGAAACTCTGAATAAACCGTCTGCGGCTGAGCAGCGGATCTTTTCCCCCAGCTGTGCGGTTTCCAAAGCGGGAAATACACAAAGTATTTCTCCGCTTTGGAAGCCTTCATCTGGTGAAAAATCTCTCGCTGTCAGCTCTTGCCAGTTTATCCAGAGCTTCCCCGTGCGGTGCGGCGAATAACTTAGCGTTTCACTTCCTGCATGACAAAGCACTCGAAGATGTCGCCTTCCTTGATGTCGTTGTACTTCACGACGCTCATGCCGCACTCGTAACCGGCGGTGACTTCCTTGACCGCGTCCTTGAAGCGCTGCAGGGAGCCGATTTCGCCTTCGTGGATGACGATGTTGTCCCGCAGAACACGCACCTGGGAATCCCGGGTGACCTTGCCGTCCTTGACCATACAGCCGGCGATGGTGCCGATGGCGCTGACCTTGTAGGTCATGCGCACTTCCGCGTGGCCGATGACAACTTCCTCGAACTTGGGCGCGAGCATACCCTTCATGGCGGCCTCGATCTCGTCGATGGCGTCGTAGATCACGCGGTAGAACCGCATATCCACATTGGCGCGGTGGGCGCTGGCAGCAGCGGCGGCGTCGGGACGGACATTGAAGCCCACCACAATGGCGCCTGCGGTGGAGGCAAGCAGAATGTCGCTTTCGTTGATGGCGCCGACGCCCGCGTGGATGACACGGACGCGGACTTCCTCGTTGGAGATCTTCTCCAGAGAGGATTTCAGCGCTTCGGCGGAGCCCTGCACGTCGGCCTTGACGATCAGCGGCAGCTCCTTCATTTCGCCCTCCTGCATCTTGGCGAACAGATTGTCCAAGGTGACCTTCTGGTTCATCTTGGCCAGGGCGTCCTTCTGCGCCTGACGGCGCTGCTCCACCAGCTCACGGGCCATACGCTCGTCGGTGACGGCGTTGAACTCGTCGCCCGGCGTGGGCACGTCGGCAAGGCCGGTGATCTCCACAGGCACGGAGGGGCCGGCGGTCTTGACAGTGCGTCCTTTGTCGTTGGTCATAACACGGACACGGCCGACGGCGGTACCGGCAATGACGATATCGCCCTGCTTCAGCGTGCCGTTCTGCACCAGCAGCGTCGCCACGGGACCCCGGGCCTTATCCAGCCGCGCTTCGATCACCACGCCCTTGGCGCGGCGGTTGGGGTTGGCCTTCAGCTCCAGCACCTCGGCGGTGAGGATGACCATTTCCAGCAGATTGTCCAGACCCTGACCGGTCTTGGCGGAGATGGGGCAGATGACGGTCTCGCCACCCCACTCCTCGGGGATCAGGTCGTACTTGGTCAGCTGCTCCTTGATCTTGTCGGGGTTGGCGGTGGGCTTATCCATCTTATTGATGGCGACGATAATGGGAACGTCCGCAGCCTTGGCGTGGTTGATGGACTCGATGGTCTGGGGCATGATGCCGTCGTCGGCGGCAACCACCAGAATGGCGATGTCCGTGGACTTCGCGCCGCGGGCACGCATGGAGGTAAAGGCCGCGTGGCCGGGGGTATCCAAAAACGTGACCATATTCCCGTTCACGTCCACGGTGTAAGCGCCGATGTGCTGGGTGATGCCGCCAGCTTCTTCCGCAGTGACGGAGGTCTTGCGGATGGCGTCCAGCAGGGAGGTCTTGCCGTGGTCAACGTGACCCATGACCACTACGACGGGGGCGCGGGTCTCCAGCTCTTCGGCGGTATCCACATGGTCGTCGATGATCTGCTCCTCGATGGTGACGGTGACTTCCTTCTCCACCTTGCAGCCCATCTCGGTGGCCACGAACTCGGCGGTGTCAAAATCGATGCTCTGGTTGATGGCGGCCATGACGCCGTTCTTCATCAGGCACTTGATGACCTCTCCGGCGGTCTTCTTCATCCGGGAAGCCAGCTCGCCCACGGTGATCTCCTCGGGGATCTTCACCGTCAGAGGAGCCTTCCGGGCGACCTCCATCTGCAGGCGGCGCATTTTCTCCTGCTCCTCGTTCCGGGACTTGCTGCCGCGGAACTTGCCGGACTGCTGCTTATTGCCCTGCTGACCCTTCTTGCCGCCGATGCGCTGCTTGCCGCCCTGATAATTCTGCACCTTCTCGGAGACCAGATTGTCCACGTCGGCAAAGCGTCCGGCGTTGACCTGCACGGCGGAGGTGTCCACCACCCGGCGCTCCCGCTTCCGTTCAGGCTCCTTGGGCTTGTCTGCCTTGGCAGGCTGCGCGCTGGGCGCGGCGGGCTGCTGGGGACGGTTCTGATTCTGGGGCTGGGACTGAGGCTTCGCCTGCTGGGGCTTCGCGGCCTGCTGGGCTTCCTGCTTGGGAGCCTCGGCCTTGGGGGCTTCGGGCTTGGGCGGCTCCGCCTTGGGCGCGGGCTTCACGGCAAACACCTGCTCCAGCGACGCGATCTGGTGGGTCTGGGTCATGCTGTCAAACACCAGATTCAGTTCCTCATCGGTGAGCACCTGCGTATTGGACTTGGGCTTCTGAAAATACTTGGAGATGATGTCCGCGATCACCTTCGGCGCAACGCCGAAGTCTGCCGCGACCTCCTTCAAACGATACTTCACTAAACTCATACGATAAAACGCACCTCCAAAATATGACAAGCGGAAAGCGGAACGCAGGGGATATGCGCTTCTGCGCTCTGCTTACTACTCAAAACTACTGCTTCTTTTTCCCTTTTCGCACATTTTTTACATGGGCTTTCGCTTCGGCCTGATGCTTCTTTACCTTTTCAGCCTTGGCGGAAAGCACTTCCAGAGCTTCCCGGTTTTTCTCCGGTTCGCCAAGCGCCGTCAGCAGGGTCAGCGCCAGCCGGACATCCGTCACGGCGGCGATGGCAAGGCTGGTCCGGCCGATGGCGAAGCCCATTTCCTCTTTGGTGGATTTCAGGCGGACGCACTGCTGGTCGGTTCCGGCGGCGAAGGATTTCGCCCGACGCCATGTATGGTCGGAAGCGTCGGCAGCTACCAGAATCAGGTACGCCTTTCCCGCCCGGGCGATCGCGCCCACCGGCTCCTCGCCCAGCTCCGCCATGCCGCCCTTGCGGGCTATGGACAGATATTGCAGCGCCTTATCCATTCTCCATCTCCTTTTCCAGCCGCTGGTAGACCTCCTCCGGGATGGTCACTTCCAGACTGCGATCCAGCGCTTTGGAGCGGATGGCCTTTTTCAGGCACTCGGGATTGGGACAGATGTACGCGCCCCGGCCGTTTTTCTTGCCGCCGAAGTCCAGACTGACCTCGCCCTCGGGGCTGCGGACGACCCGGATCAGCTCCCGCTTGGCCTTCCGTTCCCGGCAGCCCATACACTGCCGCTGGGGAATTTTCTTCTGCATCGAACTGCCTCCTTATCGCCCTGAATTTTTATGCTTCCTCCGTCTCCTCGGCGGGTTCGGCCTGAGAGGCGGGCTTGATGTCGATCTTGTAGCCGGTCAGGCGGGCGGCCAGACGGGCGTTCTGACCCTCCTTGCCGATGGCCAGAGACAGCTGGTCGTCGGGGACGATCACCCGGCAGGCTTTCTGGCCGGGGATCAGGCTGACGTCAATGACATCCGCAGGGCTGAGGGCAGCCCGGACATACTGGCAGGGGTCTTCGCTCCACACCACGATGTCGATCTTCTCGCCGCCCAGTTCCTTCACGACGGCACCCACACGTCCGCCGTGAGGGCCGACGCAGGCGCCCACGGGGTCGATGCCCTCCATGGCGGCGCGAACTGCCATCTTGGAGCGGGAACCGGCTTCCCGGGCGATGTTGCGGATCTCCACCTGACCGTCGGCGATCTCCGGGGTCTCCAGCTCGAACAGGCGGCGCACCAGATTGGGATGGGTGCGGGAGACGTGGATCAGCGGGCCGCGGCCCATCTTGTGAACCTCCAGCACGTACACCCGGATCATGTCGCCCTCGTGGTGGGTTTCGCCGGGGATCTGCTCGCCGGCCTGAAGCACGGCGTCGGAGGTGTCGTTCCCCTGACCGATGCGCAGGAACATATCGCCGGTGGTGGGGTCGATGCGCAGCACGGTGCCGGTCATCAGCTCCTGTGCCTTGTTGGAATAGCTTTCGTAAGCCACGCCCCGCTCGGCTTCCCGGATGCCCTGAATGACCACCTGCTTGGCGGTCTGGGCGGCGATGCGGCCGAATTTCTGGATGTCCACGGGGATGTTCACCGGGTCGCCCACCTGAACGTCGGGGTTATAGTTCCGGGCGGCGTCGATGGGGATCTCCAGCGCGGTATCCTCCACCTCCTCCACGGCGGTCTTGACGATGTGCATGGAAAGTCCATGCTCGCTCAGATCGACCACCACATTGTCCGCCGGGACGTCCCGGCGATCCTCCCGGTCTTTGCGGTAGGCGTTGGTCAGCGCCTGTTTCAGACGCTCCACCATATAGTCCACAGGGATGCCCTTGAGCTTTTCCAGCTCCCGCAGGGACGCGAAAATCTCCGCGCCGATGTCCACCTTGGGGGCTTCCGCCTGCTTTTTGGCTGTCTTTCTTGCCATTTTATTCTGTCCTCCTATCAGAATTCCACGCGAAGCCGCACCAGCGCGACCTCGGATTTTTCAAACGTTACGGTTTCCTTGCCCACTTCCACGGTCAGCCTGCCGTCCTCGTAAGCGCGCAGGACGCAGGGAATTTCCTTCATGCCGTTTCTGGGGCGGTAGAGCTTGACGGTGATGGGGCTGCCCAGATATTTCTGGAAATCAGAAGGGCGCTTCAGCACCCGTTCCAGTCCGGCGGAGCAAACCTCAAAATGGTAGGAGCCGGGGATCGGGTCCTTTTCGTCCAGAATGGGGTCAACGGCGCGGGAGATGGCCTCGCAGTCGTTGATGTCCACGCCGCCGTCCTTGTCAATATACAGCCGCAGGAAATATTCGCTGCCCTCCCGGACGTATTCCACGTCCCAAAGCTCGCAGCCGTGTTCTTTTACGATGGGCTCGGCGAAGGCCGCCACTTGTTCGGTAACTTTCATGGATACACCCTTTCCCTGAGTCTGTCCGAAAGGTGGCTTTCACCTGCTCTCAGACACGACCTTAATCAGCAAGAAAGAGAGGCGCTCGCGCCTCTCTTTCCTACCTTCTACCTGTTTACGTTAGGATTATATCACTGTTTTTCCTGTTTGGCAAGAGGGTTTTCACAAATTCCGGGACTTTTTTTCAACATTTTGCCCAATCAGCGGTGGAAAACGCCCTTGAAGGAAAGCGCTTCGGATGATACAATACTCAAAAATAATTTTCCAGAATACGCAACCTTTTCCGCTTCTCATACGTTCTATTGGCAGAAGTACTTCTACGGGGAAGCTCTGGATCAATCGGCGAGAGCTGACAGCGAGAGATTTTTCACCAGATGAAGGTTTCCAAAGCGGAGGAATACTTTGTGTATTTCCCGCTTTGGAAACCGCACAGCTGGGGAAAAAGATCCGCTGCTCAGCCGAAGACGATTGAGCCAGAATTTCCCCCCAACAAAAAGGGGCTACATATGAAACTGTCAGCTGAGGATGCCTTTCGCTTATACGGCGACCGTGTTTTCTCTGCGGCGTTCAGCGTCACAGGGAATCAGGCGGACGCCGACGACGCGGTGCAGGATACATATCTGCGGTACTGTTCCTATGACAAGGAATTTACCGACGAGGATCATCTCCGCGCATGGCTTCTGCGGGTCGCCATCAACCGGGCCAGAGATCAGAAGCGTTCCTTCTGGGAAAAGCACCGGGTCTCATGGGAGGACTATATGGAAACGCTGGTCTTTGAAGCGCCGGAGGATAAGTCCCTCTTTGAGGCGGTCATGTCCCTGCCCGCCAAGTACCGGACGGTGATCCACCTGTTTTACTACGAGGACTACAGTGTCGCCCGGATCGCGGAGATTCTCCACTCGCGGGAAGGCACCGTCAAAAGCCAGCTGAACCGGGGTCGGCAGCTCCTGAAAACCAAACTGATGGAGGCGTGGAACGATGACGAATAAGGAAAAATACCGGCGTGCCTTCGGCGTGCTTCATGCCTCCGAGGATATTTTGACGGAGGTAAAACGTATGGAAACGAAAAAGCATTTTTCCCTGCGGAAAGCGGTGCTGCTGTGCGCTGCGGTGATTGCGGTATTTGCCATGGCGGGCGTCTGCTATGCGGAAGACGTGGGCGGCATTCAGCGAACCATCCAGCTCTGGTGCTACGGCGATCAGACCGACGCCGTTCTGGAAATTCAGGACGGCAGCTACGAGCTGACCTACGAAGCTGCCGACGGGGTACACAGCGAAGGGGGCGGCGGTGTAGCCATCGACGCCTTTGGCCGGGAGCGCCCTCTGACGGAGGAAGAGCTTCTGGAAGACCTTCAGAACAGAATCGATGTGACCTACCGGGAGGACGGAACGGTGTGGGTCTACTACAAAGATCAGAGTATGGACATCACCGATCTCTTTGACGAAAACGGCGTGTGCTTCGTCCAGTTGAAGGACGGCAAGAAGACCGTCTATCTGACCGTCGAGTACGATAACGGTTTCAGCTGGAGCACAGAATGCTACCTCCAGCCCACCCAGCGCCATTCCTGACTGCAAAAATTCCTCTGTTGCCGCCGCAGCAGAGGAATTTTTTACTCCCGTTCCTTCACCAGCATGGGGGTGAACATGGGCTTGCCGAAGCGGGTGACGAAGCGCTGGCATTTTACCAGGAACGCATAGTACACATTGTACCCGCAGCCCAGCATCGTCTCCGCGTTGGCCATGCCCTTGGCGAGGATCACGTCCGCGCCCGACAGCGCCGCGGCGGCTTCCTCGCTCAGCATATCCAGCTGGGTGCCCGCCACCCGGTTGCCGTTGTCAATCACCGGGAAGGAAATTCCCACGGCGGCGGCGTCCTCCCGGGTCGCGTCGTTCTGGGCAATGGCGCCCCGGACGCAGAAAGTGACGGAAATATCCGGATACGCCGCCGCGATTGCCTCGGCCAGCACCCGGTCAAAGCCGATCTCTCCGGCGTTGTCCGTCAGATACACCAGCTTCCCGCCCCGGCGTAAATCCCGGCAAAAGTAAGCGTACACCTGCTCGTCCAGCTCCATTTCCAGCGCCTTATCCAGCATTTCCTCCAGCTTTTCAAAGCTGACCTGCCCCTGCAAGGCGGAAAAGTCCAGATAATTCCCCAGAATGGCGAATTGCAGTCCCGCAAGAACCGGGTCCTTGGCTTCCGTCACCCTTTTCCGGATCATGGGGAGCCGCTCCAGCACGAAGTGGTTGGAATCCAGCTTTTCCTGACGGAAACGGTCGTAGTCAAGGCCGTACATGTCGTGAAGCAGATCAGCGATCTTCGGCCCGAACCAGGGGGAGGACACCCCCTCCGGCGCGGCCAGATACAGCTTCATAATCTCTTTGGCAAAGGCCATTGCCTGCTCCTCTGTCCCCAGCGTCTGGGCAATGGCGATGTTTCGCCGCAGAAGGCATTGCAGGCAGTAAGTGTCAATTGGGATACTCATGGAACCTCCATAATGTTTATAACTTCAGCAAATCCTCAAAGGAATCGATTTTCCCGGCATACCCCGCCGGGGTGCCGAAGCCGTAACTCGCCCAGAGGAAGGGAACGCCCGCTTCCACCGTGGCCTCGTAATCCCCCTGGGTGTCGCCGATGTAGGCGCAGGAGGTGATATGGTATTTCTCCATCACGCCAGTCTCGATCAGGGTGTGCTTGAGGTGCTCAAGCTTCTCACCGGAGTAGTCCTCATAGGGCTTGCGCAGGTGGCCGCCGGGCAGACCCAGCAGGTTGAGCGCAGCCTTGATGACGATGGGGTTGGAGAAGGTGTACAGCTCCTGCAGCAGCGGGAACCACTTGAAGTACTCGGTGCGGCACTCCTCAATGCCCTTCATGTCAGTCCAGGGGCGGGAGTACAGGGCAGCCTCTTCGGGGTGAGCCGATATGGCAGGGGTTTTCGTGGAGGTGGCGGTTTTCCGTCTCCATGCACCGCGCCATCAGGGCGTAGCGCTCCTTTTCCGGAAAGTCGGCAAACAGAACGTCGGCGATTTCCGTCATCACCCGGCCGAACAGGGGTTTCAGGGTTTCCGCCGTGATGCAGTACCGGGAAAGCCCCTCTTTGTTAAGCTGGATGTTGTAGCCCTCCGCCACCAGCGCCCGGGAATCCCAGAGGGTGCCGTCAATGTCAAAAATCAGACTCTCGTAATTCATGTTTCCTCCAGATGCCGCTGGATGCGGCCGACGATCATGTCCAGCGCCACCAGATTTTTTCCGCCCTCGGGGACGACGATGTTGGCGTACTTCTTGCTCGGCTCCACGTACCGCTCGTGCATGGGCTTGACCGTGTCCTGATACTGCTTCAGTACGCTTTCCAAAGTTCTTCCCCGCTTGTTCACGTCCCGCTTGATGCGGCGGCACAGGCGGATGTCCGCGTCGGTGTCCACAAAAATCCGGATGTCCATGAGGTTGCGCAGTTCCTCGTTCTCGAAGATCAGAATGCCCTCCACGATGATGACCTTTTTCGGCACGATGTGAATGGTCTGCTCCGACCGGTTATGGATGGTAAAGTCGTACACCGGGCATTCGATGGCGTGTCCCCGGCGCAGTTCTTCCAGATGGTAGACCATCAGGCTGGTGTCGAAGGCGGCAGGCTCGTCGTAATTGAGCTGACTGCGCTCCTCGTAGGTCATGTCGTCGTGGCGCTTATAGTAGTTGTCGTGGCTGATGACCGTGACCATGCCCTCAAAGCGGGAGATCAGATTGTTCATCAGGGTGGTTTTGCCGCTGCCCGTGCCGCCCGCAATGCCGATGACCAGAATGTTGTCGTCCATAATCTTTTCCTCCATATCTATTTCTCATCCAACAGCTTCCGGGACAATTCGAGAATTGACTCGTCCGGGAGACTGTTGGTGAGGATGACCTCGCCTGTTCCGTTTTCCAGAAGCCCCGCTTCCGCCAGACGGCGGCGGGTCTCCCGGGCGGTGCCGTCGCCGCCGTCCAAAAGGGCGACGCCGCTTCCCAGCACCCGGGAAATGGCCTTCGCCGCGAAGGGATAATGGGTACACCCCAGCACCACCTCGTCCAGCTTCCCCTGATAGGGGGCGAACAGCTCCCGCAGAAGGGATTCGGCTTCCGGGGAATCCGCCTGCCCCCGCTCCACCAGCTCCACCAGCCCCGGTGCGGGAATTTTATAGATCCGGCAGCTCTGGTCGTAGCGGTGCATCAGCGCTTCAAATTTTTCCTCCCGCAGGGTCATGGGCGTGGCCATCACGCCGATGCCGCCGCCGTGATACCGGTCATAGGCCAGCTTGAGGGCAGGCTCGATGCCGATGACGATGGTATCCGGATAGGCTTCCCGCAGGTCGTGAATGGCGGCGGAGGTCGCGGTGTTGCAGGCCACCACCAGCGCCTTGACCCCCCGGGTCATCAGATGCCGCGCTGCGGCGAAGGTGAGCGCTTCCACCTCGTCCTTGGTTTTGGTGCCGTAGGGGGCGTTGGCGGAGTCGCCGAAATAGAGATACCGCTCCCCGGGCATGACCCGCCGCAGGTGCCGCAGCACGCTGATGCCGCCCACGCCGGAGTCAAAGACGGCAATAAAATCTTCTTTGGTGTTCATGGTTTCACCTGGTCATCTTCCGGGGCGGGCGCGTGGCCGCCCCACATTTTCTATATAGTATCAAATTTCCACCGTTCTTTCAATGGCTCGTTGCTTTTTTCGTGGATTTTTTGGAAGCGAATGCTCCCCCGGCTGCTGATGCAGCCGGGGGAAGAAAACACTATTTTGTAACGGGAATGCTGACCCGCTTGCTTTCCAGCAAAAGCTCATCGGTGTCATGATCCAGGACGCCCAGCACCAGCTCCAGGGAGGTGATGTCCCGAACCCGCTCCACGCCCGCGTCATACAGCCACATTTCGCACTTGCCCCAGGCGTCCGGCGCAAGCTCGTCGAACAGGAACAGATCAGCGGATTCGCCGTTCACATAGGTTTCCATCGTGTAGAGCCAGATATTCCGCTCGGAATGATTCTCTACCCGGAACCGGAAGGCGCCGTCCTCGCAAAGCTCACCCTCGCTGCCCGTGTAGGTAAGGGTGATGCCCGCCTCCTCCAGAACCGTCGTGCCGCCGCTCTCCACCGACCGGACATCGTTCTTGTCTGCGCGCAGGGTAATGGGGGGCGTAGAATCCAGCGGATTGTAGTCGCTGGCATCCGTCACTTCCAAGCAGAACGAGAGTTCGCCGATCGTTTCAATATTTCCGCTTTCAAGGTCGGTATCGTTGACCCAGATCGAGGTCATTTCCTCCTGTCCCGCTTCCACCTCGCCCAAAAAGAGGCGGTACTCCGTCATGTAGCCGTTGACGCAGTCCATGCTGCTCATGAGCATAACGTCCCGGTCTGAATCGTTGCGCAGGTAGACGGGAATCTCGTCCGTGTATGTGTCCCCGTCCTTCCAGTCGGCCACGGCCAGGATGCCGCCCTTATCGTACAGGACGGTCTGGTGGTGGAAATCCTCCGGGCGAATCACCGCTTCCGTCTCCCAAGTGTCCCCGTCGTCGCTCCACAGGGAGGACATGCTGCTCACTTTTTCGGTAATGAACTCCGTCAGCACGTACTGCGCCACCATGAACGCGGTTACGATCAGAATCGGCCAGAGCCACTTGGGGCTGGTCTTTTTCCGCCGGCCGGAATACTGTCTGCATTCTTTTTGCCGGGTGGGGATGCTCCGGCGGACGGGTCTGTCCTCGGGCTGCTCAATGATCAACGGCTCCCCCTCGTGGGTGTGCAGGCCGTGGGCAATCTCCTCGGTAAACGGCTCGTAGTAGCATTTCCGGCAACGCTTGCCGTCATAGGGCGCGCCGCAGCAGGGGCATCTTTTCATTTGGGTTCATACTTCCGCACCATCCGGTGCCGCCTTCCTTTTGGTTTCCAATTTTAATTGTAACATAGGGGTCAACCCTCCGCAACAGCATGAACACGGGATTTTTGCCGCTTCACGGGAAACCTCCCTCTTTATGGCAAAACCGTTGCATTCTTCCGTCCGAAACGGTATAATGTCAAAAAAACACTCGGGAGGAATTTTTATGGATTTGAACATCGGCCGTATGCCCCACGGGCCGCGGAACTCCATCGCGGACGTGTCAGGCGTCCGCGTCGGCCACTGCACCGTGGCTGATGAACGGCATAAAACCGGCGTGACGGTGATCCTGCCCTGCGAGGACGACATTTTCCGCAATAAAATGCCCGCGGCTTACCACGTTCTCAACGGCTTCGGGAAAACCACCGGTCTGATGCAGATCGGGGAGCTGGGGACGCTGGAAACCCCCATCGCCCTGACGAACACCCTGAACGTGGGGTTGGTTCACGACGCCATGGTGGAATATATGTGCCGTCAGGGGGAGCGCCGGGGATATCCGGTTCTTTCCGTGAACCCCGTGGTGTGCGAGTGCAACGACGCATCCCTGAATGACATCCGTCACCGGGCGGTGGGGCAGGCGGAGGTCTTCGCCGCCATTGCCGCCGCGTCGGCGGACTTTGCGCAGGGCGACGTGGGCGCGGGCAAGGGCATGACCTGCCACGACCTGAAGGGCGGCATCGGTTCCTCCTCCCGGCTTGTGGAGATCGGCGGGGAGACCTTCACCGTGGGCGTGCTGGTTCTGACGAACCACGGGTGCCTGCATGACCTGACCATCGGCGGGGAAAACGTCGGCAAAGCGATTGAACACCGCATCCGGGAGGACACTCCGGACGAGGGCAGCTGCATCATGATCGTCGGCACCGACCTGCCCGTCACCTCCCGCCAGCTGGGACGGATCATCCGTCGGTGCAGCGTGGGTCTTGCCCGGCTGGGCAGCTACATCGGCCACGGCAGCGGCGAAGTCATGGTAGGCTTTTCCACCGCCAACCGCATTCCCGCGCAGGGCGATTGCCTGAACTTCCGCTGCATCCACGAAAGCCACATAGACGACGCCTTCCGCGCCGTGGCGGAGGCCACCGAGGAAGCGGTACTGCGCTCCATGCTGGAAGCCCACCCGGTAACGGGCTATACCGGCAAGGTGCGCCGGAGCCTTGGCGAATTCTGGCAGCCCTGAACAGCGAAAAATCCCCGCGGCACTTTGGGTGCCGCGGGGAATCTTACATTATCCGAACCGGAATTACAGCAGGGTAGCGAAGTGCTTGATGGTGCGGACCATCTGAGAAACATAGGAGTTCTCGTTGTCGTACCAGGAAACGACCTGCACCTGGCTGGTGCCGTTGCCCAGATTGATGACCATGGTCTGGGTGGCATCGAACAGGGAGCCGAAACGCATGCCAACGATGTCGGAGGAAACGATCTCATCGGTGTTGTAGCCGAAGGACTCGGTGGCCTGAGACTTCATCTGAGCGTTGATCTCTTCCTTGGTGGGGTTGCCCTCAACAACGGCGTTCAGAATGGTGGTGGAGCCGGTGGGGGTGGGAACACGCTGAGCAGCGCCGATCAGCTTGCCGTTCAGCTCGGGGATGACCAGACCGATGGCCTTGGCAGCGCCGGTGGAGTTGGGAACGATGTTCACAGCGCCCGCACGGGAACGACGCAGGTCGCCCTTGCGCTGGGGGCCGTCCAGAATCATCTGGTCGCCGGTGTAGGCGTGGATGGTGCACATAATGCCGGACTGGATCTTCCAGCCGTCGTTCAGAGCCTTGGCCATGGGAGCCAGGCAGTTGGTGGTGCAGGAAGCGGCGGAGATGATGTTGTCTTCCTTGGTCAGGGTGTTGTGGTTAACGTTGTAAACGATGGTGGGCAGGTCATTGCCGGCAGGAGCGGAAATGACGACCTTCTTGGCGCCGGCGTCGATGTGCGCCTGAGCCTTGGCCTTGGAAGTGTAGAAACCGGTGCACTCCAGAACAACGTCAACACCCAGCTCGCCCCAGGGCAGCTCGGCAGCGTTGGCCTTGGCGTAAATGGTGATCTTCTTGCCGTCCACAGTGATGAAGTCCTCGCCGGCCTCAACGACGTGACCCTGAGCAGCGTAGTTGCCCTGAGTGGAATCGTACTTCAGCAGGTGAGCCAGCATCTTGGGAGAGGTCAGGTCGTTGATAGCGACGACTTCAAAGCCCTCAGCACCGAACATCTGACGGAAAGCCAGACGGCCGATACGGCCAAAACCATTGATTGCAACTTTAACAGACATGGTAATTCCTCCATTTTTATTACTGCCGGAAGGCAGTATTTTACTTTTCAGGTACGGCATTCGATATCTCCGTACGGAATCCATTATACAATAATCCCACTGCGTTGTAAAGTGTAATTTTCGTAAAATTCCGATCAGTTTTTGCTATTTTTCGGTGCATGTTGCTCATTCGCGCAAAAGCGCCCGCCGCGTGAGGACGGGGGTCATAAGAAAGTAATATCGTATTTTCTCAGGAACGGCGTGGCTTCGGTCACGCCGTTTCCTGTTTCAGCAGTTCTTCCACGGGGATAAAGCCCACAAGGTCATAGGAAATGCGGATGCCCTGATGCCGCTTGCCGCTGGACTTGTCCGGGGCTTCAATGTAGATTGCCTTGACAAGCTCCCGCAGCGCATACGGGGTAAGCTCGTCTAAATCCTCGTATTTGCGTACCCGCTGGATAAACTGCTCCAAATTTTCAATCTGTCGTTCCTGTACTTCGATTTCCTGCTGCAAAGCCTGAATTTCCGCTTTAAGCTGCGCTTGTTCGTCCTCATAGGTCTTGCTCATCATAGAAAACTTTTCATCTGTGATGCGCCCCGCCACATTGTCCTCGTAAATGCGGATAAACAAACGATCAAGCTCTCCCAGCCGCTTTTCAGCCTGTGCCAGCCGCTTCTTGTGTCCACGGATCGCGGCTTCGCTGGACAGCCGGAGCTTCTGCTCCATGACGGCACGGAAATGATCCTCATACCGACTGACATAGGAAATCACAGTTCTCATGTGCATCCAGACCAATTCTTCCAGAACAACAGCACGGATAAAGTGTGCCGAACAACTTCCCGTATTGCTGCGGTAGTTGGCGCATACAAAATGATCCTGCCGCTTTTCAAAGTAGTTGGTGGTGCAGTAGCGCATTTTTGCTCCACAATCAGCGCAGTAGACCATACCGGAAAACAGACTGCTCTTGCCCGTCTTTGTCCTGCGGTGACGCTGCTGGCGAATTTCCTGCACCTTGTCAAAGACCTCCTGCTCAATGATAGCCGGGTGGGTATTGTAGAAAACTGCCTGCTTTTCAACGGGCGTTTCCCTCTGTTTCTTATCCCAAATAGAATTGGTATAGGTCTTGAAATTGACGGTGCATCCTGTGTATTCCCGCCGTTCCAGAATGTGAACGACCGTGTTGGTGTTCCAATGGTACGGATCAGCGGTTTCGGGGCTTGGGGTTTTGATGCCCTCGCGCTTCTTGTAGGCGGTTGGGTTAAGTACCTTTTCCTCCTGCAAGAGCTTTGCGATCTGCATCGGGCCTCGCCCTTCCATGCACAGCTTGAAAATGCGCTTGACTACCAATGCCGCCGCTTCATCCACGACCCACTTCATCTTGTCCTCCGGGTCTTTACGGTAGCCGAACGGAACATTGGTGGTCAGGGGAACGCCGCGTTCGCCCTTCGCCTTATTGACAGCACGAATTTTGCGGCTGGTGTCCTTGGCAAAAAACTCGTTGAACCAGTTCTTGATACCCGCAATGTCGCTGTCGGTACTGTTGGGATCGATGGTGTCAAAGTGATCGTTGATGGCAATATAACGCACGTTGTACTTCGGGAACGTGAAGTTGATATACAGCCCTGTCAGCGAAGAATTTCGTCCCAGTCTGGATAGGT
>ERZ780195.711-NODE-711-length-31829-cov-2.720400_pt1 | contig 31829 bp, 25 predicted proteins | sample MGYA00511017_ERZ780195 | MGnify/ENA primary metagenome ERZ780195 (study PRJEB29588, sample SAMEA2159974) | human gut metagenome | biome: human gut; feature: human-associated habitat; material: faeces | place: Denmark | collected 2008/2010 ...
CGCTGGCCACGTCGAACGACGCGCCGCCGATGCAGAGGTTCTCCATCTTACAGCCGTCCTCGAAGAATACACGGACGGTCATGCTTCCCTCAACGTTGCTTCCTGCAGGAGCGGCAGATGCTTCCTGCTTTGCCGCAGGAGCGCTTTCCGCAGGAGCGCTTTCCGAAGGAGCGGCACCGCTTTCCATTGCTTTTAATCTTTCCGTTGCGTCTTCGAGCTTTTTGAACGTTTCCGAGAAGTCGGTAGGCGTATAGTCGTCATCCCCCGAATTCTGTATATACTCGATTTCAGCCTTGTATAGATCGGAAACCTCAAATATAAGTTCATATACAAAATGTGCATCCTTCGCAATTTCGGGCTTCTCCCTTATTACAAAGAACATATCCTCGCCCTTGTGCGCAAGATGCTGGAGATTTTCAAATCCCATCATTGCAGACGAGCCTTTGATTGTGTGCATTATTCTGAATATCTCGTTGATATCCTCCTGCGAGAATACATTTGCATCCTCTGTTCTGAGAAGAATTTCATCGAGCTGTTCAAGCAACGTATTGGTTTCAAATATGTACATTTCGAGCATGGATTCCATGCCGGGTTCAACCTTTGCCATATACAAAACCGCCTTTCCCTGATTTTTTTATTTTACAATCGTAAGATTGATATTGATAAATCCCTTGAAATGTGCTAAACTTAAAGTCAAGCAATGCGATGCACGGCTTTAAAATGTGCATCTGAAAGGAAATATATATGCCCAACATTCCACAGATTACGGCTCCTGTTTCCAACAGTAAGAGCTATTCGTTCACTAACCGGCAGTATGACGGTAATATAGAACCGTTTGATATGGTCGAGCTTGCTCAGCCTATCAAAGCATCTACGGCGCAGGATAACGATTCCGCCGCCGCTATGATGATGGGCAGAAAGAATCTCGCTCCGCTTACTGTTCAGATAAAAGATCCCACTATGGCGGTCGAAACGCTCAAGAACCTGTTAAGTTCGGATCTGCTCGAGCAGACGATGATCAACGGTTACACAGAGCTTTACGACGATATGGATGAGCTTATCAAGAGCTTTTATCTTGCTCCCGAAAAGCTGGTCCGTGAGATTCAGAACCAGGAAAAGCAGAACACGATGTTCAGCGGTGATGAGTTTTACAAGCTGCTTCACGGTATCCTCAAGACCACCACAAGCCCCGATATAAAAGAAAGTATCGGTCAGCTACTGAAAGCACTCAACTATTCGTCAAACAAGCAGGAGATACTTAATGCACTCGGTGCGAATCTCAAATTCCTGTCCGAATATTTTTCACCGAACGAGTCGCTCTCCCGCAAGCTCTCCGATTTGTCTTCACAATGGAAGAGCAGTAGTGCGGCTGATATGTTCGAGCCGCTCAAGAGTGAAACGCTCGCACTGCTGAAGGACGTTTCCGCAAGTCTTCTGAACGATGAAAGAACACAGACGTTCATTCCGCTCATAATACATAATCTTTCACGCTACAACACCAACAACGGTATGCTCAAGGAGAGCTTTGCAAATCTCCTTGCATATATTCCGTCTGACGATATGCGTAGGGAGCTGTCTGTTGCATTTGGAAATCTTCTTAAAAAGATTTTCAGCAAAAAACAGCTCAGCGAGATGTCGGATATTCCTAATAGTTATAATAATACACTAAATCAGTCCGAAAATCAAGACTATTTAAGCATTTTTGACAATAAAGCTGAAAAATTATCTCTGTCTTTGTTTATTAAGTCACATTTATCCGATGAAAGCTATCTTGCGGAGCTGGATTTGTCCAGGGATAAGCTGGAATTTCTGACATCGCCGTTTGATGAAGGAAAACAATCCGGATTGCAGACACTTAAGAATATAATAATGGCAATGCTGACAGGCACTGACAGCCGACAGATTATTCCTGCGGTACATCGTGATTTTCAGGGGATCAAGGATATGGCGGCACTTGTCGATTATCTCAACGAGATTCTCCGTGAAATGCCGGATATACCTCAGCGTGACACGCTTTTTGAGTTTTTCACCAATATAGTAAATGAGATGGCACAGCGTAAGGAACTGCCGCCTTCGAGCAATATCCCTTCCGCACCGTCTACTCTTGATAAGCTGACCGATTTTATCGGTAAGAATATAAATCACGAGGCTATTCAGTCGCTGGACGATTTCAATGCGTCAAATCTTCTGCAGAGCCTTCTCAATGCACCGGGTGTATTCACACCTCTTGCGCACTATATCCTGCCGTTGCAGATCGAGGATACAAAGGCGTTCGGCGAGTTGTGGGTCGATAACGATGAGAACAACCCCAACAACACGCCTGTCGGACAGAAGAATTATCACTTGTTCCTGACATTTGACGTTGAATCTATAGGACGTTTTGAGGTCGATATGTACGCACTGGGTGAAAATATCAATCTGTCGCTTCTTTATCCCGAAAAGTTCGGCTTCAAGATAAAAAGGCTTAGCGATAAAATTGACCTTATAATAAGGAATATCGGCTATAAGCCCGCAAAATTTGAAACTGCGGTGCTGAGAAAGCCTCATGTGCTGACAGAGGTTTTCCCGAAAATAATTGACAGGAGGAAGGGTCTTAATGTCCAAGCGTAATTTAGGAAAGCAGGCTGCGGCGGCGCTTAAGTACAATCCCGACCTTAACTATGCTCCGGTCGTGGTAGCGTCCGGCCTTGGCGAGCTTGCGAAGAAGATTATAAATATCGCAGACGAGAACGGCGTTCCCGTTTACCGTGACGACAGCACGGCGGCGCTTCTTGTAATGCTCAACAGCGGTGAAACGATACCGGTCGAGCTGTACAGAATTATTGCGGCTATCTATGCGGAGGTCGTTTACTCCGCCAATGATATGAAAAAAGGCAAATAAGCCAAATACAAAAGAAAGAAGACAGAAATGGTAAAGACAAAAAATCTCACATTAATGGTTACGGCAGCTGTGCTTGCCGCACTTACCTGTGTTGCGACAATGGTGGTACAGATACCTATGCCGCTAAAGGGCTATGTAAATCTCGGCGATGTAATGGTGCTTACATCGGTATGGCTTATCGGCTCGCCGTGGGGAGTTGCGGCGGCAGGCATAGGCTCTGCGATGGCGGATCTGCTTACAGGTTATGCTTATTATGCGCCTGCAACGCTGATAATCAAGGCACTTATGGCAGTAGCGGCATTCTACATTGCAAAGTGCTTTATGAACGGCTCTTATTTCAAGTCGCTTGTCGGCAAGGTAATCGGCGGCGCTGTGGCAGAAATAATTATGGTGGCAGGCTACTTCGTTTATGATATTATATTTTACAGCAACGTAGCAACAGCGGCGGCAGGCATTTTAGGAAACGCAATACAGGGCGCTGTAGGGCTTATAGCAGGCGTGCTTCTGACAGTTGCGCTTGAAAAAGCAGGAACGAAGAAATTGCTCGGTTTTGATAAGTAATCATTCTTTATAGTCAGGCGGCGAAGGTAATTATACCATTCGCCGCCATTTTTTGACCGTTCGTGCCATATTTGTTGAAATTCTCTTTATGGAATGTTACAATTGTATGATAGATAAGTAACGCATATCGTTACTTGAAATTTGCCGGATAAGGAGAGACAAATGAAAAGAAAATTTTCAACCAGAATCATAACTTGCATAGCAACATCTGCCGTCCTTGCAGTCGGCACGTTGTCATTTACAGTAATCAACGCAATTGCCGATGAAGCGGTGAGTTATTACGGACTGTCCGCAGACGGTACTGTTATAAGCGGAACGGTAACTGATTATACAAAGATAGCTTCAACTGATACTGCATGGGGCACTGCCGGTAAAGAAACGTGGTATGTGGCTGACGGTATCTTTAATATCATCACAACAACCTATGATTATGACAACAATAAAAATGTATATAATCCTGTAGAAATTAAAGGAAATGTAAATGTCATACTCAAGAACGGTGCAGTGGTAAGTGTAGTGAACGGCATTGCCGGCACAGATGCAACAATAACTTTTTATAGTGAGAGTGAAAACGCAAGCGGTGTTATTGGCTTTATCGGAGCCACAGGCGATGATGGCGGATGGGGTACTACGGATAGCGGTTCCGATGAGGCTAACGGAAAAAACGGTGAGGACGGCAAAGTTGCGGTAAATGTTTCGTCGTTCACGGTTGCAGGCGGCACAGTAACTGTTATCGGCGGCAATGGTGGTAAAGGCGGCGATGCAGGTTATAACACTGACTACGATACAAATGAAAAGTATTACGGCATTGGCGGCGACGGCGGTAACGGCAGTGCGGCTATAACCGATAATACAAAGGTGTATCTTAAGGGCGGCAGACTTAACGTTACAGCCGGCAGAGGCGGAAACCCCGGTACAAATACCAATGTACCGTCTGAACAGCAGGATAATTATAAAGGCAAGCCGGGAAATGACGGAACATCGGTAAGCGGAATATACGCAGTAAACGGTATTCTCAATGTCAATAAGCTCGATGATTCCGATACAGGCGATACTTCTGGCGATTTTAAGCTCCTGTCTGCGAACGGTTACGAAAATGCAAAGCTCGATATAATCGGTCACGGAACGGCAAAGGTAACTGACGGCACTGTTATTGAAACCTACGGCGATATTTCCGTAGCAGGTACTCTGTCTGTCGATAACGGTACGATACTCACAAACGGCAGTATCACAAAAGCCGACAGTGCGGCACAGATAACAAAGACGAACGGCGGTGTTATCCGCAGGTTCACACCTGCTTCCGGTGCCGGATATACGCTGGATTATGCAAGCGGTAAGTGCATTGCGGAAACCGGCTATAAAATAAAGCTGTCGGGCGGAAATGCTTTAACCGATGTTGCCGATGCCTACACAATAGTATCGGAATCAAACAGACTTAATATTGTCCGCATCGGTGACGGTGAAATAATAGATGACAGCGAGCCATGCACAAATGTAATGCCCTATTGCATAAAGGCAAATAATACGAATGAAACAACCGTAACGGACGGAAATGTCTTTGCTGTAGCAGGAGATTCTTCAAGGTTTACGTTTGCACTGAACGATCCCGATGAATACCGTTTCTCAGGCGTTAATGTAACAGATATTGACGGTAATGCGATACCTGACAATATGTACACGTTTGACAGCACGACAGGTGAGTTCATAGCACTTTCGGTTGATCGCAACCTTATCGTGACCGTAGACGCAAGTCTTAAAGATGTTGAAATATCTGTAACAGACAGTGAAAACAATCCTGTGTCAACTGTTGACATCGGTACAGATTTTGATAACGCCAACCCGACAAAGACAGTTTCGCTCAAGGTGAAAGTCACAGAGGGCGGTTCTATAGCAAAGTACAGAGTAGTAAAGGAATCAGACCTTAATAAAGCAAGCGGTGTCATAACTGATACTTCTTCGTTCACAGTATCATACACTGCCGGCGATGATTGGGGTACTGCCGATGACGGCTCTTCAAAGCTTGCAAAGGGCGCAACTGCAACATTCACAGTTAAGCCCGACAGCAATTTAGCCACAGGAACTTATACCGAAGATTTCATCGTTATAACAGACAGAACCGCTTATGCGGATGCGTCTGCAGGCACTCAGGATAAGGCTCTGGCACGTTTCACGCTGACTTATAAGGTTGAACACGAGAGTGACGGTAAACTGTATTATTCCGATCTTACCGGACACTATAGTCTTTGTAAGAACTGTCAGGCAAAAATCAATAAAGAAAATCATACATTTGATATAAAGACCGTAAACGAGGATACGCTTGCACTTCCTGCAGATTGCGTAAATCCTGCCAAGTATTTCTATTCGTGCGAATGCGGAGCACACACGAATGACACAACGCTTGTATTTGAAAGCGGTGCTCCAAGCGGTCACAAATTCGGCGAGTGGAAAGAAAGCAAATCGGCAAACTGCGAAGAAGGCGGTAAGGAAAAGCATATCTGCTCCGTATGCCAATTTGAAGAAGAACGTGACACAGCACCGCTCGGACACGACTGGAATGACGAATACACAACAGATGTAAAGCCCACTTGTACAAAGCCCGGTTCAAAGTCGATTCACTGCTCAAGATGTGATGCGACAAAGGATGTAACAGAGATTGAACCTCTGGGACATGACTGGGAAGATGATTTTACAATAGATGTAAAGCCTACTTGCACACAGCCCGGTTCAAAGTCGATACATTGTTCAAGATGTGATGCGACAAAGGATGTAACAGAGATCGAACCGACAGGACATTCATTTGGTGAGTGGACGGTATCAAAAGACTCTACCTGTGTTGCAGGCGGTCAGAAAACAAGAAAATGTGAGACCTGCGGATACACTGAATATGAAGATACCGATATAGACCCGGACGCTCACGAGTGGGAAGAGGATTACACGATAGACAAGGAACCTACCTGCACGACCGAAGGCTCTAAATCAATCCATTGCTCACGCTGTGACGCAACAAAGGATTCAACGGTTATCCCCGTTACAGATCACACCTACGGCGAATGGGAGGTAGTAACACCTTCAACCTGTACTGAAAACGGCGTTAAGAAACACGCTTGTATCCATTGCGGTTTCGAACAGACCGGAATTATAGAGCCGGCGCACGAATGGGAGGATTCCCGTACTGTTGATATTGCACCGTCATGCACTGAGCAAGGCGAGGATTCTGTACATTGCAGAAATTGCGATGAAAGAAAAGACATAAAGGAGATTTCTCCGAAGGGACACGACTGGTCCGAGTGGAAAACTCTCGTTGAGCCGACAATCACATCTGAGGGTAAAGAGTACAGAGCCTGCAACGTTTGCGGCATCAAGGAGGAGAAAGCACTTCCTAAGCTTAGCGGTAAGAAGGAATGGAAACACGATAAGAATAAGCACTGGCACGTTGATGACAATGGCAATATAATCGATGCTGACGACCACGAGTTCAAGTGGGTGGTAGATAAAGAGCCTACCGCCACAGAGCCGGGTATAGGCCATTATGAGTGTATAGCCTGTGCGTTTGAAAAAGCTCCAGAAGAATTCGGAAAGAAAAACCCCGAAACAGGCGCATCGTCACTTGCCGCCTGGATTGCGGTAGCGGCTGTTGCCGGCGGAGCAGTTCCTGTAACGTATAAGGCAAGAAAGAGAAAGAATAAGTAAGTAAAAACATCGCAGAGCAGACGAAAGTCTGCTCTGTATTTTTTCACACAAAAATGCCCTGCAACGTTCTAAATACGTTGCAGGGCAGATTTTATGCGGTTTTAATGTTAAATTCTGAAGTAGTCAACGCCACCCTTGAACAGAAGCTGTTCCTTGTTGCCGTCAACATTAACGCAGGTGTCTGAACTTATACGCTCTGTATGACCCATCTTACCGAGTACACGGCCGTCGGGAGAGATGATACCCTCGATAGCACACATCGAGCTGTTGGGATTGTATGCAAGAGCCATTGTAGGCTCGCCGTTAAGGTCAACATACTGAGTAGCAATCTGACCGTTTTCGATGAGCTTTGCGATAACCTCGTCACTTGCTACAAAACGTCCTTCGCCGTGCGAAATCGGTATGTTGTAAACCTCGCCCACCTTGCAGTGCATAAGCCACGGTGACTTGTTGGTGCAAATCTTAGTAAGAGCAAGCTGTGACTGGTGTCTGCCTATGGTGTTATATGTAAGCGTGGGGCTTTCGCTTGACAGAGGAACTATCTTGCCGAAAGGCACAAGACCAAGCTTGATAAGAGCCTGGAAGCCGTTGCATATACCAATCATAAGACCGTCACGGGCATAGAGCATATTCTCTACGGCATCCTTGATTTTAGGATTGCGGAAGAATGCGTTGATGAACTTAGCCGAGCCTTCGGGTTCGTCACCGCCTGAGAAACCGCCGGGAACAGCTATCATCTGGCTGTTTTCGATTCTCTTTGCAAATTCGTTTACGCTGTCTTCCATATTCTTTGCAGAAAGGTTTCTGATAACGAATATTTCAGCTTCACCGCCGTATCTGTTGAATGCGGCAGCCATATCGTATTCGCAGTTAGTACCGGGGAATACGGGGATAAGTACCTTAGGCTTTGCGATAGTGCCGGGAGCCTTGTTTGTGAGAAGATCACAACCCTTGTCGTAAGCAACCGATACGGGCCTCGGCATTTCGGGGAGCGAATTCTTGAAGATAGGTTCAAGAACAGCGTCATACTTCTTCTCAAGATCTGCAATGTCAAGCTTGACATCGCCTGCCGTAATCGTGTAGTCGCTCACTGTTTCACCGATAAGCTCTGCGCCCTCTATTGCGCCCTTAGCCTCGATGATGAATGCACCGTAGTGCAGACCGAACAGCTTTTCATCGTCCATAGCTTTAAGCTTTGCACCGATTCTGTTACCGAGCGACATCTTGAAGATACCTTCTGCAATACCGCCGTGAGCCAAAGTCCATACTGACAGGGCAGTGCCGTCGGCAATTGCCTTTTCTACTGTAGCAAATACCTTCTTGACGCTGTCAAAGTCGGGCATACCGTTTTCATCGTATGCAGGTGCAATGTAGTAAATATCACTGCAGGGGAGCTTGAATTCAGCGGAAATTATCTTGTCTGACTTTGCAGTTGAAACTGCGAAAGAAACGAGCGTTGGCGGAACATCTATATGCTCAAATGTACCCGACATTGAGTCCTTGCCGCCTATAGCGCCACTTGAGAGTGCAATCTGAGCCTTATATGCACCGAGAAGTGCGGCAAAAGGTTTGCCCCAACGCTCAGGATCGCCCTGTGTACGTTCAAAATATTCCTGGAATGTCAGCCAGCAGTTTTCTGTTGACTTCAACGCCAGCTAGCTTCAGGCCGTTGATCATTTTGCTGTAGCTCAGGCCGTTGATTCTAGCCGCTGCATTGATTCTAGCAATCCACAGTTTTCTGAAGTCTCTCTTCTTTTGCTTTCTTCCGATATAAGCATAGTTTCCAGATTTCATCACAGCCTGTTTCGCTGTTCTATATAATTTGGATTTTGCGCCATAGTATCCTTTTGCCAGTTTTAGTACTTTTCTCCGTTTTTTATGAGCATTTACCGCCCTTTTCACTCTTGCCAATGTACTCTACCTCCTTAGGTTATTTGCTTTTGCGAAGATTATTTGTAAGGGATGAGTTCTCTTACATTTCTCTGTTCAGCAGCACATACATAAGTGCCTTTTCTAAGATTTCTCTTTCTCTTCGCTGATTTCTTATTCAGAATGTGGCTCTTGTAGGCTTTTGCTCTCTTTACTTTACCGGATTTGGTTAACTTAAATCTCTTGGCAGCGCCTCTATGGGTTTTAACTTTTGGCATTTTATTGCCCTCCTCTCAGTTAGTTCTTTGGTGCCAGTATCATGAACATACTTCTGCCTTCGATCTTAGCCTGTTTTTCCTTTACAGCACAATCTTCCAGCAGATTATAAAATTCATCCATTACTTTGCTACCTTGGTCTGTATGGCTCAATTGCCGCCCTCTAAAGCGAATAGACACCTTTACCTTGTCCCCCGCCTTTAAGAATTTGGCAACATTTTTGGCTTTTACTTCCATGTCATGAGTATCAATGGTTGCGGATAACCGCATCTCCTTGATGTTGACCACCTTTTGGTTTTTCTTGGCCTCTTTTTGTTTCTTGCTCTGCTCAAAACGGTACTTGCCGTAGTCCATAATCTTACAGACTGGCGGTACTGCCTTTGGAGAAATATTGACCAGGTCTAACTCCCTCTCTTCCGCCATTTGCAGAGCTTGCCCAATAGGTACAACGCCTAATTGGTTCCCCTCTTCATCGATTACTCTTACTTCCCTGTCTCTAATTTGCTCATTGATGAGCAGTTCAGTAGTGATAAAAAACGCCTCCTTTTTCTTTCTTGGATCCAACCTACAGCAAAATATCGCTGCCTTTCCCCTTTATTTCCATTAAAAAAGGCGGGTAAAAACCCGCAACTCAACATACTTCTTCATAAACCATACTCGCTGTGCAGCTCATCGCTCTACCACTGTGTTTCTTTGAACACCATTCTGCTTGCCGCTGCGCTCGCAGGTGAGAAACGGGGGTTTCTACTTCATACTCAATTAGTTTAGCATGCAGGTGTAAAGTTGTCAATATATTTTGACACAAAAAAACTCCCCCCTATGTTCGCCATAAGAAGGAGCCTTTTGTTTTCATTTTATCTTTATCTTACCAGCGTGCCCTCATTGGTGTGCTGGATGATGAGCACATCTTCCAGTTTTCCCGTCTGCACGTTGATATATACTAAAAATTCGTTTTCTCCACTCGTCCCCATGAACTCATAGCACAGAATTTCCTCCTGACCCTCTGTGGGAATTAGCGCCAAGGCTCTATTTTCAATGGTGAGGTTTTTATTGACCAATGTCTCTGCCTCTTGTAGCTCCACCGTGAGGTCGGGCAGCGTGCGCTGAGCGCCGCTCATGAAATAATTGGTAGCATCTAAGCCTACTACCTGCTCTGTCTCAATGTCCACCCAAACCTTAATCAAATCAGGATACAGCTTTACGTCGTAACCGCTATGTCGCACTGTTGGCACCATGTTGATCACAGCACACCCGTTATAGAACTGGGCGTAATTTGCCTCACAGGTGGGATACTTCTTTTCCTCCAAGAACTCCAGAGCGCTTTGCTCCAGCTTGGTGTATTTGGTGTCACTGGGCCGGGCTGTTAAACCATCTGATGACATATCCTGCATATAGGAGAGCACTTTTCCCCCTGTTTTGGTGATCCAGATGGTGAAGGTTGTTTCCCCGCTCTTGCCCTTAAAAACGTAGCTGGGGAGATTTCCCTCCACAGGCATCTGTGTCTCCAGTGCATCTTCCTTTATACCCATAAAGTCCGCTGCCTGTTTTTTGGCCTTTTGCTCGGAGTAGATCAGCGTGCCCAAGTTGTTGGGCTCTTTATTTTCCGTGCTCTCGGAAAATGGCCCATCATATGTGAGGCGAGGATACTGCTGGTTGGTAAAGTCCAGCGTCCCTTGGAGGTCTTCTCCATTGTCCAGTTTTTCTAAATCCAAATCAATGTCAAAGGTAAACCCATCCTCCCAAATTTGGGTGATGTGATCGTTTAAGTTGCTGTACGAGGTCTGTAGCTGAGAAATCTGCTCCAAATCGCTCTCGCTTAAATTGGTTCCCTGGGAAACCTGAATGGCCAATTGTCTGGCGTAATCCCCTGTTCGATTGATAAATTGGGAAAGTCTCAGGCTCTGCTGACTATCTATAGGCAGCTGCTCTATGGCCATCTGTATGGTGCCCGTCTGCCTCCAGATGTCCATGAGCAGCAGGTTTAAATACTCTGTATCTCCGCTGACCGATAATTTTGCGATCATCCCCTCTAGACTATCCATGTCAGAAACCAGCTCATAAAATGCGTCGTTTCCTCGGTTCTCAATTTGCAAGGCGTAAGCCTCTTTTTGGTTCTCCGAAAAAATCGTATAGATGGATAGGCCGATGAGGCAAACAGCTAGTACTCCGATTAAAATATAGTTTGCAATGGTTTTTTTATTTGCCAATTGATTTCGCCTCCTAACGTAATCTCGCTTGCTTTCTCATGCCCTAGCTGCAAAAGCGATGGTTGCCAATGGTGGTGAGTACCGGTCGGGAGTGCAAAAACTTGTTGCTGGTCTTTTTGGGGTTGTAATAAAAGATCGCCCCGCCGGTGGGATCCCAGCCGTTGATCGCATCTCTGGCAGCTTTCAGTGCCTGCTCATCCGGCGTCAGATTGATCTGCCCATCATCCACCACCGAAAAGGCGCCTGGCTCGTAGACCACGCCGTGGATGGTGTTAGGAAATTGGGAATTCTCCACCCGATTGAGCACCACTGCGGCCACAGCGACTTGCCCAGTATATGACTCTCCTCTGGCCTCCCCATAGACCACTCTCGCTAGCAGATTGATCTCGCTGCTGGAGTATTTTCCCGAGTTTGTGGAGCCTGAGAGTGTCATGCCTAACTTGACAGCTGTTTTGCTGCCCACAATGCCGTCTACTGCCAGGCCATTGGTCCTCTGGAAGTACTTTACGGCCTCTACTGTAGCTGAACCGTAAATCCCATCCACTTCGCCATAGTAGTATCCCCAGCGTTTGAGCTTAGTCTGTATGGTCTTGATCTCATCGGTAGTCAACCCATATCGAAACGCCGTCTGGGCTTCTGCCTCACATGCTATGAGAGGTAAGCACAGCGAAATGACCATCACTGTCATCAATAAAAGCGCTGTTATTCTCTTTTTCATCGCAATTCTCCTTTTATTATTTAAATAGTGCAGTAAACCACTCTGCAAAGAGAGAGGAGTACACTATTTCATCCGAATCGGTAGTTTTCCCTTGTGTTCCGTCAGCCTGCTGCTCTTCACTTTGCTGGATATCTATAAGACACAGGGGCGGGAATATCACACACCACCAATTTTGCCCTTTTCCTTCTCCAAGGACGATGCGCAATGCCTCATATTCTCCCGCAGGATAAGTCACATCCCCATAGGTCTTATCCGGGAAATCATATACCCCTACCATTGCCTTTGCGCCATAGGAAAATCCTTGCTGATCTAACACATTTTGGGCAATCTGCTCCATTTCAGGCAGGTGCCCCTCCACATACTCCTTCATCTCATCCTTGGTCTGAATGTCCTTTGCCTGCTCTAGCGTATTTGCTAAGATGGCATCTCGCACTTCTAGCTTCACTGCTTGGTCTTCCTTACTATCACTATTGGCGATAATGTGCAGCCGAAAGGGCTTTTCTACCTGCTCACTTTGCGTCTTTTCGCTTTGACAAGCCGTGCAACCCACTGTCAAAACCAGTGCAAGCATTAAAATAATTAATCTTTTCATATCTTCCCTCTGCTCTCATTATTTTAAAGCTTGCCGTCCCATTTCCTCACGGCTATTTTCCTTCAGCCGTATGCATATTATTTACAATATTGTCAGGATTTAAACTTGCATTTTTTAAAGAGAAATTTTACTTGCATAACCAAAAAATGTGTGATATGATTGAAAAAATGTCTTTTCATTAAGGTATTTTCTTACTATTTTCCATCGATTTAACTTCATTTATTTTGACCTCTTTTATGATTGGAGTGGGCCATCTGAATCAGTTAAATCCAAATAATGAAAGAGGGAGGTTAATAGCATGGCTGACAAAACTTTAATCTGTAAGGATTGCGGCGCAGAATTTATTTTTTCTGAAGGCGAACAAGAATTCTTTAAAGAAAAAGGCTTTGAGAACGATCCAGTGAGATGTCCGGAATGTAGAAAAGCAAGAAAGCAAAGACGGAATAACTATTCTCAAAGACAGTTTAACGATTAAATATCGGGCAAAAAAGGGCGGTTTATCCGCTCTTTTTTTGTCTTATCCCCACGTGTTGACTGCATTTTGCAAGCAAATTTCCTATCATTATATAGCCATAGATCATTTTACAGATTATTTATGGGTTTTTCCCCGCAAAATTGATATAATAAAAATATCTTGGAATATATGTGGATTGCATTTAGAAAAATCCCAGAAAGGACTTCATTTATGAATTATCCCATGAAAAGATTGACCGCCTGTCTTTTGGCATTGCTATTCACTTTGGCCTTTGCCTTTGGCTGTGCACCTAATACAGGTTCTCCAGATCCCAGTGATACTCAGCAGCCTGCGATAGCCAGTCCCTCTGCTACTGCTTCTGCTGAGGTCAGTGAGGCAGGCCAACAAGAACAAGAGAAATTCGACCAATTTTTGTATGATCTCTTTATAGACACCGTGTCCTCAGATACCCTAAGCCTTCACTATACACTCAAAAACCCAGAGGCTTACAACATATCTCTCACTCCTACCTTTGGGGATATGACCCCCGATGCCCTTTTGGCAGATGAAGTGGAAAACGAGCAGATTCTAACAGATCTTATGGCCTTTGACAGATCTCTGCTCACAGAGAAACAGCAGTTGGATTACGACGTGCTCTTATGGTATTTGCAAACCTTGAATTCCACCAATGGTTACATGTACTACCAAAATCTCTTTTCCCAAACAGGTGGCATTCAGGCCAATTTGCCCATCACGCTGGCAGAGTATCAGTTCTATGATGAGCAGGATGTGAAGGATTACTTAACGCTTTTAGGGCAGATAGATACGTATTTTCAGCAGATAGAGACTTTTATCAAAGAGCAGTCTGCCCAGGGTTTCTTCCCCTCTGACATGGTAGCCGATACCGCCTTAGAGCAAATTGCAGACTTTACAGAAAATCCCGAGCAGAACTTTTTAATCGACACATTTCAGACCAGAATTGACACACTTGTCGATTTAGATCCTGCCGCCAAGGAGCAGTACGTTTCCCAAAATCGCCAGCTGGTGCTGGAGACGGTGATCCCCGCCTTCACTCATTTTGGAGATACCATTTCCAGCTTAAAGGGCACCGGAACTAATGCCGGTGGGGTGTGCCATTACGAAAATGGTCAGGAGTACTACGAGAATATCGTTAGATACCAAACTGGCACTTCTAAGAGCATCAGCGAAATCGGAGACGCTCTGCAATCCCGCTATACGTGGATTTTTCAGCAGCTCTCACAGCTGATGGAGAAAAATCCAGATATTTATGAGCAAGCCAGCAGTATTCAGTTTACAAACGACGATGCCCAGGCTATGCTCCAAGATTTAATTCAAAAAACACAGGACGATTTTCCCGCAATCGATCACATCGACTACGAGCTGAACTATGTTCCCGAGGCACTGGAAGACATCACCTCGCCTGCCTTTTATATGATTCCTCCCATTGACGATAAGACAGACAATACCATATACATCAATGAGAGTCAGACGGATTTGAGTGCACTATACCCCACGCTCGCTCACGAGGGATATCCGGGGCACATGTATCAAAATAACTACTACAACCAGCAAAATCCCACTCCCCTGCGCACTCTTTTGAGTTTTTCAGGGTATTCAGAAGGATGGGCTACCTATGTGGAATTTTACTCCTATCGCTGGGATCCCAGTTATGGGGGAAATGAAGAGATCGCCCAGTTTTATACCCTCAATTTAGAGTACAGCATCATCTTACAGGCCATACTGGATATCCAAATCAACTACAACGGTTGGTCCCTCGAGACCTGTAAGGAGAAGATGTCGGATATCTTCCCTGAGGAGTCCATTGAACAAATCTACGTGTTGGTAACAGGGGAGCCGGGTTATTTTCTCAAATACTATTTGGGGTATTTGGAATTTGTGGAGCTAGCGGATTATGCTCAAAGCGAGCTGGGAAGCGATTTTGTCGCTAAGGAATTCCACCAGATTTTGCTGGATGCCGGTCCCTGCAACTTTGCCATTTTGCGCGAACAGGTAGATCAGTACATCGCCTCTAAAAAGTAGCAAGCGCAGGGCCTGTCGTGTGTTTGAAATCGGCAACCTACAATGATTTTCTGAAGAAAGGCACAAAAATGAGCTGGAAAATTTCCAGCTCATTTTTATCAATATTATTTTTATTTATCACATCAATTCAATAGCTCTTTCCAGGTCGGGCAAGGTGTTTACATCTACCCAGTCGGTATCTGCCGCTGAGATAATGCCAATCTCAATGCCTTGCTCCATAATTCTCTTTAGGAACTCGTGAAGCGGCACTTGCTTTTCTCCCTTGTCGATAATATCCTGCAAGAGGTTTTTCACCGTGCGCATTGCATTTTCCTTCACAGCCAGTATGCCGATGGAGTTGCCACAGAGGTATTTTCCCGGTCCCTCTTGTGGGCTGTTGCTCACATCTGCCACTTTGAGTTTTTGGTCGTAAGCCAACTTGTCTACGGGCTCTGCTGAGAAGATGAAATTGTGGTACATGTCAAACCGATCGTTTTTGTTGACCACCACTGCCACATCCTGTTCGCATTCCAACACGTCAAAAATAAGATGCTTCTTGAAGATTAAATCCCCATAGGTGACCAATAACTGCTGTCCAAAATTCTCTTTGGCCAGCGCTAACGAATACACCTCAGAAGAGGTCTCGAATTCGTCGTTGTCCACAAAGTGGATTCCCTCCTCATTTTTCAGTTTGACAGCTTCTTTTTTATATCCTCTCACCACGGTGATATCCGTAATGCCGTAGTCCTTTAATGTCTTTGCCTGTTTTTCTAAGATGCTCTTCCCATTGATTTTAATCATAGTCTTTGGCTTGTTTTCTGTGAGGTCGTTAAAACAATTGCCACGGCTTGCTGCCAAAATGACGGATTTGGTAGAAGCCACCTTAGGCAGATACATCTTTTCTGCTCTCTCTAGCTCGTCGTTCCCCTGAATGCGGAATACTTCTGACACTGTGGCGATCTGGTCTTCCACGCCCATCAGGTTCTGGTCTTCAAAGATTTTCTTAGAAGTCTCCTTCATGGCAGTAATGCAGGCGCGGCAGTTGTGATTGGCCCAGATCACGAGAGAAATGCCAATATCCCTAAAGTGGTCGGTGGGCACTGTGTAGTATTTGGTGGGAACGATGATTACCGGAATCTTCACCGGCAGGTTTTTCATGAATAGATCGATTTCCTTTGCGTCCGCCCGCTTGCTGTGCACCAACAGCGCATCTGCTCCTGCATTTGCATATGCCTCAGCTCTGCAAATCGCATCTTCCAGGCCCACTCCTGCAATAAACGACTCCAGCCTTGCCACTACTACAAAGTCTGGGTCAGTCTGTGCATCCTTCATGGCCTTGATCTTACCACAGAATTCCGCCATATCCGCCAGTGCATCGGCGCTGTTTTTCAGAAATGAATTGGTTTTTGGGAATTGCTTGTCCTCAATGCACACCCCTGCCACATCCACTTGCTCTAATTTTTTCACCAATCTTCTGGCATTGTTGAAGTTACCAAAGCCGGTATCTCCATCCATCAAAATCGGAATGGTGGTAGCATCACTCATATATTCTAGCACGTCTACAATTTGCGTCCAGGAAGCTTCGTTATTGTCCCTGACACCCAAGGAAGCGGAAATGGAAAGCCCACTGGCCCAAATTCCCTTAAACCCTGTCTCTTCTACAATCTTCGCGGAAAGGCCGTTGTGGGCCTCCATAATGAACTCCAACTGATCCGATTGGATCATATTTCTTAATTGTGTACTCTTTTTCATGGTATTCCTTCCTTGTTTTATAATCTCTTCACATGCATAACCTTCTCAAAATAAGAGGATTATACTATCAATCGTTCCTTCTGTCAATAGTTTACTCCAATTCCAGATCTCCATTCCACAGCCTGTCCACTTTCCGACCGGGAATTTCTTTAATGGTAAAGGGCAGCGGCTGTTTTACAGCAGGATCTTTCTGCGCATTTTGTTCCTTCCACGCCATATTCGCCTCATCAAACAGCAGTAACCGTTTTTCAAAGAACCCAACATAGGGTATTAACCGGTCATTTGGGCCGCAAATGACAAAATCGCTACAGTTGGCCAGCAGCGCAGAGGAGATTTTTCTGCCATGAATGTAACAGATGCCCTCCTTTTTCACGTCCTGCCCTTGCATGGCGTCCAACAGCAGATTGTCAGGATCCAGTAAATAGAGTGTCCCCTTCTTATCCACATCGGCCTTCCAGACCTCCAGAAGCTTTGATTCACTTTCCAGGTATTCCTGCTGTGCCACCACTACAAAATTGAGCTGATCCTTTTGAAACCGGGGGATGAACACAAATTCCCCATTGCTACACGTGATGATAGAGTATTTTTTCTTCTCAAAGTCAATGTCTTCTAACTCCTGCTGCGTCTGTAGCAGTTTGGTACAGTCCTTTAAGTACGGAATATTGAGCATTCCACCGTCCCTGTCCCCCAGCAGGCCATTTTTCTGTGCATACTCTCTGGCAGCCGGACTCACCCAATAGACTCGATCAAACTCTTGGTTTGCCGCCACGATGTTCTTCCACTGAGCTGCCTTTTGGGCGTTTCCTTCACTTACGGCACAGCCTAACGCTCCTGCATCCCCTATGACAATCTTCTCTTTTGCCTGTACCTGTTGACAGAAGAGGCGCAAGAACGTATCATCCTCTCCAGAATAGATTAGCAGGTCATAGGAATTTTCTCCCAATAACCTGGAAACTTCTCTCGCAAACACTTCTTGGGGCACCGCTTTTTTCAGCCGTTCAAAGTCTTTCTCCTCGCTAAACTGTTGAAACGCCTTGACGACGGTATCCCGCCGTTTTTCATCTGTCTGATAAAATCCCGTCCGGCAGACGATGCGAATGTCCTGTGGAAGCTGGGTTAATTCTTTTTTCAGCGATATGGTATCCGGCTCTTGCACAAGTAGTGTAATATCACTTTGTTCTCCATCAAACATAGAGAGCAAGTTGCGGAACCAAACCCTTTTGCTGTCTTCCTTCCACTCCGCCACCACGAGTATTTTCTGTTTGTCTGGCAGCGTCTTTTGAGGTTTCGCGCTGCTGTCAAATACTCGGCTAATGACCCGCTGGCACACATTGCCATCGTCATAGGGATTGTACTTTTCCCTCATCGCCCCATAATCTTCCGAATAGGCATCCATCATGTGGCTGCCCTGATCTAAAAATGCCGCTATCTCCTCTGGAGTCTGTGCCACAGGGCAAAAATCCCCATATTCTTCGGAGAGAGGCAGCTTATCGGGATTATAGTAAATCACCGGTTTGCCAGTGGCCATGAAGTCAAATAAAGTAGCTTGCTCTACGCCAATGACTGCCTCGGCCATTCCCAAAATCCCCGCAGTATCGATGGTGGATGGGAAGGAAATCGTACGCAAAAATCGGTCCCCTACTGGAAGGTCCTGATAATCCTGTGGATGAAGCTGATAGAGTACTTTGAGATCCTTTCTCTTCAGGCAGCTCATCACAGACAGCACAAAGGCCCGATATGTCTGAATGTTGAATCCATCTGCCATGTTGCGCCAGGGTACGATGCACACAGCAATGTTTTTATCCATCTGTACTCCCAACTGCTCTAACTGCTCCTGGGTTTTTTGGCGGTCAAAGTGGATGAGCCTGTCTGTAGACGGGTGTCCAACCTCTAGATACTCCCCTTGGAAAAAATTCTTCAGCTGATACTCTTTTTGATAGATCTGCTGGGTTTCCCATGGCCCTGAACTCACAATATAATCCGCTTTGGCGAAGGAAGGCAAGCCAAAATCCATCAGATACCCTTCGGTGATCTTGGGATCTGCCGGCGTCCCCCTTCTCATGAGCACTACTACTTGTTCTTTTCGCTTTACATAGTAAATGGGCAAAATACTGCTGCAAATGAGATACTTTGCCGTGCTAATATATTCCACGTATTGGGGTGAGTCTTTTTTGACAATCACCACATTTTCTTGGTTCGCCAGCGTTTGAATCTCATAGGCAGCTGAGCCAAAATCGCTGAGCACCCAAACGTGCACCAGATCTTCCCTTTGGCGCAGCTGTTCAAAAATCGCCCTCGGACCATACTGAAGTTTTTTCCCGCCGTTGTATTCGTAGAGGACGGTATTTTCCCGAATGGGAAGCTTGCTGTACTCATCTGCCCAATAGGCCAGTTGTAAATTCTTGGGGACATTTTCCTGCGCATTCATCTATGACACCCCCAGTTTTTCTAAGGTCTTTATTATATCATCCAAAGCATTTTGGTTATAGTCATTGGCGTCAAAGTAAAACCAGCTAGGTAATGTCTTTTGGACATATTCCTCCATCAGCCTGGCCACTTCTTTATCTGTCATATGAAATAAAATCCTGCCACCCCAGTCTCCCGTTTTAGGGGCGCTTGGGCAAAACATCACTCCTAAAGCCTCTGCATCCTGAAAGATGCCCGCCTGCATAGAGGACTTTGGCGCTAAAATTACAGCACTGCACAGTTTGGCAAAGGCATCTAGCCCCTCTACGTGAACCAGCTGGGTCACCCCATCTTCTAATCGCAACTGCTCTATGAGCTGCTCTATCTTCTGATAGAGCACTGGCTGGCCCTCCAGGTACAGATGGGAGGCAGGATACTCCCGATGAAATTTGGAAAATCCCTGTATGATCCCACGAATCATAGCATAGGGGATCTGCTCCCCTTTCACCAAAAACTTCACCTTCTTAGGGTCTACCTCAAACATGCCTTTCGCCCGCACCACAGAAAAGTCTTTTTCCATATTCTCAATATAATAGGTCTTGTCTCCCAGCGTACTGCATAGGTCTGTCGCCTGCTGTTGCCAGCTTTGCGCCTGTACTAGGCTGACCACTGGCTGAGTATACCGTACCTTTTCATTCTGCACGCAGCTGCTGACAGCCAATTTGTTGCAAAGTACAGCTTCATACGTCTCTGCCAAGCGCTCCGCTTCACTGGCATCTTGGCCCCAATACCAACTTACATAGTGATCTGCCCCAATACCCAGCAGGGATTTTTCCATCTCACCAGTTTCGCCAGCATAGTTGATTACACAAGTGATCTCTTGATCTTGCGCTTGCGATAAAGGCAATGTCTGTACAAAATTCTCTACATTGGATAAGGGCCGTCCTTTTTCAGCGGACATACCCTCTTGTGGTGTCAATAGATAGACCTGATACCCTCGCTCACCAAGCCTATTTGCCAACTCTATTCCGTTGTATGTCAGCCCATATTGGGTAAAATCTCCACAGTATAGGGCAAGGTGTTTTTTTTCACTCATATCCTTCTCCCAATATTTTAGGTATTAGCAGTCGTAAGCTGGGTCTACCTGTTTCAATTCGTCAAAGGAGTCGATCTCAGCGATATCGTCAAAGGTGCACTCTCTCACCATCAGCTGGTACTCCTCCAGGTGTCTGCCCGGCGCCACATCCCAACAGCATTGTATACCCTCTGGGTCGTGGTATAGCTCTTCAATGTGTCCCGCCAGTTTTTGCCCATCCTCTGCCGTCCAAAAGGAGATGCCAAAGAGATGATGGCAGTCCGTTCCCCCGATTTTGATGGCAGTAATTCTGCCATGGTCCGTCTCGAAACACCAGTCGTCTGTTTTACTGGTAGGTACCCCCAAATAATTAGAACAGTACTGGTATTTGGTGATCAGCTCTGGATTTTTCACCAGCAGATCTGCCTCTAGCACATAAGCGTCTCGAATCTGATCCCTTGCCAAAAAGGCCGAAGAGATGCTGTTTGCCGAGTTGTACTGCGGGTTATCGATAAAGCGAATGGTGGGGTACTTGTGGAGCAACACTTCAAATTCCTCCCCCAGGTATCCCCGGACGATGATGATGTCCTCTATGCCGTTTTTTATGAGCTGCCTGAGCGATGTCTCGATCATCCTCTCCCCACATACCCGCACCAGCGGTTTGGGGGTGTTTAAGGTGATGGGCACCATGCGGGAGCCGAACCCAGCGGCAAAAAAGATCGCCCGCTTGACCCGGTAGGGCTCCAGCGCCTCCATTCCCTTTGGGGAAATCTGCCCTCCCTCCAGATATCCTAAGTCCACCAGTTCCCTCTTTACGTCCGATGGGATTTCCACCTTCTGGGGTCTATGTTCTCTTTGCTGCACCTCCAACTGGGTGAGCGCATCAAAATGATTTTTCTTCAAACTCATATTCTCTCTCATTATTTGCCTAACAACTGGCAGTTGATTTCCTTAAACACCTTCATAAACTCCACGATATCCTGCTCATCAATGGCACCTAGGGAACACAAGCGGAAGGTGTTCGTGCTGGCAATCTTTCCAGGGTAGATCGTAAAGCCTCTCTCATAGCAGTAGTCATGGACTTTCTCAAAGCTCCAGTTTGGATTATCCGGGTACTCTACCGCGATGACCAAACCGCTTTGCCACTCTGGGCGGATCACTTCCTTCATGCCCAGCTCTTTCAGCCCCTCGTGTAGCGCCCGATTCACCCGCAAATGACGCTCCCATTTTGCCTGCTCGCCCTCTTCAAAGTACTCTGCAATAGCCTGCCTGGTGGCGTAAACCGTCTGTACCGGTGGTGTAAAGTGCATCTCACCTGTTCTCTTGAAGAAGTCATACTGTAAAAATAGGTTGCAATAGTACGATCTCGTGGGATAGTCTTTGGATTTTTGGATGATCTCCTCATTGCCCACGATAAAGGAGAGGCCCGTCATGGCCATCAGTCCCTTTTGAGCAGAAGCCATACAGAAGTCGATGTTGTCCTTTTCAATGTCAATGGGGATCATGGCATAAGATGAAGTGGTATCCACCACAAAGGGAATGCCATATTGATGCACCACCGCGCCAATTTCCCGTATGGGATTGAGCACGCCTGTCCCTGTCTCGTGGTGAGTGGTGTATACAAGGCCAATATCAGGGTTTTCCGCCAATGTCTTTTCCACCGCCGCCGCGTCGATGGGCTGGTCATAGGGGAGTTTTAAATCGATAAATGGCATTTGATACCCTTCACAGATCTCCACTCCCCGTTGGCTATAGGCGCCGTTGTTGATCACCAGCGCCTTTTTATCCGCCGGCAAAAGGGAGTTGAGGCAAATATCCATATTGATCGTGCCAGAGCCACAGAACATCACAGAGGTGTATTTATCCGGATCCCCATGGACCACTTTCACCAGATCTTTTTGCATTTGGCGCATGATGTCGCCAAATTCCTTTTCCCTTGGGCAGATGTCCGGCACCACCTGTGCCATTTTTACCGTATCCGTAGTAGTTGCCGGGCCTGGGTTTAACAGTATATTTCTCTTAATGTTCATTTTTCTTCTCTCCTTCTATTTTGCCAGCTCTTTGCGGAACCGAGCTGCTACTTCTCTCATAGTGTGTTTTGGTCTTCCCAGTCCATCGATGGATTGAGAGCGGATCTTCCCAAACAGACTCCCCCAACTGGGCTGTGTCAAAAACGCCCGGATCTGATTTTCGAATCTCTCTGGGGAGGTGATCTCCTGCACATTTCCCTCATAGGTGAGTTTCATCAAATCCAAAACAGGGGCTGCCTTTTCTGGAATAGGCTGTTTGCCAGTGGATTCATAGGTCTCGTTTTCCAGCACCACGTGTAAAAAGTTCTTGGGCCGCTGCTCGGAAATGACAGGCAAAATGGAGGGGCGCATCAAAAATGCTCCATCTCCCTCTACTACAATTACCTTCTTGTCCGGACGGGCAATGGCCAGTCCCAAGCCAATGGAAGAGGCGCATCCCATAGAGCCCACCATATAGAAGTTTTTATTGTCGTCTGCCAGTTGGTATAGCTCTCTGCTGGTAAATCCTGTGGTGGTGACGATCAGCGTATTTTCATCCCTGGTTTTGGCCAGCACCTCAAGCAGCTCGCTGCGAATGAGCTGAGCGGATTCTTCCGCTTTTCTCTCCAGAGCAACGGCAGAAAACCGGTCTCTCTTCACTAGGAGGCAAAAGCTTCTGCCCTCTTTTTCCATATAGGCGTCTGCCTGTTCCATCTGGGCAATTGCCTGCTGGGTATCCTCTGATAAAACCTCGTAGCGAATCCTCAGATTCTGTAGGATCTCTTCCGTGATCTGCCCCATGAGCTCATGTTGGGGTTCGTCGGTGTCGCTTCCCCTGTATCCAATGAACATAAGGCACGGAATGTCAAAGATGTAGTTGAGGGAGGAAAGTGGCGAAACCGCATTGCCAAGCCCTGAGTTTTGCATAAACACCACGCTCTTGCGTCCGGCCAGCTGCATCCCCGCAGCGATGGCAACTGCTTCTCCCTCGTTGCACACTGGCAAGTAAATCCCCTGATTTACCGCGTAGTTAATGGGATACTTTAAAAATGAGCAGGGAACAGAAATCACATTTTCATATCCCTTTTGCATCAAACTTTCCATAAATGTCTTTGTATCAATCATACTCTTAACTCCTATCCTGCTGGGCCTGCCAGCGTTCCTATCAGATATTTTACATCTTTATGCGATGTGAATTTCTTCATAATCCGAGGGAGGCACTAGGCTGATGAGTTTCTGTGCATACTCCTCTTCTCCTTCATATCGCAACAGCTCCATAGTGATATCGAAAATATCCTTGTCAAAACAGAGCCCCAACTTCCTCTTGTAGTTCTGTTTTAACATGTTCAAATATGGCATGAGTTTTACGTGGAGCTGGGCATACTGCCCTTCCTCGTACAGTTCTAATAACTCCTGTTTTTGTGGCATATATTCACACCACATTTCAAATCGGTCTGCCGTTCGAAATAGAACGTTCCACGTCCACACCACATCCCGCTTGCGAGGCGCTCCCTTTCGGCTGTCCAACAGGAAGAACTTCTTGCGCTCCCTAATAAACTCCTTGGTGAGCATATGCCGTTCCTTTGCCGCCTGTAGGAAATAGGCGTAGGGCAGTTGGCTATCTGCATATACCTTATAGGATTCCTTGGGGATTCCCATCCGAGGTGTCTTCCAGCTTTTTCCATAAATTCTCTGTAAGTACTCCTGAGGATCTGAGCAGATCCGAAAGTAATTTCCCTCTAGCTGCTCGTGAGCTGCCTCTTGAAAAATCTCCACAGGCACCCATTTGCCTAGGCCCTGTATGGCGTCGCATATCCGGTACCACCGTGGGTCTATCTTTTTGGCGGGCTTCATGGCTAAATTCCACAGCCAACCAGCCACTCTTTTTTCCCCAAAAATCCCCATCATAAGGCCAACCCCCATGCCAAGGGCCTTGTGCATCAGGCGGGTTTTACGGCCACCGTGCATCGTTCTCCATCCCACGCTGAGTGCTGCCTGCCATTTTTTGCGCAATATAGACTTGGGCATGGGCTGCAAAATTCGAATGTTGACACCAATTCCGTAGCTTTGATAGTAGCCATAGGTGGTATCTAAATCCATCAGCAAAGTGTTCTCATCGGTGTACCGAAAATAGCAGCCAGGCATTTTTTTGTTGGTCTGAAGGCTCTCCAGTGCCCGATCTTTGCGTCTCTCCTTTTGTACTGCCTTGCTAAATCTCAGCGCGTCCTCTTGGGTCATCAGTACATTGGCCTCATAGACCTTTCCTGTAAAGCCATTTTTCATATAAGCATAAAATGCCGTATGATCCGCGAGAAAGTAACCTATCTGCTCCTTTTCACAGATCTGATCGATTTCCCTTAGGAGTTTTAACAAGACCAACTGGACATCAGTCATCGCCGTATTCTCCTTCCATATCCGACTGCATAAAGCTCATGCTGCTCTCCATGTTCTCCTCCCCTTCTGAGGGCATTACCCAAATCAGCTTTTCGTCTGTGGCGAGGATTTGGTCAATTTCCATTAGCAGCATGCCATTTCTCGTAAACATCCGGGCCTTTTGGTACAGCTCATAGGCCCGCTCGCTCTCGCCCATTCCCAGCAGCGTATCTGCCAGATATTTCATCAGCTCTCCATCTTCAGGGAACTGGTTACAGGCCTCCTTGGCCATTTCATAGGCCTTTTGGTAATCCTCTTGGGCGGAAGCGCGCAAAAGCAGCAGCCGAATGCTCCCCTTGATAAAGTCAATCTGCTCGGGAAATCTAGGCTGCCATCTCTCTAAAATCTCAGTGGCTTTTTCTAGCTCTTGGTCTTCTAATGCGATGGATAGCTCACGTGTGGCCTCTATGTGCTCTTCTATTTTAGCGAGCTCAGGGGAGAGCTCTCCTCCCATCTTTTTTCTCAGTTTCAGTATTTTATCTGCCTGATAGTACCTGCCCTGCCACACGATCAGAGGCAGTAGCGCCGCTGCCAGCATGTCGTCTCTCATCTCCACAAACACCGGCCAATACCAGAAGTGTTTACGAGATTGTACCTCATAGTATTCCTCAAAGAAGTGATACAGCTCTGGGTATCGGTGCTGCTCCATCAGATGGCGCAAATCAATATCCTCGCTCTGGAGCCTCCACTCCAACTTTGCCACTACTTTCAGGCCCATCAGCCGGTGCGCCCCTGGGTTAGCAATCCCCCTGGGCTTTAACAGCTTCATCTGTGTCCGCTTATGCCGGGCGTAGATCTTTTTCGCCAGTTTTCTGGGAACCACTTGAAAAAAGCTGTCCAAAATGTAGTCCGAGGACAAGTCAGCACTATATGCAGTAATATGCCCCTCCTGGTTTTTCACATCTGGGATAATCATCCAGTTGTCCCCATATAGGGTGCGCAAATATCGCTTAGGGTTTTCCGGCACCGGCAGCATAGTATCCTCAAAGGGCACATATTGGGGCTCTCCGTATAGCTCCTTATCGTAGGCATTGAGATCCTGGGCCCAGGCCGAGTGATATCGCTGGCATTCCTCGTCCTTATACTGGTGAATTTTCTTATCCAGTATGTGAAGCACTCGCTTTCTGCCCAAAATCCGCTCCAAAAAATGGTACCATTGGTACAGCCGATTGTCGCTATCTTTGCTGGAGATATAGGTCTTTGTGACAATCTCACAGTAGGCCAAAAACGTCCGGTTGTACTTTTCCAACGCCTCTTCTCCGTCGGGAATGGGGTCGATTAAAATGATATCCACCCACAGACCCATCTGCTCCTTTTCCAATATGGTGGACCGCAAAATAGCCGTGGTGTCCGTGGCCATATAGCGGGGAAAAGTGAGTACACAGTTTGGGTTTTTCTCGATACACGCAATCGCCCGGTTGGGCTTTAGTTCGTCGTCGATGACCGCGAGCACTTTGTGCCATTCGCTTCTAGGCATGAAGATATCCGCATCGTCATCCCATGGGATAAATCCCTTGTGCCGCACCGCACCCAGCGCCGTTCCTCCGGACAGGTAGTATTTTATGTGATGTTTTCTGCATATTGCGTCAAATTCCTTGAGCAATGACAACAAAACTTCTTGCTTCTGGTTCACTGTGCTTCCCTTTCACTCACTGTGCCGCCAATTTTTCTGGACAGAGAGATGATCAGGTCATATCCATCCCACACCAAGGTGAAGTCCATCGTGGTGCCCATAGGTACAATTCTGTCAATGCCTCTTGGGCGGTATTGTGCGACAAAGTTTCGAATTTCTCTTTCCTCAATTCCCAAATACGATAGGGTCTGGCACTGCTCAGTGCAAATGGGCAGCAGCTCTTTAAAATCCTCCATGGTGTATTCCATAAAGAACCCGCTGTTGTAGCGATACTCTAATGTATCCTCCTCTAAACTGGGCACCTGAATTCGCATCAGGTAGCAGTCGTGAAGATCTGTCAGCAGGCTCACTTGTTTATCCGCCGCCAACTTGCAGAAGGCGGAGAGTTTTCCCACAGACTGGACTGCTGCCAGCTCATATTGCTCTTTTACCAGTTTTTCCAGCGCACCCCAGAATTCTTCCTGGGCTTTTGCTATTTCCCTGCCTCTCCAGGCGATTAGCCGGGGAGAGGTACAGGCATTCTGGTCTGAAAAGTATGTATCGTTATAAAATCCCTGTGCGATTTTCTGTTTGTCTTCCATCTTCAGGTATTCATCTGCGTCAATGGCGCAAATGGAATACCGGTCGGCAAAGGTGATCTCTGTGGCCCGGGGCCGCAACGGAGATTTTCTGATCTCGTAGATGGTCTGGTCTCCCCCCCAGATCACTCTGGTGTGGCAGATGGCAGAAAATCCATCGGTGATCTCCTGATCGTGGTCGTATTTGACTAGGCACATATAGGCGGCCATGTGGCTGTGCTTTTCCCCCAGCAGCTTGCCAATCGCCTGGCAAATCACGTCCACCTGTGCAAAATCCTTAGAGGGCACCCGGACGATGTTAGCATTGCCTGCCAGCAGCCCGGCTGCTAAGGTAAATGCAAAGTTCACAGGCACGTTGGAAGGTGCGATGTGAAACACAATTCCCCTGCCCAGCCGATCGGATAAATGGGTGTACTCCTTTTGATACTGTGCAACGGCTGCCTTCCGGCACCAGAAGCCGAAGGTGGCCACGTCAGAATACCCTCTGCCCGTTTTCACCAGCTCTCTGGATAGATCCGCCAAGAAGTTCACTGCCTGCTCGGAAAATGGAGGCAGCGCTGGCGTCCTGTCCATCTCCTCTATAATCTGTTCATTGCCCACCAAAAAGGTGATCTTATTAGAATTTAGCTGCATAAGTATCACTGCACCCCCTAATTTCCGCGTTTTTCAAGCGGCCATGAATGGCAAAGTACTTGCCCTTTCTGCCGCAGGGACAATCGTCTATGCCTAGTATCACGCCCTCGTCCTCTGTGAGCAGCGAGTGTCCAGGATAAGACCTTGGGATGACGGACATAACCTGTAAAATCCCTGTCTCTCCCACTTCACAGGGAGAAAAGTCCTCATGACGGCGGGTAATCACCTCAGAGAACACGCTGGCATGCAAATGGCCGTGTTCACAGGCCACAAAAATGGAGCCCAGCTGTTCTGCCATGCCGTAGTAATCGTATACTTTAGGAATGCCGCACTGCTCTAGCAAGCTGTTGCGGTACGTCTCGCCATCCACTGCCATTTCCTTGAGCTTTTTCCAGCCCCCTACGTGGAACAGCACCGCGTCCTTGCCGAAGTCCAGCTTGATTCCTCTGTTTTTCAGTTCCAAATAAAAGTGTTTCCAAATCATAAAGGTGTAGCCAAACATCAAGATAGGCTCTCCCTTATGTTTAGCCAAAAATGCCTCCACCGCCTCAATATCCAAATTCATGTCCTTATCCAGCGCATAGGCGGTATCTCTGCCAAATACAGAAAATCCCATGATGCCCGCGCCTCTGGCGGAAAACAGCCTTCTATCCCGCAGCGCCAGCGCTGAATCCAAAATCAGCAGAGGAAGCCGCTTGGAGCCGATGTAGGAAGTGATGATCTTAGAGAGCACTTTGGTCTGGTCCTTGGAGGTCTGCGCATCCAAAAACACCTTAGATACCTTCTGGCCAGTAGTGCCCGAAGAGGTCATGATTTTGGTGATCTGCTCCCTTGGCACGCTCATGAGCTCGCAGTCCTTAAATAAGCTCACAGGCAAAAACGGCACATCCGACACATTTTGCACACTCTCCATGTCAAAGTGAGATGCTTTTAAGATGTTGCTGTATATTGTGCAGTGCTCCTGATGGTATTGGGTCAGTTCTTTAAAGTACGCAAGCAGCATCTTCTCTTTCTCATCGTGGAGTAGAGAATAGGGCTGAATTGCTAAAAAGTCATCCAATTGCATTTGTGGACAAAGCCTCCTTTAAATAGACATCTTTGGGCTGGGAAAACGCCCCTCCCAACATCGCATATAAATTCATTACCGGTGTATTGGCTGCCGAAAACCTCCCCCACAGTTTTTTTGCTCCCTTTTCACTGGCCAGTTGGCAGGCCTGATAGTAAAGGCTCACCGCCGCTCCTGTGCGCTGATACTCTGGCAGCACAGCAGCCAAGTAGATAAAATATCCGTCGCTTTCATAGGGCAGCAGGATAGTGAATCCCATGGGCACTTCCTTATGCACTGCCACAGACAAAATTCCCCCTTGCTGGATGGCGGCGTCCAAATATCCCTCGATTACTCTCTTTGCCAGAGCAGGGTCGTATTCTCTGGAGAGGTGGAATCTCCTATCTGTGGTAAATGCCTTGCCTGCAATCTCCAGCGCCTCATTTTTCCACTCCTTTAAATCCCTCTGCTCCACTGTAAATCTGGCAAGGCGTTTTAAGTTTGGGTCTACCTTCGCCAAATTCACCGCTACAAACAGCGTCCTATCTGCAAAGAACATCCCCTGCTCGGTGAGCATCTGTGCCTTCTGTATGTCGTAAGGCTCAATCTCCGCTCGAATGTGGGTGGCCTCTTTCATGCCCTCCCACTGATCTTGTTCTTCTAGCACCATCAGGCGCACTTTATCATACGTCTCCCATCTCATAGCGGCAGCTCCTTATACAGCGTCTTTCCAGAGCTGCTCTTGGGAATGGTGTCTATCTGGCGCACCTCAAAGGCCTTGATGTTCAGGCCTGTCTTTTCCGCGATAAACTTCCGCACTGGCTCCTCCAGAGTCGGATCGGTGATGAAGATCACCAGCAGATCGTCCCTGCCAGAGCAGGCACAGTCAATGGCAAACTGCCCTTTGATCATCCGCTCACACTCGTCTAAATTCACTCGGTTTCCGTAGATCTTCAAAAACCGCTTTTTACGCCCTACAATATAGTAATAGCCGTCGGCGTCCCGCTTGGCCATATCTCCTGTCACCAAAACGCCGCCTCGCTCGTCTCCTTTGATCAGGTCCTCGCCCTGCTGGGCATATCCCAGCGTCACGTTAGGCCCACGGTATACCAACTCTCCCGTAACTTCCGGCTGCTCAATCTCCTTGCCGTCCACATCGATCAGGCTGAACTCGCCTCCTGGGATGGCAATACCCATGCTGCCATACTTCTCCAGCGCCCGCTGATAGGGCAGATAGGACATCCGGGCAGTGGCCTCTGTCTGGCCATACATCACGTAGAACCTCCGGTTGGTGTTTTGGGCAAACTCGGCGAACTCTTTGTGTAGCTCGGGGGTCAACTTCCCTCCCGCCTGGGTCATAGTCTTGAGAGAGGGCAAATCCATACGGAAAATCCGCAGTTTTTTCAGCATCTCATAGGTATAGGGCACGCCGCCAAAGCTAGTGGCCCCTTGCTCCTTGAAGAAGCTCCAAAACTCCTTTTGCATGATGCCCTTGGTGGTGAGCAGCAGCGTCGCTCCTACTAGCAAATGGCTGTTGACGATGGAGAGCCCATAGGTGTAGTTCATGGGCAGTGTGGTAATTGGCCGCTCCTCTTGCGTGAGCTCCAAATACTGGGCGATAGACTGGGCGTTGGCGTCGATGTTCTGCCGGCTCTGCCGCACCAGTTTTGGGCTGCCCGTGCTCCCCGATGTGGTGAGCAATAGCGCCAATTGGTCGTTTAGGGGATAAGGGGTCAGTCCCGTCTCATAAAGGCTGTATCCCCGATCCTCATAAATCTTCTGCCCCTCTATTTCTCTCTCATCCGGCGCCCATAAATAAGCCGGATGATAGGTGTGAATCAATGTGTCCAAAAGCCCCTGATCTAAGTCGCTATCCAGCATCAGCGGCACTACCCCGTAAACCTGACAGGCCACATAGCCAGTGAGCGCTCCCAGCGCATTTTTACACAGGATAAACGCCAGCGTTCTCCCGCCTATCGCACCGTAAAGATCCTCCGCCTTTTGAAGCAGCTCTCCATATGTTAAAATCTCCCCATCTTCCTGCACTGCCGCAATGGCCTTAGGGGATTTCTTCTCTAAATCAAATACCACTTTTACGCCTCCTTTAACACCTGCTCTACCCGGCTGGCAATACTGCTGCCAACTAGACCGCTCTCATTTAACAGGTACTGATAATTTGCCGCATGGGGGAACATATCCTCCGCTCCAATGCGCAAATGAGGAGGCCGGTGGGTGTTCATGGATAAATACTCTGCCACCGCGCCGCCAAGGCCGCCGATGACGCTGTGCTCTTCCACCGTAACCAGCAGTTTCCTATCCAGCAGTCCGTCAATGGCCTGCTCATCTAAGGGTTTGATGGTGTGCATATCCACCACTTCTGCCTCGATTCCCTTTTCTTTGAGCAGTTTTGCCGCCCGCTGGCATTCATATACCATGGTTCCCGTTCCAATCAGCGCCACATCCTTGCCCTCTTGCAAGGTAATCGCTTTGCCGATTTCAAATTCGTAATCCGATTTGTAGACCACCGGCTGATTCATGCCGCCTGTGAGCCGAATGTACACAGGGGTGTCTAGATTGGCGCAGGCCAGCACCGCCTTCACCGTCTCCGCTCCATCAGCAGGAGACAAAATGGTGACACCAGGAATGGCCCGCATAGACGCTAAGTCTTCAATGCACATGTGAGTAGCCCCTAAGATGCCCACAGAAAAACCTGAAGTCAAGCCGATGAGCTTGATGCCCAGGCCCATATATCCCATATTCACCCGCACTTGGTCCAGTGATCTGGCAGTTGCAAAGGTGGCATAGGTGGTCACAAAGGGGTTTAACCCCTCCTTCGCCATGCCCGCTGCAACCGAAACCATATTTTGCTCTGCAATACCCATGTTGAAAAACCGGTTGGGGAACTCCTCTTTGAACTTTCCCAGTCCAGAAAGGGCGCACAGATCCGCTGTAAGGGCCACCACTGAGTCGTCCAGTG
>ERZ780195.715-NODE-715-length-31745-cov-28.446355_pt1 | contig 31745 bp, 16 predicted proteins | sample MGYA00511017_ERZ780195 | MGnify/ENA primary metagenome ERZ780195 (study PRJEB29588, sample SAMEA2159974) | human gut metagenome | biome: human gut; feature: human-associated habitat; material: faeces | place: Denmark | collected 2008/2010 ...
TTACACACGTTCTTTTAATTGTTAATTACGTGTGAAGTAAATCTGTATCATGTCAAAGTCTAACGGTCTTCCATAAAAAAAATTGATGCGGTTACCCTGGGCTAAAAATGAGAAAGTTGAAAAAAATTGCTTTTTAGTTAAGGGTGTGTTCTTTCTGGATTGTCTTAGTTATAGAAACAGATAAGAATGAAAACTGAAAATAGACATATTAATTTTCAAGAGCCGGAAGGTATGATGCTTTTACGGTATATAAAGGACACAGCTTCCAATGAGGAAAAATCTTATATTGAAGCTTGGCTGGAAGCGGATGAAAATAATAAGAGGATCTTATTACAGACCGCCCGTATATATTATACGAACAATGCGATGGAACGGATCGCTAGCCGAAATCCATTGATTGCCTATGAAAAGTTGGAACAACGATTAGCAAAACGGACCCGTTTATATTGGCTGAAGAGGTTCTCTGTCGCTGCGGCTTGTATAATTGCTATCATTGGGCTATCAACCTTATTTTCCCATAGAAAGGCTGATTCTGAATTTGGAGATCCTCAAATTATAACACTTCAGGCAAATGCGGGAGTCCGTACACGCTTTAATTTACCGGATGGTACTGTTGTTTATCTAAATTCGGGTAGTGTTTTATCCTATCCGATGTCTTATGACCAAAAAGAAAGAAAAGTATATTTATCAGGAGAAGCCTATTTTAAAGTCACTCACAACGAAAAACAACCTTTTATTGTCAGTACTTCAGGAGATCAGCATAGGGTTAGAGTTTTAGGCACGGAATTTAATATACAAGCTTATGGGGATGAGAATATAATTTCGACTACTTTAGTGACGGGCTCCGTAAATCTCGAGGTGAAGAATAAATCAGGGAATGTGAGTCATAGGACGTTACTACCATCCGAAAAAGCGATTTGCAACTTGGATAAAGAAGAAATTTCTGTGATGAAAATAAACACGATGTATGAAACCGCATGGATGGATGGCAAACTGATGTTCAAGGATACGCCTTTACCTGAGGCTTTGAAAAAATTGTCATATTACTATAATGTTGAATTTGTGATTCAGGATGCGGAGATTAAAAGCTATTGTTTAACCGGTATTTTAGATAATAGGTTGCTATCTCAGACACTAGACTATTTGAGAATATCTTCAAATATTGATTATCGTATAGAAGATATGAAGACAGATGACAGCAAAGGTACTAACCGTACTCGAGTTATACTTTGGAAAGGAAAATAAAGAAAAATGTATAATAATTAAATAATATGGGCCTATGGAATAAAAGAACAAGAATGTAGACTTGGTCTATCTAAAAAACATATGGGAAAATGTTACCAGCATCTTCCCATATGAAACAATTTGATAGAAGGTCTTTAAACCGACTAAGAAATTTATTTTTTAATCTTAAATCAATTACAAAAATATGATGAATAATTTATATTTCCAACTTGATGGAGATAAATCAACGTTTGTCAGGTTGGTATCTAAAATATCAAGAATTATGAAGTTGACCTTATTTCTTGTATGTTTATCAATTAGTATGTCATTTGCTATGACAACAAATGCTCAAAGCACCTCACTTTCTTTTAAAGCGACAGATCAATCTATAAAAGAAGTTTTGGAACTGATTGAAAGTCAAACTGATTTCCACTTCTTTTATAATAGTAAGCTGGTTGATGTCAGTCGAGTGATATCAGTTGATATAGAGGATGAAGATCTCATTTCTGTGTTGGAGAATGTGTTTAAGGATTCGAGTATCGGGTATAAGGTAGTAGGTAAGGATGTGATCTTATCCTTGAAAAATCTTAGTCAAGGACAAGATGGAAAGACCGTGACTGGTACGGTTGTCGATGAAAACGGTTTACCTGTTATTGGTGCGAATATCGTGGAAAAAGGAACTGCGAATGGGACGATTACGGATATAGATGGAAGGTTCTCTATTAGTGTTGGGAAAAATGCAGTATTGGTTGTTTCCTTTATCGGTTTTAATGTGCAAGATGTCCCAGTTGAGGGTAAATCAAATCTGACTATTGCTTTAAAAGAAGATACTCAGGCTTTGGAAGAGGTTGTAGTAGTGGGGTATGGGGTTAGTAAGAAATCTCATTTAACAGGTTCTGTTGGTTCTGTTAAGATGGATGAAGATGTTGTTGGTCGTCCTGCTGTTGAAGTGGGGCAGTCTTTGTATGGAAAAGTTGCAGGTGTGCAGGTGATAGGAGGCTCTGGTGAACCAGGTAGTTCATCTTCAATACAGATTAGAGGTGTTAATTCTATTTCTGCAAGTAGTGCTCCTCTCGTAGTTATAGATGGAGTTGCTGTTCCTGATTATGATATGAATTTGATCAATAATGCTGATGTTGAGTCTATCGAAATTTTAAAAGATGCTTCTTCTGCGGCTATTTATGGATCTCGTGGTGCGAATGGTGTTGTTTTGATTACAACCAAGAGTGGAAAAACAGAAAAACCACGAGTAAATATTAATTACTTGTTTGGTGTTCAAAAATTGTTAAAGAAAATTGATGTCATGAATAGTCGGGAGTACGCAGAGGCTTATATGGATGCCGCACAAAATGGTTGGGTTGATAGTGGTGGTGATCCTAACGCACCTAATACAATAGAGGCGCGTGGTGCATATAAATATACATGGCCTGAAGCATTTGAGCATCCTGAAAGTTTATATGATATTGATTGGCAAGATGTCGTATTTGATGCGGCACCAATGCATAAATTGGATGCTAATATTTCGGGTAAATCGGAAAAGTCAGATTACTTGATATCGGCTGGATATGTCAATCAAGCAGGAATTTTATTAGACTCTGATTATAAAAAGTACTCATTAAGTCTTAAATTGAATACTCATATAAATAAATATTTGGATGTGGGTGGCAATATGAGTCTTAATTATGGAGATCAAAAAGAGGTCTATTGGAGAACAGCAGAGTGGGCAGTCCAATATCCTTCTGTTTTCCCTGTATATGCGGAGAATGGTCTTCTTGGTTGTAATTCATATCTCCCTGGTTTCGAAAAATATAATACAATCCTTTTTAGACCGAATATGGGCCATCCTCTTTATATGAAAAATAATGATGCAAATCGGCAAATTCTAAATACGATAGGAAGTGCTTATGTGTCATTAAATTTATTACCTGGACTGAAGTTTAAATCTTCTTTTAATTATTATTTAAAAAGGAATGATTATAATAATTATGAGGCAAAAGATCATGACTTAGGAGAGGCTTATTATACTCAAGGACAAATGACAGTTGATCAAGCTAGAAAGTGGAATTATACATTTCAGGATCTATTGACGTATGATAAATCTTGGGGTAATCATGAATTTTCATTCTTGTTAGGATTTGAATTTAATAAAAATGACTATTATAAGACTAGTCAGTCAAGAAGGGACTATGATAATGATTTATTGCATGCGTTAAGTGCGGGAAAGACCGTTTTGTCTTCAAGTGATGTAATCACAAAGAATACATTGATGTCTTATTTTGCAAGAGTAAACTATAACTATAAAGGCCGATATATGCTTTCTGCAGCTTTCCGTCGTGACGGCTCCTCTCGTTTTGCTCCGAATAATAAATGGGGAAATTTTCCCTCTATTTCTTTAGGATGGTTAGTGACGGAAGAGGATTTTATGAAAAAAATGGATTGGATTAATATGTTAAAATTGCGAGTTAGTTATGGATTGACAGGAAATGACCATTTTCAAGATTATGTTTGGGTGGCGAAATTAAATCAATCTAAAATTGCTTTTGGAAATAATTTAACAACTTCATATTATCCATCCAATATAACTAATCCTGATTTGAAATGGGAACGTACACAACAGTTAAATGTGGGATTAGACTGGGGAGTGTTGAAGAGTCGTATACAAGTAGGATTAGATTATTATTATTCGACATCAGATGGACTGTTGTTGAATGTTCCAGTTCCTGCTATAACAGGTTATTCTTCTATATTTACAAATATCGGTAAATTGGAGAATAAAGGTGTTGAATTTAATATAACTACTCAAAATATTGATAATAAAGATTTTTCATGGAGTACGAATTTCAATATATCAAAAAATAAAAATAAGATTCTTGAATTAGGGCCAAGTGGTGCTTCTATGATCTTTACTCCAAGTAGTTTTGGTGGAATGCAAAAAATTAATGAGGTTGGTCACTCTGTGTTCAATTTTTATGGATACCAATATGATGGTGTTTATATGAGCCAAGAAGAGATCGATGCTGATCCAGCGCATTATAAAACTGCAAGACCTGGAGATGGTCGATACGTAGATGTAAATAAGGATGGTGTATTAGATGCAGGTGATAGAACTCTTATTGGAGATCCTAATCCGAAATTTATTTGGGGATTTACAAATAACTTTAAGTATAAAGATTTTGATTTGAGTTTTTTGTTCCAGGGTGCTCATGATTTTGCGATATATGATGATAATGCTCATCGTTCGTTGATGTATCATGAAGGTCGAAATTTTTTGAAAGAAGTTACAAATAGATGGCGTTCGGAGGAAAATCCTGGTGATGGTGAGCATTACAGATTGTCTGTAGACTTAGGAGAATATGAAAAGAGAGGATCAAGTTTGTGGATTGACCGGACATCTTATATTAGGTTGAAGAGTTTAACTTTTGGTTATACACTTCCAAAAAATATTTCGAAAATAGCAAGTTTGCAATTTGTGAGATTTTATTTTAATGCCTTGAACTTATTTACGATAACTGGTACTGATGTTTGGGATCCTGAGTCGTTTAGAGGGGATGCCTCAGATGCTTCTGCAAGAGGTGTGATGGGAAATATATATCCATCTTCTAAAGTTTTTTCTTTTGGTGTTAATGTTGGATTTTAATTCATAATGTGATGAAAAAGTATATTTTGTTAATCGTAATGGCTGTCATGGTCTCTTGTAGTGATCAGTTAGAGCTTTATCCCGAGACAAATTTAACAGAAGGTAATTATTATAATACCGAAGAAGAATTGTCGTTGGCGGCTAATGATGCTTATAGGCAATTATGTCGGATCTATAATGCGAATGGGCTACCTGATTTGTTTGGAGAACGATTCTCTGATAATGTATGTGTGATTTTTACAGATGGAGGAAATGCGTATACGGAAGATATAGTGCTTCATAAAATTAAATCAGATAATGGAACAATACTATCAGCGTGGCGAACTGCTTATAATGCCATCTCAATAATTAACGATGTATTATATCGGTTGGAAAATACATCTGTCTCTTTTACGTCTGATGAGTTTTTGAATAGAATTAAAGCAGAACTTATTTTTGTTAGGTCATTGATATATTTTAATTTGATTCAAGCGTTTGGTGATGTACCTTTCTTATTAAAACCTGTTACTGTTTCTGAGAGTTATTCTTATTTGCGTGAAGATAAAAATCAAATATATTCTCAGATTATAGCAGATTTACTGTTTTGTAAGGAATATTTACCTAAGTCATATGAAGGTAAGGATGTTGGCAGAATAACAACTTATGCAGCATCTTCTATTTTGGCTAAAATTTATTTGATTCGTGGGGATAAAGATTCTGCTAAAATAGAATTAAAACGAATTATTGATTCTGAAAGATATAGTTTGGATGCTAATAATGATGGAAAAGTTGATGTTGAAGATTATGCGTATTTGTTTGCCCCATCTACAAAAAATTGTAAAGAGTCTATTCTGGAGGCTCAATTTTTGTCGGGCGTAGACAATGTAAATGCGGAACATCAAAATCAATATACTCCTTTTCTTTGGTCTTTTCATTTACCTGGTTCTTCTGACACTTTTAGAGGAGGAGGTAAAAATACTCCAAGTAAAGATCTTTTGGCAGAATATGAAGAAAATGATCCTCGTATGAATCTCTCTATTGTCCAAGGTTATCAAGATGAAGGTGCTAATATTTGGGTTGATCATCCTTATACTTGCAAGTTCTATGATCCTGATTGGCAAAACCCTGGACAAAACTTTGAGATTATTCGTTATGCTGATATTTTATTATTGTATTCGGAGTTGACAGGAGATGCAACTTATTTGAATCAAGTTCGTGCTAGAGCAGGACTTCCTTTATATGGAAGTGATTCGTATCCAAAAAAGTATAATAATTTGGCGTTGGCTGTAGAGCATGAGAGACGAGTTGAATTGGCTTTTGAGTTCCATCGTTTTTTTGATTTGGTAAGGACTAACCGGGCGTTAGAGGTATTTAATGCAAAGGGAATCAGTTTATCTGAAAATAGTCTGTTATTTCCTATACCTTTGGTTGAAAAGGATATTAATCCAGAATTAACTCAGAATCCAGGTTATTAATAATATAAGAATATTATGAGAAATACATGTTTTAATTCACTTTTGATATTTAGTGGAGTTTTGGGCTCTGGAAACTTGTTATTTGCTCAAGAGAAACCCAATATCGTGGTGTTCATAGCGGATGATGCAGGCATGGACTTTGGTTGTTATGGTAATTTGGCAATTAAAACTCCGAATATAGACAGAATTGCAAAGCAGGGAGTCCGTTTTCAAAATGCGTTTTTGACATCATCGCAGTCCAGTCCATCTAGAACCAGTATGATGACAGGTATGTTTGCCCATACGATTGGGACAGAGGATTTGCATATGCCGATCGATGAATCGACTCGTATGATGCCCTCCTATTTTAAGGAGGCAGGATATTTTACGGGCTCTATGTTGAAAACTCATTGGGGTTCCAATGGGGATAAGCAGTTTGATCGGATGATCTCGGGAACGTATCTTCCCAATGGTGGGGATTTGTCCGAAGAGACCTTTCGGAATTACGAGCGATTTATTGATGATAGTGCTGATCATCCGTTTTTTCTTTGGGTAGGATTCCATGATTGCCACCGTCCTTATTTCCGTGATGTCTGCCCTCAGGAGAATGATCCTTCAAGAGTGAAGGTTCCTCCTTATTTGGTGGATGGAGCGGATACACGGCGGGATCTGGCGGATTATTATGATGAGATTACTCGTATGGACGGGCATATAGGTCGGATGATCTCCGTCTTGGAGAAGAAAAAGCTGATGGAGAATACCATTATTGTCTTTTTGAGTGATAACGGAATGCCATTCCCCCGTTGTAAGGGTTCTTTATATGATTCAGGCATACAGACTCCTCTGGTGTTTATGTGGAGGGGTATGATCCCTGAGAATAAGGTGCATTCTAGTGGGTTGGTCAGCACGGTGGATTTGGCGGCTACGTTGTTGGATTTTGCTGGAGTACGGATGGATGAGTGCGTTTATAGTAAGAGCTTTCGCAAGCTGTTGTTTGATCCGTCATTGAGGGGACGTGATTATATCTTCTCGGAGCGGAATTGGCATGACACGGACGAGTATATTCGTTGTATCCGCACGGAGAATATCAAACTGATCTATAATGCGTATTACGATATTCCGCATGGTACGGCGATGGATTTAAGCTCTAGTTTAAGCTGGTTTGAGTTGAAACAAAATCAGCGAAATGGGACTTTGAAACCTGAACAGTCTCAGATATTCGTAGCTCCAAGGGCTATGGTCGAGATCTATGATTTAAAGAAAGATCCCAATGAGTTGGAGAATGTGGCCGATCGTCTCCCTTATGCGGTAGACTGTAAGAAGTTGGCGAAACTACTTGTGGAATGGCAGAAAGAGACAAAGGATCATCCTTGGTGGAAGCGGCGTAGACCAGATCAGAATGACAGGGTGACAGGATTCCCTATATTTCCTAGATCTGAGACGTTTTGGGCTGATTAATACCTTTGAATGGGTTGTGTGAAAGAGAGCTTTGTCTGTTTTAATAGAAAGGGGTATGCCGAAAAGCATACTCCTTTTTATGAGGGATTATTATGGTAAGCATCCGATAAGGTATACATTGTAAATTCATAAAACGACAAGCTCTTCTTGTCAGCGAATATAAAGTTGATAGGAAGAGTTTGCCATTCTAGTGTATCTTTGAAACAAAATCCATGTTGGTGAATTTTAATAAAAATCGTTATGAGAAAATGTAGTGTATTTTATGGTACTTTGTTAGCGTTAGTATTGGTGAGCCTTGGTGTAAAGGCTGATAACAATGGAAATGAAAACGTGGGACATTCGGGAAAGACATCCGAATATACAGTTGCGGCTTATATTTGGCCTTCCTGTCATGATGACCCGATGGGACGGGAAGTATTATGGCCAGAGAAGACGGGTGAGTGGGAGATCATCAAGAAAGGTAATCCCCGGTTTCCGGGTCATTACCAGCCTAAGATTCCCTTATGGGGTTATGAGTTGGATAACGATCCCAAGGTGATGGAGCGTTGGATCGAGGCCGCCACGGATCATGGGGTGAATACGTTTATTTTTGATTGGTATTGGTTCAACAATGGACCGTTCTTGGAGGGATGTTTGAATGATGGTTTCCTGAAAGCCAAGAACAACCAAAAGATGAATTTCTATATTATGTGGGCCGATCACGATGTGGCTCGTAATTACTGGAATGTACATCGTTATAAGGAGGATAACTCTCGTCTGTGAAATGGGGCGATTGATTGGCCCAATTTCAAGATCATCGTGAAGCGCATTATTGATAATATTTCAAACGCCCCAATTATTATAAGATAAATGGGGAAGCTGTCTTCTCTGTTTTTAGTATGGACAATTTGATCAAAACATTCAGTTCATTGGAGGAAACTCGCAAAGGTTTGGACTATTTCAGAGAGGAAGTTAAGAAAGCTGGTTTCCCCGGATTGCATGTTCAATTAATGACGGGTGGTGTACCGAATGCTGATTTCTTGAAGCAAATAGAGATGTTAGGTATTAATAGCTTAACTTTGTATAATTGGGGAGGCCCACATCCGGAAGATTACATTCAATGGGGAAAAGAGGCTTTCGAGCGTTTGGAGAAATGGAGCGAAGCCGTTTCTATCCCTTATTTCCCCAACGCATCTATAGGTTGGGACGATACGCCACGTTTCCCGCATAAAACACAGAAGGACGTGGTGCATTTTAATCAATCCCCAGAGGCTTTTGCCGCTTTTTTGCAAAAGGCGAAAGAGTATTGTGACAGGCATCCAGAACAGCCTAAACTAATCACGGTTTACGCTTGGAATGAATGGGTGGAAGGAGCTTACCTCTTACCGGATGTGAAGTATGGTTTCGGCTATTTGAATGCGGTGAAGGATGTGTTTGTTAATGGGAAGTATCAAGCTTATTAATGCGAGTTCGGAATAAGTTATAGCCTGAAAAAATGAATCGGCAGCTTGAAAAAGTTGCCGATTTGTTCTGTTTGTCTGACACAGGACTTCATTCGGTTAGTTTGGAATTTCGTTGATTACCTTCTGATTCCGATCCACGTACTAGATCTCCTTTACCGATGAAGTATTACTTAATTTACTGATGAAGTATATATCTTATGGGGAAGTAGGTAGTAAAAGTCAAACGGTCTCCTGTAAAAAATGATGCGGTTACCCTGCTTTTCAAGAGGAAATAACCTCTTCTTATTTTTTTATTTTATATTTGTTCGGTCAATATGTGCTAGAGGAGATGGATGTAGAACGGATATACCTAGAACGATTACGAAGCGGTTCATACAGAGACTTTACGAAACTGTATGAATCATACGCTTCACGCCTATATGCGTTCGCATTGCACTTGACTCATTCTGATGCTCTTGCAAAAGATATTGTACAAGAGACTTTTATCAAAGTGTGGGTGCGGAGAGAACAGATTGATTTAGATATGTCTTTCAGTGCTTTCCTATTTACGATGGCCAAGAACCAATTATTGAATGAGTTTCGTAGGCAGGCAAATAGTCCACTTTTTTTGGAAGATGTTGTACTGAATGAGTCTGGAGATGGAGAGGAAACAGCGATTGAACGTAAATTATCTTTTGAGGAATTTAACCATAGACTGGAAATAGCGAAACAAAAGTTGACACCTCGCCAACGAGAACTGTTTGAATTAAATAAGGAACAAGGAATAACTATAACAGAAATAGCGGCTAAAGCCTTTATTTCAGAACAATCTGTGCGTAACCAGTTATCGCAAGCCTTACATGTTTTAAGAAAGGAGCTCGGTAAGTATGCTTTGCTGTTCTCTCTTTTCTTTATCGGATAAATAAAATTGAAAAAATAATATTCTTATGTTTTATAACATCTAAAAAGACATGTTATAAATTAACGGCTCATGTGTATACCTTATAAAAAGGATATTATGCAGGAATCACATACATATTATTTGCTCTCAAAGTACATGGATCATACGATCTCTGCGGAAGAGTTGAAAACACTACGGCTTTTGGTTAATTTGTCTGATGATGATGAATTATCGTTGTCATTGTCTCATTTATGGGAAAATGAGCGACCCTTTGAAGAGGTTGATGAGAGAATCATACGAGATATGTTCAGCGGGATTCAAAATCGAACGAGAAAAGAACGATTCGTTATGGTGTTTAGGAAACTGGCTCGTATCGCCGCAATACTATTAATACCTTTATTAAGTGTATTGTCTGGTTATTTATATTTCAATCCAGTCAATCAGGAGGAGGGTATTGGTAATTTAGTGGTTCATGCCGATAGAGGGGAAAGATCGGGGGTGACTTTACCGGATGGAACACAAGTAAAACTAAATGCGGAATCGAGCTTAAGTTACACTCACGATTTCGGTCGAGAGCTTCGACAGGTTAATTTAGAGGGAGAGGCCTATTTTGAGGTGACTCGGAATGAGGATAAACCTTTCGTGGTACATACAAAATATCTGGATATAGAAGTGTTGGGCACAAGTTTTAATGTGTATTCGTATGAACGGGAGAATGTCATGGAAATGGCCTTGATATCGGGACGGATCAAGATACAGACTTGTTCAGAGCCTTCTCGTGTCGTGTATCTAAAACCGAATGAAAAAGCATTGTTCAATAAAGAATCGGGTATTATAACCGTGGAGAAAACAGATAATCGATTTGAAACGGCATGGTTAAGAGGAGATCTCGTTTTCCGATCAACGACATTAAGTGATGTCTTGGCTAAACTAGAGCGTAGATATGGCGTGAATATCCATTTGAATGATTCTTCTTTAGCGAATGACTTATTTACCGGAAATTTTGATAGTGAATATATTGTAGAGGTAATGGACCTTTTAGAGAGGCATTATGACTTTACATATGATGTACGAGGAGATGATATCTTTATACATCCTTGAGCGAGTGAAAATAAAAATGTACAACCTTAAATCAGTTCTTATGCGACAAGATTCTTCATAATAAAAACGGAACCGAAAAATGGTCGAGATTTTCCGGTTCCCCAATTAATACTCCATTTACGAGAATGGCGATTAGGCCATAAAACGGATTGTATCAATTTAAAAAAATAATATATGTTCAAAAGTAGAAAAAATCAATGTAGCTATATAATTTTTTTGGCTCTATTTCTGTTTTTTAATCCTATTTTGGTATTAGCTCAGACAGGAAGTGTCACTCTTTCCATGAAGAATGCTACATTAAAGCAATTTTTTGAGGCTGTAGAGAAGCAAACCACATATATATTCTCTTATCGGGATGCTATAGTGGAAGGAAAGAAGGAGGTAACTTTAAACGTGACGAATCAGCCGATTCAGCGTTTGTTGGATGATGTATTGCATCAAAGGGACTTGCAATATACGATGACAGGCCATTCAATTGTCGTAACTTTAAAGACTGCAGGTAAAGTAAAGCAGGTATCTGGTACTGTGGTGGATAGTAACGGCGAACCGATTATCGGAGCGAATGTTGTTGAGAAAGGGACTACGAATGGAACGGTAACGGATATCTCGGGAAATTTCTCATTAAATATAGATGATACCGGTATTTTACAGATCTCGTATATTGGGTTTAATACTCAAGATGTAGCAGTGAACGGAAAATCAAGTTTAATGATAAACTTGAAGGAAGATACTCAAAAACTGGATGAGGTAGTCGTTGTTGGTTATGGCGTGCAGAAGAAGTCGAATGTAACGGGATCTGTGGCTTCTATTAAGACGGATGATTTTAATGATTTAAATATGGATGTGTCGCATGTTATTCAAGGACGTGTGGCTGGTGTCAATGTTTCCAATGGGAACATTATCATTCGTGGAGCGGCTTCTATCAATGGCGCGGATCCGTTGTGGATCGTGGATGGAGTGCCGGGTAGCGCTCCTAATTTTAATGATATAGAATCTATCGAGATCTTGAAGGATGCGGCTTCTACTGCTATTTATGGTGCCCGGGGAGCAGGTGGTGTGATCCTTGTTACCACTAAAAAAGGAAAGATAGGGAAACTTTCTATTAATGCGAGAGTAAACTTTGGAATAGAGACTCCGATCGATTTGCCGGATATGCTGCATACCGCAGACTTTATTGACCGGAAACTGGCGGCAGGCTTCCCTAATAATCCCAATTCCGGCTGGGATAATCCCGCTTCGCTACCAGATACAGACTGGGAAGATCTGGTTTGGCGTAATGCTTTTAGGCAAAACTATTTTTTACAGATGACAGGTGGTAATGAGAAAACTACATTTAATATGTCTGCGGAGTTCTACAAGAATCAGTTTATCGAACGTTATTCATTTGAGGATGCGGGTAATTTTCGTGTGGCTAGCCAGACAAATATAAGTAAACGTGTGAAATTTTCCGAGATCCTGACTGTTGGCTTTAATAATACGGATCCCCATTTGTATGGGCAGACGAATAATGATTATGTTTATTACCGCCAAGTTCCTACGATGGTGCCTTATGATAATACCAACGAAGCTGGTGGAGGTTGGGGGAAACATCCGGCAGGTGGTTACTACGAGGGACCTAATCATGTGGCTACACTAATGTCACATCATGCGAATGAACGTAGGTTTTGGGCCCGGGCAAATGCGATTTTGGATTGGGAGATTATCAATGATTTAAAATTCCAAGCGAATTTCTCTGCCAATTTTGACTCCCATGCGAATAATTTGTTCTTAGAGTCATGGAATTTGGGATCTTTGTCTCAACAGGATTATTACTCGAAAGATTATGGCTCCGGTTATGATTTACGTATGTTATATACATTGACTTATGATCATACTTTTGGGGAGAAACACTATGTAAAAGGTATGGTTGGCTACGAGGCTTATCGGGCGACGGCTTCTTCGGCAGGTGGTTGGAAAAACGGCTTCTTGGTTCAGCCTTCGGATGATATTAGTTTAGGTACGGGAGATAAAGATGTATCCGGAACGAAAACGGAAGGTCGTAGTTTATCCCAGTTCGCTCGTGTAAACTATGCTTATGATGACAGGTATTTGCTAGAGGCTAGTATTCGTCGGGATGGTTATGATAACTTTGGTCCAGAGAATCGGTTTGGTGTGTTTCCTTCGGCTTCTGTTGGTTGGAATGTGGGAAAAGAGAGCTTTGTAAAGGATAATATAACATGGATGTCTCAATTGAAATTGAGAGGAAGTTATGGTAAAATTGGTAACAATACAATTCCTCAATTCTTGTATGAACCTTCTTTTACGAATAATTATCTATATTATTCATATGATGGGCAAAATACGCAGAGAGGATTCTGGTATTCAAATGTTGCGAATGCTACGATTAAATGGGAAGACGTGGCCCAATGGAATATAGGTGTTGACGCAAGTTTTCTGGATAATCGCTTGAATACGACAATCGAGTATTATGATAAGAAAACTTCCGATATGCTGTATTCAGTAGGTGTGCCACCTTCTGCCGGGCCTTCTTCGGAACCATTTAGCGAGACTTCTTCTTATCGGGCTAATATCGGAAAGATAAGCAATAGAGGTTTCGAATGGATGGTTCAATGGAGGGATTCCTATAAAGATTTCAGGTATGACGTGGCTTTTACGTTGTCTACCAACAAGAACAAAGTGGTAAAGTTAAGTGACCAAGTGAATCCGATCATTTGGGCTGGAAGCGATGCGGCTTTGAATAGTTCTATTTATCGTACGGAAAATGGGCAACCGATGGGACAGATGTATGGATATGTAGTGGATGGCATTATTCAAGACCAAGCGGAAATCGATGCCTTAAACGCTCAATCTCCGGATGGATTGTACCAACAAGCAGGTACGGCTCCGGGTGATTTGAAATATAAGGATTTAAATGGAGACGGGAAGGTGACGAATGAGGATAAGACATATATCGGTAATCCTTGGCCGGATTTGATGTATGGATTGAATATAAATTTGTCATGGAAAGGCTTTGATTTAAGTATGGGCTGGTTAGGAAACGCAGGTGTTGATGTCTTTAATAGCGCTAAGCTTTATGAAAGAAGTTTCTATGGCGACTATAATACGACTTATAAGGTATATGAGGCGTGGAGTCCGACGAACCGGGCTACTTCACATCCTCGAGTAACGAAAGAGGACCCGAATGGAAACTTCAAGAATGTCTCCTCTTATTTTGTGGAGGATGGTTCTTTCTTTAAATTGAAGAATTTACATTTCGGCTATAATTTACCGAAATCAATACTTTCTCATTTGAAGATAGAAGGTTTGAAGTTTTATATTAATTGCGATAATTTATTTATTATCACAAAGTTTCAAGGAGATCCTGAATTGGGTGGTGGATATTTGGAACGAAATATGTATTCTGTGAAACGGGCTCCATCCACCCGCACCATTATGGGCGGTTTAAGTTTAACCCTCTAAATTAATAGGAAGATGAAGAAATTAGTTATATTATTAGCTGCTGCGTTAACTTTTAATAGTTGTTCGGATAGTTTTCTGGATTTATCAAATCCCAGTGCGTTATCTCCAAGTGTCTACCCTAAATCTATGGCGGATATGGAGACTATCGTAACATCAGTTTATGCGAATATGGTCGCTGTGCCTTTGTATGGAAAGAGGGTTATGGCGAAAGGGACATTCTGTGTGGATCATACGGTAGATATGGCTTGGACTGGTGACGCCAACTGGAACCAGTTGGCGACCAATCAAGTGACTTCTGATAATGCTTACATTGGGACGTTATGGATTGGTTATTATAAAATGATTTCTTGTGCGAATACCGTATTGGAGCAATTGGAAAGAATCGACAAGGAGAAGTTTACAGATGCGGATTTAGTAAGGCTTTCGCAGATGAAGGGAGAAGCTTTGTTTTGGAGAGGTTGGGCACACCAACAGTTAGTAGCGTTTTGGGGAGAGGGATATCCTTGCAACGGGGAGGGCGATAAAAAAGGTGTACCTGTTCGTTTACAGGTAGCATCGACTCCGGATATGCTAAATATAGAACGTAGCACGGTGGCCGAGGTTTACGATCAGATCTTGAAAGATTATGAGGCAGCCAAACTTTTGCTACCTGCTGTATGGGAAGAGCGGGCGGACTATCCACGTCCAACCTCTGTTGCCGTTGCTAGTTACATCGGGCAAGCGAATTTGTATATGGGCAATTATGATGCGGCAAAGAAAGCGTTGAAAGAGGTTATTGATTCTTCCGGGAAAGAATTACTCCCATTCAATGAATATGCGAAGATGTTTAATGAGGACCAAGAGAAATTTAATAGAGAATCGATCTTAGAGATTAATTTCCGTAATGGGGATACTTCCGGATATTTTTGGTATGGAGAAGGTTCTCAATATGGATTGATCGCTGCCTTATGTTTCCAGAACGCAAATGGAGATGTCGAGGCGGCCGGTTGGGGTAATATTTTCTTTCATGATGCGAATATTAAACGTTTTAATGGAGATCCTCGTTTGGATATCGCCGCTTTGCGTCCGGGAACTCCTGTTATTATGAATGGACAGCAGACGCAGGTTCTGAAATATAAGGATACGGAGGCTGACATTCAAGGTTGGAGCATGCGAAAATACAATCCGTTGAAAAGTACGGTGAATGAGTTGAATTTAGGGGTTGGTATTAATATGTATTTGATGCGTTTGGCGGATGTATATTTGATGTATGCGGAAGCTTGTCAGGCTACGGGAGATGAGGTAAATGCCCGGAACTATATGAATCTGGTAAGAAGAAGAGCTTATAATGGAGATAGTTCCCATGATATAACGGCTAGTGGAGAAGCTTTGAGAGATGCGATTCGGGAGGAACGTTTCATGGAGTTCTGCGGTGAGGGCGTACAACATTGGCAAGATGTTTGCCGCTGGAAGGTCTTGGATGAGGAGATTAGCCGTTGGTATGGAAAGACACGTGTTGGTAATCCGCATTATGATGCGAAAGATTTGTATTTCCCGATACCCAAGGTTGAAATGGAGAATAATCCGAATATGACACAAAGCATAGGTTACGAGAACGAGTAGATATAACTTGTTGAAAAGTTCATCAAAGAAAAGGAATAGGATAGTTCTCTTGGGATCGCTAATCCTATTCTTTTTTTATTCCTTTATGATCATATTAAATCTTATTGAATAATGAAGATGATAGATGTGTCGAAAGTAAGAGTCTTTCGGGGGAGTCTCTTTGTATTGCTTATGCTCTTTATGCGGATAGGTTGGGCCTCAAATGATGATAGTACCTATAATATCGTGGATTTTGGAGCTAAAGGAGATGGAATAACAGACAATACCCAGTTCATCAACAGGACAATAGAAGCTTGTTCCTTGAGAGGGGGAGGAACGGTTATCATTCCGGGGGGAACGTTTTTGACAGGAAGTATTCTGCTGAAAAGTAAAGTAAACTTATTCTTAAAAAGTAATGCCGTAGTGAAAGGCATAAATAATCTGGAAAAGTACCGTTCTATATCCGATCTTAATCAAGATGAGGCTTATTATAAAGTAAAACCCCGGAATTGGAACAAGGCATTGCTTTTAGGAGATCAAGTTGAAGATGTGTCAATTACAGGAGAGGGGGTAATCGATGGTGCCCATATTCAAGATAAAAAAGGTGAAGAAGGGATGAGAGGCCCTCATATTCTCTTTTTGTCGAGATCGAAAGGGATTAAGATATCGGGAGTTAAACTACGAAGAGCATCGAACTATGCTTTTATGAGTTATGATATTGAAAGGGCTTCTTTCGATAATCTTTTAGTGGAGGAAGGATGGGATGGGATTCATATTCGTGGCGGAAAAGATATCCGTATCCGAAATTGCCGTTTTTATACGGGTGATGATGCTGTTGCGGGTGGGCTATGGAAGAATATGGTAATAGAGAATTGCTATATGAACTCATCGTGCAATGGGATAAGGTTGATAATGCCGGCTACTGGTTTAAAGATCGTTGATTGTGAATTTAGAGGTCCGGGAAAATATCCACATCGGACTTCCGGTGAACAAAAACGTAGGAATATGCTTTCTGGGATATTGCTCCAACCGGGCGCATGGTTCCCTGCGTTTGGGGAAGTAAAGGATATATTGATATCTAGCTGTTCTTTTGATCAATTGGATAATCCGTTTCTAGTCACATTGAATGAGGGGAACCGGGGAGAGCGGATCTGTCTGGAGCATATAAGAGGTACACGTTTAATGAAAGCGGCCGCCTCGGTAGAGAGTTGGGGAGATAGTAGTTTGAAAGATGTCCGGCTTTCGGATGTTTCCTTATCGTATGTTGGAAACAAAGATCAAGAAATAGTAGGACGTACTCCCTCGAAGCCATTGACCGATTATCGTGCGCTCCCTTGCTGGGGGCTTTACCTTCATAATTTAGATCGAGTGATTTTACGGAATGTTCGGTTAGATTGTGAGAATGGGAAAGTTGGCCCAGCCTCTTGTTTCGATAATGTGGGGTCCGTGGAGATTTATAATGTAAGTTTTTAATCTTAAAAAGAATTAGTATGCGAAAATATCTTTTGTTTTGTCTAGCTTTTTGTGTATTGGGTTGTTTGGCTCAAGATTTGATTGTCCGTCCGAACGATCCTATTATTTATAAGAAAGAGGGCGGTGCCTTTTTATGGCTGGGGGATACGGCTTGGGAGTTATTTCATGTATTGGATAAGGAGGAGATCGTTCATTATCTGGATAACCGGCAAGAAAAGGGCTTTACGGTAATACAGGCTGTTATCTTATCTGAACTGGATGGTTTGGATAAACCGAATGCGTATGGATATTTGCCCTTGGTTGATAAAGACCCTACCCAAATCACGGAAGGGTACTTTGAGTTGGTGGATTTTGTGATTCGAGAGGCCGGCAAACGAGGAATGTATATAGGGCTTCTACCTACTTGGGCAAACAATGTGGTAGAGAAAGACGGAAATCCAGCATTGTTTAATCCAGATAATGCGTATACATACGGGAAAATACTGGGAACCCGATATAAAAATGAAACTGTAATATGGATTCTTGGTGGTGATAGAAATGTGGTTACGGATAAGGAGTTCGAGATCTGGCAATCTATGGCGAAGGGAATTCAGGAGGGAAATGGAGGAACACAACTAATGTCCTATCATCCGACGGGAGAGATTTCCTCGCATTATTGGTTCCACAATGAGTCTTGGCTATCATTCAATATTCTCCAAAGCGGGCATTACCGCCGGATGGATCCGGTATATCGTTTTTCGGGTATGTATGCTCAATTGAATCCGATTAAACCGTTTGTAAACGCGGAACCTTCATACGAGGACATACCGGTTCGTTTCTGGGAATATTTTGATTATGCTAAATTCGGGAAGAAAAAGGAGGACATAATAGGTGATAACGGGTTGATTAAGGATACGACTTATTTTACGGATGGAATTTACGATGACTATGATATCCGTATGCAGGCTTATTGGACTTATTTGTCTGGAGCTGCCGGATATACCTATGGGAATAACGCTATTTGGCAAATGTATAAGCCGGGTGGTAAATATCATGTACCATGCCTCTCGTTTTGGGATGGTGCGTTGGATAGGCCGGGAGCCGAATGTATGCGCTATGTAAAGTCTTTGTTTACGATGTATCCGTTAGATCGTTTCCGTCTGGATCTATCCGTTTTGTTTGGAATTAATTACAATGACGCAAGTTATATCACTCCCGTTTTAGCAAAAGATAAGACTTTTATTTTAGTTTATTTGAGCCAAGGGCAGGATGTAAGAATACAAATGAGTAAATTGCGATCTTTAGGTAAAGCTTATTGGTTCAATCCGAGGAATGGGGCGAGAACCTTGATCGGACCGGTCGAGAATAAGGGAATTCGTACATTCAATGCGCCCGGAGAAGCGGGAGAGAGGGGAAATGATTGGATCTTAATTTTGGAGGCGGATGATAGGTAGACGATGTATAAATTTTAAATAATAAAAGTCATTATGAAGAAGATCAATGTTTTGCTGTTAGCCTTTTTGCTGTTAAGTTTTTGGGCGAATGCCCAGCAGTATCCTTTTAACGGGTTGGATATGAATATGGGAAACCTTTCTCGTTTGTCGAATGCGCAGAGTCGTTCGATCAGTCCGGAGAATTTTACGGGGGAGAAAGGGAAAGGAGCGATGGCTGATCCCGTGAGAGATAAGGATGTCCGGAATAAGGCGAATGCGGCCGGCCCAGCGAAAGATTTGGGGAAAGGCTGGAAAGTAAATCCTTTTATTATCGTGAAACCGGGGGAGACAGTTACTATCGCAGAGATTGATGGCCCGGGGGCTATCCAGCAGATATGGATGACTCCGACTGGCAACTGGCGATTCTCGATACTCCGTATGTATTGGGACGACGAGAAAGAGCCTTCAGTTGAATGTCCGGTCGGGGATTTCTTCGCCAGTGCTTTTAATGAGTATGCTCAACTTTCCTCGTTGGCGGTCTGTGTAAATCCCGGGAGCGCTTTCAATTGCTACTGGAAGATGCCGTTTCGGAAGAAAGCACGCATAACGTTGGAGAATATTAATAATGCGGAAGAGATGCGTTTGTATTACCAGATTAATTATACCTTGACGGAAGTGCCGGAGGATGAGGGGTATTTCCATGCGCAGTTCCGTCGTTCCAACCCGACACAAGGCTCTAGCCATACGTTGGTGGATGGAATCAAGGGAAAGGGACAATATGTCGGAACTTATTTGGCTTGGCGTGTCAATGATAACTGTTGGTGGGGTGAAGGAGAGATCAAGTTCTATATGGATGGCGACAAGGAATACCCGACAATCTGTGGAACAGGTACGGAGGATTATTTCTGCGGTTCGTATAACTTCGAGAATCAGAAAACACATCAGTACCAAGAATTCACCACTCCTTATGCGGGAATGCACCAAGTGATCCGTCCGGATGGCCTATATCGGGCTGTTACGGCGTTCGGCTTGTATCGCTGGCATATCTTGGACCCGGTTCGTTTTGAAAAGGATCTGAAGGTTACGATTCAAGATTTGGGTTGGCGGCACGACGGTAGGTATAATAACCAGAAGTCGGATATCTCATCGACTACTTTCTGGTATCAGGCGGAACCACACGCTAAATTCCCGGCATTACCCAGTAAGGATGATTTGGAGATTCCGAGATGGTAAATGGCCTGTGGTAAGATGTTAAATGTTATTTCCGATTAAACCTTTCCTTTTTATCGATGTCTATTCTTTCGAAGCGCTTCATAAACAGGTAATTTATAATAAAAGTAATAAGTAGTAGTTTATGAAAAAGGTAATAGGATTGTGTTTGGTTGTATTGTTGAGTTCAACTTCTGTGTTCGCTCGTGAGAACAGGCGTATGGATAAGCGTAAGATGGATCCGTCCGCACGTTGCGAGAAGATGGTCGCCGACTTGAAGCTGGATGAGAAACAAGCGGTGGAGTTCCGTAAACTTCAAAAAGAGTATATGGAAAAGGTTCAGAAAGAACGTGAGGCGATGAAGGCTGAGCGTGAGAAGCAACGGGAAAAGATGTTGGCCATGCGTGAGGATAAGAACGCCCAGATGAAAAAGATATTGACGGAGGAGCAATACAAGCAATATCTGGAGAAACAGCAGCCTAAAGGGAATAAACATGGCAGAAAACATCTAGGTAACGGACGTAGATAAAGAAGTCTATAGATTGATAAAATGGCCGGGGTAGCGATTATCCCGGCCATTTTAGTTCTAATCGGCTGCTTCAACCACATACCAAGTATATCCGTTGGCAGGGATTTTAACCGTAAGCTCCACCGTATAGTTCCGGTTCAGTTTGTAGGTGACAGGCTTTTGCTCTTTTTCCCGGATGCGGGCTGTTTGTGTCAGGCCGGTATAATAGAGTGGAATATGGATCGTACGGGTGATCTCTTGATGGGTCGGATTGAAGAACATGGCTAGACCTTTCTCCTTCTTGTGAGGATTGACGTGTATGAACCCGTCCCAGTCTCGTGCGTCCGGCCGGCGTAAGTGGATCATATCGCTGTTGAGTATATCGCGGTATTTCTTATACCATTGAATAACCTCGGTTACGGCCGCTTGGGTTTCCGGGGTATCATATAGGCGTGGCCCTCGATAGCAAGCTTGGACACCAGCTCCGTAATTTTGCATCATATGTGTTTTGTATTCGAACAAGTGTTCGTGGAGGGGCTCCAAGGTGGCGGCCTCTCCTCCTCCTTGATACTCCACGAGAGGAACGAAGCTCCAGCATGCCGAAGCCATCCGATCCCATGTACCATCATAATTCAATTGGCGGGCATGGATGATCTGCCGGTCCCGGGGAAGCGACCAGTTGGCTTCACGGTAACCAATGCCTGTCTTGGTAGACCCGTTCAAGAAATAGAAATCGGGAACATTGATATAAATGCCATTCTCGCACATCCAACGATAGAGATCGGTTATCTTATGGAACTGATTCCATTGGGAATCTTCCAGCCCTTTATGATAGGTATGGTGGGTAGATGCACATACGTCGCCGGGATAGGAGCCGTCGTGCTCGAAGCAACGCATGCCCGTACGCTCGAAGAAGGTTCGTATATGATGGAAATACTCATATCCCCAATCGCTGCACAGGCAGGGAGCGCTACCGAAACGCATGCCTCCCCGTTTGCCCGTCTTGGGATTGATAACATCCACCTCGTCGCTGATCCAACGGCTTGATAAGAGGGAGTAACATCCTAACTCTACACCTTTGTCGCGGGCGTAATCCACCAAGGATTTGTATTTGGAGATATTTTCTTCCGAGATATCTTCTGCGTTCAATCCAGACCCGAAGCTGATGATCACCATCTCGTAGCCCACGGTAGCGCATTGATCGATAGCGGTACGAATAACATCCGGATCGGAAGAGGTAAGGTGCATGAAGATCGGATTCTCCGTAGCCCATGGAGCTACCGTATAATGAAAGCGTCGTTTGAACAAGCCCTTCCGTTCCCGGTCATCGCTGTCGAACGGCATCTCGTATACGCTGAAGGACTTGAACTCCTGGCCCGCCGCTAGGGTATAATCGGGACCTAGCTTAGGCGATACGTCTAATATGCAAGGCGTGAGCAAAGGATAATTGCGTTGGGAGGTATATTCCGGATCGGCTACCCATTTCTCCGTGATATCGGTTTCCCGCTCGGTAAACTCTCCGCCACAAGCATAATCGCTTTCTATATGTATGTTCGGGAGCCTGAATTTGGAGGGATCTCCACCGCCGGGCGACTCCGGTTCGGCGAATGCCAGATATTCCAATTGAAAGGCATCGATATTTATGGACTGCGGGGTATTGTTGGTAACCTCCATACTTTTCCGGATAACCGGGATATGATCGTATAAGTCGTAATGGAGTTCTACGGTGACACCTTCTGTTTCTTTCTCTCCTTTTAATACGAAAGTCAGTCTTTTCCCTGTGGGCACCTCCTTATTCAGTGCCCAGCGGCTTCTGGCCCATTTGATATCTTCCTGCAGCTCCTCTATGCGGAAATCCTCAATGAGAAAAGAACCGGGGCGGGTAGTCATCTGCTCGACCCATTCCATCTGGAAGTATCCGCGCTCGGGCTGGCCGGTCAGCCCGCCAAGTTCCCAACGTTTCCCGTCAATCGTCAAACTACCTTCGCTACTTACGGCACGAAGCATACTTTCTCCGGTCATCCGGTTAAAGATATCGAGAGTGGAAAGATTGGGCAAGACACGGAACATACGTGCTACCATTCCGTTTGACAATAAGATGCTTTTGCCATCTGGAGTCGCATATATGCCGGCTTTTGATCGTGAGGGTTGTAAAAGCCAGTCGAAAGAGGTGTTTTCCAAAGGAAGCCCTTGTTGGGGTAATTGCTTGATTTTATCAAGTAATTTCTTCTCCGTACCGGATGATACTTCCGGTCCTTTCCCTTGATAGCTCGTGGAGACGATCGAGGGGATGATCTCCATATACTCTATTTGGGGCGTGATCCATAAGGCATGATCTCCGCTAGGTCCATCGTCGGTAGGCTCTACAATAAGATCCAATATCTTTATGCCATTTAGGGGGATATCGATTGTTTTCGGGGCATCGCCAAGTTTGACGATACCGCTGTTATAAAGCTCCTTGTCATCTCCTTTCAAGATAAATAAGGCCGAGCCCGGATGTACTTTTCCGTCTTTACCTTCTAGACCAACAAATGTCTTGGCGTTTTTTCGGGTATCGAAATACATTTTCGTTCCGTCAACAAAAGGGATAACCGTGAGGCTTTTATCCGTATAATCGATATGTGAGTCGGCGATCCCGACCTGCGCTTGAAAGCGTGACGCATTCTTGTGTAAATCGATCTTGATATGACTTTTGGCTTGTACCCCGATCACGTCATCATACGTTTTTCCTTGTATAGAGGCGGGCTCGTTGGTAACTGATTTCCCTTTGACGGCGCCACCGTAAGTTTGGTAGGATTTATTTAGGTCCATGTCCATAAGCCGGATCTCGTTCTGGCCCATGGCGTAGAGGCCGGCAAATCCCGAAAGGATAGCTGTAAAGATAAGTTTATTCATAAAATCCAGTGATAAAAGAGGGTGTTATCAATGATAAAAATAAGGTGCTTCAAAAAGACTTCTTTTGAAACACCTTATTTGGTTTATAATCTAGCTTCGTTCTATTATAATGTCGTAAGTTTTAAATTTCGCCAAAGAACCTTGATGCCTCCACCGTCGTGAATCTGAAGGGCGATGCGGCCTTTACCCGCTCCGATCTTCTCATCATTCAAGTTTACCATTTCCTGTCCGTTCAGCCAAGTCTGTACGTTATCGCCTTGTACTTTGATACGCATCGTGTTCCAATCGCTTTCTTTCAAGATATTCTCTTTCTCATCCGGAATCTGAACCAACCAGCCACGTCCGTACGACTCATAGATACCACCTGTATCGTGACCCTTCGGAGCTACTTCTACCTGCCAGCCGTTTACTTTCACGCCTTCCTCAACGAAAGAGCGGATGAATACGCCGGAGTTTCCGTCAGCCTCTTGCTTAAACTCTACGGTCAGATCAAAATCATCATAATAATCACGGGTAGCGAGATAACCGTATTGCTTATCGGGACCACTTTCGCAAACCAATAAACCGTCTTTTACGTACCATTTCTCCGTACCGTATGGTTCCCATCCCGTCAAATCCACGCCGTTGAACAAGTTCACTTCCTTACCGGCCTTACGAGGAAGTTCCTTGATCTTCAAGTTACGGAAAGATGCGGGATAACCATGATCTTGCAAGCAAAGCACACCTTTTTTCGCCAATCCGTATTCCGGCGCGTTGGCCCATTTGCCGCTATTTTTCTTAGCGTGCCAATCGTCTGTCCATGCCTCGAACTCTAGGATCTTTTGTCCGTTCAACCAATGTTCCACATGTCCATTATCGAATACGATCTTGGAGTTGTTCCATTCGCCTTGCGGATTCACCTTCATCTTGGATTTATCCGGCAAATGCATCGCGTAATCCACACCTAATTTCTGCCACTCTTCCAATGGGTCCGGGAAGTTCGGCTCGTCGATCAATTGATACTCCGGCCCCGTTACGTAAGGAACAGCGAATTGGGGACGCTCTACCACATGGTACAACATACCGCTATTGCCACCCTTGGACAATTTCCAGTCCCAAGAAAGCTCGAAGTTCTCATACTCTTTATCGGTTACGATGTAGCCACTAGCGTCGCTGCCATCTCCTTTGGCTTGTATACAACCATCCACTACATGCCAAGGCTGTGTCAATGTAGTCCCGTTGTAATCTTTCCAACCATCCAATGTCTTTCCATCAAAAAGCAGAACCCATCCGTCGGCGATTTCCTCGGGAGTAAGTGTGTTTTGTTCTTGACTGGCACAAGAGGAAAACAAGGCCAGCGATACCGCACAAGAGGCTAACAAGCTTGTGGCGGCTGTTTTTTTCATTACAGATTCCATGTAAATAAAGAATTTAGGTTGATAAATTGTAACTGAATGGCAAATTTACGTAAATATCTTTGATATCTCTCTCTGTTGGAGGAAAAACGCTTCTCTCCCTAGGAAATACTTCTCCAAGAGCCTATATATTCTTTGTCGAATAAGCTCTATTTCTTAATTTGGCGGCGCTGAATTTATATTCACAGCCGCTGAATATACAAATGCCGCCGCTGATTGTAAAATCAGTGGCGATAATTTAAGAATAGAATAGGTACCGATCAGGCTTACCTATAGGTACGCATAAGTTTTATTCTGGCACAATCAACTTTTATATGTTTTTGTGGAAAAGAATCTGGATAATACTTGTTTAATCGAAGAATAATATAGATATTGCATGCATCTAATAAAGACTGAAATACCCTGCAAACCATATGATAACAATAGGCACCTTAAAACTAGATTTAGTTGCGGATCGGGAACCTTTCGTTCATGATTTATATGGTCGTTGGGATACCTTTAACCGAACCTCTTTAGAAGGGATCGTGGATGAGATTTTAAGCCGTTATGATACGGAAGATGAGTTGATCCGGATCGAGAGTTTAGACTTGGATCTAGGTGAGCTAGAAGAAGATGAATTCTATGAGCAATTCCCCCGTAGACTGGCGGAGAGACTGGACGAGACTTTCGCTTCTTATTTGCGAAGTAAGGAAGAGCATCCCGACCGAATCGCTGTTGTTCCCATCAAGCAATCTTGGCTGGAAGTATTTACCTATTATATGTCGCACGGATATTGGCCTTGGCTGGAAGAGGAGAGGCTCACCTTACCGGAACTTCTAGATAAATTAGTACGAATATCCCGGATAGAATTAAGTCATTTCCTGCGTGAGAAGGGAAAGGCGCTTACCATTCGTAAACGTCTGGTCTTTCAATTGGATGATATCTATCAAGAACGTTTGGTACATGTGGTGGCACCCTCGGAAAGCTCGTTTATAAACGCTTATGCCCGTTTCTTGCAAGACTCTTATCCCGAGATAAAGCGTCCGGAGATAGGGAAGAATGATTACAGAAACGCCATCTGGATAATCCTATGGGGATATTTATTATCTCAGGATCAAGGCTATTTCAACCGGAAACAAATGGTGACGTACACGCTGCGGGAATTATCCGGCTATTATTCCATTTCTTTTGTGGATTTACTGGGGATGCTGACGTATGATTTAGATAAGTTCGCCTCTACCCGCTTGTTCATGCCCGAGTTATTGTCGCTCTTAAAGGATATCCGGCTAGAGACATTATCGGAAAAGGAATTCACTAAAAATCTCTCTCTTTTTTCTCTGGAAGAATTGAAGGCTTTGCTCGTGCGGCGGGAGAAGAGCTTGACTTTCTTATCCGGGTATAATGAGGAACAGATTTACCAGATCGTGGAACAGGTGATCCCTGCGGAGAGTCCGTTTGTCATTGACTATGCGAGAGCGTTGGATAAGGAGAAGGAATTGGGTATGCTCGAAGGGAAAGCCGGGAATGATTTCAGGATACTGAAATGGGTGTTTATCTTCGAGGTTATTCTCGGTAGGGGGGGAAGCGTATTTTCCCGCCATCAGTTCGCCTTCTCCGTGTTAAAGGAGTTGGCGGCGCATTACAATCTGACGGTAATGGAGTTATTGGGATATTTTTACCGTACCTTGGCAAGTGGGCTGCTAACGGCTTATCCAGCCATTCGGGAATTGATCATTGCTTTGTACTTGAATGCTCTCGATGATTCTCCCGCCGATATATCCATTTATTACCCGGAAGATTTGAAAGATCGGTTGTCTAATTCCGGTTTGTGCCGTCGCTTTATCCGTTCCTTGCGCGAGGAGCAAATCTATTCGGTGGTTAGGCAAATCGTTCCGGTGGAAAGCCATTTCATTATCCGGTATGCGCAGACGCTGGATAAGGGGAAAGAGCAAGGGCGTTTGGAAGGAAGGGTGGGCGGCGAGTTCCGGCTGTTGAAATGGGAGTTTATTTTTCTGGTACTGTTTAGCGGGCCATTAACCGCTTTTAGCCGGAAACAATTCGTACGTTCGGTGTTGGGACAGTTCTCTGCTCATTATAATATCACGGTGCGGGAGTTGATCTCCTATTTTCATGAGGGAACACATGGGGAATATCCGTGGGTTCCGGAAGAGTTACGTGAGATAATAGACCTGCTGTACGAGGATATGGATAAGGAATCTCCCGAGCTTTTATTCTCTGTTTGGTTGAATGAGGAGAGGAAAGCGTATCGGTTGGGACAATTTATAATCACGGGCCGTTCCGATGAACCGCTGGGCGATCTATTTGAGTACGTGAGTGGTTTGGAGAAGACGAACCCGAAAATCTTACTGGACCAATTACGGCAATTGAAGGACATTCCTTCATCCGGAATAAGGGTGGAAGAGCCGATAGAGGCCGCTCGTATCTTCGCTTCCTTATTACTGTTTGTCATCCGTGAATACGGTCTGGCTTTTCCGAATCAAGTATCCTTGATCCAATATCTTACGAATGTAAAAGAGAACCGTACTTTTGGGGATGCCGCTCGGTTGCGCTTATTATTGCATGAGTGTATGTTGGAGGATATGGATGCGTTCGCACGTACTATGGAAGCTTTACTGGGTACGAAACAGGGGAAAGTGCCCGAGCTTCCCATCCGTACTGCTTTTCCCTCTATCTATCCGTTCAATTCTCAAAAGATGGAATTATTGGAGGAATTATATACAGGGGCGACTCCCGCTTTGCGTTTACTTGTCGAGGAGGTAATCCGCTTGTTTCGTCTCAATAACTTCGGGTTGGAAGAGAACGTTTGGTTGGGGTGGTTACAGGCTCTTTCCGGCAACGTTTACCGGAATTACTCCAAAGATGGATTGTTGTTCCTCTTTTGGCAGCATTTGAGGGAGTCTGTGTCAGAGGAGGAATTGCATAAGATAGAGACTTTTATATGTCGACATACAACTAATTTATCTGAATTGTCAGTTTTTATATATCAACTTAAAAATAATATGGATATGGATGTTTTGAATGGCCAGTTAGAAGATCATGGCGTGTCTATTAACAATGCGGGCTTGACGATCATAGCCGTCTATCTGCCAATACTTTTTCATAGGTTAGGCTACTTGAGTGATGACAGACGTGGCTTTAAATCGAGAGAATGCCAAGTGAAGGCCATTTTTGCGTCTCAACGTTTTGTAACGGATGAGAAGGAAATCCCGGAGCCAGAATTATTCTTAAACAAAGTCTTGACGGGCTATGATAGTCCGGAACCGCTTCCTCGCTCGTGTGATTTAGCTGAGAATGAATTAGAGATGATAGAGCAATTGAAGAAAGCGGTACTTATGAATTGGGATAAGATGAGGAATACGAGCTGGGAAGGTCTTCAAAGTACTTTTATCCGGAGAAAGGGAGTGTTAAAGATGGAGAAGAATAATTGGACGCTAACGGTTGAGGAGAGAGCTTTTGACGTCTTATTAGATTCGATTGCTTGGAACTTCAGGTTCATTAAAACTCCATGGATGGAAAAAATACTTAGAGTAAAGTGGCGGTAAATAACATTAAAAGATAACATTATGAATGCGGATCGGATACAGATTCAAGAAGGACCTTCGCGGGTCTTTCAAAACCGTAAAGGTGAATCAACACAATTGATGGAAGATAACCGGGTACAATCTGCCTTGCAGGCTAAAATGGTGGAAACTATGCAACGTGACGCAATGGATGAGGATGATTTGCTGCAAGGTAAGTTCGCCGTTCAGCGGGATGTGGAAGATGAGGATGAGCTTCTTCAAGGAAAATTTGTGGCCCAACGGCAAACTAAGAACCAGACAGGGATTCCGGATCATGTAATCCAAGGCATGGAGTCTTCCTTCGGGACGGATTTCTCATCGGTACGTGTACACCCGGATTCATCGAAAGCGCCGGAGGTTGGGGCTTTGGCATATACGCAAGGTACGGATATCCATTTCGCCCCGGGACAATTCAAACCGGATACGTCTGCCGGACAGCAGCTATTGGGACATGAGTTGACACACGTCATCCAGCAAGCCGAGGGACGTGTGCAGCCTACTACCGAGGTAGGTGGAATGGCCGTTAACGATGATTTATCCTTGGAACACGAGGCGGATGTGATGGGTGCTAAAGCTGCTTCTGTCTTATGAACGAGTGGATCGATTGGTTCCAGCGGGTATTGGATGTCTCCATTCGTTTGTATTTCCGGCAGGAGTGCGATTTATCTTCCGTCTATGATATCCCACTCCCGAAGGCAGGACCGCTTTGGAAGGCGTTGTTGCCGGAACAGGTCGATCCTACTTTCGACGAGTGGATGGTGTTGATGTTGGCCTTAATGCCTCATCTTTCTCCGCAGATGTTGGATATTTTTTTTGTGCATAATAAGAATTTTGACCGTCCTTATACGGAATTTGGCGGTTGGAAAGGACTATCGCACGGAGGATTCTTGCCAACGGGCGAGACGGTCGTTTTCCTGTTGGCGGGCGATCGTGTGGAACGCCGTCTGGAAGTAGTTCGTCTATTTCGTGAGGAGCATTGGTTCCATATGTATCACGTCGTTGGCTTGGAAGGAGCCGGGAATGGTGAACCGTTCTTGAGCGGACAACTGCGTATATCGGAGGATTTCTTGTACCGTTTATCTTTTGAGGGAGAATATAAGCCGGACTATAATATGGGTTTTCCGGCCAAACGGATTAGTACGGCTTTGAATTGGGAAGATGCCGTATTGCCTTATTATGTGCGTGAGGAGTTGGAGGAGATAAATAATTGGATTACGGGGCATCGGGTCATCCTTTCGGACTGGGGATTGAGTCGTTTTTTGAAGGCCGGTTACCGCACTTTGTTTTATGGCCCGCCGGGAACGGGTAAGACGCTTTGCGCAACCTTGATCGGCAAGAAGAACGGGATGGATGTATATCGTATCGATCTTTCCATGATTGTCTCCAAATATATCGGCGAGACTGAAAAGAACCTTGCGAATGTATTCGACCAAGCGGAAAACCGAAATTGGATTCTCTTTTTCGATGAGGCGGATGCCTTATTCGGTAAACGAACCTCGACGAACACTTCTAATGATCGCCATTCGAATCAAGAGATCGCTTATTTGCTGCAACGGATCGAGGATTTCCCGGGAACCGTTGTTTTAGCCACAAACTTAAAGAGTAATATTGATGAAGCTTTCTCCCGTCGTTTCCAGTCTATTATCTATTTCCCGATGCCGGATCAAGACTTACGTGAGGAATTATGGCGTAGAATGCTTCCCTCTTCTTGGCTACCTGCGGATGCGGACAAGATGATCCGTATGGCAGCTACTTATGAGTTATCGGGTGGCTCCATCTCGAATGTGATCAGGCGTTGTGCCCTTCGGTTGCTAAAGCAAGACACTCCCCGGCTAGATTCCGATATCTTATCTATGGCGATCCGCCGGGAATTGAATAAAGAGGGCCGGTGGTGATTTAAGGCAACGGCTCTCTTTCCCGGTGCCCGATCGGTACGATGATTAAGAGAAAAAAGAAGAGTGGGAGCGCCAACAGTATCATTTGAGTCCATATATCGAAAGTTTCCCGTGAGGATACGATATTGGTGATTAGGTATAATACCAATACGATCTCGGATATGAATACCAGTAATAGAGGCAAGACATATCGCTTATAATGTTGTGCCAACATGTAGAACTTACTGGATGTCATATACCGGGTGATTAGGATTAATAGTATGAGAAATAGGAATATATCACCCAATACGAAATAAATAAGCATCGGGTTGGAGAATTCCGTATTTGCCAGTTGCGCCAGATCATCGGAGCAACTGGTGAGTTGCTCGCCTTGCGGAAAAGGATTTAGCAAATAGAATAAAGAGTTGAAAAGATTATCTAGTAAGGATACCTCGCATTCTTCCTCATACATGACCATCTTGAGTACTGGTTCTTGCTTATTCTCTCGATTTTCACAAGTAGTTACGGGAACGCCCATTTCATCGTAATCGACGAAACAAAGGCGGTCTACCAATTGGTATTTCAATAGAATGGATAGATAACCGATATGTTTTTTCTCCTTGATAGGGAATATGACATTTAGATCGTAGTTTTTATATATTTTATTACCATCCACGCAAAAGGAATCAATTACGAAACTAGTGGACTTCACGAATTGTACAAGTTCTCTCCGGTTCTCCAGTTTAAAATCGAAATCAGGGAAGTAAAGAGTCAATCCGTTGAGTTTCCGGAGAGACGGGTTTCGGTTGATCGTACCGGTACCCTTTGTGAATAAGTTATTTAAAAGAGCCATCTGGGATTCTTTCGATCTTAAGAAATCATTCGTCGCTTTTGAGTTTCGGAATAGGACTAGTAAATCGACGGGTGTATCCGAATAAACGGGCATATCTATCAAGCACTCCTGTTGTTGCCAGTCGCTTACTTGGCTAGGTTGCCTGCTTTCTGTATCCACTACATACCCTAGATATTCCATTCGGCTGAATTTCCGGATAAGGTTTGCCGGTAATTGCTCATATACGGATTGCAGCCAATATGGTACGATCGGAAAAGCTCGTTGGTTGTATTGGCTTAGACGTTCGGATAGGCGTTCGGTTTCCGATGATGCGCCATCTACCTTGAATACGGGAATACTGCAATTTCCCTTT
>ERZ780195.723-NODE-723-length-31502-cov-16.044551_pt1 | contig 31502 bp, 28 predicted proteins | sample MGYA00511017_ERZ780195 | MGnify/ENA primary metagenome ERZ780195 (study PRJEB29588, sample SAMEA2159974) | human gut metagenome | biome: human gut; feature: human-associated habitat; material: faeces | place: Denmark | collected 2008/2010 ...
TTTTGAGCTAACCTGTTTGCCCTCTGCCCTTAAAAGCGTTGATTTTACTGGGTTTTTGCTTGTTTTCCTATGTCAACGCTCTTCAAAGCAGCGTTTTTTTAGACAAATTGGCACTGTACAACGCCTTTTAAGTATGCTACAATTCCCAAAAGCGGGAAAACAGGAGATGATGACCTTGACAAGTCAGGCGCAGCGGTATCTGGAAAAGCTGGATATCGGCTATTCCTACCGCCTTGCAAAGCGGATGGAGGAGCACTGCACCAACCCCGTGCTGGGCTACCGCACCGCAGGCTCCCCGGCGGAGATCGCCACGGGAGACATGCTGGCGGCGGAGATGAAGAAAATCGGCTTTTCCAAAGTATGGAAGGACGCCATCACCGTGGACGCGTGGGAGTTTGAGAAGGCGGAGCTGTCCTTCACCGACGCTGAGGGACAGGAACGCCGCGTCCAGCTGGGCGCGTATCAGACGAATTTCGTCACGGACGGCCCTACCGCCTACGAGCTTGTCTATGCGGGCAAGGGCACAGAAGCGGATTACGAGGGGCTGGACGTTAACGGGAAGCTGGTGCTGGTGGAGATCAACCAACGCAACGAATGGTGGATCAACTACCCCGTGTATCAGTCCCACCTCAAGGGTGCGGCAGCGCTGATCGCCGTGCAGACCGGGGGCTACGGCGAGGTGGACGACGCCGCGCTGAATGCCCAGGACATCGCAGGCCCTCCCGAAGCCGCCGCCTTTTCCATTTCCCGGAAGGACGCCGGGGGGCTGAAGGAACTGCTTGCGTGCAGCGCGTCGGTGTCCGTCACGCTGGACGCCTGCACCCGCGTGGAGCGCGACCGCACCACCTACAACATCATCGGCGAGCTGACCGGCCGGAACCCTGACCGGAAGATCATGCTCTCCGCCCACTACGACTCCTATTTTGACGGCTTTCAGGACGATAACACCGCCATTTCCATGATGTTGGGCATGGGCAAAGCACTGGTAGAGACCGGCTGGCAGCCGGAGAACACCATCCTTTTCTGCGCCATGGCGTCGGAGGAATGGGGCGTGGCGGATTCCCAGTTCGACTGGTCCACCGGCGCTTATGAGCAGGTGTTTACCGTGCATCCCGAATGGCGGGGGCAAGTCATTGCCGACCTGAATTTCGAGCTGCCCGCCCTTGCCCACGGCACCCGGGCAAGAATCCGCAGCACCTACGAATATGTGGATTTTCTGGAGGAATTTCTGGAAAATCTCCCGGAGCTGACGCAGGGCTACCCGGAGGAGACCCGGATCACCGCCCCCATTGAAACATGGTCGGACGATTTTTCCATCGCCATCGCGGGAATCCCCTCCATGGTCAACGATTTCACCGGCGGCAGCTTCATGGAGACCCACTATCATTCCCAGTTCGACAACGACACCTACTATGACGAGGACGTGTACCGTCTCCACCACGAGTTGTTCGGTCTGCTGCTGATGGCCATTGACAGGACTAGAGTCGTTCCGCTGAATTTTGCTGGAACCTTTCAAAAGGCCAAGGAAGCATTGGACTTGGACTGGTGCGCCCGGACGGAGGCCGACGGCGAAAGCCTTGCTCAGGCGCTGGACGAAGCCGCGGAACTGGCACAGCAGGTCTATGACCGGGCGGCGGCCATCAACCGGGGACAGGCACCCGACGAGGACGCCGGTCGATTGGAGCGGCAGCTGCTGGATTTGTTCCAGCGCACCCAGGACACCTTTGTCCGCATCGACTGGTACGGCAACGTCCAGTTTCCTCAGGAAAGCTTGCAGGAAAGCCTGGAGCTGCTCCACGGCGCGGCGGACAGCCTGGCGGCGGGAAATCTCTCCGCGGCACTGCGAAAGCTCTACGAGATCGACAATAACCGCTATGCCTTCCTGTTTGAGCAGCGGGTGTACCGCCACTTCACCCAGTACGTATTTTCCCAGCCCAAGGAGCGCCTGAAATGGGGCTACCGCCGGATCGTGGGGTATATCAACCTCTACGCCACGGTCAAGAGTCTGCTGGAAAAGAAAGCCAAGGGCATTACGGACTACACCGCGGAAGCGGCCTTCCTGCAGGGCGCGGCCGCCGCGCAGGAGGGCGCCTACCGGGATCTGGTGGGCAGTCTGAACATCAGTGTGGAGGAAATGAAGCGGATGCTCCGCGACTGCCTCCCAAGATAAAGGAACGAATATATGGAAAGCGAATTATACAAAGTTACAAAAAAAGACCTGCCAAAGCTTCAGGCACTGCTGAACAAGTGCTTTGCCTCCGACCCGCTGTACGAGACCCTGATTCCCAACGAGGATATCCGCAAGAAGCTTTTGCCGAAGCTCTTTGCCTGCGACATGGAGGAATTCTACAAAAACTGCGACATTTTTGCCGACAGCCCGGATTTGAACGGCCTTCTGGTCGTTTCCGACGAGACCGAGCCGTACCATTTCCTCCAATACTACTTTACGGAGCTGGAAGCGGAATTGCAGACGGACGCATGGCTGATCAAGGAAGACCCGTCGCTCAAAACTCTGTTCCACTTTTTTGCCGCACGGGATTACCTGAACTCCCACTGGACGACCCAGCTGCACGAGGACAACCGTCTCCATGTGATCTATCTGGCGGTAGACCCCCAGATGCAGCACCACGGCATTGCGGTGAAGCTGCTGAAGGCGGCGGTGGATTACGCGGACAACCATCACATGATGATGTCGCTGGAGACCCACAATCCCCACAACGTGACGCTATACCAGCAGTTGGGGTTTGAGATTTACGAGGTTCTGGAAAAGCATTTTCATCTGAAACAGTTCTGCATGGTGCGCCCGATTCAAAGCGAGCTTGGACAGCCCGCGAAGCCGGGAAATGCGATTTAATCGAAAATAGAAAATCCCGTCCGCAATCTGCGGACGGGAATCTTTCTGTTTATACGAACTTTTTTCGGCAGGTCAAAAGCCCATCAGCCGTTGCGGACTTCCATAAACAGGCTTTCCATATACCGGGAGGTTTCCTCCGGCAGGAAGTTGAAGCTGGTGCCGGTGGTGAGGGTGTCCGCGTCGGGGTAGGCGACCTCGCTGCCCGCGACCTCCGGATCCATCAGCTCCTTCGCCGCGGTGGAAGGGACGCTGTAGCCCAAAAACTCCATGTTGGCGGAGGAAATCTCCGGGCTGCACAGGAAGTTGATGAAGGCTTCCGCCGCCTCCTTCTCCTGACAGCAGGTGGGGATGCACATGGCGTCGATGAACATGTTATAGCCCTGGGTCGTGGGACGGTAGAAGGCCAGATCGGGGTTCTCTTCCACCATGGTCAGATAGTCGCCGGCGTAGTAGGGGGCGATCCACGCTTCCTCGTTTTCCATGGCGTCAAAAATCTGATCCATGACGTACTGCTGCACCACGGGCTTCTGCTCCGCCAGCTTGGCGGCACAGGCCTGAAGCTCGGTCTCGTCGGTGGTGTTCACGTCGTAGCCCAGCAGGTACTCGGCAATGCCGAAGGCGTCCCGGGAGTTGTCGAACATCAGGATCTTTCCGGCGTACTTCTCGTTCCACAGCAGTTCCCAGCCGGTGACGTCGGCTTCGTCCACGTACTTGGTGTTGTAGATGATGCCCACGGTGCCCCAGGTGTAGGGAACGGAATACTTGTTCTCCGGGTCGTAGGAGGTGTTCTTGAAGGAATCGTCGATATACTGGTAGTTGGGGATGTTGCTGAAGTTCAGCTCCTCCAGCATACCCTCCTGCACCATCCGGCCAATCATGTAGTCGGAGGGGATGATCACGTCCACGGTGATGCCGCCGTTGGCAAGCTTGGAGTACATGATCTCGTTGGAGTCGTAGGTGGAATACTGCACGCGGATGTTGGGGTAGGCTTCCTCAAAGGCGGCGATCACATCCAGAGAGCCGTCGTCGCCCTCGGAGATGTACTGACCCCAGTTGTAGACGTACAGGGTGGTCTTTTTACTGCTGCCGCAGCCGGAAAGACCGGTCAGGCAGCTCACGGCAAGCAAGACGGCAAGAATAACGGAAATCCCTTTTTTCATGACAATTCTCCTTTATACCCCGCTGTGGGCAGCGGCTCGTTTTTTGTCCCCGCGGAGCTGAATGAGGTTCATGGTGACCATCAGCACCAGAATCAGCAGGAATAGCAGGGTGAACAGGGCGTAAATTTTCGGATGGAGGGGCTTTTTCGTGTAGGAATAGATTTCCACGGGAAGGGTCACAAAATCCAGCCCGCTGACAAAATAGCTGATGACAAAATCGTCCAGACTCATGGTGAACGCCATAATAGCGCCGGACACGATGCCGGGGGCAATCTCATGGAGCGTCACCTTGAAAAACGCCTGCAGGGGCGTGCAGCCCAAGTCCATGGCCGCGTCCCGGAGGGAGCTGTCCGTCTGCTTGAGTTTCGGCATGACGTTCAGGATCACGTAGGGGAGGTTGAAGGTGATGTGGGCAATGAGCAGCGTCCAGAAGGTCAGACTGTTCCGCTGCCCCAGCATCCGGGTCCCCACGAAGACGAACAGCAGGGAAAGGGACACGCCGGTGACGATATCCGGATTCGTCATGGGGATGTTGGTCAGCGTCATGGCAGCCTTGCGCAGTCTGGGGTTCAGGTTGTAGATGCCCAGTGACGCCACCGTGCCGAAGACCGTGGCGATGAAGCTGGCGAGAACCGAGACGAGCAGGGAGTTGCCCAGCAGCTTTAACAGCGTCCTGTCCTGAAACAGACGGGCGTACTGCTGCAAGGTAAACCCTTCAAACTGGGTAACGTCCTTGCCTGTATTGAACGACGCCACGATCAGCACCGCCATGGGGACGTACAGGAAAATGAAAATCAGAACGGTGAGAATGCGGTTGGCTCTTTTCATACGATGACACCGCCTTCCTCATTGCCGCCGCCGAAGCGGTTCATGATGCCGGTGCAGATGAATACAAGGATCATCAGCACCAGACTCAGCGCCGCGCCCAGATTGGGGTTGTTGCCCTGCTTGAACTGGCGCTCGATCACGTCGCCGATGAGCACCGTGTCCGTACCGCCCAGCTTCTGGGAGATATAGAAGGTGGACACCGCCGGGACGAACACCATGGTCATGCCGGAGAGAATGCCGGGAACGCTCAGCGGCAGCACCACCCGGGAAAACACCTGCGTGCTGTTGCAGCCCAGATCCTCCGCCGCTTCAATGAGCCGGGGGTCGATCTTGACGATGACGCCGTACAGAGGCAGGATCATATAGGGCAGATAGTTATACACCATGCCCAGAATGACCGCCCCGGGGGTACGGATGAGCCGCAGCCGGCCGATGCCGATGGCGTCGAGAATATTGTTGATGATGCCGGTGTCCTGTAACAATCCGACCCATGCGAGGGTGCGGAGCAGGAAGCTCATGCACATGGGCAGCATCACCAGCATGTACAGAAACTTCTGAGCGGTCTGGCTTCGGTGGGCGATGTAGTAGGCCATGGGGTAGCCCAGCAGCAGGCAGATGAAAGCCGACGCCACCGCGTAGAAGATGGACTGCCACAGAACGCCCCAGTACAGGTTCAGACCCCGCAGGTTCACCAGGCTGAATTCCCCTGTAGACGGGTCAGTGAGGGCATAGTAGCACACCACACCCAGAGGGATCAGCGTGAATACCACCATCCATATCAAATACGGGGTGCTGAGCAAGATAGACTTATTCTTCTTCATCTTCGGCATCCTCCGTCAGCTCGTCATACTCGGCGGAGTAGGAGCTGTAGTCGCCAAAGAGACCTGAATATTCGCTCTTGTGCATGATGTGAATGTCTTCCGGGTTCAGGCGGATGCCGATGGTTTCGCCCACGCCGTGGTAGTCCGTGGTCTGGATGAGCCATTTGAAGCCCTTGAACTCCACGATGATGTCGTAGTTAAGACCCTTGAAGGTAATGCCCGTGACGGTGCCGACGAGATGACTCTCCGCGGGCTTCACGATGTCAATGTCCTCCGGGCGGATGACAACGTCCACCGGCTCGTTGGGGGCGAAGCCCTTGTCCACGCACTCAAAGACCCGGCCGAAGAACCGGACCTTGAAGTCTTCCAGCATGACGCCGTCCAGGATGTTGCTTTCGCCGATAAAGTCCGCCACAAAGGCGTTCTTCGGCTCATTATAGATATCCTCAGGTCTGCCGATCTGCTGAATCCGGCCTTTGTCCATGACCACCACGGTGTCGGACATGGAAAGGGCTTCCTCCTGATCGTGGGTGACATAGATGAACGTGATGCCGGTGGTCTGCTGGATGCGTTTCAGCTCGATCTGCATGTCCTTGCGCAAGCGCAGATCCAGCGCTGCCAGCGGTTCGTCCAGCAGCAGCACCTTCGGCTGGTTGACCAATGCCCGGGCGATGGCAACACGCTGCTGCTGGCCGCCGGACAGACTGTCCACGCTGCGGTTTTCGTAGCCCTTCAGGCTGACGATTTCCAGCATTTCATTGACCCTGCGGTCAACTTCGTCCTTGGGCAGCTTTGCTACCTTCAGGCCGAAAGCGACGTTGTCGTACACATCCAGATGCGGAAAAAGGGCATAACGCTGGAACACGGTGTTGATCTGCCGCTTGTAGGGCGGAACGTCGTTGATGACCTTCCCGTCAAACGTCACCGTGCCGGAAGTAGGCGTCAGAAAGCCGCCGATGATCCGAAGCGTCGTGGTCTTGCCGCAGCCGGAGGGGCCGAGCAGTGTGAGGAATTCGTGATCGTTGAAATAAAGATTGATGCCGTCGAGAATACGCTCCCCGTCGAACTCCATGGTCAGGTCCTGGAGTCTGATGAGTTCCTTGGACATTATCCTCCCCCGTTTCTTCCAAGATTTTGTTTTACGCCGAAATACAACAGATACTACTATACCGTAAATTTTTGCAATGTCAATGGATTATATCCGTTTTTTCCCGGGAAAGTTTCGTTTTCCGTTCCGGCAGACGAAAACCGTGCCGCGGCAGAACTGACGTTTGCCGCGGCACGGTATTTGGGTAGGGCTTGTTATGCCGCAGGGGCGGTGACGGCGGTGGTTTCCGGGATGGTTTCCCCGGCGGTTTCCTCCGGAACGGTGCTTGGAACGTAGGTTTCCGGATGGCTGGCCAGGTCCTGATAGTAGGCTTCCCGGTCGGCTTTCTGCTGCTCCAGATACGTCCGGCATTTTTCCATGCCCGCGCCGATGATGGAGTCCGTGCGCTCCATGGACTTCTTCGCGGAGGACAGCATGGCGTCGTTCAGGTTGAATAGCTCCGCCCACTGATCCTGATTGTCCTCGTCCAGCGGCAGGATGTTATACTGCTTTGCCCCGTCGGTGTGCATGTTCACCCATGTGGGCAGCGCGTCCACGCTTTGCAGATACACGGCTCCGTCGGAATACTTTTCAAAGGTGACGGTGAACAGAATGCCATCCTCCGTATAGTAAGGAGGCGCGGCTTGGATATAGCCGTTTCTCTGGTTGGATACGGCGTTGCCCAGAGAGTAGATGACCACGGTCTTGTGGTCAGGGTCAACGGTGCTGGTAAGCAGGTCCACCGGTTGAACAACATGCGGATGCCCGCCCACGATCACGTCAAAGCCAAGATCGCACAGCTTCTGCGCCATGGTGTCCTGAAGGGAATTTTCCTTGATGTTATATTCCACGCCCCAGTGAATGAACATCATGGTGGCTTCCGCACCGTCCGCTTTCATCTGTTCCAGAATCTGTTCCGACGCGGTGTACAGCTTGCCGGGGTCGTTGTTGAGGAAGTAGTTCATCTGCCCCTCGTCCTTGATGGGGGTAAGACCATTGAGGGAGAAGGAGCTGCCGTTGCTGCTGTATGCCCATGTGTAGCACACCATGCCGATTTTAATGCCGTTTACGTCCACCACGGCGTATTTCGGCTCGCCGGCGTTCAGCTGGGAGCCGAGGGCGGTCAGTCCCTTGCCGCGGATGATCTCCACGGTGCGGGTGATGCCCGACGCCATGGTGTCGCCCGCGTGGTTGTTGGCGGTGAGCAGCATGTCATAGCCCGTGTCCACTACGCTGTCGATCAGCGCGTCGGGACAGTTGAAAGCGGGATTGCCCTGATAGGGGTAATCGTCGCCGCCGAAGGTGGTCTCCAGATTGGCGATGGCGTAGTCCAGACCGGACACGATATCCTTGACATAGCGGAAAATGGAACTGAAATCGTAGGTGCCGTTGCTTTGCAGGCAGGTGTCAAACACCGGCTTGTGCATCAGCAGATCGCCCATGGTGCCGATGGAAGCGGTAGCCACCACATGCTCCGGCTCCGGCAGGGTGGTCTCCGGGGGCTGGGTCTCGGCCTGCGTCGGCTCTGTCCGGGGGGCGGTGGGAAGGGTATAAACCTGTGTCTCCGTCCGGACGGTAGTCTGGGGCGTTTTGTTCACCAGATCAACACACATCCAGATCACAAGACCTGTCAGCGCGATCATGACGAAAATCAATACGGTCAGCAGCACAACGACTGCTGTGTTGTTTCCCTTCGGCTTTTTGGACATGGGTACTCCTCCTTGTCAGGCTGCCTCTTCGGTCGGAACAACGGGAGTTTCCCGCGCCTGCTTTTCCTGCGCGTAGTAGCTCCGGCATTGCTCAAGCCCCGGGCCGACGATGTTCATGGTGCGGTCGTAGGATGCCACGGCGTTCGCCAGAGCGGCGGCGTCCAGACCATACAGATTCTGCCACTCTGTCCGCCGGGCGTCTTCCAGCGGGACGATGTTGTATTCCTGCTTTTCGTCAACGCTGTGCAGGTTGACCCATGTGGGCATCACGTTCACATCGGCAACGTATACTCCGCCGTCGGCGTATTTTTCAAAAGTGACGGTGAACACAGCGCCGTCCTCGGTGTGGCCGGTGTTCAGGGTCATCAGGTCCCGGCGCTGGTTGGATACGGCGTTGCCCAGAGAGTAGATGACCGCCGTTTTGTGCCGGGAATCGGAGCTGCTGGTCAGCAGCTCCATCGGCTCCACCACGTGGGGGTGTCCGCCGACAATGACATCCACACCCATATCGCACAGTTTCTGGGCGATCATCCGCTGGGCGGAATCCGCTTGGAGGGAGTACTCCGTGCCCCAGTGGATATACAGCATGGTAGCTTCCGCGCCGTCTTCCTGCATTTGGGACAGGAGAGACTGTACCTCGGAATAGAAGGCGTCCAGATTGGTTTCCACAAAGTAATTCACCAGACCCACCTGGGCGACCTCCGGCTCATAATTCAGGGAGGGACGCCCGTTCACCTCGCTGGTGGCGTAGGTGTAGGCCGCCATGCCCACCTTGATGCCGCCCACGTCCACTACGGCGTACTTGGGTTCCTCGTCGCTGAGCTGGGTCCCCAGAGGGGTCAGACCTATTTCCCGCACCCGCTTCACCGTGCGCAGAACGCCCTCGGTGGTGGTGTCGGAGCAGTGGTTGTTGGCGGTGAGCAGCATGTCGATCCCCGCGTCCTTCGCCGCCTCCACGATCTCGTCGGGGCAGTTGAAGTCGGGGTAGCCCTGGTAGGGGTAATTATCGCCGCCCAGGGTGGTTTCCAGATTGGCCACGGAATAGTCATAGCTTGCAGTATATTCTGCCACGTAGCGGAAAATCGATTCAAAATCGTAGCCGCCATCCTCTGTGGTGCAGGCGGTGATCACGGGCTTGTGCATCAGCAGATCACCCTGAACGCCTACGGTGGCGGAGGCGACCGGCTCTAAGGGCTGGGTCGCTTCCGTCGCTGGCGGGGTGGTCGGGGCGTCGTCAGGCTTTCCTTTGCCCAGGGAGCGGACAATGAGAACCACAGCGACGATGGCCACCAGCACCAGCGGCAGCAGCTTCAGCGCGGTATTCCGGCGGGGTTCCTGTTTTGCGTATTTCGGTTTATGTGCCATGGGGTTCCTCCTGAAAGACATCGGTCAGGTAATGTACGGTATGGACGGCCTGTCCTCCGCGCAGGTACACGCGGGGCACCCGCCGGCTGATACCGCAGGCAAATTCATAGTTGAAGCTTCCGGCCGCGGCGGCAATCTCCTCCATGGAGATGGTCTCATCGCCGTCCGTCCCGATCAGGGTGACGGTGTCACCAGCCTGAACGCCGGGGATATCGGTCACGTCCACCATCATCTGATCCATGCAGACCCGCCCCAGAATGGGGGCGCGCTGTCCGTGGATCAGGACGTAAAACCGTCCGGACAGACTGCGGCGGTAGCCGTCGGCGTAGCCGATGGGGACGGTGGCCACGACAGTGGGGCGGCTGGTGACAAACGTGCCGCCGTAGCTGATCTCCCGCCCGGGGGGCAGGGCTTTCACGTAGGAGACCCGGCTGAGCAGACGCATGGCGGGAGTCAGGGGGAGAAGGCCGGTTTCCACCTCGTCGCTGGGGTACAGGCCGTAGGTGACGATGCCGGAACGAACCATCTCGTAGTGGTGGTCGAAGTTCATCAGTCCGGCGGAATTGTTCAGGTGGCGGATGAGAATGCGGACACCCCGGCGTTTCAGCATGGCGTCGAAAGCGTCGAAGCGTTCCGCCTGTGCGCGGGCGCGGCTGAGGTCATAGCTGTCGGCGGTGGCAAAATGGCTGAACAGCCCCTCTGCGGTCAGTCCCGGCAGGGCGGCGATTTCAGCGCAGATGTCGGCGTCGGCTTCCGTTACCTGAAAACCGATGCGGCTCATGCCCGTGTCCACGGCAAAGTGAAAGGCTGCGGATACCCCCGCTTCCACGGCAGCCCGGGACAGGGCTTCCCCGTCCTCCCGGCGGAAAATGGCGGGGCGGATACCCAGACGAATGGCGTCGGGGAAAGCCTGCGGCGGCGTGTAGCCCAGAATCAATATCGGCCGGGCAATTCCGGCGTCCCGCAGCTCCAGCGCTTCGGACATGGAGCTGACGCCGAAAAAGGCGCACCGATTTTCCAGCAGCCGGGCGATCGGCACGGCGCCGTGGCCGTAGGCGTCGGCCTTGATGACCGCCATCACCGGCACTTTGGCCTTGCGGCAGACCGCGTCAAAATTGGAAGAAACAGCGTCCAGGTCAATGATCGCCCGGGTGCAGTCGTGGGACATAATCCATCAGGTTCCTTTCGCGCATAAGCGGCGGAATTTTGTGATTTCCTGCCAGCATATGGATAAGTACCTTTTATCTTACCATAGAAAGTCAGGAAAGTAAACACGCAAAGTCATTAAGGTTTCCTTGCTTTATGAAACGAAAGATGGTATAATTTCCGTAATCCGAGAGGGAGGTACGCCCATGGCACGAACGGACAATTATCTCATTCAGGCGCAGCAGGCAAAGAGCTGCTTTCTGACCTACAACGCGGAAGCGCTGGCGAAAAAGCTGAACGCAAAGCTGGACGCGGATTTTCTATACACCACATTTTTCGGCCAGGGCTACCGGGTCTCCCGGAAAACCGGGGATATCCAGCGGCTGGAAAACGGCGCGTGGCAGGACGGAAACAGCTATGAGGAGGTCATGACCCTGCTTGACCTGATCTGCGACAGCCGGGAAGACCGGCATGTCAGCGGACGGTGGAAGGCCATGCAGGACTTTGGCCTGCAATTTCACCAGAAGCTGCTGGAAGACGATCACGACCCTTGGGCGGAGCGGTTCCAGAACGATCTTCCCGCCTTCCGCCGGGCGTGTCTGGCGCTGGGCGGCAAGCCCATTCCCGTGGGGGACGCGGCCTATGCCTTTGAGATTTTTGACGGTCTGGGCGTCGCCGTCCAGCTGTGGCTGGGGGACGACGAGTTCCCGCCGAATCTGCGCTTTTTGTGGGATGAGAACGCCGACCAGTACATCCGCTATGAGACGATGTACTTTGCAAAAGCGCTGCTGCTGAGCAGAATTGCGGGGCAGATGAAAGAACCGTAAAATAGTTAATGGAGCGTATCGGTACAGATACGCTCCATTTCTCGTGCCGGGGTACAGCCCCTTGGCTCTCCCTCTGGGAGAGCTGTCACCGAAGGTGACTGAGAGGGTGTTGCAGCCTTGTCCCATCTCCGTCTTCGCTTCGCTCAGCCACCTCTCCCATAGGGAGAGGCAAGGGGTGCTGGCGTTAACAGGCACAGCAGGTTATCCTGCTGTGCCTGTTTTGGTATGTCAGCGAATCAGTACTTGGGATTGGGGCCCCACTGGTTGTCGCCGGTGCTGTCCTGGCAGAACCAGACGAGCAGGATGATCGAACCTACCAGAGGAATCAAAACAAACAGATAATATGTGCCGGGCTTGCCAATGTCGTGCAGACGGCGGACACCGAGAGCAATCGAGGGAACCAGAATGGCAAGCGTCCAGAGCCATGCGTAGTTCTTCAAAATCGCACTGGCAACCATACCGGCAAGGGCGCAAAACAGCGCAGCCCACCAATACTCGCTTCTTCTGGAACGGGTGTTGAAGTCCGCGTACTTGGTGAAGAACATCTTGATGGCATCAATGAAGCCGACGGAAGGCTTCGGCTCCCGGCCATTGGTGTAGGTGACATAGCCGCCATCGACCTGCCGCGCGCCGCACCCGTCGCAGAACTGTGCGCCGTCGGGCAGCTGCTTGCCGCAGTTCTTACAATACATAAATATCTCTCCTCTTTACATTTATTTTAGCGGGCTTTCCCGCAGTGGTACGTAGTTTATCCCTTCACGCTGCCGTCCGGGTTGAACAGGGGCAGCTTTTCCAGATAGACGAGGTCGGAACGCTCCTGCGCGTCGCCCTCAGCCAGAACGGCCATGCGTCCGCAGATGATGCCGCCCGCCTCCTCTACCAGAGTTTCCAGCGCCTTCAGGCTCTCGCCGGTGGAGATCACGTCGTCCACGATGAGGATGCGCTTGCCCTTCATCAGTGCGGCGTCCGCGCCGTCCAGATACAGCTTCTGCTCCTTGGCGGTGGTGATGGAATGCACAGAAACGCTGAAAATGTCCCGCATGTACAGCTTGGGGGCTTTCCGCGCCAGGATGTACTTCTTGTCCCCGGCCTGACGGGCCATCTCGTGGGCCAGAGGAATGCCCTTGGCCTCCGCGGTGATGATGTAGTCATATTCCGGCGCGCGCTTCAGCAGCTCCCGGGCGCAGGCCACGGTCAGCTCCTGATCGCCGAAGATCACAAATCCGGCAATGGACAGAGAATCGTTTACCGGGCAGATGGGCAGATCCCGCTCAAGGCCCGCAATGTTCATATGATAATACATAGAATTTCCGCTCCTTCTTTTCTGGAAATAATCCTGAATTTATTATAACGCCCCAGTGAAAAAAGTCAAGGGAAACGCGGTGCAATTCGACAAACGCTTTTCACAGGCTTTTCTTAAGGCAACACCGCACAATTGCGTCTGCGAGTCTCAGCCGTCTTTTTGCTCCACTTCCGCAGTTCCGAAAATGGGAAATACATACAGTATTCCTCCATTTTCGGAACTTTGAATTGGAACAAAAATCCTGCCTGAGACTTTTTGCCGAATTGTGCGGTGCTGCCTTAAGGAAAAGATTTGGGAAAACTCCGCGATTCCGGATTGCTTTTTTCGCCGCAGCGTGCTACCATACTCATACGGAAAATATTCAGCCCGAAAAGGAGAAAGACCATGTTTTACAAAAACGCGCGAATTTTTACTCCTGATTTCCGGTTCCGTACCGGTGCCTTTGAGGTGCGGGACGGCCTGTTCGGCGAAGTCCTCCCCGAAAACGTCCCCGCTGACGCCGTTGACTTAAACGGTGCCACCGTCATCCCCGGCCTGATCGACGTCCACAGCCACGGCAACTCCGGCGCGGACTTCTCCGACGGCGATTACGAGGGACTCAAGCGGATGGCCGCTTTCTATGCCAAGTGCGGCGTGACCTCCTTTGCCCCCGCCTCCATGACCCTGCCCTACGACGTGCTGGAAAAAGCCTTCGCCACCGCGAAGCAGCTCCACGCCGAAGCCCCCGAGGGACTGTCCCGTCTCATGGGCATTCAGATGGAGGGGCCCTACTTCTCCTACAAGAAGCGCGGCGCACAGAACCCAGACTACCTGAAGGACCCGGATTTTGAGGGCTTCAAGAAGCTGTACGAGGGCTGCGGCGGTCTTGTCCGCATCGTGGATGTCGCGCCCGAACTGCCCGGCGCGGCGGAATTTGTCGCCAAGGCCAAGGAGCTGTGTACCGTCTCCATCGCCCACACCGATTCCGACTATGACCACGCCAGAGCCGCCATCGACGCCGGTGTCACCCACCTGACCCACCTGTACAACGCCATGCCCCCCATCCACCACCGCAACCCCGGCGTCATTCCCGCCGCGGTGGAGACCCCGGGCGTTCAGGCTGAGATCATCTGCGACGGTTACCATATCCACCCCGCTTCCGTCCGTCTCGCCTTCACCATGTTCCGTGACCGGATGGTGCTGATCTCCGACTCCGGCCGCTGCGCCGGTGAGCCAGAGGGAACCAGGTTCCAGCTGGGCGGTCAGGACGCGTGGCTTCGCGGCGGCGTGGCCAAGCTGGCCGACGGCACCATCGCCTGCTCTGCTACCAACCTGTGGACCTGCCTGCAAAACGTCCTAAAGTGGAACGTCCCCGAGGAAGAGGCCATCTGCGCGGCGACCTTCAACCCCGCCAAGGCCATCGGCGCGGCGGACAAGGTCGGCACCATCGAGACCGGCAAGCTGGCGGACTTCGTTATTACCAACGCGGATTATTCCTGCAAGCGGGTGTTCATCGGCGGAAAAGAGATTTAATTCTGTACGTATATTTCAGGCAGGCTCCCCCGTTTCAGGGAAGCCTGCCCAGTCCTGCCCGATTTTGACAAAATTCTGATTTGAGGTTTTTATGCATCATCGTTACATCGGAGACAAGGCGTTTTACCGCCGGGTCTTTGGGGTAGCCATCCCCATTATCATCCAGAACGGCATCACCAACTTTGTGTCCCTGCTGGACAACATCATGGTCGGGCAGGTCGGCACCGTTCCCATGAGCGGCGTTTCCATCGTCAACGGCCTGCTGTTCGTATTCAACCTGTGCGTCTTCGGCGCAAGCTCCGGCGCGGGTATCTTCACCGCCCAGTTTTATGGCTCCAAGGATGACGACGGCATCCGCCACACCTTCCGGTTTAAGTTCCTGATCTGCATCGTCATATCTCTGGTGGGCGCGGCCATTTTCCTGCTGGGTGGTTCCAGTCTGATTGGGCTTTACCTCACCGGCGAGGGCGACGCCGCCACTGCCGCCGGGGCGCTGGATCACGGCCTTAAATATCTGGCCATCATGCTCTGGGGCTTTTTGCCCTTCGCCCTGACCAACACCTATTCCAGCACCCTCCGGGAGACCGGGGAGACTTTCATCCCCATGCTGGGCGGCATTGCGGCGGTGTTCGTGAATCTGGTGCTGAACTACATCCTGATCTTCGGCAAATTCGGCGCGCCGGAAATGGGCGTGGAGGGCGCGGCCATCGCCACAGTCATTTCCCGGTACGTGGAGCTTGCCATCGTGGCGGGGTGGACACACAGCCACAAAGCCCGCAACGCCTTTATCGTAGGCGCTTACCGTTCCATGTACATCCCCGGCAAGCTGCTGAGATCCATCACCATCAAGGGTATGCCCCTGCTGGTCAACGAATTCCTCTGGTCCAGCGGCATGGCCGTCCTGAGCCAGTGCTACTCCACCTGCGGGCTGGACGTGGTGCCTGCCATGAACATTTGCAGCACCCTGTTCAATCTGGGGAGCGTCGTCTATCTTTCCATGGGCAATTCCGTTGGCATTATCATGGGGCAGATGCTGGGCGCGGGGCACTCGGAGGAGGACGTGCGGGACACCAACCGGAAGCTCATCGCCGTGTCCATTGCGTCGGGCGTCGTGTTCGGCGGCCTGATGGCGGCGGTTTCCGAGGCGTTCCCCGGCATCTACAACACCACCGACGCCGTGCGGCATCTGGCGGCGCAGCTGATCTGGATCTCCGCCGTGATGATGCCCTTCGGCTCCTATCTCAACGCCACCTATTTCACCCTCCGCTCCGGCGGACAGACCTTCGTAACCTTCCTGTTTGACAGCTGCTTCATGTGGGTGTTCTGCGTGCCGCTGGCCTTCTGCCTGAGCCGGTTTACGAACTTGCCCATTCTGCCGCTGTACGCTATCTGTCAGGCTACCGACTTCATCAAGTGCGTCATTGGTACGGTCATGCTGAAACAGGGCAAGTGGATTCAGAACCTGACGGTCTGATACTATTTCCTGATTAAAATCTTTTTTAAAGATTTTAATTGTTCAGTATGAGCTATTGATAGACAAAGCCGACAGCGGTTTTCGCTGTCGGCTTTTCCAATATGGGGTTTACTTATGCAGGAAAGAGAACAGGCCCTTCTTTTCATAAGGCGCGGAGCTGATGCCGCCCACCTGATAGCCGGTGGCGTTGATCGTCTCCCGGAGCTTACCCTCATCCAGCGGCTCGTCGGACAGAATGACGGTCTCACCCTTCACGTGGGAGGAGGTAACCTTTTTGACGTTCAGCGCGCTGCGGACGGCGTCGTTCACATGGGCTTCGCACATGGAACAGGCCATACCGGATACCTGCACAGTCGTTTGAATCATAATAACCCTTCTTTCTGAAAGTTTAACCATATTATAGCACAGCATTGGGTTAGCGTCAACTAACCTTATGGAAAATGGCCGTGCTTGCACAGTCTGCCGAAATCTGTTATACTGAGCCTGAAAGGAAGTGTTTTCCCGTGCGGTGCGATTGTCATATTCACATGGTTCTGGACGGCGCGGACTGGAAGCGGGCGATTGCCCGGCATTCCGGTAGCGTGGATGAAGTCTGGGTTCGCCGGGTGCTGGAAACTTACCAAAAGCTGGGCTTTACCTACCTCCGTGACGGCGGCGACCGCTGGGGCGTGGGGGCGAAAGCCCGGTCGCTGGCGGGGGAGTATGGCATCACCTACCGCACGCCGTTGTCGCCGCTGTGCGCGCAGGGTCACTACGGCGGATTCATCGGAGAAAAGTACGAAAATCTCTCCCAGTATGCCGCTATGGTTTCCCAAAAGCGGGCGGAAGACGCGGATTTTATCAAGATCATGATATCCGGTCTGATGGATTTTGATCGCTTCGGTGTGCTGACCGAGGACGGCCTTCCCCCGGAAACCATCCGGGAGCTGATCCATATTGCCCACGAGGAGGGTTTTGCCGTAATGGCCCACGCCAACGGCGCCCGGACGGTGGAAGCCGCAGCGCTGGCCGGGGTGGATTCCGTGGAACACGGCGCGTATCTGGACACGGACGCCCTCCACGCCATGCGCGAAAACGGAACGGTGTGGGTGCCTACTCTGTCCACCATCGGGAATCTGCGGGGAACGGGGCGCTTTGACGAAGCCGCTGTGGCGGCGATTCTGGAAAGCGCCATGGAAAATGTGGCCGCCTTTGCGGCCATGGGCGGCCTGATCGCCCCCGGAACCGACGCCGGGGCGTGGGCAGTCCCCCACGGAAGCCTGTCGGAGTACGCGCTGCTGGAGCAGGTATTGGGGGAGAATGCAGAAAATGTACTGAGCCGCGGCGTAGCGGAGATTCAGAGGGAATTTTGACATACGATTCTACGGAGGGCGCTATATGGAATACTTCACGTACAATACGTGGTCTTACTCTTGTTAACAGAAGTCCACAAATTTCCCATAAAATTTTCTGTCCCGGACTGTGCTGTCAGCACGGTCCGGGACGGTTGCTTTTTTACACGCTTTTTTTGCTCCTGCGGGGAATATCTTACGTTTTGGTTGGGTAGTATGATTCTAAATCCCCTACTATGGTGCCGGGGTCTCCGGTGAAGGCGGAAAGAACTTCTATCGGTATCCCGTGCTCTCTGGCAAGCTCCACACTGCGGTCGTGGAGCACCTGCGCGCCATTCTCGATCAGCGTCATCATTTTCGCATAACTGATCTGCCCAAAACGGGTGGCGTCGGAGTAAATTCTGGGGTCCCGGTCATAGACGCCGTCCACGTCTGTGAAGATCTGACAGCGGTCGGCCTTCAGCCATGCCGCCAGAGCTACTGCCGTGGTATCCGAACCGCCGCGCCCCAACGTGGTGATGTCCCCCTCGGGATCGACGCCCTGAAAGCCTGCCACGACCACGATCTTTCCCGCGTCCAGCTGCCGGCGGATGCGGGCGACGTCGATATTTTGTATCCGGGCGTTGCCGTGGACGCCGTCGGTCCGGATGCCCGCCTGCCAGCCGGTGAGACTGACGGCGCTGTAACCCATAGCCCCGATGGCCATGGTCATCAGCCCTGCCGACATCTGCTCCCCGGCGGCAAGATATGCGTCCATCTCCCGGGCGGAGCCCCGGCGGTTGACCTGAGTTGCCTTTTCGATGAGCATATCCGTGGTATCCCCCTGAGCGGAAACCACCACGACGACCTGATTTCCCTGCCGGGCCAGCCCCGTGACCCTACGAGCCGCGGCGCGCAGGCGCGACATTCCCGCAAGGGACGTTCCTCCATATTTCTGCACGATGAGCATATCGCACCCCTCCCGATTCATCGTATGTCAGGGATGGGCGAAGTGTGACGAAGGCAGCACCGCACAATTGCGTCTGCGAGTCTCAGCCGTCTTTTTGCCCCACTTCCGCAGTTTCAAAAATGGGAAATACATACAGTATTCCTCCATTTTTGAAACTTTGAATTGGAACAAAAATCCTGGCTGAGACTTCTTGCCGAATTGCGCGGTGCTGCCTGAAGAAAACCGCCGCAGAAAACAGCGGCGGCGGTTTTGCAATTCAGAATATGGGGTTATCCGGCCAGCACGTCGGCCTTCAGCACGCCCTGAATGGCGGAGAGGCGGTTCATCAGTTCCTCCAGCGTCATGGTCAGGTCGATGGTCTCCGCAGAGATGGTCACGACCGCCGTACCGTTGGTGGGGACGATGGAATTGATGGTGCTGATATTGGCGCCGGCATCGGCAAAGACGCCCAGGATCTCGGACAAGAGTCCCTGCTCATCGTGGAGCAGCAGCTGGAAGGTGATGATGCGGCCGGTCATCATGCTCTGGAAGGGCAGCACGGCGTCCCGGTACTTGTAGAACGCGCTGCGGCTGATGTCGGTCATGCGGGTGGCTTCGTTGACGGTGGACGCTTCGCCGGTGGAAAGCAGACGCTTTGCCTCCGCTACCTTCAGGAAAACCTCCGGCAGGGCGGAAGACTCTACAATATAGTATTTGGGTTTGGTCGGCATGTCGGACCTCCTTAAAACTGGTTCAATTTGTGTGTGACAGAACAACACCTGTTTCTCCACAATGTATTGTAACATACTTTTCTTAGAATGCAACCCCATATTATCAGAGTTTTTGTCGGAAAGGAGGAATCTTTTTGCGTCCCGCGGTGAAAAAAAGCATATCCCTGCTGGCGGCGTTTTTTGCCGTGTGGCTGGCTGCCCGGTTTCTTCTGCCGCTTTGCTTTCCCTTTCTGCTGGGGGCGCTGCTGGCCTTCGCGGCGGAGCCGATGGTGGGCTTCCTCCAGAAACGGCGGGTTCCACGGTGTGTGTGCTCCGGCATCGGCGTCAGTATGGCCTTCTGCTTTCTTGCCATGCTGGTGCTGATTCTCTGCGCCTTTGCTCTGCGGGAGCTGCGAAGGGTGGCGGGGGTGCTGCCCGATCTGGAGGATACGGCAAAATCCGGCATCGGCCTGCTGCAAAGCTGGCTGCTGGAGCTGGCGTCCCACACGCCCCAGAGCGTGCGGCCCCTGCTCAGCGAGAACGTGACCTCCTTCTTCTCCAATGGAGCATCTCTGCTGGACAAGGTCATCCGGTATATTCTGGGGCTGGCGGGAAACATTCTGAGCCACATTCCCGACGGCGCGCTGAGTTTGGGAACGGCGGTGATCTCCTCCTTCCTGATCTCCGCCCGGCTGCCGAAGATCAAAAGCTGGCTGAAAAAACGTCTGCCCGAGGAAAAGCTCAAGCCCGCCGCGGACGCCCTGAAGCGTATGAAAAATGCCGTGGGCGGGTGGCTGACGGCGCAGCTGAAGCTGATGGGCGTGACGTTCACCATTCTGACGCTGGGGTTCGTGGTGCTGCGGATCGCCTACGCTCCGCTGTGGGCGCTGGTGGTCGCGCTGGTGGACGCGCTGCCCGTGCTGGGCACCGGCACCGTGCTGGTACCATGGGCAGTGATCTGCTTTTTGCAGGGGGAGGGCGCCAGGGCAATCGGCCTGCTGGGCGTTTATGCCGTGGTCACCCTGTCCCGCTCCATGCTGGAGCCAAAGCTGGTGGGGCGGCATCTGGGGCTTGACCCCCTGGTGACGCTGATGGCGCTGTACGTCGGCTACAAGCTCTGGGGCGTGGGCGGCATGATCTTTGCCCCTCTGCTCGCCGTGACCATCATGCAGGTCACGCCGGGGCGGGAGCGGGGAGATACCCCTGAAATCCCTTAAACAAGAAAATTCCCAACTGCCTATTGTACATCCCGTTCATTTTTGCTATAATATAGGGAAAATGTTATTACTGGATGTGCATGAATCGTGAAATACGGAATTTGGAAGGTGTCCCAGCTGGAGGCGGGGGCTGTCAACGCATTGGTTGGCAGCGGCTACGCTCCGCTGGCCGCCATGGTGCTGGCCTCCCGGGGGATCGGGGATGATCGACAGGCCAGAGCTTACTTAGACTGCAACGCGCCCCTGCTTGACCCCTTTTTGATGACGGATATGGACAAGGCTGCCGGACGGGTGGGACTTGCCATGTCCCGGGGTGAGAAGATCGCTGTGTTCGGCGACTACGACGTAGACGGCATCACCGCCACCTGCCTGCTGACGGATTTTCTCCGCCGCCACGGCGCGGATGTGGTGAGCTACATTCCCGGCCGTCTGGAGGAGGGCTACGGCCTGAATCCCATCGCCATTCACCAGCTTCACGCCGAGGGCGTCAAGCTGATCGTCACCGTGGACTGCGGCATCACCGCCGTGAGCGAGGCGGAGCTGTGTAAGCAGCTGGGCATTGATCTCGTCATCACCGACCACCATGAATGCAAGCAGACGCTGCCCGCCGCGGTTGCTGTGGTGGACCCCCACCGCCCGGATGGCGGCTATCCCCATAAGAATCTCTCCGGCGTGGGCGTGGCCTTCAAGCTGGCTTCTGCCCTGTGCGGTTCTCAGGAAACGGTGTTGGAGGAATACGCCGACATGGTATGCCTCGGCACCGTGGCGGATGTGATGCCCCTGCAAGGGGAGAACCGGGTGTTCGTGGCGAGAGGTCTGGAATCTCTGGCGCATACCAAGCGCCCGGGCATCGCGGCGCTGATGGCGGAGTGCGGCTGCGCCCCGGAGACCGTCAGCGCGTCCTCCATCGGCTTCATGTTGGCGCCCCGCATCAACGCCGCCGGACGGATGGGACAGATCGATCTTGCGGTGGAGCTGTTTCTCACCGACGACCCGGACAAGGCCGCCGAGGCCGCCCGGGGACTGTGCGAGCTGAACCGGCAGCGGCAGGCCGTGGAGTCGGAAATTTACCGGCAGGCCGTGTCCATGCTGCCCATGGGCAAGCCCCCGGAGGCCATCGTGCTGGCGGATGAAAGCTGGCATCAGGGCGTGGTGGGCATCGTGGCCAGCCGCATTGCCGAGGAATACGCCTGCCCCACCTTCCTGATCTGTCTGGACGGCGAGCACGGCAAAGCCAGCTCCCGCAGCCACGGGGGCTTCAACCTGTTTGCCTCCCTGAGCGCCCTGTCTCCGTTGCTGGAAAGCTACGGCGGCCATGAGCTGGCGGCGGGCTTTACCATTTCCCGCGCCAACATTCCGGAATTCCGCCGCCAGATCTGCGCGCTGGCCGCCCAGTATTACACCGACGACGTGCCGAGGACGGTTCTGGATGTGGACTGCGCCGTTTCCCCGGAGCTGCTGACCCTGCACAATGTGGACTCCCTGCAAATGCTGGAGCCCTGCGGCAACGGCTGCCCCAAGCCGGTGCTGATGATGAAGAATCTGACCATCGACCGCATCAGCATGGTGGGCGGCGGACGGCATATGCGCCTGCGCCTGTGCAGCGGACATACGTACCTGAACGCCATCTATTTTTCCGCCAATCCCCAGACGGTGTCCATCCAGCCGGGGGACTTAGTGGACGTGGCCTTTACCCCTCAGGTGAACGAATTCCGGGGGACGCGCACCGTGCAGATGAACGTCATCGACATCCGCCCCAGCTGCAGCGCCGAGTGCCTGCCCGACGCGGCGCCCTACCGGGACATGCAGCGGGGGAATCTGACCTCCGGCGAGGCCGCGGCACTGCTGCCTGACCGGAAGATGCTGGCGCTGGTGTGGCGGTATCTGGACGCCGCGAACCCTGTGCAGGAATCACCCATGTGCCTGTGCCGCAAGATCGTCCGCTGGTCGGGACAACCGTTGAATCTGGGGCAGATGCTCACCTGTCTGGATATTTTCCGGGACGTGGGACTGCTCACCGTCCAGCGGCAGCATAAATATGTTTCCATCCGGCTGACCCCCGGAGAAGGAAAGGCCGACCTGAGCCGAAGCCAGACCATGCAGCGGCTGCTGCACGCGAAAGAGAGCTGAGTTTGAAATGGAATCCTTTGAAGAACATTACGCGTCCATGTGCGACGCAATCAAAAAGCACCTGCCTGGCGCGGACATGGCGCTCATCGACCGTGCCGTGGATTACGCCAACCAGAAGCACAAGCTGCAAAAACGGAAGGACGGTTCCCCCTACATCATCCACCCGCTGGCGGTCGCCCAGATCGTGGCGGAGATGGGGCTGGACTGCGACGCCATTCTGGGCGCCCTGCTCCACGACTGCATCGAGGACACCGACGCCTCCCATGAGGACATTGAAAAAATCTTCGGCCCCACCGTGGCGGAGCTGGTGGAGGGCGTCACAAAGCTGACCCGGGCAAACTTCTCCTCCTCCGAGCAGGCGCAGATGGAGAATCTGCGCAAGATGTTCATGGCCATGAGCAAGGACATCCGGGTGGTGCTGATCAAAATCGCCGACCGGCTCCACAACATGCGCACCATGCAGTACCAGACGCCGGAAAAGCAGATTCAGAAGTGCCGGGAGACAATGGACGTCTATGCGCCCCTTGCCCACCGCCTTGGTATGCAGAAGATCAAGTGGGAGCTGGAGGATACCGCTCTGCGCTACCTCGCGCCCATGGAGTATAACGAGATCATGTCCTACCTTCAGGCCCACAAGGAGAAGGACGAGGCCTTCATGCGCACCATTCAGGACAAGATCACCCAGCGCCTGACCTCCGTGGGCATCCACAACACCACCTACGGGCGGATCAAGCACGTCTATTCCATCTACCGGAAAATGCTCGCCCAGGGCAAGACCATTGACGAGCTGTACGACATTTACGCCTTCCGGGTCATTGTGGACACCATCCCCGACTGCTATAACGTGCTGGGACACGTCCACGACCTGTTCAGTCTGGTGCCGGGACGGTTCAAGGACTATATCTCCACCCCCAAGCCCAACATGTACCAGTCCCTGCACACCACCGTCATCGGCTCTCAGGGCATTCCCTTCGAGGTGCAGATCCGCACCTGGCAGATGCACGAGACCGCCGAATATGGTATTGCCGCCCACTGGAAGTACAAGCAGGGCACCGGCACGGGTACCGAGAAGGACTTCGAGTGGGTGCGCCGTCTGCTGGAAAGCCAGCAGGACTCCGACGCGGAAGAGTTCGTCCAGTCCATGAAGATCGACATGTTCGACGACGAGGTGTTCGTCTACACCCCCAAGGGGCGGATTGTCTCCCTGCCCGCCGGCTCCACGCCCATCGATTTTGCCTATGCCATCCATTCCGGCGTGGGAAATTCCATGATCGGCGCGAAGGTGAATAACCGCATCGCCAACATCGACACCACCCTGAAAAACGGCGATATTGTGGAGGTGCTGACCTCCAAATCCGCCAAAGGCCCCAGCCGGGACTGGCTGACCATCTGCAAGAGCAATCAGGCGAGAACCAAGATCAAGCAGTGGTTCAAGAAGGAGAAGCGGGAGGAAAACATCGTCCACGGCAAGGCGTCCTTCGAGTCCGAAATGAAGCGGGTGGGGCTGCCCCTCACCGCTGCCACCGACCCCGAGCTGGAAGCGCAGCTGCTGAAAAAACTGTCCTTCGACACCTGGGACGATATGTTCGCCGCCATCGGCTACGGCGGACTGACCGCCGCCAAGGCCGTCGGCCGCATCCGGGACGATATCAACAAGGCGCTGAAGCAGCAGACCGCGGAAAAGCTGCCCCAAAGCCCTCTGCGCTTCCGCCCCGATTCCGAAGCGGTCATCCAGAACCGCCACGCGGTCAACGGCGTCATCGTGGAGGACATCGATTCCTGCATGATCAAGTTCGCCAAATGCTGCACCCCCGTCCCCGGCGACCCCATTGTGGGTTTCATCACCAAGGGCTTCGGCGTCAGCATCCACCGGGCGGACTGCCCCAACGCCCAGAGCCGGGAGGATCCCCGTCAGGCCGCCCGCTGGGTGCGCGTCCGCTGGGCGACGCAGGAAGAGCAGCCCTTTGAAACCACGCTGGAGCTGGACTGCATCACCCGTGACGGGCTGATTCTGGACGTGGCCATGGTTCTGTCCACCGCCCGTGTCCGGGTCAAGGAAATGAGCGGCAAAGACCTGCCCGGCGGCCGCAGCGCCATCACCATCCGGTTTGAAGTCAAGGACGTGGCGGAGCTGGAATCCGTGCGGACGAAGCTGCTGAACATCCGGGACGTGGTCGGCTCCCGCAGAGGACAGAATTAAGGAGAGAGACGCTATGCGCGCTGTACTGACAAGAGTCAATTCCGCCTCCGTCGCCATTGACGGCCAGGTGGTGGGAAAAATCGGAAAAGGCTTCCTCATCCTTCTCGGTGTCGGCCCCGACGATACCGAAAAGGAATGCCGGTATCTGGCGGAAAAAGCGCTGGGACTCCGGATTTTTACCGACGAAAACGACAAAATGAATCTGGGACTGGACGCAGTCGGCGGCGAGGTGCTGGTTGTCAGCCAGTTCACCCTCTACGGCAACTGCCGCAAGGGCCGCCGCCCCAGCTTTACCGACGCCGCGAACCCGGAATTGGGAGAGCGGCTGTATGAGCAGTTCCTCGCCGACTGCGCCAGTCTGGGGTATCCCCCTCAGCACGGCCGCTTCGGCGCGGACATGAAGGTGGAATCCGTCAACGACGGCCCCGTGACCCTGATTCTGGACACGGAGCAGCTGATGGATACGCCCAGAAGAAAATGACAAAATTCACACCCGGTAGGTGATAGTATGCTGAACATTCACACGCTGACCCTTGGGGATTACGGAACCAACTGCTATATCGTCCACGACAGTGCGTCGAAGACCTGCTGTGTCATCGACCCCGGCTACACCCCGGAGAAGATTCTGAACGAGGTGAACGCCCTGGGGCTGACTGTGGAGGCGATCCTGCTGACCCACGGGCACTTTGACCACGTGGGCGGCGTAAAGGAGATCGCCGCCGAGACCGGCTGCGACGTCTACCTCTGCGCCGACGAGCTGACCATGCCGCCCCAGATGACGGCGGGGTCGCTTTACTATACCAAAACCTACGGCGAAGGGGACACCCTGCACCTTGCGGGGCTGACGATCTCCGTCATCCGCACCCCCGGCCATACCCCCGGCTCCGTGTGCCTGCTGATTGACGACGCCATGTTCTCCGGCGACACCCTGTTTGCCGGTTCCTGCGGCCGTACCGACCTCCCCGGCGGCAGCGACGCGGCCATGCGGGCGTCGCTGCGCCGTCTGGCGGGGCTTTCCACCGACTGCCGGGTCTACCCCGGCCACGGCATGGATACGACGCTGGCGGAGGAAAAACGGTATAACCCCTATCTGCGATAATCGAGGTTCTTATGAAACTGACACTACACGGTCATGACGACCGCTATGCCGTGGAGCAGTTACAGCTGTCCCTGTTTCCCGACAACACGGAAGGGGAGGCGGTTTCGTCCCTCCACCGGGGAAAGGTCTGGCTTACCGCAGTCACGAAAATCACCGTGAACGGCACCACTGCCGCGGCTACCCGGCGGATCAGGGCGGCGGACGAAACCGTCCGACTGCGCCGCCGGGCATTGCAGCAGAGCTATTATCTGGCCGCGAAACAGCTGCTGCCCGTTACGCCCCCATGGGGCGCACTGGCCGGCGTCCGACCCACGAAAATCACTACCAAGCATCTGCTGGAGGGCGGCACACCCAAGTCCGCAGACGAGCTGCTGCGGGACGTATATTACGTCACCGACGACCGCCGCAGGCTGGCCGTCGACTGCTCGGTCTCCACGGTCCGGGCGGTGAATATGCTGCAGCCCAGCGATCTGTCGCTGTACGTCGGCATCCCCTTCTGCCCCACCCGCTGCACCTATTGCAGCTTCGTCAGCCGCACCATCGGCAGGAAAACGGAACTGCTGGAATCCTATCTGCGGGCGCTGGAACAGGAAATTGCGGTCACGGGCAGACTTCTGGCGCAGTCCGGGAGAACCGTCCGCACCCTCTACATCGGCGGCGGCACCCCCACGACTCTCTCCGCCCCTCAGATGGAGCGCCTGCTGCGCGTCATCCGGGACAATTTCGATCTGTCCCGGTGCGTGGAATTCACCGTAGAGGGCGGCCGCCCGGATACGCTGGATTTGGAGAAGCTTCAAGTTATCCGTTCCGGCGGCGCTGACCGCATGAGCATCAACCCCCAGACCATGGAGGACGCCGTCTTACGCGCCTGCGGGCGGCCCCACAAGGCGGCGGACGTGCTTCGCGCCTACGGCGAAGCGGCGGATGCAGGTTTCAGTGCCATCAATATGGATTTGATTGCGGGCCTTCCCGCAGACACCACGGCGGGCTTCCGCCGCAGTCTGGACGCCGTGGCGACTTTGAATCCCGCCAACATCACCGTCCACACCCTCGCCCTGAAAAAGGGCGCCGACCTGTTTGAAAAGCGGGAAAATCTCCCCTCCGCCGGGGACGTCGCCGAAATGGTCGCCTACGCGGAGCAGACCCTCCGTGCGCTGGGCTACAAGCCCTATTACCTCTACCGCCAGAAATACATGTCCGGCAGCTTCGAGAACGTAGGCTGGAGCCGGGACAACCTGGACTGCCTGTACAACATCTACATGATGGAGGAAGTGCATACCATCCTCTCTCTTGGCGGCGGAGGCATGAACAAGGTAAACCTCCCCGACGGCACCCTCCGCCGGTTCCATAACCCAAAATTCCCCGAACAGTACATCGAAATGCTCCCGGGCGTGCTGGAGCAGAAGCAGGAGCTGTTCCGTCTCATGGCGGATGGGGCAAAATAACGCCCACGCTATACGAAAGGAAGTGTGCCAATTTGGACACCCTCATTTCCAATGTCACAGCCGTGACCATGAACCCCCGGATGGAGGTCATTTTTGGCGCTTATATCGGCATCGAGGACGGAAAGATCGTCTCCATTGAGCGAAAGCCCCCTGCCGAAGCGCCCAAGGCCATTGTGGACGGCACCGGCATGGTGGCCATTCCCGGCCTTATCAACTGCCACACCCATCTGGCGACTGCCAGTCTGCGGTGCTTCACCGATGATCTGGGCAACACCGAAGCCCTTCAGGCGCTGCTGCAAAAGGAAGCGAAAATGGACTCCCGCGGCGCCAAAGCGGCGGCATCTCTCGCCATTGCCGAGTGCCTGCGCTTCGGCGTTACCTCGGTTTCCGACCTGTATTACTACCCCAACGCCACCGCCGAGGCTGTGGCGGAATCCGGCATCAAGGCCAATCTGGCGCTGTCCAGCTATCGCTACATCGACGAGAACGAGGACTTCGACTTCGAGACCGACGAGCAGTGCCGGGAGCTGGTAAAGGTCACGGAGAAGTGGAACGGCTTCGACGGCGGCCGTATCAAAATTGACGCCGGGATCTACGGCGAGTACATCAGCAACTACAGGCTCTGGGAAGGTCTGGTGGGCTACGCCGCAGAGCAGAATCTGGGAATGCAGCTGCATCTTGCGGAGACCCAAAGCGAGGTGGATTCCTGTCTGGAGCGCACCGGCATGAACCCCGGCGAGCTGTTAAACTGCCACAATGTGTTCAGCCGTCCCACTACCGCCGCGGGCTGTACATATTTAACGGAGGACGAGCGTAAACTGCTGGGGAAGAAGGGCGTCTGCGCCGTAGCGACCCCCGTGTCCGCCTACAAAAACGGCCAGTCCTCCACCCCTATTCTGGAATCTGTCAAGGCGGGGATGAACGTAGCCCTCGGCACCGGCGGCGCCATCGAGTGCGGCAACTTGGACATGTTTGAGGTCATGCGCTTTGCCGCCATGTCCGCCCGGAAGGAAAGCGGCAATCCCGCCGCCCTCCCGTCTCCCGCCGCGCTGATGATGGCCACCGTCTCCGGCGCCCAGGCCCAGAGACGCGCAAAAGAATGCGGAATGCTTCAGGTTGGCATGGACGCGGATATCGCGCTCATCGACTTTTCCGCCCCCCATCTGATCCCCTGCCACAATGTTCTGAACGGTCTCGTCTGGTCTGCCAAGGGCGGCGACGTGGCCATGACCATGGTGCGGGGCAAAATCCTCTACGAAAACGGCCAATTCCCCACCATCGACATGAAGAAGGTCGTGGAGGAGCTGACCGAATACGCCATCCCCCGGCTGTTTGAAGAAACGAAGTGACCCCGCATTCCCCCGCAGAAAGGATGAAACCATGTCTGATATGCAAAAAAAGCAGAATTTTCTTCAGGGCACCGCGCTGCTCGCAATGGCAACGGCCATTGTCAAGGTCATCGGCGCTCTGTACAAAATTCCCCTCAACGCCATCATCGGCGAGCAGGGCTTCGGCTACTTCAACACGGCCTACGACATCTATAACGTACTGCTGATGATCTCCACCGCCGGACTGCCCGTTGCCATGAGCCGGATGATCTCGCAGGCAAGCTCCCTTGACCACTACAATCAGGTGCGGCGGATTTACCATACTGCACGAGGCATTTTTCTGGCGCTGGGCATTGCGGGCAGTCTGCTGATGACGGTGTTCTGCCGCCAGCTGGCCGCCTTCCAGAACCAGCCCGACGCATGGGCGGCCATCGGCTGCCTTGGCCCCTGCGTGCTGCTGATTTGTGTCATGAGCACCTACCGTGGCTTCTTTCAGGGGCAGGGGAACATGCTGCCCACCTCCGTTTCTCAGGTGCTGGAGGCCGTGGTGAAGCTGATCGTGGGTATGGGCGCGGCGCTGGCGATCCTGAAAATGACCAACGAAATCCCTCTGGCCGCAGGCGGCGCAATTCTGGGCGTCACGGCAAGCTGCCTTGTTTCGGCGATCTATCTGTTCGGCCGCTTCCGGAAGAGCTACGCCCTCCTGCCCCAGACGGAGGAAGAGCCTCGTTCCTACCGGGAGACCGCCCGGGGGCTGCTGGCCATTGCCATTCCCATCACCTTCGGCTCCGCCGCCTTGCAGCTGATGACCATGCTGGAAACCAAAATTTACATGGGGCAGCTGCTGAATCTGGGCTACACCCAGTCCTCTGCCGACACCATGCGGGGCGTTTACGGTATGTGCCTGACCATTTTCAACATGCCCTGCGCCTTCATCACCCCCATTACCATCAGTATCATTCCCGCCATCACTTCCCACCTGACCCTCTGCGGCGATGATGAAGCCAAGGCCACGGAGGAATCCGCCGTGCGGATCACCGGGCTGATCGCCATGCCCTGTGCCTTCGGCCTTGCCCTGCTGGCCGAGCCGATTACCGCTCTGCTGGGGGGATATTCCGGCGGAAATCTGGCAATGGCGACCCGGCTGATGACGGTTCTGGGCTTTACCATCATCTTTAACGCTTTGGTGCTGGTCTCCACGGCCATCATGCAGGCCCACGGCCACGCCGGCCGGCCGGTCATCAACATGCTGATCGGCGGCGTTGTGAATCTGGTGGCGGTGTACGTGCTGGCGGGAATGCCGCTTATCAACATTCTGGGTACGCCTATCGGCCTGCTGATGGGCTATGTGGTCATCAGTATCCTGAACATCCTGTCCATGCGCCGCCTGCTGCCGAAGCCGCCCGCGATTCTGCCCAACCTTCTGCGTTCCTTCTTCGCCGCGGCGGTGATGGGCGTTCTCGCATGGGGCGCACTGTGGGCGCTGAAAGCCATCGGCGTGCGGGAGATCGGCACAGGCCGCCTGATTCTGTGCGCCATGCCGGTTCTGGTGGGCATCGTCAGCTATTTCTTTACCGCCGTAAAGTTCAAAGTCATCACCCATGAGGACTGTCTGCTGCTGCCAAAGGGCGAAAAAATCGCAAAAATCCTGAAGCTGTGAGTTTTTTTGAAAAATCTCTTGCAATTTGGGTAGAATTATGTTAATCTAAACGTCGACTTCATGTCGGCTTCAAAATATTTTCACTTTCAGAAAAGAGGATATAAACATGAATAAAACTGAACTGATCGCCGCCGCCGCCGAGGGCGCCGGCCTGACCAAGAAGGACACCGAGCGGGTCATCAACGCCGCCATTGACGCCATTACCGCGGCTCTGGTAAAGGGCGACAAGGTGCAGGTCTCCGGCTTCGGCACCTTCGAGACCAAGGAGCGGGAAGCCCGCGTCGGCCGCAACCCCCACACCAAGGAAGCCATTGAAATTCCTGCCACCCGCGTTCCCGCCTTCAAGGCAAGCAAGGCTCTGAAGGACAACGTTGCAAAGTAAGCGATGCGGCTTGACAAGTATCTGAAGGTCTCCCGCCTGATCAAGCGCCGGACGGTGGCCAACGAGGCCTGCGACAACGGCCGCATCAGCGTCAATGGCCGCATTGTCAAGGCCGGTTACGACGTGAAGGTCGGAGACAAAATCGAGATTTCCATGGGCGCCCGGACGGTGACCGTGGAGGTTCTTCAGGTAGCGGAAACCGTCCGCAAGGACGATGCCGCCGCCATGTATAAGGAAGTATAAGAATTCACCGCCGTGAAACGTTCGTTTCACGGCGGTGAAGTTTTGTGCGTTCTTGCAAAGCCCTCCCGTGTATGTTATACTGGAATGACCCGGAAATGATGGAGGGAACGCTATGAAAATCGAACATGCCGCGCTGTATGTGAACGATCTGGAAAAGGCGCGCAGCTTCTTTGTGAACTATCTGGGCGCAGAATCAAACGACGGCTATCACAATCCGAGGACGGGTTTCCGGTCGTATTTTCTGTCCTTTGACGGAAGCGCGCGGCTTGAGATCATGAATAATACTATTTCTTAATAAAATGATTTCATCATTTTATTCTGCCGTTTCACGGCAGACCGCCTGGGCGGCGGTAAGAAATGTATTGACTTCGTTTTTTAGCGGCAGTGGCCGCAATCCTGCGGCCGAATAAAACGCTTTTAAGCGTTTTATTCAAAACTCGTATAAGTTTTCTTCTGCGGTATCCCCGCAGTGCCCACAGAAGGAGGTGTAAAAAAGCGGTCTGCACAGCCCCGCAAAAGATTGTGCAAACCGCTGGGAAAAGAATCGACACGCCACTCTTTTCACCAAATCCAATTATAGGTGAGAAGAGCGAAAAAATCAACAACATCAGGAGGAAACAAAATGAAAACAACAAAGATTTTTTCGTTCATCGCCGCGCTGCTCGCCATGCTGATGGTTCTCTCTGCCTGCGGTGCCGCTTCTGGCACACCCTCAGCGACCCAGGCGGACTCCCAAAGCGCCG
>ERZ780195.746-NODE-746-length-30934-cov-13.044885_pt1 | contig 30934 bp, 32 predicted proteins | sample MGYA00511017_ERZ780195 | MGnify/ENA primary metagenome ERZ780195 (study PRJEB29588, sample SAMEA2159974) | human gut metagenome | biome: human gut; feature: human-associated habitat; material: faeces | place: Denmark | collected 2008/2010 ...
GGCGCAGGCAGCGAAGCGTCCCTGCCAGTAACTTTGCGCGTCCGCAGACGCGCCCCAAGCTGCTCTTCCCCCCAAGATTCCGTGAAGAAGCTAAAAAACGCGCCGCCGGAGCGACGCGCTTTTTGTTAGGGCTTGATGATGTTCTCGTAAGTGCCCGCGGGCATGGTGTTCAGCGCGGACTGGCTGCCGGCGGTGCTCATGCAGCCGTTATCCAGCAGCGCCTGATACATCGGCGCGAACGCCATGATATCTTCTACCTTGAGCTGCTTCAGCTCGTGCATCCACTGCAGGCGGCGGAACGGGTCATCCCCGTTGACAACATCGGTAATCACCGACAGCGCGCCGGTCAGCTCGCCCGAAGAGAGCGCGTAGTAGCTGTAAGAGGAGAGAATGTAGCCATCCAGCGTCTCCTGATCCAGCGACATTTGCAGCTGCTGGAGCAGCATCGGCACATAGTTGTAAACCGTAAAGGTCTGCGCCACGTTCGGGTCGCGGTAGCTGATGATGTACATGCCGTCTTCATCCGCACCGTGGAATACGCCGTACGCGCCGTACTGGTCGCGCAGGAGCGGATAAAGCAGACCATCGCTGACGAGGCTGCACATGGCGTCCATCGCGCCGGAGTAGCCGCCTTCAACGCCCATCTGCTCAAAGGTTGCGTACACCAGGTTGAAGTTCACCGTGCTGTTGATGACGATGCCCTCGGCGCTTGCCGGAACGGGCAGGTCATACGTCTGCGGCGCGACTTCCGCCATCGGCAGGGACGCGAGGAAGCTGTCTGCCGCCGCGCGGTTGTTCTCGATGGAGGCGGCATTGCCCGCAAAGCCGATTACCGCGTTCGCGCCGTTGTGCAGCAGCGCCTGAATGCGCTTCATCTTGGCGGCGAACGCCTCCGGGTCGCTCTCCAGCAGCGCCTGCGCGTCAGACAGGAAGTGGTAGTAATCAACGCCCGTGGCGTAGGTGTAGAGGTTGAAGCCCGCGTCCGACTGGGACACGGCGCGGTACAGCTGCGTCATGTAGATTTCCTGCTCATAGGACTGCTTCATCGTCTGGCGGAACAGCGCGATATTGGAGGCAATCAGCGCCGTGTCGGTGAACTCGCTCTCGAAAAGCAGCTCATTGAGCAGCGCGTAGCTGGCAGCCATATCGGCGTCCGTCGCCTTCCAGCTGGCGCGGACGTAGGGGCGGAAGCCCTGCGCGTCGTCCGTGTTCAGCACCGCCAGCTTCACCACGCCGTCGTAGAGGTAGCGGCTCTGAAGCGCGTAAACATCCGCCGAGGAATGCTCCGTGGTGCCCAGCGAGCCAATCAGGTTGAGGTACAGGTTCAGCCAGTGGATGTCCTCCTGCGGAATCGCGGCAGCGTCCAGCAGGATGTACGTCTGCCCGATGCCGTCCACGTCCGCCGCCACGTCAATGCGGCGGATGCCGCTTGCGTCGGTCACGTCGGTGTAGTCGTAGGTGCGGATTTCTTCGGGCAGATTATCCACCGTGACCGCCTGAAGCTGCGCCACGAGTTCGGACGCATCATCCATGCTGCCGCTGGCCAGCGCAGCGGTGTCCGCCACAAGCTGGTCGATTTCCTCGGCGGACATGGCGGCCTTGGTTTCCGCCAGCTTCGCCGCCAAATCGGCTTCAATTGCTTCCTGCTGCCCCGGCGCGGGAACGGTCGTCACGGTGATGACGCGCTGATTGTCCTCCGTCAGGTACTTCTTGGCAACTTCGGCGTACTTGCCTTCCGTCTGGTACTTCTCGAAGTTGTCCATGTTCGCGATTGTCTTTTCGTAGGCGTGCACATCGCCGGTGGTCGCCCAGCAGTAGGCGATGTTCTGCGCCATGTTCACGCCAAGGTCGCTTTCTTCGGACATCAGCGCGGTTTCCATCGTCAGAGAGGAAGCGATTGCGTCCAGTATGTCCTGTGAAACGCCGTTTTCGGCAAATTCCAGCACGGAGGCGTAGATGCACTCGCGCAGCGTCTGCACGTCGCCCTCGTTCATGCCGGTGGCGGCAAACACGACCGCGGGTTCAGGGCCATCCGTCTCCAGATAGACGCTGATGTCAGCGTTGGGCAGCGCATCCACCAGATTGCTCACCAGCGCGGAAGAGGAATCGCTCAGCAGCATCGTCAGCAGATCCAGCACGTTCTGCTCTTCCTCGGTCGCGTTTTCGCAAATGAAGGTGATGTAGGTGACGGCGGCGTTCTCCGTCTCCGTGCCCTCGTAGACAGGGTACTGGCAGACCTTCTCCACGGGGGAGGTCACAGGGGTGTAATCGGGCGTGGAGAAATCAAACGCCTTCGCCTCATAGGGGGAGAACGCCTCGTCCAGCAGCGCAAGGAAGGCGGCTGGATCTTCAATCGCGCCGTAGACGGTCGTCAGGGAGTTCGACGGATGATAGTAGGCGGTGTGGTAATCCTTGACTTCCTGCCACGTCATGGACGGAATCTCGGTCGGCTCGCCGCCCTGATTGTAGCCCATGTGGCTGCCGGGGAACGCCGCCTTCATTGCGTTGTAGGACGCGGAAGTCTCCAGCGAGGCAGCGCCCTGCATTTCGGAATACACCGTGCCGCTGATGGTCAGGGGGCTGTCCGCGCTTTCCAGCGAATAGCGCCACGCCTCGGAGCGGAACAGGGACTCGTCCTCATAAATCATGGGGTTGAAGCAGCTGTCAAGGTAAAAATCCGCATACTTGAGCAGCTGCGCTTCCGACAGGGACGCAACGGGGTAAGTCGTCATGACCTGATACGTTGCGGCGTTCATGTAGGTGTTGTAGGTCTGGTAAATGAGGTTGAAGAACAGGCTTGCCGACGGGTACTTCTTCGAGCCGTCCAGCGTGGAGTGCTCAAAGACGTGCGGGATGCCCTTGTCGTCGCTAAGCGGGGTGACGAACGAAATGTCGAACGCGCGGTTCGTGTCCTCGTTGATGAGGAAGAACACCGTCGCGCCGGTCTTTTGATGGCGCAGGACGGTCGTCTTTGCGTTCAGCAGTGCGAACTCGCCGTTCTCCACCACTTCAAAGCCGTGGATGACAGCGCCGACCGCCATCTCGGTGGACGGCGCATCCGCCGATTCCGCCAGAAGCGCGGGCGCAAGGCTCAGCAGCATCGCCATGCAGACCATCAGCGACAGCAGCGAGCGCAGGAGACGCTTACTCATGTGTTTTTCCCTCCTTTTTCTGCCCACCAAAACAGGAGCAGTATCATTTTCATGATACCACTCCGGGAGAGGATTGGCAAGTCAATTTTTGCCGTATGCGTGGAAATGCACGGAAAAAACATCCGGAAACAGCCTGAATCAGCGGAAATCACTCGTAGTCGAAAATTGCCTTCTGCTGGATGCGCGCGCCGAACGTCTCTTTCCAGCGGTGATGCGGTTCGCTTGCGTCGTAGGCGGGCAGCATGTCGGGCGTCATGGTCAGCTCAATCAGCAAATCATAGCGGTTCGGGCGGTTGATGACGTTGCGGCGGATGGTTAGCGCGGTCGCCACGCCGTCCGCCACCGCCTGCGCAAAAATCGCCTCCGCCTCTTTCGCCAGCGCGTCCTTGTCGCCCGCGTCGGGCGTCCACTTGACCAAAATGCAATGCTGCATGGGGATTCCTCCTTGTGCGAATAACTTCCTATTATATGGTGCTAATGAGGTCGGTTATGTACCAATTTCCCAAAAGCAGGGAAGGAAAAAACACCAGAAACAGACAAAACCAAGTAACATGGGAGTGCACGCGCCGAAGGTTTCCAAAGGGCGATCGGAAAGCCCTTTGGTCGCCTCCGCAGAGGCGAAACCACTGCGACGAATTGCAATCCGCCGCAAAAAATCAGATTACGAAGCGGCTTCCTCCGCAGCCTCCGCCGGCGGCTCATTCAGCATATCGCGAATGAAGTAGTCAAAGAACGCCTGAACATTTTCTTCGTTGCCGTTGGCGCGGAAAATGCACGCGTAGTACGAATCCGCAGTCGGATACAGGAACGTGTCAAGATACGGCAAATCCGCACACGGGATGCCGAACAAGTGCTTTTCGCCCGTGTCGCTGTCCGTGCGCCAGCCGCGGCTCAGGCTGATGCTGCGCGATTCCAGCTCGCTCACTAAGTCCGGCATGGTTTCCTCCAGCGCCACAAATACCCCTTGCTGGGCATAGGTCTGAAAGAGATCCTTCGGCAGCAGGTAAATGTCGCACTCGCGCGCCGTCATGCGGGTCATCAGCACTGCTGAACCGTAGGTTTCGTCACTCATGATGAACTGCGTGTTCATTTCCTCCATGTCGGGCAGGAGCAGCTGGCGCGCGTCCTCCATGTAGGCGTCCAGCGCCGTCTGATTGCCCGCGCCGTACACGCCGACAATGACCTTCTTTTCTTCCGGTGGGCGGTAGCGCGTCGTCGTGAAGAGGATGCTCCAGAAAAAGATGACCAATACCATCATCAGGACATACTTCCACCATGAATACGTCAGGTGGTTTTGCAGGCGCTCGTGCGTCACGGGTGTTTTCACGGGTTGTGTTCCTTCTTTCGGGGGATTTAGGGGGATGATAACACACGGATGTGAAGCCTATATGAAGTATTAGCGGTAAACCGCCGTCCAGCCGTCGCCGTCGGGCGCGTAGAACATGCTGGTCACGTCGGGATTTTCGTACACGGGCAGGAAGTCCAGCAGCGATTTCCCACGCGGATGGGCGGCGATTTCCGCCCGCGTCATCCAGCGGTTTTCGCCCTCGGCGGAGGAAGTCAGCGTGCCTGTGTACGCCGATGCTTCATAGCACAGCACCAGCGCGCGGATCTGCCCGCCGTGCTTCATCCACTCCTTGATGCCGACGAGCCGCGGCGAAACGACGGTCAGCCCGGTTTCCTCCTGCATTTCGCGGACGACGGCATCCGCACACGTTTCGCCGATTTCGACGTGCCCGCCGGGAAAGCAGAGCACCGGCCACGATGGGTCGGTGCGGTCTTGCACGAGCATACGGTTCGCATCGTCGCGCAGGAGGCAGACGTTCATGAGTTCAATGGGGGCGGGGGTGTGCATGGGGAAAACCTCCTTTGTGTGCCGCATCAGGATGCCAGTTCGGGGATGTACGCTTCGCGCTCTCTCCAAGGCACCGCAACCAGCTCATAGCTCTTAATAGCGGCGACGATTTCAGGGTTCACCGCTTTTTTCGCGTCGTTCAGGATGATGTAGCCCCGGCTGTGCGTCGAGCGCGTTTTCATGACATCGTTCCACGCGAAAATCGCAGCTTGCACATTCTGCTTCGACGGGGCATTCAGCGTTGTGACGATGCGTTCAGGCATCTTCTTAGACGCGGGAATCACAAAATCGAAGCGGTGCGAAAGCCCGGACTGCCCCATCATCATGATGGACGGCGTGTTGCGAATGTCGTATTGGCTGAAAAAAGAGTCGACTTCCTCAAAAAACAGACTTTTCACTCTGGATGATGATGTAAGAAACATGTCGCTGATTTTCAGCATCGCTTGAATCATCATGTGCTGCTTGCAGGCAATGTCGGCTTCGGTCGCTTCGGCGGTGATTTCACCGTTTTTGATAGAAACGCCCAGCGATTCCGCGATTTGCTGGATGAAAGCCTTGCGCTTCTTCGACTTCACGTCGCAACCGCACATTTCGAGGTCGCTCAGCGTGTAGCCATCGTCTGTCAGGGAGAAGCCGTTTGGCGAGCGACTCACATAGAACTGAATTTTGTCGTTGTGGGAATCCACAAACGGGGTGGTGATTTCCTCAAAATCCCCAATGGTTTTCTGAGAGGATTTCGAGCGAATCCATGAAAGATAGTTCTCGATAAAATCAAAGGAAACTGAGCTGCTCATACACTCACTCCATTTCCGTTTGCTCGCATATCTCTATGCTTGCAATGTTGTGGACATGGCAGTATTGCAGAAATGTCCTGAAAGTTTCCACTCTGTCCTCGACATTTCCGAATACGGCAGGAATTTCCGCTGCCCAAGCATCCCACTTTCCGCTATCTTTTGTTTGGAAGTGGATGTGCGGGCATGGAACAACTGTGCCGTCAGGATTAACATGGTCAGCACCTACTGCATCAATTCGTAAAAGTCCTTTGTCTTTGCCATAGAGCAGCAATAAAGTAAACTTGTCTTTTACAATTCTGCCAGTACGGTTTGCGACAACGGTAAAACGATCTTTATCGGAAAACACAGAGGCTAATTCAAGTTTTACCTGCTGTCCGCTTTGGGGCAAAAAGAATTTCCTGCTTTGCAAGATTTTTTTCAGAACCTGAATCAAATCCTGTGCTTCTGCCAGCGTCAAATCAGCCATGTCATCACATCCTTGTGTATTTACTGCCTCTGCACCACAAAGCACTCCGGCGCGCCCGCCCCGGCGTTCAAAAACCGGTGGTGCAGCACGTTGTACTCCTGCGGGCGCAGCGCCGACAGGTACGCCATCAGCGCGGCGCGTTCCTCGTCGCCCGCGGCGTGACCCGGATAGGCGCAAATGGTGCAGACGCCGCCTTTCACCAAGAGCGACAAAGCCGCCGAAATCGCCGTGCGCGTCGTCTCCCAGTGCGTCGTGATGCGCTTGTCGCCGCCCGGCAGCCAGCCAAGATTGAATGTCGCGGTGCGAATCGGCGTTATCACCCGCTCCGACAGATGCTCGTGCCCCTCGGCGTAAAGCGTGCAGCGGGACAGCATCCCCGCATCCGCCAGACGCTCGCGCGTGCGTTCCACCGCGTCGGGCTGAATGTCGAAGCCGATGACGCGCCCCGTTTCGCCCACCAGTTCGCAGAGCATCAGCGTGTCATGCCCGTTGCCCAGCGTCGCGTCCACCACCGTGTCACCCGGCTGAACCACTTGCCGCAGCACATCGGCGGCAATCCAGCGGGCGCTGCGAAGCTCGTAGCTCATGCTCACAGCTCCTTCAATTTGCGTACTTCCACGTCCGTCAGGCGGCGCCACTGGCCGCGCGGCAGGTCGTGCAGCTTAATCGTCGCAAAGCCGACGCGCTTGAGGGCGACGACCTCGTGCCCAATCGCACTGAACATGCGGCGAACCTGCCGATTGCGCCCCTCGTGAATCGTCACCAGCAGCACGGACGCGAACGTCTCGTAGCGCACAAGATGCACGTCCGCCGGGGAGGTCATGCGGTCGTCGTCGAGCCGGACACCCGCGCGCAGACGGCGGATTTCCTCGTCCGTCACGCGGTTGGACACCTTCACCAGGTACTCCTTGCTCACCTCGCGGCTGGGGTGGAGGAGGTTGTTCATCAGGTCGCCGTCGTTGGTCAGCAGCAGCAGACCCTCGCTGTCGTAGTCCAGCCGCCCGACAGGGTACAGGCGCACCGGGTAATCGCGGAACTTGTCCATCACCGTCGGGCGGCCTTCGGGGTCGGTGACGGTTGTCACCTCGCCCATCGGCTTGTTGTACGCCAGATAGTGCTTTTCTTCCTGAATTTTGCAAACCTTGCCATCCACCGTCACCACGTCGGCGGATTCATCCACCTGCACGCCCATTTCGGTGATAACCTTCCCGTTTACCGCCACATGCCCGTCGGCAATCAGCTTTTCGGAGCTGCGGCGCGACGCCACGCCGGAGAGGGCAAGAAACTTCTGGAGACGCATCATAATGTGTAATTCACCTTTCTGTTTATCAAAATCCTGTTTTGTACTGCTCTGATGAAAGAATGTTCCCAAAGCGGCGCGCCGAAGGGGTGTCGGGGGCGATCGGAAAGCCCCCGACTCGCCTCCGCAGAGGCGAAACCCATGCAGCCAAGACGCATTCAAGGAAAATCACGTCCAATGGACGACAATGCCGTCCGGCCGCCGGCGCAGAAGCGCTTTTTTCGGATTCACCAGCACCGCGCGGTTCACCAGCGCCATCATGTCCGCATCGGACGGGGAGTCGCCATAGGCGGAGGAACACTTCATGTCCAGCACGAAGCCGTTTTCCTTCAAATACTGCTCGATTCGGCGAACCTTCTCTTCGCCCTTGCAGTTTTCGCCGACTTGCCCCGTGTAGCGCCCGTCGCCGCCGACCTCGCAGCGCGTGGACAACACCGCGTCAATCGGCATGAACTCCGGCAGGGCGCGCATGTACACGTCCGGCGACGCGCTGACGACGACCAGCTTCATCCCCTGCGAGCGCAGACTCCACAGCTCCGTCAGCCCATCCTGATAAAAGCGCGGCAGGTATTCATCGCGGAAGAACGCGCGGGCGACATCGAGCATTTCGTCCGCCGAACGCCCCTTCAAAAACGACAGCGTGGCGGATTTCGCCCGCGACGCCTGCGACGGCCGCAGCTTCCAGTACAGGAACGCCCCCGCCGCCTTGATCAGCTGCCGGCGCGGCGCAATCCGCTTGCGGATGCAGTACAGCAGGAAGGGAAGGATGGAATCGCCGCGGGCAAGGGTATCGTCAAAATCAAAAAACGCAATGCCTTGTGTCATAGCGGGCAGTCCTCGTGCAGCACAAGGTGGGTGTACGCGCGCTGACCGGATTTCATCTCCGCCATCAGCTGCCCGTCGCCCAGCAATTTGTACTTGTAGGTCGTCAGACCGTCCAGCCCCATCGGGCCGCGCGCGTGCAGCTTGCCCGTCGCAATGCCGACTTCCGCGCCGAAGCCGTACACAAAGCCGTCCGCAAAGCGCGTTGACACATTGCGGTACACGCCCGCGGAATCCACGCGGGTCAGGAACTCCTTCGCCGCCGCGTCATCGCGGGTGACGATGCAGTCCGTGTGGTGGCTGCCGTAGCGGTTGATGTGGGCAATCGCGGCTTCCAGCGAATCCACGACGCGGATGGACAGCACATAATCCAGATACTCCGTGCGCCAGTCCTCTTCCGTCGCGGCTTCGACGGGGATAATCGCGCGGGTCGCCTCGTCGCCCAGCAGCCGGACGTGCTTTTCCTGCATCGCGGGCAGGAGCCTGGGCAGAAAATCAGCGGCGATATCGCGGTGGACGAGCAGCGTCTCGCAGGCGTTGCAGACTGCCACATTCTGCGCTTTGCTGTCCACGGCAATCGAAACCGCCATCTCCACATCGGCGGATTTATCCACATAAACGTGGCAGATGCCGTCGGAGTGCCCCAGCACGGGAATGCGGCTGTTGTCCATGATATAGCGGACGAACTCCTTGCTGCCGCGGGGGATGATGAGGTCGATGAGCGCGTCCTCCTTCAGCATGGCGGCGACGTCCTCGCGGGAATGCAGCAGCTGCGCGAAATCCGCCGGAAGCCCGACATCCGCCGCCGCCTCCCGGAGCGCATCACACAAGGCGGCGTTCGTCCGCTCCGCCTCGCGCCCGCCCTTGAGCAGCACGGCATTGCCGCTCTTGAGCGCCAGCGACGCAATCTGCACCAGCGCATCCGGGCGGCTCTCGAAAATCACGCCGATGACCCCAATCGGGCAAGTCACGCGGTACATTTTCAGCCCCTGCGTGATTTCGTGCGTCATCGTCGTTGCGCCGATGGGGTCGGGCAAATCCGCCAGCGCGCGAAGTCCGTCCGTCACGGCGCGCAGCTTCTCTTCGCGGAATTTCAGCCGGCCAAGCAGGGGCGCTGCCAGCCCGTCCGCCTCCGCCTGATGAATATCCGCCGCGTTCGCCGCAAAAATATCCGCCTGATGATTTTCCAGCACCTCCGCCATCCGCAGAAGCGCCGCGTTTCGCGTTTCCAGCGACGAAGCCGCCAGCGTCCAAGCCGCCTCCCGGCTGTTGGCCGCCATCTCGTGAAGATCGTTCATCCTGTCCTTCCTCCTGTACCACAGAAAATCTTCCTTTTTATTATAGCATGGAAGTTTGGGACTTGCAATAAAAAAACGAATATGCTATAATAGTTCCTGCTGAAACAGGCAGACGCGCAAGGGAGGCGAGGAACGTGCCGCATCAGAAGGGAATCAAGTCCGTGGCACAGAATCGCAAGGCGTGGCACGATTATTTCGTCGAGGAGAAATATGAGTGCGGGCTGGCGCTGTTCGGCACGGAGGTCAAAAGCATCCGGCAGGGACGCGTGAACCTGAAGGAGTCGTGGGCGCAGATTCGCGGCGGCGAAATCTGGGTCGAGGGGATGCACATCAGCCCCTACGATCAGGGCAACATCTTCAACCGTGACCCCATGCGCCCGAAAAAGCTGCTGATGCACAAGAGCGAAATCCGCAAGCTGGACGGGCTTGTTTCCCGGCAGGGCTACACGCTTGTGCCGTTGGAAATCTACCTGAAGGACGGGCGGATGAAGCTGCAATTGGGTCTTTGCCGCGGCAAAGCGGAACACGACAAGCGCGACACCATCGCCAAGCGCGACGCTGACCGCGACATCCGCCGCGCACTCAGGGAACACAACAAGTGACCGAAGGGGTCAAGGGGGCGATCGGAAAGCCCCCTGTCGCTCCCGCAGGAGCGAAACCTCCTGCCACAAAAGAAACCAAGCAGCATGGGAGTGTCCGCGCCGAAGGTTTCCAAAGGGCGATCGCAAACTTCGTTTGTTTTTATGCCCTTTGGTCGCGTCCGCAGACGCGAAACCCTCTGCGACAAGCAAAATCAAGCAGCAAATTACCCAAAAAGCGGGGCGGCGCTGCCCAAAAGAAGCGCCATCTCATTCATGGGGATGATCCGGTTTCGACGGGGGTTGTCGAGGGCGGGATAAGCGAGCCGTGGCCCCTGACCACGATAAAACGGGGAACTTAAATGTAACTGACAATAATCAGTACGCTTTCGCTGCCTAATTAGGCGCGACGCTGGCCCGGTCTGCCCGCTTGACCGGTTCCCAGCGCCATTCAAGCGGGGAACGAGCGCATGTAAGCTTTGCCATGCGTCCGTAACATGAAGCTACCAATCGCTGAAGCCTGACTGCGGGCGTCATCGTGCGGGAATTTCAAATCACAGTCTGCGCTCGGAGAAGGTCCTGCAAGCGAGCCTTCGGACAGGGGTTCGACTCCCCTCATCTCCACTTCTTCACCGCGATTCCCAAGAGGGGTCGCGGCACTTTTTTTGTTTTGGGGGAAATCGGGTGTAAATAGACTACCAATTTCAGCTGTATTGTGCAATAACGGCAGCGAGCCCTTGCGTGGCTGGTGTTGGATGTGCAGGGCGGCGATTGCCCCGGGGTGACGCTGGCGGATACGGCGGCGGATGGGAATCCGGAATGGCAGAATACGGATGCTGAACCGGCGGAAACGCACGTTTTCCTGCTCAGCTACGCGCAGGTGATGCAGTATCTTCCGGAGCAGGAGCAGCGGAAAGTCAGCGGCACGGAATATGCCCGGTCACGGGGCGCGAAGTTTCTGGGCTTTACCACTATCGGCATCGGCGAAACGGACTGGTGGCTGCGCTCGCCGGGCAAGGAAAGCTACGACGCGTGCTTTCTGGATGTCCGCGGCGCGGTCGGGACGAAGTGCGTGACGGAGAAGCTGGGGGTTCGCCCGGCGCTGTGGATGAACTTGTCCGCCGACCGCAATGCGTTCCCGTATGAACAGCAGGTTCAGGCAAAGCAGCTTGCGGAGCAGGGGAATTATGCCGAAGCCACCGTCCTGCTGGACACGCTGGGCAACTATGCGGGCAGCGCGGCGATGGCGAAGGAGTACCGCTATCAGCAGGCGCAGGCGGAAGCGGCAAGCGGAAATTACGATGCCGCGATTGCCCTCTACACGGAACTTGCGGGTTATGCGGACAGCGACGCGCTTTGCCGCGCAAGCCGCTATGAAAAGGCAGTAGCGGCGCAGGAAGCGGGGGATTACGCGGCCGCAATGGCGCTGTTTGCTGACGCGGGACAGTACGCCGACAGCATGGCGCGCCTGCGCGAATGCTGCAAGCAACAGGGCATATCCATCTATTACTTCTCGGCAGATGCCGTAAATGCTGGGGTTGACACGGGCTATGCCAAGCAGGATACCATCAGCGGTGACGACAAGCACTTCGGCTGGCGGCTGGGAAGATTCTTCCTGACGGGCTTCACCCGCGTGACGGCGGACGAAAATCAGCAGCCTGTTTTCATCAAGACGCTGGGCGATTCTGTTACCCTGTGGTTTGATTTGGAGCAGGATATCGACGCGCTGAACGGCAACGCGCAGCTTTCTCTCGCGGCGGATGCGAACGGCTATGACCAGCAGTTCGGCATCCCCAAAACGAACTTTGGGCGCGGCACGCTGATTGTCCGCCACACGGATTATCAGAATGCTAAAAATGAACCGGCGGTTTACACGGATTATCTGCTGGCGAAAGGCACAACGGGCGCGAATACGCGGATTGTGCTGCACGAAGAGGGCGACTACGAGGTGGCGCTGGATTACGAGGTGCAGGACGGCGAGTTGACGCACATCACCAGCAAATTTGGCAATTACCGGATTTTCCTGCGCTTCTCCATCCGCAACGGCAACTGCATGGTCTACCCGTTTGACCTGCTGACGGGCGCGGAGCTGCAGAACACATCGGTCGCGGAGGCTGGATTCTCGCTGGATTTGGCGCGCTCGCGGTATCTGGACATCAACGTTCGGCGCGCGGTGCTGGTGGAAACGGCGAACGGCGTCATCGAGGATGAGCGCTTCAACCGCCCCGCGAAGGACGGCGACCGCTACACGCAGGAGGGCATCTACACCATTTCGGTCAGCAACCGATACACGGGCGAATCCACAACAAAAACGATTTTCGTCGGCTCGCAGGAGCTGTTGGAGACGTATGTGCGCAACGGCTTCTCGCTGGAGCGCCTGAAATGAGGGGAATGCGGATGAAAAAGCTTTGTTCGCTGCTGATGGCGCTGGTGCTGCTGGCGGGCTGTGCGCTGGGTGAAAGCGCACCAGAATTCCGCCGGATGGGGGATGCGGCGCTGCTGCCGTATCTGGAAAACAGCCTGTACGAACAGCTGGTGTCCGATTTGGACAGCAGCGACTATTTTGTGGAAAACGTACAGGCGGTGTACATCTCTCAGGAGTATCTGGACGAGCTGGCGTTCAACTCGCAGGAGAACGTCTACTTCGGCTATACGCTTTCCGAATTAAACGCGCAGTTTCAGGGCGAAAAGTACATCTTCACCCTTGGTGAAAACAACGAGACGGTCGCCGTGCCGTGGACGGACTACGATGATGCCTACGACCGCGTGATTCGCAACGTGGCAATCGGCACGGGCGTGATTTTGGTGTGCGTGACGGTTTCCGTTGTGTCGGCAGGCGTGGGCGCACCGGCGGTCAGCATGATTTTCGCGATGGCAGCCAAAGAAGGCGCTGTCGGTGGCCTGCTTGGCGCGGCGAGTTCGGGCGTGCCGGCGTTCATCGCGACGGCTGTCCGCACGGGCGACCTGCAGCAGGCGGCGCGCGAGGCAGCCTTGACGGGCAGCGAGGACTTCAAGTGGGGCGCAATCAGCGGCAGTATTTCGGGCGGCGCGAAGGAGGCCATCGGGCTGAAGGGCGCGATGCTGAACGGCTGGTCGATGAACGAAGCGGCGCAGATTCAGCGCGAATCGGGCTATCCGCTGGACGTCATCAAGGGCTTCCGGACGATGGAGCAGTACGAGGTCTGCCAGAAAGCGGGGCTTGTACCGAAGATGGTGAATGGCAAGATGGCGCTCATCCGCCAAATTGACCTCGATTTCGTGGACGAAAAGGGGTACACGAACTTGGAACGGATGCAGAATGGCTTGGCGGCGCTTGACCCGGCGACGGGGGAGGAATATCAGCTGTATTATATCGTAGAAAGTCGCCAGTCGACGATTGCCATCCTGACAAAAACGGAGTACATGCAGAGCGACAGCAGCGAAATCTGGCATACGGCGGAAGAAATGCCGCAAATTGACAGCTGGTTCTTTGAAAATCAGCGCGAAGATTTCTGGGAGAACGTGGCCAATATAGTAAAAGAGATTTTTCCGACGGACGAGCTTTTGGAACTGCCTTTTGCGCCGCAAGTGCCCGATTCGGAAGAAAAGCCGGAGAATATCGCGCAGCAATGAACGGGCAGGAGCGCCGTGTCACTCCCCAAAGTACATCCATGACCTGATGCGGATGTACCTGATCCGCTTTTCGGAGCTGAGCCGCCTACCCATCCCGATGGCGTGGAAGGGCTGCGACTTCGACACGTTCAACGCGCGCAGTACGAAATGCCGGAAAAGTGATTGCAAAAGCGGCGTACATGCGGTATAATGGGTGCAAATCCACAAAAGAAAGGGTGTGCTTTGCATGAAATGTCCACGCTGCCGCAGCCGTGACGTGCGGGTGGAGCTGGTTCGCGAACGCCGGTTGACGCGCCACAGCTTGGCGTGGTGGCTGCTGATTGGCTGGTGGATATGGCCGTTCAAGCTGCTGTTTCTGCCGGTGATTTGGTCGCAGGAGGCGGAGCGGAAGGGAAAGCGTCCGCCGCCCCGGCGCGACGAGATGGTGACAAGGAGCGTCGCGGTCTGCCAGCACTGCGGGCACCATTGGCGGGTCTGGTGAAAAGGGGAACGCGCTTTGTTTTGAATCGAATAGCAAAAAAAACGCAGGGCATCGCCGTTTTGACGATGCCCTGTTTGTGTTTACTTCATCAGGTTCATGCCGATCTGACGGCCGGATGCCAGCGCGTAGCCGACACCGGAGCCGGAAGAGTAGGCGTAGGCGTACATCTCGCGGTTCGAGGTCTCGCCGCCAGCGTACAGGCCGTTAATGACCGAGCCGTCCTCGCGCAGGACTTGGAAGTCCAGATTCGTCTTTACGCCCGCAATCGTGCCGCCCGTGCAGACGTAGATGCGCACCGCATAGTACGGCGCCGCGTCGATGGCGGTCAGGTTGGAGGCATCCTTGCCGAATTCGGTGTCGTTGCCCGTCGCGCAGGCGGTGTTGTACGTTTCAACGCTCTTGACCAGCGTGTCCGCGTCCACGCCCATCAGCGCGGCAAGTTCTTCGATGGTGTCCGCCTTGACGACTTCGGTGCCGTCCACCGCCGCGTCCAGCAGCGCAGCGCCCGCGAACTTGCTGTCGCCCAGCGCCCACGCGATGCCGTCTTCCGTGCGGCTCAGCGCGACGGTCGCCTGATAAGGCATGTAGCCCTCGTTGAAGAAGCGCTGCGCCTTGCTGTTCACAACCATGCGCCCCCACAGGTTCACGGACATGCAGAAGCCCGCGATGCTGCCGTTGCGGCTGGTCGAGCCAAGGGTGATGACATAGGGGTCGTTGTAGAACACGCCGCCGACGTCAAGCGCCATCTGCATCCCGTCGCCAGTGTCGCCCGCGCCCGCGGTGGTCAGGTCAATCCAGTCGGCGAACTGCGGCAGGTACTCGCGCATCATGGGTTCGCTCGCCGCGAAGCCGCCGGTCGCCAGCACAACGCCGCGGGAGGCGTACACGTCGTAGGAACCGCTTGCGTCCTGCACGGTCGCGCCGATGACGTCGCCCGCGTCGTTGGTCAGCAGCTTCGTGCCGGTCGTGCTCAGGCGAAGGTCAGCGTCGTGATTTTTCAGCCAGTCCACCATGTGGTCAATCAGCATGTAGCCGCCTTCGGGGTCAGCCGCGCCGGTTTCGCTGTCGATGACGTAATCCGGCACCTGATAGCGCCCGTTGGGGAAGAAGGGGTAGGTCACCCAGTGCGCAACGCCCTCGTCCTCCAGCCAGTTGACCGTTTCGCCAACCTGCGTGAAGTAGTTGCTCACGCGCTCGTAGGTCGGATAGCCGGGGTCTTTGCCCAGCACGCCGATGTCCGAATCGGAGGATGCTTTCCACTCCTCCAGCCAGACTTCGCTGTTCGGCTCCAAGCCGATGCTCTGCGTGTAGTAGGTGTTTTCCGCCGCGACGACCGCGCCGGATACGGACGTAGAGCCGCCGAAGCGCGACAGCTTCTCGACCACCATCACGTCCTTCGCGCCGCTGTCCATCGCGGACATGGCAGCCGCCAGACCCGTGCCGCCGCCGCCGATGACCAGCACTTCGACGTGCGCCGTGCGGTCGCCGACGTCCGCAGTGTTCTTTTCGACCGGCGTGCGCAGGGTATCCGGGTCAGCGCCCGCCTGCTTCACGCAGTCCTCGACCGCCGCCAGAATTGCCTTGCTGGTGATGGTCGCGCCCGTTACCGTGTCCACCGCCAGCGTCTGATGCGCCACGATATCCGCCGGAATCTGCTCCAGCGCGCCGGACGCAATCGCGGGCGTTTCGGCCTGCTCCGTCACCTTCACATCGGTGATGGCGCTGTCCGAGAAGGTCACTTCAACCGTCACCGCGCCGTTCATGCCGTTGGCGGAGGCGGTGTACGTTCCCGCGTTGAAGGTCGCCGCGAATGCCGCCGGAATCAGGCACAACAGCATCGTCAGCGCCACAAACAGGGAAATCAAACGCTTTTTCATAGGGAAAAATCCCTCCTTTCATGGCAATATCATAGTATATTGTGAAAGGAATGTCAAACAAGCGTTTTCTTTCTCGTCATAAGCGGAACTTATGGATGCCGCTCCGCCATGTCCGCCTGACGAAGCTGCTCGACAAATTGCAGGTGCAGCGGCGTCATCTGGCGCATGACCGCCTCGGTGTGGTGGAGAATCGGCGCGTCGCTGACGATGGGAATCAGGCGGATGCCGACGGGATAGCTGCCCTGCGGCATGAACGAAATGCCCTGATTCAGGTTGATCATCAGCAGCTGATCCTCGATGGTGTCCGCAAAGCGCAGCGCGTCCTTTGTCCACCCAAGCCCCATCAGCCAGCGGGCGATTTGGCTGCTCGCCCTGCGATTCGCGCCCGCCTGCAGGAGGATGACGGGAAAATGCGTCAGCTCCGGCAGGGTGACGGAATTTTTCCCCGCCAGCGGGTGCGATGACGCGACGGCAGCGCAGATGGGGCGCTCCATCACCGTGACGTGCTTCATCTGCTGCAAGGGGATTTCGCCCGGAATCGCCAGCGCAATGTCGCAGTCGCCCGCCTCCAGCGCCGCGCCGATTCGCGCCATCGACAGCTGCCGCACGCGCAGCTCCACCTCCGGATGATGCACCCGGAATGCCGGAATCGCCCGCAGAAGCAGCTGCTGCTCCATCGGCCCGGTGTAGGCAATCGTCAGCGTCCGCGGCTGACGGCGCTGCGCGTCCGCAAACGTCTCTATCGCCTGATAGCACTGAACCAGCCGCTCCGCCATCGGCACAAGCGCCTGCCCCGCCTCCGTCAGCGACGTGCCGGACTTGCTCCGCTTCAGCAGCGGCAGCCCCAATTCCGCTTCCAGCGCCGCCATCTGCTGGCTCATCGCGGTTTGGGTGATGAAGCTCTTCTGCGCGCCGAGGGTGATGCTGCCCGTCTGCGCGACGGCGAGGAAATACGCGAACCGCTCCAATTTCAAGGGAGCCCCCCTCCTTCCTGCGGGATGAAACGACTTCTTTCCTTATACTATTTCCAAATGAGAATGCGCCAAGATGCGAAGTGAATTTTTCATTCTGGCTAACGGGAGTGAAACGCAGCGTAGCAGCGCTACGCTAAGTGGAACGACCGGACGCCAGAAGGGAAAAGGCACGAGCAGCTGGTGCAGGCGAATTTGGAAATAGTATTATTTTATCACGCATTTTCGCGCCGCGCAAGGGGGATTGTGATTCGATTGACAAGCAGCGGGGGCGGTGGTACAATGAGGGGGACGGGGGCAATCGCCCCAAACGATGCAGAGGGGGAGAAAACGATGCGAAAATACGAAGTGCTCGTGCCGGAAAACGTCGAAATGGCGGAAATTCAGGCAATCCAGAAGCGCATCAGAAGGCATGACCTCCTGATGCTGCTGCCGCTGCTTCCGCTGCGTGTAGGCTACGCGCTGTACCAGCAGGAATCCAGCGAAATGCTGGGCGGTGTTATCTTCGTGCTTTCGATTCTGCTGATGGCGCTGGGCTTCGTCTCCGGCAAGAGAGACGAGAAGCGCCTGCCCGCGTACTGGGCGAAGTACCAGCAGCGCCACCGCATGGACAACCTCCTGCGCGCGAACCTCGTCGGCGTGTGGCTCTGCGCCGAAGCGCGCGTGGCGGTTTACCGCGAGGGCAGCGGCTACCGCGTGCAGCTGGGCGTTCTCGACGAAAAGACGGGCGCGTGGGAAAACGACGAGCAGGACGAGGTTTTCCCGACGCTGGCGGATGTGCGCGAATATGCGTCGCAGGAGGGGTACGAGCCGATGGCCGTGGACTTCGAGACGATGACGGACGAGGAGTTTCAGCAATTTCTGGACAGGAGCAGAATATAATGAAGAAAAAACGCGAGGAAAACGTCGAGCTGGCGGATATTCAGGCGGTTCGGGAGCGCATGACGCAATGGGCGATTCGGCTGTGCCTGCTGCTGATTCCCGTTATCGTCGGCATCATCCTGTCGACGCAGGGGGAATCCACCACGCGGGCTGGCAATTTCGTCGTGCGGATTGCCTTTCTGCTGATATTGATGGGTGCGGGCTATGTGGCGTATCTTCGAAATTTGGAAAGAAAATACTGGGCAAAGTACCAGCAAATCCACCGGATGGACAATCTGCCGATTGATGACGTGCACAAATATCTGGCGCAGGCGGGAACCAAGGTGGATTTGGGGAAGATGACGGACGAGGAGTTCCAGCAATTTCTCGATGCGCATCGGCTGTGACGCAATCGCGCATCCCGCAAAAGAATATACTCATAAGGAAGTAACTCGTGCGTCAGCTTTTCGGTGCATACAAAAATCCCCCTCCGATGCCATTCATCCGAGGGGGATTCCTTTGCGCACAATTACCACCCGCGCCCGAAGCAGCTGCGCCGTGCCGCGCCCTGCTCGCCGGAAACGTACCGTGCGTTAAACGCCGCGTTTACTTCGCGCAGTTCCATCTCGCCGTCAATATACGCTTGGTACATCTCGATGATGCCCTCCGCGCAGCCGTCGCAGGACGCGGAAATGTTGCCAATCGCGTCATCGACAATCTGCTGGCGTTCCTCGCGGGTCGTGTCCTTAATCAGAATGCTGGTCATCGGGAAAAATCGCTCCTTTCAGGCGGCTGCTTTCACGCCGTCAATGTCCGGCGGCAGCTTCTGCATCTGCTCACGGTAGACGCGGCGCAGGCAAATCATCTCCGCCGCCGCCGTAATCGCCCACGAAACGATGTAGAGCAGGTACAAGCTCTCAATGGTGTGGAAGTACGCGAAAACCGTGTACACCCAGATAATGCGGAACACGCACGAACCCATAATCACGATAACCGTCGGCACAAAGCTCTTGCCCAGCCCGCGGTTCGCGGCAATGGTGCAGTCCATGAAGGCGGAGAAGGCGTAGGAGCAGCCCATGATGCGCAGGCGGATCATCCCGGCTTGCGCGACTTCCTCGACGTTTGTGAAAATGCCGAGGAACTGCCGCCCGAAGATGACCGCAGCGCACTCATGACAAGGGCAATGCCGAAGGAGAACACCATCGAGATGAAGTAGCTGTGGATGATGCGCTTACGCTTGCCCGCGCCGTAATTTTGGCTCATGAAGGACGAGCAGGCGGTGTAAATGGCAGCCATCACGTCGTAAACCAGCGCGTCGGCGTTCGCGGCGGCGGCGTTGCCTTCCACCATCAGCTCATCAAAGGAGTTCACGCCCGCCTGAATGAACAGGTTCGCTATTGCGAAAATCGCGTTCTGCAAACCGGCGGGAATGCTCAGCGACAGCACCTGCTTTGCCTTGTGCGGCTCAATCCGCAGCATCGACCGTTCCAGCCGCACCACGCTCCCTGAACGGCGCAGGGACAAAATCACCAGCGCCGCCGAAATATACTGGGAGATGATGCTTGCCAGCGCCACACCCGCCGCCGCCAGATGGCAGACGATGACGAAGAACAGGTTCAGCAGGATGTTGATGACGCCCGCCATCGAGAGGAAGTAGAGCGGCTTTTTCGTGTCGCCGGCGGCGGAAAGCACCGCGTTGCCAAAGTTGAACACCGCCATGGCGGGCATACCGAGGCAGTAGATGCGCAGGTAGCTGACCGCGCCCGCCATCAGCACCGGCTTCGTGCCGAGCATGGAGAGCATTGCGGGCGTGAAAAGGAAACCCAGCGCCATGATGATGACGCCGACAATCAGCGAGAGAATCAGCGAAGTATGCACCGCCTCGTGCACGTCCTGGTCGTGCCGCGCGCCGATATACCGGGCGACGACGACGTTGACCCCGCTGCCCATGCCGATCAGGAAGCCGGTGAACAGCGAGACAAGAATCGAGGTAGACCCGACTGAGCCCAGCGCTTCCGGGCCTGCAAACTGCCCAACCACCGCCACGTCGGACATGTTGAACAGCACTTGCAGCACGTTCGTTGCCATCAGCGGCAGGGAAAACAGGATAATCTGCTGGACGAGCGGCCCGTGCGTCAGGTCGTGCGATTTGGATGCCATGATTTTGCTCCTTTGCGAAATCTTCCGCCGCTGATTATACACCGGAAAAACGAAACTGGCAAGAGGAAAAACAGCGTTTTGGGCGAATAATATCATATTGTAATGTCAGGGATTCCGGCAGCCACATCGGTTCTGTTTCCATTGCCCCTCGTCGCTCCCGCAGGAGCACCCCCTGCGACAAAACAGCCTATATAATAAGGAAAGAACTGCACCAAGAAAGAAGGCAAAAATCCACCATGCACGATTACCGCGCCATCTTCCTCGACATCGACGGCACGCTCACCCAGCCGGGGCATTCCGCGCCGCCCGTATCCGCCGTCGCTGCCATCGAATCCGCCCGCCGCTTGGGACGCCGCGTTTTCCTCTGCACTGGTCGCTGCGAAGCGATGCTCAAGCCGCTTCTTCATTGCGCTGATTTTGACGGCTACGTTGCGTCCTCCGGCGGATTGGTGGTCGTCGGCAGCCGCGACGTCTTTGACTGCCCCATGACCCCGCAGGAGCAGGCGCATGTGCTGACGGCGCTGTCGGATAACGGCGTGTTCCGCACCGTGCAGACCCGCATGGGCGCGTACTGCGACGAGGGCTTCCGTGATTTTCTCCGCGCCCGCGATATGCAAAACGGCAGCAGCGAGCTGCTCCGCTGGCGCGAGGCCATTGAGCGGCGATTGCAGATGCAGCCCATGCGCGATTACGGCGGCGAACCCGTTTATTCCGTCGTGTGCATGTCCCCGACGCGGGCGCAGCTGGAGCGCGCCATGGCGGAATGCAGCGAGTTTGACTTTGTACTGATGGACGACCGCCAGCACGACCTTGTGAACGCGGAAACTGCCAACCGCCGCTGCGACAAGGGCAGCGGCGTCAAGCAGGTGTGCGCGGCAATCGGCGTTGACCCGGCGGACAGCATCTGCTTCGGCGACAGCCTGAACGACCTGCCGATGTTTGGCGCGGCGGGCTTTTCCGTCTGCATGGGCAATGGCGGGGAGGCGGCGAAGCAATCCGCGGACGCGGTCTGCGATTCGGTGGAGGCAGGCGGGCTGGCGAAGGCGTTCGCGGATTTCGGCTTGCTGGCATAAGCGGCGCATCCCCCGCATACCCTCAACCGAATCAACCGAGCGGGGAGGGAGACGAATGCGCAAACGCTCCTGCGGCGAGCGACAGTGGGTCATCTGCACGGGTCAGCGCGCGCTGATGATTGCGGGCGTCGTGCTGGTGGCGGCGGGGCTGATTGTGCTGCTGCTGTGCATCCCGGCGTGGGCGTGGGCGGCGTTGCTTGGCGTGGCGCTGGCAATCGCCGGGCTGGTGCTGATCTGTGTGGGGAGGAGGTGACAGAAATGCGGGTGCGGATGGTGTGCGTGAAGGTGCCGAAGCCCCTGCGCGGGGTTGTGCGGTTTCTGGTGAAGAAACGGCGGAAATCTGCGTGATACTATTTCCTGATTTACCTGCGCCATCTGCTTGCGCCTTTTTGATTCTGGCGTCCACTCATTCCACTTAGCGTAGCGCTGCTACGCTGCGTTTCATTCGTGTTAGCCAGAATACAAAAATTCGCGGCGCATCTTGGCGCATTTTCATCAGGAAATAGTATAAGTCATTGACAGATAAGCAAAAGCGTGCTATGATAGCATTGGTATCCGATAATTGCATAGGAACGGAATCAGAGGTGCGCACGCATCGTGTACCGCGGCGGAGGATGGCTTCCGAAGAGGCCGCGGGAAGGGGTGGTGCGCCGAAAGGCAGGGCAAACGAAGCCGCAGACCCTGTGCTTGGGCGCGGGCCGGACAGGTTCGTGACTGTCATCGGGGCAAAAAAATCCCCGGCGGAGCGCTGATTCACTGAGACACCGCCTGTTCCTTATGGGCAGGGCATCATGCGGGCGACTGCATGGAAAATCGGGTCTTTGGCGCACCGCGAGCAGGATGGCTTGTGGTGGCTTTTTTTGAATCCGAATGGACAGGATACCGCAAAACAATCAGCAGAAATACATGGATGGAGGATACAGCCAATGGAGAAGTATCGTGTAGGCATTGTTGGCGCAACGGGCATGGTCGGTCAGCGCTTTATTTCGCTGCTGAAGGATCATCCGTGGTTTGAGGTGAACTGTGTGGCGGCGTCGGCGCGCAGTGCCGGAAAGACGTACCGCGAGGCGGTCGGGGAGCGCTGGGCGTTCTCGTGGGAGATTCCGGAAAAGGTGGCGGGCATGACCGTCGTCGATGCGGCGGATATTGACGAAGTGAGCAAGCATGTGGACTTCGTTTTCTGCGCCGTGGACATGAAGAAGGACGAAATCCGTGCGCTGGAGGAAGCCTACGCGAAGCACGAAATCCCGGTCGTGAGCAACAACAGCGCCTGCCGCGGCATCGAGGATGTGCCGATGGTCGTGCCGGAAATCAACGCCGATCACCTTGCCGTCATTGAAGCGCAGAAAAAGCGCCTCGGCACGAAGAACGGCTTCATCGCCGTCAAGCCGAACTGCTCCATCCAGAGCTATGTGCCCGCCCTGACCCCCCTGCTTGATTTTGAGCCGGAGAAGGTCAGCGTGTGCACCTATCAGGCGATTTCCGGCGCGGGCAAGACGTTCAAGACGTGGCCCGAAATGGTGGATAACGTGATTCCCTACATCGGCGGCGAGGACGAAAAGAGCGAAAACGAGCCGCTGAAGCTGTGGGGGCATGTGGAGGATGGCAAGATTGTCAACGCCGCGCTGCCCGTCATCTCCGCGCAGTGCCTGCGTGTCGCGTGCTCCGATGGCCATATGGCGGCGGTGTCCGTCAGCTTCAAGAAAAAGCCGACCATCGAGCAGATTAAGGAACGCTGGGCGAACTACGAGACGGAAGCGCAGCGCCTGGAGCTGCCGAGCGCGCCCAAGCCTTTCCTGCAGTATTTTGAAGACCCCTCCCGCCCGCAGACTCGCCTTGACCGCGATTTCCAGAACGGCTTCGGCGTGTCCATCGGCCGTCTGCGCGAGGATAAGCTGTTCGACTACCGCTTTGTCTGCCTGAGCCACAACACGGTGCGCGGCGCGGCGGGCGGCGGCATCCTGACGGCGGAGCTGCTCTGCCGCAAGGGGTACATTCCGCACCGGGTGTAATGCAAAAATCGTATAAATATCTGGAAGGAAGTTATCACAATGAAACCTTTGTTCACAGGCACTGGTACGGCGCTGATTACGCCTTTCAAGAACGGCGAAATCGACTGGGATGCGCTGGACAACCTCGTAGAAAGCCAGATTGCGGGCGGCGTGAGCGCGCTGATTGCCGCGGGCACGACGGGCGAACCATCGACGATGACGTGGGATGAGCACATTGAGGTCATTCGCTTCGTCGCCGAGCGCGCGAAAGACCGCGCCTGCGTCATTGCCGGCACGGGCAGCAACTGCACGCGCGAGGTCATCCACGCGGCGAATGTCGTCAAGGACTTCGGCGTGGCGGCGCAGCTGGTCGTCACCCCCTACTACAACAAGTCCACGCAGGAGGGTCTGGTGGCGCACTACACGGAGATTGCCGAAAAGACCAGCCTGCCGATTGTCGTCTACAACGTTCCCTCCCGCACGGGCGTGAACATCCAGCCCGCGACGCTGCAGAAAATCTGCCGCCTGCCGCAGGTTGTCGCCGTGAAGGAAGCGAACCCCGACGTGGCGCAGGCAATGGAGAAAATCAACCTCGTCGGCGACGACGCGACCTTCTACTGCGGCAACGACGACCTGACGATTCCGCTGATGGTGCTGGGCTTCCAGGGCGTCATTTCCGTGCTGAGCAACGTCATGCCCGCCGAAACGAGCAAGATGACGTCCCTCGCGCTCTCCGGCAACTGGGCGGAAGCGTCCCAGATGCAGCGCGACCTGCTGCCGATGGTGAAGGCGCTGTTCTGCGAAACCAGCCCGATTCCCTGCAAGGCAGCCATGAGCATGATGGGCATGTGCCACAACGAACTGCGTCTGCCGCTGATTCCCATGCAGGAAGCCAACCAGCAGAAGCTCGCCGACATTATGCGCGGCTGGAAGCTGATTTAACCGCTTCCATTATAATAGCAGCTGCGAAAAAGACCAAGAAACATGGGTGTGCACTGCGAAGGTTTCCAAAGGGCGACCGCAGACGTTCGTCTGTTTTCATTGCCCTTTGGTCGCGTCCGCAGACGCGAAATCCTCTGCAACAAAAAAGCACAATTTTCTTAGGAAACACAAGGAGCAAAGAACATGACCATCCTCATCAGCGGCGCGTGCGGCTTCATGGGCCGCGAGGTCGCCGCGCAAGCAAAATCCTCCGGCATTGACGTGGTGTGCGGTGTGGACATTGCCGCCGGGGTCGCCCCGTATCAGCCGGATTTCCCCCTCTATGCGAACTATGCCGACGCCCCCAAGGCGGATGTGGTGATTGACTTCTCCAACTGGAAGCCCGGCGCGAGCGTGCTGGATTACGCCACGAAGCACCGCGTCCCGGTCGTGATTGCGTCCACCGGGCTGACCGACGAGCAGCTTCACCAAATCGCCGAAGCGTCGAAGGTCGTGCCGATTTTCCGCTCCGGCAACATGAGCCTTGGCATTGCCCTGCTGCGTGCCCTCGCCAAGAAGGCGGCAGGCGTCCTTGGCGATGCCTTTGACGTGGAAATTGTCGAAGCGCACCATAACCGCAAGCTCGACGCGCCCTCCGGCACGGCGCTGATGCTCCTGGACGCGGTCAAATCTGCCTATCCGGATGAGCGCGAAGCCGTTTTCGGCCGCCACGGACGCGACTGCAAGCGCCAGCATCAGGAAATCGGGATGCACTCCCTGCGCGGCGGCACGGTCACGGGCGAGCATGAAGTCTGCTTCTTCGGCACGGGCGAGAGAATCCGCATCAGCCATAGCGCGGAGAACCGCGGCGTGTTTGCTGCGGGCGCTTTGCGTGCGGCGGCGTTCCTGATGAATCAGCAGCCCGGCATGTACAGCATGGACGACGTGGTGGGACAGCTGTAACCAGTTAGTGGGATGACGGAAATTTTCCGCCGTCCCATTTTCGGTATTCTCGCAAAAAAACATGAAAACAGTTGTTACTTTTCGCTGAAAAGGACAAACTGAGTTCATAAAGCCATGGTAGAATCAACATCGATGGGAGGGATACCAACGCATGAATGAAGTCAAAACCCCGAAAAAACCGCTGATTGTCTATTACGCAATCGCGATTCTGGTCGTGCTGCTGATTAACACGCTGCTCGTGCCGATGGTGAGTCAGGCGCGCGTGAAGTATGTCGATTACGGCACGTTCATCCAGATGACCGAAGAGGACAAGATTTCTGAAGTTCAAGTGCAGGACAATCAGATTATCTTCGTCACCAAGGAGGACGAAGCCAATAAGAACGCTGTTTATTACCGCACGGGCAAGATGGATGACCCGGAGCTGACCAGCCGCCTGTCCGAACACGGCGTGAGGTTCGACAAGGAAATTGTGGAGGAAACGTCGCCGCTGCTGTCGTTCCTGCTTTCCTTCGTCTTCCCGATTGTGCTCTTTATCGCGCTGGGGCAGCTGCTCACGCGCCAGCTGATGAAGCGCATGGGCGGCGGCAAGGACGCGATGTCCTTCGGCATGGGCAATTCCAATGCCAAGGTATATGTGAAGGACAGCGCGGGCAGCATTAAGTTCGACGATGTGGCGGGCGAGGACGAAGCGAAGGAGAACCTGAGCGAAATCGTCAACTACCTGCATGACCCGTCGAAGTACCGCGATATCGGCGCGTCGATGCCCAAGGGCATTCTGCTCGTCGGCCCGCCCGGCACGGGCAAAACCATGCTCGCCAAGGCAGTCGCGGGCGAAGCGAACGTGCCGTTCTTCTCCATTTCCGGCTCGGAATTTGTGGAGATGTTCGTCGGCATGGGCGCCAGCAAGGTGCGCGACCTGTTCAAGCAGGCGAAGGAGAAAGCGCCCTGCATCGTGTTTATTGACGAAATCGACGCCATCGGCAAGAAGCGCGACGGCGGCAAGTTCGGCGGCGGCAACGACGAGCGCGAACAGACGCTCAACCAGCTGCTGACCGAGATGGACGGCTTCGAGGGCAGCAACGGCGTCATCATCCTCGCCGCAACGAACCGCCCCGAATCCCTTGACCCCGCGCTGACCCGCCCCGGCCGTTTCGACCGCCGCGTGCCCGTGGAGCTGCCGGATTTGCAGGGTCGTGAAGCCATCCTCCGCGTCCACGCGAAGAAGATTAAGACCGAGCCGAATATCAACTATGCGCAGATTGCGCGCATGGCATCCGGCGCATCCGGCGCGGAACTGGCGAACATCGTCAATGAAGCCGCCCTGCGCGCTGTCCGCAACCACCGCACCGCCGCGTCTCAGGCGGACATGGAGGAATCCATCGAGGTCGTTATCGCCGGCTATCAGAAGAAGAACGCGATTCTCACCGACAAGGAAAAGAGCATCGTGTCCTACCACGAAATCGGTCACGCGCTCGTCGCGGCGCTGCAGAGCCACTCCGCGCCCGTGCAGAAAATCACCATCGTGCCGCGCACGTCCGGCGCGCTGGGCTACACGATGCAGGTCGATGAGGGCAACCACTACCTGATGACCAAGGACGAAATCATCAACAAGATTGCGACGCTGACGGCGGGTCGTGTTGCAGAAGAGATTGTGTTCGGCTCGATTACGACCGGCGCGTCCAACGACATTGAGCAGGCCACGAAGCTCGCCCGCGCGATGATTACCCGCTACGGCATGAGCGACGAGTTCGGCATGGTGGCAATGGAGACCGTCGAAAACGCCTATCTGGGCGGCGACACGTCCCTGTCCTGCTCGGCGGAAACGCAGGCGCGCATTGACGCGCTGGTCGTCTCCATCGTCAAGGAGCAGTACCAGAAGGCGACGCAGATTCTGACCGAAAACCGCGCGAAACTCGACGAGCTGGCGAAGTACCTGTACGAAAAGGAAACCATCACCGGCGAAGAGTTCATGAACATCCTGAACAAGAAGGAAGCCTGATTGCGCCTGTAATCCAAACCAACAAGTAAATAACCAACCGGAGAATAGGGAGAAAATCAACCATGAAGAAATTTCTGACCAGCAAGATTGGCAACATCCTGCTGTGCATCGCTGAAATCATCGTCGGCGTGCTGCTGCTCGTCAACCCCGACGCCGTCACCTCCGCCTTCGTCATCGGCGCGGGCGCTGTCATGATTCTTACGGGCATCGTCTTCTGCACGCTGTATTTTGTCGGCGAAGCAGAAAAAATGGTCATCAAGCAGCTGCTCTTCAAGGGCTTGCTGCTCATCATCCTCGGCGTTCTGTGCGTGACGCAGTACGGTGTACTGCTGGCGGCGCTGCCGTTCGTAACGTGGGTGTACGCCATCGCCATGCTGATTCTGGCGGCGTATAAGGTGCAGTGCACGGTGGACATCCTCCGCCTGAGCGGCATCCGCTGGTACTTCCCGGCGATTTCCGCGGCGCTGGCGGTTGTGCTGGCGCTGTTCATCCTGCTCAACCCGAATACCGCGATGAACATCGTCTGGGGCTTCATGGGCGTGTCCATCATCCTCGAAGCCGGGCTGGAAATCGCGACGATTATCCTGCTGAAGTAAAGGATGCTCTCGGCGTCCGCTGGAAATTCCGGCGGGCGCTTTTGACGTACTGGAGGAAGGAAAATGAAAGCAGAAACAAGAGAGAAAATCAAGGCAAATTGGCAGCTTTTCAAGGAATCTCTGCCGATTTTCCTGCCGTCGCAGGTGCTGCTTCTGCTGGCGGCGGTGAACCTCTACGTCCCGATGCGCCGCACCATGCACGGCGTTCTGCTGATTCTGCACGCGCTGGCGCTGCTGGGCATCTGGGGAATCGCGATGACGTACATGAAGCGGCGCGGGCGGACGTCGTGGCTTGCGCTCACCGTCCCGTGGTGCGTGTCCAGTATGCTCCTGGACGCGTGGGTGGGAAAATTCGCCGGGCACGTTTCGCTGATGAGCGTCCTCCTGAGCGTCGCCGCCGGGGTGATTGTGACGGTGCTGACCATGCTCGCGGACGAAAAGGCGCTGAAAGCCCAACACGCGGACTACGGCATCTTTGCCCGCATCGAGTACTGCACGGTGATATTTGTGATGGCTTCGGTGCTGTCCAGCAGCTGGATGAGCGCGACGAATATCGCCTTTGCGAACGATGAGCCGGTGCGTTCGGTGCACGCGTATGTGAGCAGCAAGACGGATACACATTCCAACTTGTGGCACATTTTCGACGGGAAGAAGGTCAAGCTGCGCAAAAACGGCAGCACCAACGATTATAACAATCAGGTAAATTTCTGCATGGTGGATGACGCTCTGTACGCCGCCATTGGCAGTGATGCCACGGTGACGGAGTACGCGGGCGTTTGGGGCGCGCCGTACTATACGCTGTCCCTGCCGCAGGGGGAGAAATGACGTGGCGAAATCCAACAAATTCCTCGGCAAGAATCCCCCGAACCCCGCCGTCGCCCTGCCTGCGTGGGGGATGCTGATCATGGCGCTCGCGCTCGTGTTCCTCCCGTCGCTTCGAACCGCCGCGCTGATTCTTTATGCGGCGGATTGGCTTGCACTCGGCATTGCGGCACTGACGGCGAAGCGCAAGCAGTCGCTTGTGAACTATTGGGGGTCGTGTGTGCCAATTGTCGTCGCGATTGTGCTGCTAAATTTTTGCTATAGAAGGTATACCACGCCGTGGATGCGAAATATTTTTCTTGTCGCGCTTGGCTTCGTGCTGCTGACCCTGCCAATGCTGTTGATTGCGGAGAAGCAAGTTCCGAACATGCGGGCGGGAAGGGAAAAATACTGGCTGCGTGCGGTAGCGCTGACGATGCTGGTGTTCCTTGCCGCCATCAGCTGGGCAGCTGCAAGCAACATCGCGTTCGACCAAAGCGCGGGCAGTCTGCGGACTGCCTGCATCACCGAAAAGTGGCGAAATAGCAGCCGCACCGGAGGGCAGTATCACATCCGGGTCGCGGTGGAGGGGCTGGCGGAATCGCTGAACCTTGATGTCGGGCGGGATGCGTATCGCCGTTTATCCGAGGGGGACGCCGTCACCGTGACGGAGCATCCCGGCTTCTGGGGTGCGCCGTACTACACATGGGAAATCCCTCAATCCCCCTGAAAAAACAGCAGGAATCCCGAAAAAGCCTTGCACTTTTGGGCGAAATGGCGTACAATAGCCTTGCCTGTGATTCGCATCGGGCAGAGTAGCTGAATCCGCGTTAAGTGTTCATGAACGGGGAGTTGTCATGAAACGAAGCCGCACGGCGGCGCGGTGGGTTCGGCGCATCCCGCTGTCTTGGTGCTGCCTCCTGCGAGTTGCGCGCAAAAATTCGCTTAGGAGGCGCTTTTTGTGATGTCACAATCCGTTTTTCATGCCCACTACTGGCGGGACTGCGCCCGGCTGACCACCCAGAAACTCTGCGTGATGGGCGTGCTGATGGCGCTGCAAATCATCCTCAGCCGCATCACTGCCATCAACCTCGGCAACTGGCTGCGCATCAGCTTCGGCTTTCTGCCCAACGCCATTGCCGGATACCTGCTCGGCCCCATCGGCGGCACGCTCGTCGCGTGGGGGAGCGACGCCCTCGGCACCATCCTCACCGGGCAGGCGATTAACCCCGGTCTGTCCGTGGCGGCGGCGCTTGGCGGCTTCTTCTACGGGCTGATGCTGCATAAACGTCCGGTTACGATTTGGCGGACGATGGCGTGCCTGCTCGTCGTGTCGCTGGTGTGCCACTTCCTGCTGAACACCTACTTTCTGGCGATGGCGGGCTTCACCGCGGTGTCCGACGGCGCGGATTATCCCGCATTTGTCCGCGAGCTTGTCCGCCCGATTTACGGCGAAGGCGCAACGATGCCCGCGTGGATCAGCGTCTGCAACCGTTTCATCAAGCAGGTCGTCGTCTACCCGGTCAATGTCGCGATGCTGCTGCTGATGCTGCGCGGCGTGCAGCGGATGCCGAACGCAGTGACGCACTTGTGAAGGAGAATCCCCCTGAATGACACCTGAAGAAAACAAACAGTTAATCCTCGCCGAGCTTGACCGTCTCTATCCCCAGCCCAAGCCCGAACTGCATTTCACCAACCCCTACGAGACGCTGGTGGCGGTCATGCTGTCCGCGCAGTGCACCGACAAGCAGGTCAACAAGGTCACGCCCGCTGTGTTCGCGCGTTTCCCCGACGTGAAGAGCATGGCGGAGGCGGATGTTGCCGAGCTGTACCCGCTGGTGAAAAGCTGCGGCTTCAAGAGCAAGGCAAGCAACATCATCGCCGCGTGCCGGATGATTCTGGCGGAGGACGGCGGCGAAGTTCCGCACACTATGGAAGCGCTGACCCGCCTGCCGGGCGTCGGGCGCAAAACGGCGAACGTCGTTATGTCCACGGCGTTCCATATTCCGGCAATTGCGGTGGATACGCATGTTTTTCGCGTCAGCAACCGCCTTGGGCTGGTGGATGCCCCCGACGTGCTGAAGACGGAGATGCAGCTGCGCGCGCTGATTCCGCAGGACAGGTGGAGCGACGCGCACCACTGGCTGATTTTCCACGGTCGAAGGGTGTGCAAGGCCCAGCACCCCCTGTGCGGCGAATGCACGCTGCGCCCGTGGTGCAAGAAGTACAACAGCGAAACCGAATAACCCTTCGCCCGACTGCGCCCCACCGCCAGCCGGGCGTTTTTCGGTTCTTCACGGAATCTTGAGGGAAGAGCAGCTTGGGGGCGCGTCTGCGGACGCGCAAAGTTACTGGCAGGGACG
>ERZ780195.750-NODE-750-length-30753-cov-3.041925_pt1 | contig 30753 bp, 24 predicted proteins | sample MGYA00511017_ERZ780195 | MGnify/ENA primary metagenome ERZ780195 (study PRJEB29588, sample SAMEA2159974) | human gut metagenome | biome: human gut; feature: human-associated habitat; material: faeces | place: Denmark | collected 2008/2010 ...
GAAAAACATCCAGCCACTGATCAAGCTCTTTCAGGAGAAATACCATTTCCGATGCATGCTGGTATCGGACGACAGACATGCAGGGGAACTAAAGACACTAGGAGGGCATATGGATTATCTGGTAAAAAAGGCGATTTCCCTAGGCGCAGACCCTATTTTAGCCATAAAAATGGCCAGCTTTAATACGGCAAAGTACTTTCGCCTATCTGAGATCGGGGCGATTGGGGTGGGATATCGGGCCAATTTCATCATCACTTCGGACATTCGTGAGCTCGATATTTTAGCAGTGTATAAAGAAGGGAAAAAAATATATGATCAGGAAGAAGGGCTGAACTCCTTTTCTAGACCTAAAATCGATAAAGCGCTGAAGCGACGAGTTACTAGCACATTTCACATGAGAGAGCTAGTGCCAGAGGATTTTGCCATGCCCACACAGGAACAATATACCGTCATCGAGCTGGAGAGGGGACAGATTACCACTCATAAAAAGATCGTGTCTCAACTGACAGAGTGTGTCAAATTGGCAGTGATAGAAAGGCATAAGGGAACCGGTCATATGGGAAAGGGATATCTGGCGGGATATGGGCTGCGCTCAGGCGCTATTGCCACCAGCATAGCCCATGACAGTCATAACCTGATTGTAGCGGGCATGAATGATGTAGATATGGCGGTAGCGGCGAACTGCATTCGAGAACACGAAGGGGGCCTGGCAATTGCACTGAATGGAAAGGTGATTGGGAGCTTGCCACTACCTATAGCGGGTCTAATGAGCGATGAACCAGCGGAGCATGTGAATGTAGCGGTGGAGCAGCTCAAGCAACAGGCGATCAAATTGGGCGTTTTGGAGGACATAGATCCCTTTATGACCCTTTCGTTTGTGAGCCTACCTGTGATTCCACAAATTCGCCTCACCACGCAAGGTTTGATTGAAGTGATATAAATAGGCATCTTGAGAGGGCAAAATATTTGCCTCTCAAGATGCCTTCTAGAAACCAGTTTGTCAACCGCCGATGAGAAAATCCAGCACATTCCATCCAGAGGAGGTCTGGGACTTGTAGAGCTCGGTGTAACCACATTGGGTGCAGCTGATGGTGATGAATTTTTTATTCTGCACGTCAAAAATTTTGGCGAAATTGCCGCCGGTGGCCTGAAACTGGTCGCTTACATACTGGGTATTGCCGCATTTTGGGCAAATATACTGCTGCTTTTCCATGATAAGGTACCCCCATGTTACAAATTTGCACAGCAATTGCTGTTAGTTTGGATAGCATCAGTATAATCCATATGCCCACGGAATGGCAATATGCGAAATACATAGAATGGGGAAAAGAACATAAATTAAAGGAGAAAAGGCGAAAAAGAGTGGAAAGCCACGCGCTTTTATGATTTAATAGTGGTATATGTAAATAGAAGAAATGATGGAATTCATTTCGTGAGAAGGAGATAGCGAGAGATGATCGATATATTGATAATCGGTGCAGGCCCAGCGGGAATGAGCGCGGGGATTTACGGCGCCAGGGCAGGATATGAAACAGTGATTTTAGAGGGGATGTTTGCCGGCGGGCAGATCTCTAAAACCAGCATGTTGGAAAACTACCTGGGGTTTCAAAATGGGGTAGAGGGCATTGAATTTTCCATGGCTTCAAGAGAACAGACCATCCAAAGTGGCGCCAAGATGATAACAGATCTGGTGGAAAAGGTAGAACTAACAGGTAGCACAAAAAAAGTGACAGGCAAGAGCGGCGAAGTATACGAGGCAAAGACGGTTATTTTAGCCATGGGTGCAGAGCCCCGCAGCTTGGGAATAGAAAATGAGAAAAAATTTGAAGGCAGGGGTGTTTCCTATTGCGCTACCTGTGACGGAGCGCTGTACAAGGGAAAACAAGTGGCAGTGATAGGCGGAGGAGATACCGCTTTAGAAGACGCCCATTATCTTTCCAAATTCGCCCAAAAGGTCACCATCGTCCACCGAAGAAATGAATTTCGAGGGCAAAAGGTGTTGGAACAGCGGTGTAGAACGAAGGAAAATATCGAATTTTGCCTCAATAAAGTTCCACAAAAAATTGAGGGAGATCAGGTGGTGAGCAGCCTGGTTGTGCAGGATGTGGCTACGAAAGAGACGCAAAAGCTAGAGGTACAGGGCATCTTTTTGGCAGTAGGATATGTGCCTAACACCAAATGGCTGGAGGGCGCAGTTGCCTGCAACGACTATGGGTACATCATCGCAGGTGAGGATACAAAGACCAATATTCCAGGGGTGTTTGTGGCGGGAGACGTGCGCACTAAAAAGCTTCGCCAAGTGGCTACCGCTGTGGCAGACGGAGCTGTGGCAGCCAGCGAGGCTGCTGAATATATTAGTAGTGGAGCAGCACAATAACTTTTCATTTTTGGAATTCTGTTGTACAATAAAACGATAAGGACTATGGGAGGAGAATATGGGAAGATTATTTGGAACAGACGGCGTAAGAGGGATTGCCAATGAGAAGCTCACTTGTGATCTTGCATTCCAGATAGGACAAGCGAGCGCATATGTCCTCACCAATGAGATACATAAACCGAAAATTTTAATAGGGAAGGACACGAGGGCTTCTGGAGATATGCTGGAAAGTGCGCTTATCGCCGGAATCTGCTCGGTAGGGGCAGAGACGCTGTGTGCTGGGGTGGTGCCCACTTCTGCTGTAGCGTATTTGACAAGGCATTACGGCGCTGACGCAGGGGTGGTGATCAGCGCTTCCCACAATACGGTAGAATACAACGGGATTAAGATATTCAATGGCAATGGATATAAGCTGGCAGATCGGCTAGAAGAGAGAATTGAATCCATTATTTTAGATGGTACGGAGAGCATCCCGCTGCCAACTGGAGTCAATGTAGGGCGAAGAACCACCATCAAAAAGGCCAAGAGCGAGTATATCGACTATTTGATGTCCACGATAGAAGGCAGACTGGATGGCATCAAGGTTGTGCTGGACTGTGCCAATGGTGCCGCCTCTAAAGTGGCGCCTGTGCTGATGGAAAGCCTGGGGGCAGAGGTAATTGCCCTGTATAACACACCGGATGGCACTAACATCAACGACTACTGTGGGTCTACCCATCCACAGAATTTGGCCCGGCAGGTTAGCGAGCTGGGCGCGGATTTAGGATTGGCCTTTGACGGCGATGCAGACCGGCTGATTGCAGTAGATGAACATGGAAAAATCGTAGACGGGGATATCATTATGGCTATCTGCGCTATTGATTTGAAGAACAGAGGGCTACTCAAAAAGGATACCTTAGTGGCCACGGTGATGAGCAACTTAGGGCTAGAGCTGAGCCTGCAAAAACACGGCATTCAGGTGGTCAAATCCGATGTGGGAGACCGGTATGTGCTGGAGAAAATGCTACAAGATGACTACAGCTTAGGTGGAGAACAGTCCGGCCACATCATCTTCCTAGATCATAACACCACGGGAGATGGGATTTTGACGGGATTGCAGCTGATGGCACTGCTCAAAAGGCAGAATACCAAACTCTCTAAGTTGGCAAAGCAAGTGGAGATTTTACCCCAAGTATTGGTAAATATCAAAGTAGACGACGCTAAAAAGTACGACTATCAACAGGATGACCAAATTCGGGAAGAAATCCAAAAGTTGGAGGAGAAAATGCAGGGCAGAGGCAGGGCACTCATACGTGCCTCTGGAACCGAGCCTTTGGTAAGAGTCATGCTGGAAGGGCAGGATATGCAGTACATTGAAGATGAATCCATTAAAATTGCCAAAATCATCGAAGAGAAATTTGGCGTGAATGGATGATAGATACGAAGTAGCGAGAAATATGAGGAGCAGACCCAAGAGAGAGACTGAGTAGGAGGTATAAAAAATGTGCGGAATCGTGGGATATGTAGGTCCTAGAGATGTAATTCCTATTTTGATGAAGGGATTGGAAAAGTTAGAGTACAGAGGATATGACAGCGCTGGTATCGCCTATTTAAAAGACCGCAAAATGCAGGTGAGAAAGGCAAAGGGCCGGCTGAGCAATTTAGAGGAACTCATCAAAGACGATGTGGCGACGGATACCATTGGCATTGGGCACACCAGATGGGCGACCCATGGGGAGCCTTCCAACATCAATTCCCATCCACATACCAACATCAATGGGGACATTGCCATCGTACATAACGGCATTATTGAGAACTTCTCAAAGCTGAAAAAATGGCTGGAAGAGGAGGGCATTCACTTTGTGTCTGAGACGGATACCGAGGTGATTGTTCACCTGATCAACTATTACTATGAGGGGAACTTGCGGGAAGCGGTGATGAAGGCTACCAAAAAGCTGGAGGGATCCTATGCACTTGGGGTAATCAGCGAGGGAAGCCCCAACCGGATTATCGCTGTGAGAAAGGATAGCCCGCTGGTCATTGGCGTTGGTCAGGGAGAAAATCTCATCGCCTCAGACGTACCGGCCATTTTAGAGTACACAAGAGATGTATATTATCTAGAAGACAATGAAATCGCAGTGATCGAAAAGGATAAAATTAAGATTTACGACGACGAGGGAAAGCGCATCCAAAAAGAACTCTGCCGGATTGAGTGGGATGTGGCACAGGCAGAAAAGGCCGGTTATGAGCACTTTATGATCAAGGAGATCTATGAGCAGCCAAAGGCCCTCTTTGATACGCTAATGCCCAAAATCAAAAATGGGCGGCTGGATCTTTCCGAAGCCCATATCACCGAGGACTTCGTAAAGGATATTACGAAAATCACGATTATCGCCTGTGGTACGGCTTCCTATGCTGGTATGGCGGGGAAATACATCATCGAAAAGCTGGCAAGGGTGCCGGTGGAAGTGGACATTGCCTCAGAGTTTCGGTATCGGGATCCCATCTTTGAGAAGACCCATTTGGTCATCGTCATCAGCCAATCCGGCGAGACGGCAGATACTATCGCAGCTATGCGGGAGGCCAAGAAAAACGGCGTGAAAGTGCTGGCCATCACCAATGTGGTGGGGAGCACAGTGGATAGAGAAGCGGATGCTGTCATTCACACCAGAGCGGGTATGGAGATTGCTGTGGCTTCCACCAAAGCGTATATCACCCAGCTCATGTCCCTCTACATGATCTGCCTGGAGATAGGTAGAATGAAGGGAACGCTGAGCGAGGAAAACTATGGGGCCATCTTAGAGGAGCTGAAGGCCATCCCAGACAAGGCACAGCAGATTTTAACTGACACAGAGGACCTAAAGAAATTGGCGGCTGAGCGGTTTGCCGAGCGGCATGCATTTTATTTGGGGAGAGGATTGGACTACGCTCTCTCCATGGAAGGATCGTTAAAACTCAAGGAGATCTCCTACATCCACTCGGAGGCATATGCGGCTGGCGAGCTCAAACATGGGACGATTGCACTCATTGAAGATGATACACTGGTCGTGGCGTTGATGACACAAAAAGAGCTGATAGAAAAGACCATGAGCAACGTGAAGGAAGTAAAGGCGAGAGGAGCCTATGTGGTGGGCCTGGTTCAGCAGGAAGACCAAGGCAGAGTGGAAGGATTGGTAGATCGGATCATTACCGTCCCGAACTGTGCTGGCATCGTAGCGCCTATCCTGACAGTGATCCCCCTGCAACTGTTTGCCTACTATGTTGCTGTGCAAAAGGGTTGTGATGTGGATAAACCTAGAAATTTGGCAAAGAGCGTTACAGTAGAATAGTCAGAAAAAATTGAAATGGATAAGGAATCCCCTGTTTTTAGAAAAATAGGGGATTTTTGCATGAAAAAAATTTTTTGTGCAAAAAGATGTTTATCACTATGTAGAATCGGTTATACATAAGTCAGACGGTGAAAGTCAAACAGAGTGAAGATAAAATCTAGATTGCACAGGAGGAATTATAAAATGAAGTATGTATGTCAAGTATGCGGTTATACACAAGAGGGAAGCGCTCCAGAAAAATGCCCACAATGTGGAGCTCCAAAGGAAAAGTTTGATGCCATCGAAGAAGGCGCTGCAAAAGTATATGCTGATGAGCACAAAGTAGGCATTGCACAGGGCTTAGATGAAGAAGTGGTACAAGGCTTAAGAGAGAACTTCATGGGTGAATGCACAGAAGTTGGTATGTACCTAGCAATGTCCAGACAAGCTGAGAGAGAAGGTTATCCAGAAGTTGCAGAAGCTTATAAGAGATACGCTTTTGAAGAGGCAGAACACGCTGCGAAATTTGCAGAATTACTGGGTGAAGTAGTACATGCAGATACCAAAAAGAACTTACAGCTCAGAGCAGATGCAGAACAAGGCGCTTGCGCTGGCAAGTTAAAGCTGGCAAAACGGGCGAAAGAACTGGGCTACGATGCTGTTCATGATACCGTACATGAAATGGCAAAAGACGAAGCACGTCATGGTTGTGGATTTGACGGCCTGCTGAAGAGATACTTCGCATAAGCATATAAAATAGAGTGAGAGGGATAGTGGAAGAGAGTTTCCGCTATCCCTTTTTTGTATCAGCAAAACCACGCACCAAATGAGTGGCTGGTTTGTTATGATGAAGACAAGCAGAAACTTAACAATACGTGCAATATAGGAAAATGCGATTGGTGACAGAATATGAGGATAGAAAGACGGAAAATAGAGCCTCGCTATGGGGACCTAACGAGTTGACGAGGAACCCGTCCTGCTTTTTTGACTGCCCAAATTGACGATGAGGGAGAATAAGCGGCAAGTAGAAAGAGATGGGTTATAAATCTACAAGGACTGAAAAAGCCCATGCACATCTATAATAGGTGTTCATGGGCGAGAAGCCATAGTGTTTATAAGCTCATTTACTGGAAGAGGGCACTATAATTTCCAGCCCTATGGGACAGTGGTCGCTGCCTAGAACATCCGAGTAAATAGTAGCCTGCTCTACCGCCTTGCCAAGACGCTGGGACGTGAGAAAGTAGTCAATACGCCATCCGGCATTTTTTGCTCGCGCTTGGAACATGTAGGACCACCAGGTATACGCCCCTGTCTGATCTGGATATAATAGGCGAAAAGTGTCGATAAATCCACTCTCCAATAGAGTGGAGAACTTTTCACGCTCCTGGGGTGTGAACCCGGCATTTTTTTGGTTGGTTTTGGGGTTTTTGAGATCTATCTCCTGATGGACTACATTAAAATCGCCACAGGTAATCACCGGCTTTTGAGCATCTAGCTCCAAAAGATAGCGGCGAAAGGCGTCTTCCCACTCCATGCGAAAGGGAAGACGAGCCAGTTCCCTCTGGGAATTTGGAGTGTATACGTTGACCAGATAGAAGGAATCAAACTCCAAGGTGATGACCCGGCCTTCGCCAGAGAGCTCTTCCTGCCCTGGCATATCATTCCATGCGGCAATGGGTGGGACTTTAGTAAACACTGCCGTGCCGGAGTAACCCTTCTTTTGTGCGCTATTCCAGTACATTTGGTAACCTTCTAAAGAGAGATCAGCTTGTCCTTCCTGCATTTTCGTCTCCTGCACGCAGAAGATATCAGCCTGCTGATCCCAAAAGAAATCCAAAAAACCTTTATTGAGACAGGCGCGTAGCCCGTTCACATTCCAAGATAAAAATTTCATAAAATCACCTCATGCTTCCAAAAGAGATCGGACTCTAACGAAATGGATTTTGCTCTTCTTAATCTGAAAAGGGATGATATGAGCTAGTGGCAAAATAAGGTGCCGTTATTCTCAGCCTCTGTCAATCTTTCCCTGAAAATATGCCCCTCCGACCACAGAAGATCTCTGAAAGTGTAGCTCTCTGGCCGATGGGGACATCCCATCTAATAAGCAGGTTCGTCGTGGACAAAATCCAGTTCTCGATAGCGGGTAAATTCCCCTTGCCATTGAACGTTGATGGCTCCCGTTGGGCCACTTCTCTGCTTGGCGATGATGATTTGGCTCTTGGCCTCGCCCTCATTTTCCCCGTAGTAATCTTCCCGATGGAGGAAGAGCACCACGTCCGCATCCTGTTCGATGGAACCGGATTCTCGAAGGTCAGAGAGCATGGGCCGTTTGTTTTCCCGCTTTTCTGTGGCACGGGAGAGCTGGGAGAGCAGCACAATGGGAACGTTTAAATCCCGGGCCATGACTTTGAGCGCACGGGTGATTCCCGAGATCTCCTGTTGGCGGTTTTCACCGTGGTTCGTACTGCCAGACATGAGCTGCAGATAGTCAATGACAATCAGACCCAACTGCCCTAGCTGCTGGGAGAGCCGGCGGGCTTTCCCCAGCATCTCTCCGACGCCAATGGTGGCATTGTCATCAATATAGATGGGCTTTTGCGCCAGTTCTTCCATGGTATCCGAGAGCTTTTGAAAGTCTGAATCTTTGAGCTGGCCAGTGCGGGCACTTTGAGAGTCCACATTGGCTTGGGAGCACAGGATTCTCGTGGCTAACTGATCGCTGGACATCTCCAAGGAAAAGATGACAACCGGCAATGTGTTTTTGACAGCTACGTGCTCTACGATGTTGAGCGCGAAGCTGGTCTTACCCATGCCAGGGCGGCCGGCGATGATGATGAGCTGAGAAGCCTGTAGGCCGGAGAGCATCTTGTCCATAATGGGAAATCCAGTGGAAATACCCATTATGCCCTCTTTGGACTTGGCAGCTTCGCCGATTTTGATATAGCTCTCGATGAGGGCAGGTTTAATGTGCTCCAAGGTGGATTTACTGTCCTTCATCACCAAATTGTAGATCTTCTCGCTGGTGGTGTTGATGATCTCATCGACAGGGAGCGAGGCGGAAAACGCCTGATCTGTGCTATCGTGGCATATGCCGATGAGCCGGCGCAAAATGCTCTTTTCCCGGACAATATCGATGTAATACCCCAAATTAGAGGTAGAGGGGACGATATCCGTTAAATCCGTCAGGTATTTTTTCTCCTCGATACTCAGAGGGTTTTGCTGCTCTAGTCTATCAATAATGGTGATCAGGTCTACAGGAAGGCCTACATTGGCCAAATCCTGCATCACCAAATAGACTTTTTTGTGGCGCTCCACATAGAAGTCTTCGGGAGACAGTTTTTCAATTGCCTCATAGACACATTTTTCACTGAGCAACATAGAGCCCAAAATGGACTGTTCCGCTTCAATGTTATGAGGTAGTACTTTCGCAACTTGCGCCATAGATCGATTTCCCTTTCTTAAAAAGCCGGCCTTTTGCGTTACCCGATTTCAATTCTCAAGCGACTTTAGCCATGGGAGTGATTACTCAGCCTTGCTTACCAACACCTGAATTTTAGCGGTGATCTCTGGGTAAACCCGAATGGTTACGGGGTATTCGCCGGTTACTTTGATGTTGTTTGCCAGCACGATTTTCTTTTTATCCATCTCAATGCCGTGTTCGCTGAGCAACGCGGCGGCAATTTCCTTAGAAGTAATGGCGCCAAATAGTTTATCTTGACTCTCGCCGCATTTGGCCTGGATGTGCACCGTAAGGCCTTCGATCTTCTTTGCCAGCTCCGCGGCCTCTTGCCGTTCCACCTGTTTTTTGTGCAGCGCTGCATTTTTAGCCAGCGTAGCTGCATTTAAGTTGGTCGTATTGGCCTCTTTGGCTAAGTTTTTAGGAAATAAAAAGTTTCTGGCGTATCCATCGCTCACATTCACGATGTCTCCTGCTTTTCCCTTTCCCTTTACATCCTCTATGAGTATGACTTTCATTTGGTATCCTCCTTAAAATATTTTTCAATTTCTGTAATGAGCATAAAGATGACCTCTGGTATGGTCTTGTCTTTGATTTGAGCACCAGCTATGGTGGCATGGCCACCGCCACCCAGCCGCTCTAAAATCAGTTGGACATTAATGCCGCCAATAGAGCGCCCACTGATGGAGATCACCCCATTTGGGTTCTGACTGAGCACAAACGAGGCGTCAATACCCTTAATGCCTACCAGAGAATCCGCTGCCTGTGCAGCGATCAGCTGCTTGTTGGGCAGGTTATCGGGGCATTGGGATATGGCCACACAGCCGTGGACAATTTGCGCAGTGCGCACCACTTGAGAGCGGGCAGCAAATGTCTCAAAATCATCCTGAAATAGCGTGCGAATGGATGTGGTATCTGCACCGGCGCGACGCAGATACGAAGCGGCGTCAAAGGTACGAACACCTGTCTTAAAGGAAAACCCCTTGGTATCGATAGTGATGCCCGCAAGAAGCGCCTCTGCCTCCAAAGGCAGGAGCTTGATATTTTCCGAGAAATACTGGACGATCTCCGTGACCATTTCAGCGGCAGAAGAAGCATAGGGCTCTTGATAAAAGAGCGCACAATTTTCTATGCTACTTGTGCCCTTTAAGTGGTGGTCGATGACCACAACAGTTGCCACTTTATCTAGCAGAGAGGAGGCCAGCACATAGGATTTATTCTGGGTATCCACGACGACGATCATAGTCTGCTTGTCGATCATTGAAGCTGCTTCGCTGACAGAGATAAACACGTTTTGGTATTCCGGCAATTTTTTTGCCTCTTCTACAGCGGCAGCGATGGCTACATTGGCCTTATCCAACACAATATATGGACGCTTACCGATTTTTCTCGCGCAAGCACAGATACCCATGGCAGAACCTAAACAGTCTAAATCGGGAACTGCATGGCCCAATATGAGAATATTGGTGTACTGCTCCATGAGATTGCGCAATGCCTTGCTCATCACCCGAGAGCGCACTTTGCTTTTGACTTGGACAGCTTTTTGAATGCCGCCGTAAAAGGAAAAACCCTCTTTATCTTTGATGATGGCCTGATCACCACCCCGGCCCTGGGCAAGTTCCAACGCTTTGCGGGCAAATTCGTCGCTTCGCTTATGATTGCTGGACCAGCCGATGGCGATACTGATGGTGGGGCTGACGCCGTTGGGCACCATGATGCTGCGAACATCGTCCAAAATTTTAAAACGCTCTTCCTGCATTTTGCGCAGGTGCATTTTTTCAAAGGCAATCACGTACTTGTCGCTCTGATATTTGAGCATCAGCGCATCTTTCCCTTCCAGCCAAGCGGAGATAGCCCGATCGATATTCACATCCAGCTCAGAGTGTTCTACCTGAGAAATCCCCTGGATGAGCTCGTTATAGCTATCAATTTGGATATATCCCACTACAGGGTGGAGCATCTGATTCATATGGGTAGCCTTGATTGCCACATCCTCGTTGATAAATCGGAAGATAAAGTAATCTCTGCCCTGAAATTGGGTGGAGATTTTTTCAATTTTGTAGGTGATATTGCCAATGGTGATGGATTTATCCTTGTTGGGCCGTGCCAAATTGGGAAAGAGCTTATACACGTTTTTGCGCACGGCAAAGTTGTTATGAATCTGCAAAAACGCGGAGTTGCTCCAGTAAATTCTACCGCTGACCGAGGTGATGGTGGTGGGCAAATAGGCAGCGTTAATATAAGCGTCTATTTTATTTGCCTCTTGCTGCAGAATCTGGGCAGAGCGAATAGACCATGTAGTATTGGGAACGGTGACGATAAAAAAGAAAACGAGGGCAATGGCCAGCATCAGTACGATATAAAATTCGCTAATGTGGTCTTTCCCTAAAATCGCTAATAAACTTGTGGCGATGATGATGAGCAAAAATGCCAACACATCGTTTGAAAAATAAAACCTTCTGTTTTTCATATCCAATCCTCTATCAGTTGTTATCTGGTGGAGCCTGTCTTAGCCGGAAGACTTGGTCAAAAATTCCTAGAAATACCAGCATGGTGGAGAGAAACAGCACACAAGCAACTTCGATGAGTATTTCTAGAGCCCTGGTCTTCATGCGGATGCTCAAGAAAAAATCCAGAAATGCCAGGCCCTGTACTGTCAAGATGAGCACAAAACACCCCAGCAAAATATCTCTGACAACTGCAAGATCTATATTAAAGATTAATTCCACTAGCAGCACTAAAATATACGCCAAGATGGCATACCACGTGAAATTTTTGGGCATGGACATCTGGCGAAAAGGCGGTACGGCCAAGACGGAACCCCCCGTTTTTTTGAGCACAAACCGCAGGAGCAAAAAGCCAATCAATCCTCCCAATAACACCATGCTAATGCACAAGGTAGGCAGCGAGGTCTCTAGCGATTGGGTGAGGATTTCCATCACATAGCTGAGGGCCCCGGACGCTGAAACACTGATTTCAGTAAGGGGTGTTCCGCTAAACGCTGCATATAGCAAATACGTAAGCCCCTGCTGCTCGGCCAAATTGCTCTGTAGCAGATTAATAGTGGCGGTTAGGAGATCGGTGTGAAATACCAGATAACAGACCCCTAAAATGGCAAAAAGACCCACCAGGTATCCACCGCTGGAATAGGCGACGCTCTCAAAGAAAGGCGGCCTCTTGCGAAACACAATGGCCAGCCCAAGTGCGCTGGGCAAAAGAAATGCCAACAAAAAGATCGCCAGTGTCAGCCCAACAGACAAGTAGCATAGACCAAATAGGAGCGCCGTCGCTAAAATGCCATAACCCACCGGGCGACGGCTAAACACATACGCCAAGGGGAGTGGGATGAAAATGATGGTAAGAAAAAATACAAGGGTGATAAATATGAGGACGAGTGTCAAAAGCACTGCAATGAGCACTTCCAGCAGCGCCCTACCCGCTGTATTTTGTCCAGTCGATCTATTCATAGTTCGTTTTTAGACTCCTGTTTTCTTTGAGGACAGATGCCTTTTGAGATTCGATAAATCGGCAAATTCTGTCTCGATAAGCTCCTCATCGATGATTCCCAGATGCAGACGCCGCATCAGCTGTTCATCCACTTGGGCAAAATCAATGCCACAGCGTTTGGCGAGCAGATAGGTTACCATAATCAACTCCGCGCACTGGCTAATCAGCTCTTCCTTACCAGAAGAGCGCTTAAGCAGAGCCTTATATACTTTTGCCTGCTTCATGCTGAGCTCGGCTTTTAAAAATTCAATTGCCTCAAGGTTAGAGGCAATATTTAAGTGGTCATTTTGCATAAGGCGATACATCTCCAGCATAAATTAAAGCTAACTATAATATTAATACAAAATGCTAAAAACTACAAGGTTTAGGAGGAAAAGAGGGCAAAAAACCCGCAATAAAATAGGGCATAAAGTTATGCCGCTGACAAATGCTCTATGGGATCAACAAAAGGAAATAAGTGAAAAGCCAAAGGGAAGGGCGAGCAAATTACTAGAGCTAAAAAGCGCCGTCTTTGCTGATGACAGCTACAATGGTTTTAAAGAGGATCTTAATATCCAGCCATGCGGACATATTGTCGATATACTCCAGGTCTTTGTCGATCCGCTCTTGCAATGTCAGATTGTTTCGACCGCTGATCTGGGCAAGACCGGTAAGCCCTGGTTTTACCATCAGACGATAGAGCTGCTCTTTAGAGAGTGCTTGTACCTCTTCTGGGATAAAGGGGCGAGGGCCGATAAAGCTCATTGTGCCACGCAGCACGCAAAAAAGCTGAGGAAGCTCGTCAATGGAGTACTTGCGCAAGAAAGCGCCTACTTTGGTAACTCTATCATCAAACTCCTTTTGCACAAAGGGGTTGTCTTTGTCTAAAAAAGTAGAGGAATCCACCTTTTCTTCCGCATCCACTACCATGGTGCGCAACTTATAGATTTTAAAAGGCTGGCCCCATTTGCCGATGCGAATTTGGGTAAAAAAGATAGGCCCCTTAGAATCCGACTTGATGGCAATGGCAATAAAAGGAAACAATATGATTAAAATGCAAAGACAAACCAAACTGCAAAAAATATCAGCAGTTCGCTTAAAAAAAGGGTAGTATAATCTCTTTTTAAAGGTATCTTTCTTGCGAGATTCCTTTTTTTTGAGCTCTTTTACGAGTTTTTTATCTATATGAAAATCATTATAGCCTTTCATGTCAACACCTTAACTATAGTGGGCTTAGTAAGATTATATAGTTATTATAATTATTTGTCAAAATAAATAAAAAAAACATGATTAGAACTAAAAAAGATGGGTATATTTTTAATAGAAGGAAAGATTGACAACAAATAGTAGGAATGATATGATTACTTTAGAGTTTTAAACTCATTTTAAATAATTTAAGGAGGGAATGTTAGTGAAAATCAAAAACATTACAGAACCGCAGAAATTCTTTGAGGTGTTAAAAGAGTGCAAAGGTAAAGTAGAGCTGATCACATCAGAAGGTGACAGATTAAACATGAAATCCACACTTTGCCAGTATATCGCTTTGACACAAATGTTCAAAGATGCGCAGATTGATGAATTAGATTTGATCGTATCTGAGCCGGAAGATTTAAACCTCCTACTAAATTATCTCGTAAGAGGTTAGTTTAAATCTCTGAACACATGCCGCGTTGATACGCGGCTTTTTTATTGCGCAAAGAGAGGCCTGTGCCCGCATGGTAACACTTTTGAGCCAGGCGGGGATGCTGCCTGAGTAGTAAAGGGGATACAAGCTGCATTTTGGCGTTAGAGTTTCACTCTATCTGGAACATGTTGTGCCGCTGGGAAAAAATACACTGCCAGCGGAACAATTTTTTTTTGCAAAGGTCTTTTCAATTCTCCACGATGTTTTTATCATATAAGTAAGTATATTTTTGTAGTGTCTGCTCTGAGTGGCATGGAACGAGAGGATGTGTGACTGTGAGAATGTTCATAGGCATTCCCATCTTGGGGGAAGCTCTGGAAGAGATAAAACGAATTGTAGAGATGGTACAATCTCCCAAAGGAAGAGTCACGCCCCTTAGCAACCTCCATATGACGTTGGCCTTTTTGGGAGAGATACCGGTCCAACGGCTGGGAGCGGTTCACAGCGCTATGCAAAAGGTGAGCAGCTGTTTGGGCCAGTTCTCTGTTCCGCTTGCAAGGCTGGGGACGTTTCAAAAAAGTGGCATACTCTTTTTGGAGACGGGAGATCCGGAGGGGAAGTTGAACCATCTGGCAAAACTAGTTCGCAGTGAACTGGGAAAAGTGGGAGTAGAAGTGGATAGCAAAAAGTTTGTCCCCCATATCACCCTCAAAAGAAGAGACGGTGAAGAGGAGATTCGCGAGTATTGCAGGGGGGTAGCGGTAAATAAAAAGTTGCTTTGGGTTTCAGAAATCTATCTCTATCAAAGTCAGCTAACCAAGGCAGGTCCTCACTATCGAGTCTATAATGCATATCCTCTGCATGGAGGAAAATAAAGAAGATCAGATGAGGAATACATGAGGAGGAAGTATGCAGACCACATTTCTTTTGGGAAGAGCACAAAGCGGAAAGTCGCGATATATTTTAGATAAGGTAAAAGTGGTAATCCAAAAAAGGCCGGAACAGATGGCCTATGTTGTGGTGCCAGAACAGGCCGCCCTGTTGACCGAGCAAAACATTTTGGAACACTCTGGACAAAGGGGATACTTAAATGCCAGAGTAATCAGCATGGAAAAGCTGATCCGCCTGCTGTTTGAGGAGATGGGTGGCAGAGACCAGGAGATGGTGGATCGTCATGGCCTAGCGCTGAGGCTTTACGCTAGCTACCTAAAGGCAAAGCAGGAGTTCCATGTGTTAGGCGGAGAAAACCAGGAGTACGACTTGTTTCTGCAAATGGCAGATGCCATCATTCAATTAAAAAATGAACAGGTTCTTCCCCAGCAGCTGGAAGAGATAGCGGAAGAGGTTCCCTTAGAGTTGCTAAAAGCCAAACTTTTAGATATGGCTAAGCTATATCAGATGGGGGAGGCAGCGGCTATGCAGACCTTTGATGTGAGTAAAATGACACAGTATGTCCTGGAGAATCTGCAAGACAGCCCCTTTTTTGAAAATGCTCATATCTTCATCGATCAATATGACAGCTTTAGCCAGCTGGAATGCAATCTCATCGCCCAAATGGCCAAACAGGCCAAGTCCCTATGGATTGCTCTCACCTATGAGAGCGCACGGGAGCCGGATGCCCAGCTTTTTACCATGGGGGCGGAGTTAAAACAAAAATTGCAAAGGACACTGGAAAAAAGTGGCGTGCCATATGCCGAAAGGACGCTGCACTTTCCCATAGTCAACCCCACTATGGCCCATCTGGAGAAAAATCTATATGCTTACCCCTATCAAACACGAGATCTTGCCCAGCCGGATATTGCCATTTTAGAGGCGGGCAGTCGGAACCACGAGGTAGAGCAAGTGGCGCTTGCCATCAAAGGACTCATTGGCCAGGGGACGTCGCCTCAAAAAATTGGCATTCTATGCCCGGAGTATGAACAGTATGCCCCCATTTTAGAAAATGTGTTTGAAGAACAGGAGATCCCCCTGTATTTGGGCAGAAAGCGGAGGCTCAGCCAGTGCTTTGTCAGTGAATTTCTCCTGTCGGCGCTGGATATTGCCGCGGCCAAAAACCCAGGGATTTTCTTATATATGAAGCACTTAAAATCGGGTATGCTGCCCCTATCCCCAGAACAGGTGTGTAGTCTAGAACAATATGTGAAAAAGTACGGCATTCGTGGCTATGAGATGGCCAAAGAGCTCACAAGAGGAGAAGAAGAGGAAAGGGAGCAGGCGGAGCAGATTCGCCAGATCGCATTTGCCCCTCTATTTGAATTTGTGAAACAGGCCAGATCTGGCCAGACAATAGCAGGGCTGCTAGACTACTTTCGGCAAATCCACGGGGAGGAGACGCTCCAGACCTATATAGAGAAACTAAGGCAAATGGGCGCATTTGAGCAGGCAATCTTTTTTGAGCAGGTGTATGAGAAAACAGTAGAGGTTTTAGAAAGAGTACAAAAAATGACGGAGGGCATGGAGTTATCCGTTAAAGACCTGAGAGCTGTTGTGAGCTGTGGCATGGATGGTGTGCAGGTCTCCACCATTCCCTCTCTGGCCTGCCAAGTGAGTGCGGGGGATATTATGCAGGCGATTTTAGGGCAGCTGGAGTATCTTTTTATTCTGGGCCTCAACGATGGCATTTTGCCGGCGGGGCAGAAAACCCAGGGGATTTTTTCGGTGCAGGAATTGGAAATGCTCACCCAGCAGCACATTGGCATTGGCCAGATAGAGCGAGAAAAGGTGGAAAAGCTAAGCCTTTATCGGGCGATGAGCAGCGTGGAAAAGCAGCTGTTTTTGAGCTATGTGGGCGGAGAGCAACTGGACTTAGGCGGGCCCTCCTGGCTGATAGGCCGCATTCAGAACTTGTTTTGTGGAAATATTCCCGTGAACCGCTCTTTACATGGGCCAGGGCTGGACAGAGGATATCGAGCGCTGGCAGGGGAGATCCGCCGGTATCTGGATTTTGGCGAGATGGCGCCTGATCTGCCAGCACTGCTAGGCGCGTATGAGAGGGAGGAACAGACCAAAGGGATCACAAATAAGCTGCTTGAGGCGGCACAGGAGAAAAACCAGCCCATTTCCCTCAAAAAAAGTCAGGCAAGGGACTTATATGGCTACGAGACCACCAGCATTTCCATGCTGGAAAAATACCGTTCCTGTTCGTATCGCCATTTTTTGACCTATGGGATTAGGGCGAAACGGGAAAAAGAACTGGCAGAAGAGGGAGCGGATTTGGGCAGCTTAGTCCACGAGGTGATGGATCAGCTCACCAGATATGCCAAAAAAGAGGCGGGAGAACTGGGAAAACTGACGGACCAGCAAATTGACGCCTTTGTGGACAGCTATTTAGAGGAGAAAAGGGAGACTCACAACTACGGTTACTTCAATGCCAGCAAGAAGAACGGCATGTTATTGCACACGGTGGCCCAAATGGTAAAACAGTCGGCACAGGCGGCAAAAAATCAAGTGCAGCACGTCCATGTATCGGCCAGCGAACAGCATATGCTCAGCAGCAAGGGGGACTTTTTTACAGTTACGCTAGAGGATGGAACGGTCATTCGCCTCAAGGGAATTATCGATAGAGTGGATCAAATCCAATGGGAAGACAGGGAGTACATTCGGATCGTGGATTACAAGACATCTCAGCAGGATTTTGACTTTACCCGATTCTGCCATGGACTGGCCCTCCAACTGGTGGTGTATTTAAAATTTGCCGTAGAACAGTACCAAAAGGCAACGCGCAGTACGGTTTTGCCCTTCGGTGCGTTTTACTTTACCGTAAAGGGCAGTTATACCGACCAGGAAGATGGTATAGAAGAGGCGATTCAAAAAGAGTACAGAATGAACGGCTTTATGCTCAGCGAACCGCTGCTCCTACTGAGCACGGAGCAAATGCAGGAACCTGGGGCACTCTCTTCCATCAATATGCAGATTAAAAAGGATTTGACGGTGGCCAGCCGATATGCCAAACGGGTATTTACTGGGGATCAGATGGAGAAGCTGTTTTTGCTGGCTCGTCAGATCGTGCAATCTACTGTAAAGTGCATCTATGAGGGCAAGTTGGAGATTCGGCCAGTGCAGGAAGCGCCAGATCGAACCAGCTGTACCTTCTGTGAATTTCGCAGCATCTGTAAATTCGACGTGTGTTATGAGGGCAACGACTTTGATATGCTAGAACTAGTGGATCAGGCGCAGATGCTCGGAAAGATGAATGAAGAAGTGCAAAGCCATCAGGCGGCGACGGAGGGAGAGTGAAAACCATGCAGTATACACAAAAACAGCAGGCTGCCATTGGGGAGCGAGGGAAAAACATCTTGGTTTCCGCTGCCGCAGGCTCGGGAAAGACCAGCGTGCTCAGTGAACGCATCGCCCGCTTGGTAGAACAGGGGGCGGACATCAAAAACATGCTGGTGTGCACCTTCACCAACTTGGCGGCAGGGGAGATGAAGGAGAGGATATACAGAAGGCTGATGGAGCTGGCAGAGCAAAAGGAGGATCCCAGATTATATGCCCAGGCAGAAAGGGCGCTGCAAGCGGATATCTGCACCATCCACAAGTTCACCATCTCTGTGATTCAACAAAACCTTCTGCTCACAGACCTGAAGACAAACGTGAGAATTGCGGTGGGCAAAGAGGTGGATATTTTAAAGGCCCAGGCCATGGAGCAGGCGCTAGAAGAGCTGTGTGAGCGGCAAGAGGAAGGCGTTTCCCAGCTATATGCCAAATACTGCAAGAAAGACGACCGACCCATCGTGCAGATGGCCATGCAGATATACAATTTTATCATGAGCAAAGAACACCCTTTAGAATGGCTGGAGCAGGCACAGCAGCTGAGCCCTCAAACTCAGGAGGAGTACTTTGGGGCATACCGGAGCCATGTGGTGCAGATACTGTATCGAGCAAAGGGGGACTTTGAACAGTCCCTAGCACTGAGCAGCAAAAAGGGGTATGATGCACAGCGCCAGATCGATGAGGCTCATCTGGCACTCACAGAAGGGTGGCTGGAACTGGCGCGCCAGGGTGAGTTTGACGCGTTAAAATCCCAACTGGGCAGCGCCAAGTTTCGACCCATTGCCAGAGGTATCCCAGAAGAGGCGGACAAAAAGAAACTCTCGGGCTGGAAATCGGATGCCAAAAAACAGGTGGACAGTCTGCAAAACCTGATGACAGAGCAGGAACTTTTGGAGCAAATCAAAGGGGATTATGAGGAGGTCAAAGGGGATATCTGTGGGCTCACCAGCATCATTCATGGGTTCCACGAGGCATTTCAAAAGCTCAAACGGGAGAAAAACATCATCGACTACGATGACATGCTCCATATTGCCTATCAAATCCTGTCCAGCGGAGAGGGAAACTTTGATGTGGCAAAAAGCTATCAGCAGAAATACGATTATATCTTCGTAGATGAGTATCAGGATACCAACGGCATTCAAGAGGCAATTTTACAGGCCATTAGCCGGGGGAACAACATGTTCATGGTGGGTGATATGAAGCAGAGCATCTACAAATTTCGCCTGGCAGATCCGTCTATCTTTTTGGGAAAGGCCAAACAATATGGCACAGGCGAGGGACAGAGCAGGCTCATCAACATGAACGAGAACTTCCGCTGTTCCAAAAGCGTGGTGGACTTTATTAACGGGTTGATGGGCAAAGTCATGTCACCCCAGGTGGGAGAAATCAGCTATGGCGTGGAAGAGGCGCTGGTTTGGTCGGGCAGAGAAAAGGGAGCGTGTAAGCTCAGCTTAGCCTTGGGCAAACGGGGAGCCTTAAAGGAGGAGACAGAGGCAGCCCTCATCGCCGGAGAAATCAAGGCCCTGTTGGGAAAAGATTTTTTTGACGAAAAAAGGGGGGAGACTCGCCCTCTGGCCTTTGGAGATTTTTGCATTATCATGCGCACGGCAAATCGCCATGGGGAAGTGTACAAAAGGGTGTTGCAGCAGCAGGGGATTCCTGTGAGGACACTATTTGAAGCGCAGGAAGATGACCCCTATATTGAGGTGTTTGTCAATCTGCTCAGATTGGTGGACAATCCCTATCGGGATATTGAGCTGCTCAGCGTCATGCGTTCCTTTATTGGAGGCTTTGACGAGAGGGATTTTGCGCAGATTCGCCTAGTGGATGGAGAAAAGACTTTTGCACAGACGTTTTTCTCCAATGATTCTTTTGGAGATCCTGTGCTGGATCAAAAGGCCGCTAAGCTCAAAAACACCCTAAGTGAATTTTCCCTTTACGCACAGACACTGCCGGTGAAGGAGACGCTGCTGAAGATCAAGACGCTCACCCATTTTGACGCGTATTTATGTGCCCTGCCTGGAGGAGCAGTGCGCCTGGCTGCCTTTGATTCGTTTATTAAGATGTGTCTTAGCATCAACGACGATCGGATTGAGAACTTTTATGCCTTTATCGAGTTCTTGCAGGAGTATAAGAAGAACATTGGCAAATACGTGGAGACAGTACAACTGGAAGAGGAGAGAGATGCGGTGCGCATTCTCACCGTACACGCCAGCAAAGGGCTGGAGTTTCCCGTGGTGTTCGTCTCCCGTCTACAGGGGAAGTACAACACCAGAGATTTTGATAAGGAACTCCTCGTCCACGATACGATGGGCATAGGCATCAAGTGGAAAGATGTACAGCGCCATGTGGCAAAGGACACATGGCAGAGAAAGTTGATCGCCATGCGTCTAACGCAAGAACTAAAATCCGAGAGCTTACGGGTGCTGTATGTGGCCCTCACCAGAGCACGGCATACTCTGATTTTGACAGGTGTAGTAGATCAACTGCCAGATGAGATTCGCTATGGTAGGCCGCTAAGTGAGGAGGCGGTGCTATCCATGAACAACTGGCTGGATTTGGTGCTCCGGTGGGGCCGGGGAGAAAACCAGCTGGGGCCAGATGGACTATTGCCTTTGGAGATGCAAGGGGAAGAGCTAGGAGGGGAGATCGCAGAGGAAAAAGTTTCTTCTAATATAAATATACTCAAAAAAGCAGCAGAGGAATCGCAAGCAGATGCGCTAGCTAAAATCACATTTGTCAAAGTACCACGCACCATGACAGTGAGCGAGTTAAAGCAGAGTATGCAGACAAGGCATTGGCTGATAAAAAGTGGAGATATGACCATGGACAGCCGGCGAGAAGATGCGATGGATGCCAAGGAACTTTGGCCGGTTCCCCAGTGGAGCGTTCAAGAAGAGCAGCGATCCCAAGATGTGTTGGAAGAACAGAGTGCAGCCCACGGCGTTGGGTGGAGCGCGACCCAAAGGGGCAGCGGGTTACACCGAGTATTGGAGGTTTGGAACTTTGCAGACCAGGATATCCCTATGCAAATAGAAAAGCTGTGGAAGGCGGGCAAGATCACCTCTTTAGAAAGAGACATCGCCCGAAAAGAGCTGCCTTTGCTAGAGTGGTTTTTACACAGCGATATGGCCAGGCGCATTGCCAGCAGTAAAAAAGTGCTCAGAGAGCAGCCCTTTAAGCTATGGGATGTGGCTAGCTCGTTTGGCTATGAGTCCCACGATAAGATCATAGTACAGGGGGTCATCGACCTGGCCTTTTGGGAACAGGGGGAAATCATACTGCTAGATCACAAGACAGATCGAGTGGGGCAAGAGGCACTGGCAGAGAGGGTGGCCTATTACCGACCGCAGGTGGAGTATTATGCCAAGGCGTTACAGGAGATCACCGGCTGCCGGGTCAAGGAAAAACACCTCAATTTTATCAGCTGCAAAAAACTGGTGCATTTAGAATAAAAGAGGTGGGGAAAAGTCCCCATTTTTGTGGATAACTTTGTGGATAACCCAAAGAAAGGTGCATATATAGAAGAGGCCTTTAGAGGAAAAAGATAAAATAAGAATGTAACAGTGAAGATGAAAATGGATTTTATCATAAAATATAGGATCACAGCAGGGTACAAAAATAAATTGGGTACATGGTGATTGAATGCAAGTTATCCACAATTTGTGTGGAAAACCTGTGGATTTGTGTGGATAATAGGGAATATTTACAAAAGATTCATAAGTTACAAGGAATATTTTGTTGAGAAGTGTACTTAGGCATGGTACAATGTTGAAAGTATATTGAGGAGTTGATCGACTTTGAATAAAAAAGGCAAATTCATATTCATCATTATATGCGCGGCATTATTGGTGGGTGTTATCATATATGCAATCAATGACCAGGCAAAAAATGACAATTTGGAGGGGCGAGAGGAAAAAGGTCTGCTGACCATTACTGAGGTCATGCCTTCCAATAAGGGAGTGCTCCCGGATGAAAAGGGAGAGTACCCCGACTGGATAGAGGTGTACAATCCAACAGATGATCCCATTAATCTCTCGGGTTATGGCCTTTCTGATGACAATCAGTCTTACGCCAAATGGGTGTTCCCGAACGTCGAACTGGCGCCCAAGAGCTATTATGTGGTCTATGCTTCAGGCACTGCATCGACTAGCGATACAGGAGGGTATCCTCATGCGGGCTTCAAACTCAAGTCGGCGGGGGAAACGGTGTATCTCACGAACACAAGGGGCCAATTAGTAGATAGTCTGGAATTTGGAAGCGTGGGTGCCAATCAATCTTATGCAAAGAACTTAGAGTCGGGAGAATGGGCAGTTACCGATATGCCCACACCGGGCTTTGAAAATACCGAGGCAGGATATGCGGCGTTTAAAGACAGCTTAAAGGTGGAGAATTCCCCGATTATCGTCACAGAAGTGATGTCCTCTAATGGCTCGACCTTGGCAGATTCGCTGGGCCTTTATGAAGACTGGATAGAGATCTATAATCGCTCGGATGAAACGGTAAACTTAGAAGGCTATGGGCTATCTGACGACCCTGATGATATGCTGGCGTGGAAGTTCCCGGCTGTGGAACTGGGGCCAGGCGAGTACCTGGTGGTCTTTGCATCGGGTCAGGATATTGCAGAGGGAGATGAGCTCCACACCAATTTCAGGCTCTCCTCTTATAAGGAGACAGTAGTGCTCGCCAATCAAAGAGGTTTAGAGCTGGATAGCGTATCTGTGCCCACCTTGAAATCCGATACCGTATATGCAAGGGAAGTCCTAGAGGACGGCTCTTATGGAGATAACTTTGGCATTTCTGCCACCCCAACTCCTGGCTTGGTAAACACTATGGAGGGATTTCAGCAGTTTGAACAGAGCAGTGGATCCGTCCAGACAGGAGCCGTGAGCATTAGCGAAGTCATAACGGGAAACTCCCAATATGCACAGGAAAGCAATGGAGAGTATTATGACTTAATCGAACTGCACAACAACTCCTCCCAAGCGGTAGACATTTCTGGCTATTCCTTGACGACCAACCCCCAAAACCCCGCCATGTGGAGATTCCCCCAGGGAACGACCATTGAAGCAGGAGGATATCTCTTGGTACAGGCTTCAGGGCTGGGAGATACGGAAGAAGGGCAGGAGATGCAGAATGTGCACACCAACTTTAGGCTCAGTGGAGAAGGGGAAGTGCTAGCACTTTTTAACAGTCAAGACCAATTGCAAGACCGCCTATTTATCCCATCTCTGCCCCAGAATGTGTCCTATGGCAAAATGGATGGGCAAACGGGCTCTTATTACTTTGCCACTCCAACACCTTTGGCGGCAAACCAAGATCCAAGCCTTGGGTATGCTGTAGCCCCCGAACTCTCACTTGAGGGGGGCCTATATGGGGGTACTCAAACGGTGAGTTTAAGTGCCACAGATGGGGAAATATACTACACTTTAGATGGCAGCACGCCGACCACTTCGTCTCAAAAATACACAGGGGCGTTGACCATTAGTGAGACGACAAAGCTGCGCGCTAGAGTGTTTAAAGATGGCTATCTGCCCAGTACAACCACAACGGCTACCTATATCATCAACGACGATCACACCCTTCCTGTGGTTTCGCTGGTGACTGACGATAAATATCTGTTTAGCGAAGAAGAGGGAATTTACTATGGGGAGGAATTGGAGCACGGCGTGCCGGATCCAAACGCTAACTACTACCAAGACTGGGAAGTTCCTGCCCACTTTGAATACATGGAAGACGGGAAAACGGTGTTTTCACAGGATATTGGCCTAAAGATCTTTGGGGCGTATTCCCGCTCAGAACCGCAAAAATCCTTCTCCATATTTGCCAGAAGTGAATATGGCGAGGATACATTGGCCTATCCATTTTTTGATGATCTGCCATATCAGGAATACAAGTCCATCGTGTTGCGGTGTTCCGGCCAAGATCGATATATGACAAAAGTACGGGATGTGACCATGACCAGTTTGATGGGGGAAAACACAGATCTAGCGGTGCAAGCTTATAAGACCTGTGTGGTATACCTCAATGGAGAGTACTGGGGCGTATATCACATCAGAGAGAAGATCAACAAGTACTATCTCTCCCAGCATTATAATGTGCCCATAGAGGATATCGATCTTTTGGTGGGCAATGGGACGGCCCTCGTCGGCAGCAATGAGGATTACAAAAAGATGCTGGAGTTTTTGGAGACCCATTCTCTCAAGGACCCGGAAAATTATGAGTATATCAAAACCCAAATGGACGTGGAAAACTACATGGATTACGTCATTGCGGAAATCTACTTCTCCAATTCTGATCTGGGAAATATCAAATTCTGGCGAGACCGCAATGGGGGCAAATGGCAGTGGATTTTGTATGACCTAGATTGGGGAATGTTTAAGCTGGATAGAGATGGAGTAGCCGCTCACTTAAATCCTGAAGGTATGGGCGTAAATCTGGGATTTTCTACCCTCATATTCCGCAGTCTCATTCAAAATGACGAATGGAAGCAGATGTTTTTAGAGCGGTTTGCCTATCATTTGGAAAACACCTTCTCTGAGGAAAAGGTGGTGGCTCGGGCTGACGAGATTACAGCGACGCTCATCGATGAGCTCCCCAGAGAAAAGGAGAAGTTCGGCGGCACTATGAGAAACTACGAGTTGCATATGCAGAGATTTAAGGAATATGCGGCCAAAAAGCCCACTGTCATCCTCTATGAGTTGCAGACCAATCTGGGATTAAGCGATGATGAGATGATCGAGATCTTTGGGAAGACAGGCAAAAGTGCAGAGGAAGTCGGCTGGAGTTTCTAACCACAGTGTAAGACGATAAATTGCGCTTTGATCAAGCTGGAATGGAGGAAAATAGGGAGCGACAAAAATGGCGAGAAAATTAGGCAAGGGCAGGCCCTATGATAAGGACTTGTTCAAAAATATAGATAGACAGTCCAGGCAGCACAAACACGATGCTGGCTCTAGGACGGATAGAACGCGCTATGGGCAGTGGGATAACCAAATACAGCCTAGCTATCAAGTGAAAACGAGAAAGTTTGACACCTCCAATGAGGACGATTTATCTTTCCTATATGAAAATCGGCCCATGCGGCGCACGCTTCCCCAAGAAGAACCAGAGCCCAAAGAATGGGAGCTAGATCTTTCTGTGGAAAAAAGCCCTACGAGAACATTGGATGAGGGCTGGCAGATAGAGGATAAAGATGAAATAGAAGAGGCTGATAAGCCACGGCATACGGCTAGAAGAGTTGACGTGGAGCCAGAGCTGGATTTCTCTATGGCCAACCAGAGGCCGCCCAAACGAGCGGAGCAAATGCAAGAAAGGATGAGTGCAGCCAGCCAGGAGGAGCATGAACTGCAGTGGCAGCCGCCTAAAAGACAGCCGGCAAGAAGAGTGTTGACCCGAGTAGAGCCATACGAGGACGATGGGTTAGATACTGTGCATCGCCGACCAGCAGCGGCCAATGGAGTGAGAAAGAGCGAGCGCGTCCCTGTACAGAGAACAGGAATGGAAGCGCACCGATATCCTACAGAGAATAGAAAGAGGGCCTCCAGAGAGATGGGAGGGCTGAATACCCACAGTGAGGGGCGGGTGAGAGCGCCCAGGCAGGGAGTTGCCCCAGGACATCCGCGGCAGATCGGCAGCGTACAAGGGACAAAAAAGAAAGGAGCGAAACTGACCTTTCGCCATGAGCTGAAGTATTATATCAACTACCGAGACTACTATACGCTCAGGGCTTGTCTCAAAGGCCTACTCAAAAGTGACGCTAACAGCGACGACCAAGGCTCGTACCACATTAGAAGCCTGTATTTTGACGACAGAAACGAGACGGCACTCTCAGAGAAATTACAGGGAGTGAATTTTAGAAAAAAATATCGCATACGGATCTACAATCTGAGCGATCATAAGATCAGCTTTGAAAAGAAGATCAAAAAGGGGCAGTTTATTGCCAAACAGTCCTTTCCCCTCACGAGAGAGGAGTATGATCGGATTTTAGCAGGAGATTATGATTTCCTACTAGATAGAAAAGAACCACTGGCCCGTGAGGTATATACCGAGATGCGGGTAAAAGGGCTTAAGCCCAAAGTAATTGTGGACTATATCCGGGAAGCCTACGTGTATCCCGTAGGAAATGTCCGCATCACCTTTGATAAGGACCTCTGCAGCGGGGTGATGACAGAGGGAAATATGTTCGGTGATCACGTGCCCATGATGCCCATGCTGGATACAGGGCTTATGGTGCTGGAGATTAAATTTAATAACATTTTACCGGATTTTATCAAAGGGGTGCTCAACTCGCTCAACTCGCCGGCGAGATCGGCGATATCAAAATATGTTATCTGCAGAAAATACGATTAACTGCATTGGGATATAAAGCTTGTGTTGAAAAATTAGGGAGGTCATTATGGGAACTGATACGACTACAAATAGCATACTAGATAGCTTTAAGCTCACAGGGGATATTGATATTACCCGGGTGATTATAACGCTAGCGCTATCCTTTCTCATCGGTATTTTTGTCTATCTCATATATAAGCGCACGTTTACCGGAGTACTTTTTGTCAAGGGATTTGGCACATCCCTCATCATGTTATGCATGGTGACATCTACCATTATACTGACGATAACCACCAACCTGATGCTTTCTCTAGGTATGGTAGGTGCGCTATCTATCGTGCGTTTCAGAACAGCGGTAAAGGATCCAATGGATACCATCTACATGTTCTGGGCCATTGCAGCGGGCATCACGATTGGCGCTCAGCTGTATACTGTTGCCATCTTAACCAGCTTAGGTATTGGCGTATTGATGCTCATTGTCTCCATGTTCAAGATGAAAAAGACAATGCCTTATTTATTGGTAGTTCGTTTTGAGGATTATGCAAAACGGGAAGTGCAAATGTTACTCAAACAGCTACCTCAGGGAAGACTCAAGGCAAAGACAGTATCTGGAGATATCATTGAGTTGACCATTGAGATGAATATCAAGGAATCTGAGGCAAATGTAGTGGATAGATTTGTGGGCATTGAAGGAGTGCTGGATGCTTCGCTCATCAGTTACTCTGGAGATGTGGTAAGCTAATGAATCATCTGATGGGCAGCAGAGAGCTGCCCATTTTTTGACTATTCAAAAAGAGGTGTCTAGTGTGGAACGACAACGAGCATTGGTATATTATTTGGATCACAGCGGCTTTGCCGTAAAAATCAATCAAAACATGCTGATCTTCGACTATATTGGCCGGCATGCAAAGCCACAGGCTGGGTTAGCGGATGGCATTTTGGAAAGGCAGATATGGCAAGGGGTGCAAAACACCTATGTGTTTGCCAGCCACAACCATGGGGACCACTTTCAACCAGGTATCTTTCAGCTGAAAGATTACGCAGATAACACAGTGTTTATCTTGGATAGAGATATCCCGACAAAAAAAGGTTTGGACTGTATTTCGGTGTGCAAGGGAGATGTGGTGCAAAGGGATAATATGGTTGTCACAGTATGTGGCTCTACGGACATTGGAAGCAGTTTTTTTGTGGATATAGGCGGCTGGAAGCTCTTCCACGCGGGGGATTTAAATTGTTGGCATTGGCAGGGAGAGGCGGATGAACGCTATATGCAAGAAGCTAGGATGGACTTTGCTAGAGAGCTTGCCTATGTAAAGCAACAGCAAAAAGGAACGTTGGATATCGGCTTTTTCCCAGTAGATGACCGGATGGAAGGCGTCTATTATGAGGGGGCAGACGCGTTTATTCGCCAACTTCAGCCACGGCACTTTTTTGCCATGCATTTTTGGGGGAGATATCAGGTGCAGAAGAAGTTAGAGGCTCAGAAATATCCTGACACGCAAATTCATACAATAGACAAAAAAGGAGAGAAATTTGTCATAGAAAAATAGACTGGTCTTTCAGGAACGGGATAGCTGAAGTAGTTTACAAAATATTTACATGGGGATATTTATTTTTGGCGCGAAACCATGTAAAATATTATCATGTCTAACGATAGACGACATGGAAATGTTGAGAAAGATAGAGGCGAGGAGGCAACATGTTTCGCAGATTTATGGCGGGGAGGAATGGCCCGGACTACCTGAGTTTAGGAGTCATGATATTGGCGCTCATTATGAGCATCATCCCAGGGCTGGTATTTCGGATTATTTCACTGCTCCTGATGGGTTATGCGCTGTTTCGCATTTTTTCTAAAAATGTCTACAAGCGACAATCAGAAAATTACAAGTTTTATTCTTTTATCAAGTCGTTTGTAGACAAGTTTAAGATGTGGGGATATAAAATCAAAAACAGGATCACTCAGGGTAAGATTTATCGGTTTTATCAATGCCCAAATTGCAAACAAAAAGTTCGCGTACCCAAGGGAAAGGGGAAAATATCCATCACCTGCCCAAAATGTGGCACAAAATTTGTGAAAAAGACTTGATAATTGGAAAAAAATGCTTTATAGTTAGTAACTATTACGAGCCGGTTATCTATAATAAAACAGGAAATATTATTGAAATGAGAGGATGAATACCAATGGCTAAGATTACAAAAGATATGAGGATTATTGATGTTCTACACATGGACCAAGAGTGTGCCCCCATCTTTTTTGAATTTGGGATGCACTGCATTGGCTGCCCTTCTGCTTCGGGAGAGGCACTAGAAGAGGCGTGCATGGTACATGGCATTGATGCAGATCAATTAGTCGCAAAGCTAAACGAATACTTTGAAAACAAAAAATAAAATCGCCATGTGAAGTGCGGCGAAAAGAGAGGCGGGAGAAAGCTCTGCCTCTGGCAAAAAAATGTTTAAAAATCCTCCTTTGGGTTATATCTAAGATATATTTAGTGAACCTTAAAGGAGGGTTTTTTTGATGGACAAATATGTATGTGATATTTGTGGTTATGTGTACGACCCAGAGGTAGGCGACCCAGATAACGGGATTGCTCCTGGCACCAGCTTTGAAGATATTCCTGAAGATTGGCTTTGCCCACTATGTGGAGCTGGCAAGGACGTGTTCTCTCAGGAGTAATCGAGTAGAGAATAGCTGGAGGTTTTCGGAATGCATGCAGAAAAGGTAAAAGATGGAATCTATTGGGTCGGGGCACTGAATCCGGACCTGAGAAGATTTGATGTCATTATGAAAACCCGATGGGGCACTTCGTACAATAGCTACTTGATAAAGGGGAGCGAAAAAGTCGCGCTAGTAGATGTGGTAAAGGAAAAATATGCAGAAGAGCATATTGCCCACATTAGCGAATTAGTAGATCCCGCTAAGATTGACTATATTATCAGCAATCACACAGAACCAGATCATTCCGGTTCATTGGCGAAGCTATTGGCGGTTGCCAGAAATGCTACGGTGGTATGCAGTAAAGTGGCCCATGGCTTTCTAAAGAACATCACCAACTTGGATTTTACATGCATGGAAGTGGGCGATGGAGATAAGCTGGATTTAGGTGGAAAAACGCTGGAGTTTTTAAGCGTCCCGTTTTTGCATTGGCCGGACTCCATCTTTACTTATGCCAGAGAGGATAAAATGTTATTCTCGGGGGATATGTTTGGATTCCATTTCGCGGCAGAAAAGGTTTTTGACGATTTAACCATGCTGGACGATGAAATGGTGAAATCTCAAAAATACTACTTTGACGTGATTATGAGCCCGTTTAAATCCTATGTGCTAGAGGCAGTAGAAAAGCTCAAAAACCTATCCATTGAGATCATTGGGCCGTCCCATGGACCGGTGCTGCGAGGCGACCCTCAAGGCGCGGTAGAGCGGTATTATGAATGGGCCAAAGACAGTTTAAGTGAAAACAACCCTAGAAAAGCATATGTGGGATATGTATCTTGCTATGGTTATACGAAAAAACTGGCAGAAAAGGTCTATGAGGGAATGATAAAAAATGGACTTAGTGCAGAAATTGAGGACATTTCTCTCATCACTCCAGGAGAAGCTGCTCAAAAATTACAAGAGGCAGACGTGTTTGCCATTGGCACACCTACGGTCAATCGGGATGCATTAAAGCCCATTTGGGATGTAGCTAGTCTATTATGCTCTTATGTAATGAAGGGGAAGCGCTGCGGAGTATTTGGTTCATTTGGATGGAGCGGCGAGGGTGTTAAGTTTATAAAAGAGAGACTATCTAACCTAGGCGTTAAGGTGGAGGACACCTTGTCCGTCAAGTTTAATCCCACAGAAGATGATTTGCAAAGAGCCTATGAACTGGGAGAACTTTTGAGTAAATAGAAAAAATATTAAAAAGTAAATGCGAAT
>ERZ780195.751-NODE-751-length-30751-cov-5.013324_pt1 | contig 30751 bp, 32 predicted proteins | sample MGYA00511017_ERZ780195 | MGnify/ENA primary metagenome ERZ780195 (study PRJEB29588, sample SAMEA2159974) | human gut metagenome | biome: human gut; feature: human-associated habitat; material: faeces | place: Denmark | collected 2008/2010 ...
AATAACCAAATTTTTATATAAATATTACATATAAATAAAAAAATGCCACATTTCTGTGGCATTATCTAACTTTTTATTTTTTATTATCTATCTCTCTAAATTCTATGACTAGCTTTTTTCGACAGTTATCACATAAGAATCGTTTAGCTACTTTAAACATAGCTTGCCCTATCTCGCCAGTTAAATATTGAAATTCTTCTCCTTGCGGGTGTATTCTTAAAGCAGAACATATGTGCATCGCTAAATGTCCTTTTTCATGATCAAAAGTATTTTGAAATTCTTCAGCAGATGTTGTTAATCCGATAACAACCACAGAACACCTATGTTTAAAATTTGAGTAAGTAATTCCTGTATTATATTGCCCACTTCTTAACAAATCTTCTGCTTTTACAAGCTCTGATCAACTACACCCGATTGATTCTAACTCTTCTAAAATTTCATCTGCATAATAAGTATCTACTGCATAATATACAGTCACATGCCAGTCTCAATCTTCTAAATAAATATTCTGTACTATCATACTAAATCATATCTTCTCACATTATTGGAGTGCCTTTACCAATGCAATCTGCGTAAAATCGAGTCATTGGTAATCCATCATATCCATCAGGATCATCAATATAATCTTTTACATAAAGTAATAAACAACGTTCATCTATAATTGATGATCCTAAATAGTCAGATTTACCCATGTGATATACAAACATTACATCATATCCAACACAGTTATCAACTGTTATTCCATAGTTTTTAAACTGTTGTTTAATTTCTTCTTTTGGAGTAATTGAAATATGTTCTTTCTTTCCATCAGAATTAAGTTTTCACATGTTAGATATAGCTCACTCACAAAGTTTCTTATTAAAATGTCATCCATTTTGTGATAAATACTCTTCCATACCTGATGGCATTTTGTCTCTTATATCTAGTCTATTTCTATTCATAACTACCGACCTCCACGATAACTAGAACGATACGAAGATCTATAACCTGATCGTTCTCCCATCATTTCTTCCATAGCTTTGTCATATCCATCCTCGTAGCCACATTCGTATGCCTCTTTTTCAATCTTCTCGATCTTCTCTGATTTATCACGCATACCCATTCGATAATCCATTTCTCTATCGCGGCCTTCTCTAATTTCTCAAACTCTCATACGTTATTCCTTATTTAGTTGTGATATTAGTTTCTTGTTCATAGACATTAACTCAGTAATACTTTTTGCCATTTCACCCATCTGCGTTTTAAGAGAATTAATTTCCAATTGTTGTTGTTGCTTCTCTGCAAATTCAGGATTTAATTCTGACAAAATTTTATCACAGTTTGAGATCATTTCCTTATGAAAATCTATACTATTAATAATAGCAATACTTTTCTGCTTCAAAGAAGCAATTTCCGAATTCATAGCTTCTCTATTATCTGACAGAACAATATTACTATTATTAAAATCTGCAATATCTAAATTTGCTGGAATCTTTTGATATGTAATATCTTGATTATTAACTTTAACTACAATATCTACTACCATTTCCTGAGGTTGCCCAAACATTGGTTGTACAGGATACTTTGGCATTGGTGTCGATACACTAACAACAGAACCTGTTTCTAATATAGCTCTGTCTTTATGTAATATAAACACCTGGTTATTTGGTCTAAGTGATTGAAACATAATTAAGCAATTCCTGTTAATAAAACTAATTTATCTGACTCACGATCGTACATTGCTAAATAAATACCTGGCCCAGGCCAAGTAGCAGTAGTAACTGCAGTCGTTGTATTTGACTCATATACAGTTTGAGTTGAATTAGCTACCCCAGTTGTTACAAACTGAATATCTACCGCTGTTGTTGGTGCTGTAAATGTACTTGTTATTTTAACAAGTATGAGTCCAGAAAAATTCCCTCGTACAAACGGATGTCTATTAAATGAAAAAGTCGCTGCAGTAGTTGTAAGAGTAACTCCTGTATCTTCAATACAAGGAATACCTCCCTGATTTATAAATCGTAATATTGTATTAGCCATATTATTTTAATTTTTAGGCCCAAATACTACCATTATTCCACAATCCACTGCTATAACCAAGTGCATTTAAACCAAATTGAGCTGCAACACAAGTTGGTACACCAACTACTGGAGAGTACGGAACAGATACTGATTCGGGCAATTTACACTTAATACTATCTACTTCTCTTTGAAGTGCTACTAGAGCTGCATTCACAGGAGCAATAGTCTGAGTTTGGTAGGCTTGAATAGCACTTGTTTGATGTTCTTGACTTAGCTGATTAATCAAAGCAGATTTGTCCTCACGAAGAGCATCAATTTTGTTCTGCATCTCGCGCATTTCCAGCTGGCAGAACTTATCATTAATTAATGTTGTCTGCTGATCTATTTTACTGCCAAGAATATTTGTTTGGTTCAAAGTAGCTAATTGGTTATCATAGCCCTGTTTTGTTATTGTCTCACGTACATCGCAGCAGCATGAAGCTAACTGGGAAGCAATCTGACAATTACCTGCCTGTATAGCATTAATAATCTGTTGACCACTCATCCCAACTTGATTACCTACAGACTGAATCTGACTCTGAACAGAATTAATTGCAGTCTGTACTGCGTTAATATCGCAATTAAGTGTGCTAGCTAGCTGACTAATTGCATTTCCATTTCCATTAATAGCTTGTAACAACATCTCTCTACCATAATCATTATTAAGCTGATTTCCTAAGCCACCAGCACCATTATTACCTCATCCATTACCTCCTCAACCCATAAGGAAGAATAGGAAAATTACCCAAATGAATCAGCCTCCCTCGCCAAATCCATCATTATTACGGCCTTGCATTGCTAATAGAACGTTTGGATCTACTCCTCTTTGTGAAAGCATAGGACCTAAAAGACCTAAAATACCATTACCTGCACCTTCACCAAACACATAAGTTTTTTCCTCTGCCATATTAAAAAAAATACTTAAATTGTTAAACATTTAATTTTTTTGTTTTGTTGATCAACAATGCAAAGATATAATCACAATAACGTAGAACATAACGTTACTATACAAAATAAAAAATCCTCCTAAGTTTCTCAACTTAAGAGGATTACAATCAAAAAATAGTTAGCACCATGTTACTAATTATTTTCTTTAAATTTATCTAAATCTTTCTTATAAAAGAATAACTCTTTAAATCTTTGTTGTTTTCTTCCTTTTGGAATTTTGCCTGCACGAACATAATTATCAAAAGTAGCTCTACTAATATCTAAGTACTTGCAGGCTTGATATTTACTAAGCTTTTCATTCTTATTACTTATAAAGGATAAATAGTCAATAACTTCTTCACACTCTTTTGCACTTAAATTTGAATTGCCCATCAATATCATTAATAATTTTTAACAATAATTCTTTAATAATAGATAACATATTAGTTATTAGGATTATACAGTGCACATGTAACCAATACCATTGGGTTACTTGAATCATCTTCAATTCTTTTTACAGTATAAACTTTTCTTTGAGTAGATGTCCCTGCTAAATCACTCGCATTGTTTATAATATATATATTACTTCCTGAAAAACTAACTGTACAATCTCCCCTAACAACTACTATAGCCTCAGATTTAGAAGCTGTTAAATTAGAAACATTGATTGTATGAGATGTTTCTGTAACCTCAATAAATGTTCCAGGATCACCTGCAGACAAACTAATACCTAATAATTTTTCATATCTATTATCTAGGGGAGAATTTAAATCAATATCTACTTCTGCAACAGTCGGATCATAAACTTCAGTAAGTTCTCCAGCAGAAATATGTAAAGACTTAAATACAGGAGTTGCAGTAAGGTCTTCATAAGATCCACTTTTAGCTACATCTGCTAGCCCATCTATTCCTGCGGCAGGTATTCTAATATCTCTACCAATAACTCCTAATCTATAGGAAGTCATTTCCGAAGGCACAAATGCAATACGATCATCAATATTTGCTTGATTTACTATTGGTACGTGATCATAACCTGATTTGTGACCAATCAATAATTTTAAATCACCTCCATCATTTTCAACTGTGGTAGCTAAATAACTATCACCACTACTAACAGAAATTGTATGATTTTGAAAATTAATAGAAATAGGATCTCCAGAATCTCCGTTGATATCTATAGAATTAATATAGTCAAATTCTAATATGTGTTGAGTTAACTCATCTACACTATTTGATAATTGACTAACATTAGTCTTAAGAGTTGATATATCAGATATTGGAATATTAGAAGCTGAAACAGATTTTGTACCTGCACCTATTACTAACATATTATTTGCTAAATCTCCAACTGCAACTACATCCCCTCCTCCAAGTTCTGCTATCTCATCTTTTGTAACATAGTTGCTTAATGTAGAAGTATCTACTTTAGAAGACAGTGCGTTGTTAATAACCTTATTCTGAACAGGGTTCTCAGAAGTACTGTTTAATTCTGAATCTACTGTTATTGGAGTTGGCATATCAGTAATTTGAGATACTGTATGAGTATGATTTAATCTGGCGAATGAGTCAGGATTATATCCAGAGTCTTTAATAACTTTTCCACTGTTATTATTAAAAGAAGCAAAATTATTATTAGTAGCTGAAGTAGGACCTGTAACATCCCCCATACCAGCCTGCGCAGAATCTGCAGGAATATATCCTAAAATATCTGTAATATCTGTTGAGGTTACATTTAAATCAGTTAGTGTCTTAGGAACATCCGCTAACTTTGCCAAATTTCCAATTAGTACCCCTGAATCTTTAATAACTTTACCTTCTCCATTAGAAGTAATCACTCTGTCTGCTGTTGAAAACTCAGCAGCTGCAGTTACATCTCCATAACCACTTTCACTAAGTCTCTCTTCTACTTCCTCTTTTGTATATACTGAAATACTTTTAGAAGCTACTAATTTATGCTTATTAATAGAATCAACTGCTAATTCTGTAATTATATTGCCACTGCCACTTAATACTATATCAACATCAGGAATACTAGGAATATCTTCCCTAACATTTTGAATCTGAGAATCAACTTGATCCTTTGTATAATAGTTAGTCAAATCAATAGAGGTATCCCCAATTTTTTCTCAGTTGTTTTCAATATAAATATACTCATCATGGATATCTGTCCCTGATCCTTTCTTTTTGACTAAGTATATGATATTACTCTTAATATCACTAGATGGTAATACATCAACTACTAAGAATTGTATATTAGCTAAATTATCAATTATACCTTTTAAAATTTTACCTTGTTTCGCGGATAGTGATTTATTAACATCGTCTGATAATAAATTATCAACTATAGAGCTCTTGATCTGATTACTTATTTCAACATCGATAATATTTTCAATAGATCCTGATAAACTAGCCTCTAAGTTATCAATAGCATCTTTCACTCCTCCAGAAGTTACTAAATTGTTACTTCCTTCAGTAGGAGTACTATCTATAGCTTTTAATTTATCGACTACTTCAGGAATTTGAAGAAGAGTATTATTATACTCTTCTTCAGATCCTTCATATCCATGTTCTACTGCAATATCATACGCATCTTTTCCATTTTTTCCAGGAGCTCCAACTGTACCAGGAAAAATAACCCATTTATTTTTATTTTTATCAAAATATTTTACACTCATAATCAATTATATTAAGAAGCTTTATATACAGCACAGTTTACAGCAACTAGAGTTGGTGTTATTCTTGAAAAAACATAAACTCTATATGTTCCTGCATCTCCATTTAACGGAATATCTTTTTGCACTTTTAACATCGAGTTTGAACTAAAAGTAACAGGATATGTGCTTTCAACTACTACTACAGCTGTTTCAATTGTCTCTTTACTATTTACAGATAGCACACTGTTTCAGTCTGATGTATCTAAAGATAGAGTAATGCTCGTTGCTCATAGTGAACCAGTGTTATGATAATAACATATACCTCTTTTAACAGAAATTGACGAATCACTCCCATATGCTTGCATAGTTAGGTTAGTTTGAATAGTTATTTGTTCAGTCTTAGAGCCATTATATTTTATACTACTAGTTCCTACATTTATAGTTAAAGCATTTTTAACCTGCGATGCGGTGGCTGCATTACCACTAAATTCTCCATCTTGAATATATATATTCTCATCATACCCGAAATATACAATGTTATTATCAGGAGCTATATATACATTAGTATCTGAAACTATAGCTAATCCATCATATCCAAAGTCATATGCGTTCATAATACCAACAGTGGCATCATTGTGACTTCCAACATATACACCATCTTTAAAGTATTTTTGTCCTCCAATTTCTTGTTCCTCGGTGGTTACAATACCAGAATTACTTGGACTAGCTATAGGAATTGCTCCAAAAGATACAGCACTCATTCCAGTGCCCGTCAGTGAACCTGTTGGACCTTTACTTGTTCCATTTGTCCATGTAAAGGTTGTTGGATAATAGTTTGTATTTGTATCTGTTCAAGGCACATTTACATAAGCTTTACCATTACTATCTAATTGTACTGCATAATTTTTACCAGTTGCTGAATACCCTATTTTTATTCCGCCATAAGAGCTTGAGGATGCAGTGGGAATACTCTTTAAATATCCTGCGGAAGCATGATTTCCTCAACCATAAGCTGTATTAAGATTACTTTTATCAGTAGCAGTCATTACTCCTGCTGTGGTTGTTGTTGCAGCAGGAATAGTTACACCAGATGATTCTAAACTTGCTGCACCAAAAGCACTTGAACTACTAGCCGTAGATCTTCCTATTTGCCTTAACTTGATTTTTACTGTACTTGCAGTAGTAGTTGCATTTGCGTCTGCTCCTGTAATTAAGTACTGTCCAAGTGAGGTAATCACAGAACCTTGGCTACTAATACTAGTACTTAATCCTAGTATATTATTAGTTACCCATTCTTGTGTTGCTATTATTTTACCTCTTATATACGCATTTCCGTCATCTCTAATCGATAGTTTATAGCTATTAGATTGATCAGATTTTCTATGTAACATAAAGGTTTCATAATAATCAGTGGTTTCATTAGTAGTTCCAAATGAAGAAACGTATACTCCTTTATTCTTCAATACTAAATAAACACCATCGTTGCTATTATTAGTATTATCAATATATATTGGGTTAGAATGAGGTGCTGCAAATGTTGTAGATTCGTTAAAATTCCCATGAAGAGTAGTAGCATATATATCCTTAAATTTCTTACCGCTTTCTCCAATATTTGATACTCCGTTATTGACAGGATTAATATGAGCACTGATACTCAAACTACCAGAAATTGTACCTCCTGTTAATGGCAGATATCCTAAACTATCTAAGGATGCTCATTCAGGAGCTGATGTCCCATTTGAAACTAATACTTGTCCTGCTGTTCCAGGAGTTGTCGGTCCATACAAGAATTTGGAAGACCCATTTGAACATAATACTCTGTGCTCCTGATCTTCTGAAGTTTTAAAACCTTTTGCCATTACATACGCATCACCAGTAGCTCCGTCCTTGAATATATAATCAGTTATGATATTATTAACATTCTGCCCACTAATATTGCTTCTGTAATTAATGAACAATGCTTCGCCCCTGAATGTCTGTGGTACAAAATTAAATTCATTAGTTATTATGACATTCATATCTTGGAAAGTTAACTTCCTAAATGTCGGTACTCCTGATGTGTCACTTGGAGCTGCTCACACTGTATTAGCAGTTTGTGTACTTAAAGATGATCCTAATTCTACATTTCCTGTAAGTGTACTACCAGAATTAGTGAATATAGAACTTGGCAGTACTAACTTAACTGAGTTGACTAAATCAGGTTTACCTGTTACTCCTGACCAAGGTACACTAGTTGCTGATCCTGCTGTATAAATAGAGTAGCCATCTTCACTATTTAATTTAGAAGAATCAATAACAAAATACATGTGACCTGTATCTTTCTCTTTAACAGTATCGCCCTTTTGTACTTGTTCAGTGGTTAAAGCTAGTCTTGCTGCTTTATTTGCAACTATTACTAAACGCTCCAGTGCTCCCTCAGGCAATCTCTCAATATCAATAACTCCCGAGGTAATTTTACCAGCATCTATACCATTAGCAACCCCTATATCTATAATATGTCCTTTCTCATCCTTAGTAATAGAATTTATAATAGTTCCAGATGTAGCACTTCCTCCAACAGGAGTATAGTGATTAGCAGCACTAGTAACCTTACTATCTGGAGTGTCTATATTACCTGATCCTAGGATACTTTCACCATTAATAGTTTTAATATTAGTTCCAGAAACTAACTCTCCTTGGAATTCTTCATTATAAGTTTCTACCATAACTGGTTGATTTTCTATAATATATGCCATCAGAGTTATGTTATTAGTTCCTGATAAATATGTTGCATAAGCAACAAAGCCTCTCTGAGATTCTGAAGAGGAATACTGTCAATAATTAGAGGTTAACGTCGCTTCAGCAGTTTTAATTCTAATTAAAACTGCTCTATCATTTGCCGCAGCTTCTGCAACTCTATTAAAATCTGTCTCATTTGGTATTTGTTCATTTTCTACCGTAATAGAAGGAACATCACCTACATTAATATTACCATCTCCTAACAAAGAAAGATTGTTAATTGTTCTAATTGATTCTCCACTAACAAGAATGTCCTGTTTAGTATTATCTGAAGGGTGCACATGGTCTTCGCGTGCGTATTTATTGGATAATCCCACAGCAGCTGTACCATCCATTTTAGGAGCCACAGTAGCAGGATCTGGAATTTCAGAGTCATTAGCAAGATTAATTGTAGCTCCTGCTGTAAATTTCTTTGTATCTGTACTATATATATATTCTCTAATAGAATCTTTATAGAATATATATCATTTCTTATCATTAATTGTACCTAATATACCATGAACAGTAGTACCAGAGGACATGTCAAATATATCCCCAACCTTACTATTATTATAAGCTAATGTTGCATAGTCAGAGTTGCTTGTTAGGCTGGAAATAGCCCATTTATTACTAGACTTATAAAATTGTCCATGAGTATAAATTTCTTTTGTTTCTTTTATAAAAGTTGTATAATTATATAAATCGTCTGCATGTGTTTCTAAATATGAATCAAATGCAGCCCTAGTTTTAAAATGGATGAACTTATTTCTAATTGCCATAATATACTAGTATAAAAAAGAATGGGATAGGGATATTGTCCCTATCCCATTTATTTAATAAAATCAATATTAATTTCAATATACTAATTAAATTCTGTCCAAGACATTAATGTCTCAGCATACGCCTTTGCACTACTTAATGCGTTCTCAGCAGAACCCTTAGCATCATAACTATCACTATCTGTATAAGCAGCTGTCCCCAAACCTTTAACAGCTATATCGGCTCCTCCTACAGAAATTGTACCATTAGCAGAACCAGAAGCAATACTTTCCTTTTGAAGTGCTGAGTCTGCTTTACTTCCCTGAGCTGCTGTTGCGTAAGCACTTGACTCAGTAAATGCCGCAGATTTTAATCCCACAATAGCAGCCTGAAGCTCATTATTGTTCATAGTCAGGTTAACATCTCCATTACTAGTGCCCCCTCCTTTTACAGTAATAGCTCCAGTTTTACCACCAAATGAAATAACACCACTTGTTGAGGCAGTTTGCACTCCCAAAGCTAACTTACCAATTGCAACATCAACGGTATCTTCTGCAACAGGAGCTTCGTATTCTTCAGCAATAGTATAGCCCTTAGATAAACTTACAGAAGCTCCACTTAATACAGGGTTAGTAGAAATTTTAATCCCATTTACAGTGTAATTATCAATGGTAGTTTTTACAGCACTAACCTTTGAGGCAGCATCATTAGAGGCAGTTTCAATAGCTGAAGCTTTTGCACTATCAATTGCGCCCTGCACTCCAGTTAACTTTAATCCTGAGGTACCTACTGTGAGAAATCCTTCACTATCAGGGTCTCTCTTAATTGAGATAACATTTCCACTGATTTCAACACCATTACCTTGAGTATAAGTATTAACTAGTGATGTTAAGTCTACTGGAATAGCTTCTTTTCCAGATTCAGTATTAAACGTAATTGTTAATATCTTTGTTTCAGGATTAAAACTTACTGTATCGACCATTCCATCCTTAATAAAAGCTGTTGCATCCACAGATGCTATAACGGAATTGTCAATCCCTGTCAGATTAATCTTTTTAGAAGCCGATTCGTAAACTAATCCAATGGTAGATGTTAACTCTGTTCCTTCTAATTTCAGTACTTTATCTTCAGCCTTTACCCCAGTAACTGTAGCAGCTGGAATTGTAATGTTTATTGATTTATCTTCAGGAGAGACAGCAGCGGGGGAACCGTTCACCTTTACAACCTCTATCTTGTTAACCTGAGCACCAGCTTCAATCCCATCTAGCTTACTCTTTAATTCATTAGTAAAATCATTTGTAGATAATCCTTTTCCAGATACTTTATCTACTTTGTTACTGATAAGAGTTTCAAGTTGGGTAAATACATCCATTGTAGCTTTAGCTGAGGCGACATCACTAAAGTCTAAAGATACTGAAGACCCGTCAGCTTTTAATATTGTAAGAACACTTTCAATTAATGTTGCATCTACAACACCACCAAAACTATCGTAGTCATTATCAGTTTTAACCTTTATAATATTATTTTTAGTATCAAACCATATACTACCTGTAGTAATTCCATCAGGAGCTAAGGATCCTTTATAGAATTTTAAATTTGTATTAGCCATTTACAATATTAATTTAATTCAGTTCAATAAATATCTAATTCCTTTGAATTATTATCTATCTGTAATGCAGAATCTGCAGCAATCTTTAGAGAAATTATAGGTTCATTTGGATTTGCATCATTTACCGAAATACCATCTCCTGCTGAAACACTACTAACTCCTCCTGCTACAGCACTAGCAATTCTTGAATCTAATCCTTCAAGTACAGCTTGTAAGCTACTACCTGCAGGATATCTGTCTGTGCCAATAGTTTCTGCTACTTCAACTTCGGTAGTGGTTCATGGCTTTAAATTAGCTCTTATTGCTCCTGCTAAAGCTGCTTTATCAACAGTTACCTTGACACTACCTTCACTAGTTCCAGCTTCAAGCTTTACTCCAGAATCTGCTGTAGAATCTATACTTGTAACACTATCTGTAACTCCTTCTAGAGCTGTAATTCTTGCTCCCAGAGATATATCTGCATTCTTTAAATCAGCTACATCTTTTACCAATCCACTTTCTTCACTACCTACAGTAGCTACAACAGCAGCTAACGAGGATTTAGTAGTAGTAATGTCTAAGTCAGTGTCTATCTGAGTCTTTAATGATTCATAGTTGATTGAAATAGATCGGTCTTCGCCAACAGTAATATATGTTGACCCTGTATATTCGTCAACAAGTTTATTTGCTGGAATATATAAATGATCTAAAGTTGCATTAGCAATAGTTAAATCAATGTATATATCTCCAACTTTTGCTCCTTTATAAGGATTATCTACTTCCTCTACTGTCTTCACCTCACCTGCTGATACAACCATATCTTTAGGAATATCGATTGTAACACCAACAGCTTGGTTACCCTTTTTAAGTTGATAAGAAGCACTTGCTCCAGAGGTTGCTGTAGTTAGTTTTTCAATGGTATACTGTGGTACTACAACTTCTGGTACAACTACCTTTAACCCTGTTTCCGTATTTTGTAGAGCATTATCTTCAGCTGGATCTATAACGACATCTATCTTATTTTCAGAATAGACTAATCCGTTACCTACGGTAAATTTATCTGCCTTACCAGATTTTAAAGTACTAATGTCACTTTTAACCTGCGTAAGTTCTTCTGAAGTATCTGCTCCAATCTTTTTCCAATTTTCACGCTGTGAAGCATCTTCTCCAACTAGTTGTCATAAGTCATTAGTATCTAGTACTACAACTAACATACCTTGGTATGAGGGAGCATCCCCACCCCATACAGTAGTTAAGTCACTCTCAGATTGAACTCGTTGTCTTGAGTCAATAGGTCCTTGAGCTGTAATATTAAAGCCCGAACCAAATGTTATTGCATTCTTAATAATTGCCATAGCTTTAATATTATTTATCTAACGTATTATTTAATGTTATTTTGTAAGTACCTGTTCCTTGGAGTGCTCCAGTAGTTACAAATCTCTTATAGGTATAATCTGTACCATTTATATTCTTTGTTACCGTAGTTGATTCTGTATCATAGGTTGCCGCATAGTCAACAAAAGCACCTGTTAAATCTTTAACTTTAAATGAAACAACAGTTTTAGATTCAGGATAATCAAACATAAAATGTTGACCTGAGACCACTTCACTAGGAACGTTGTTAAATACAAATTCTACAGATTTTTGAAGGGAGGCCTTACTTGTAGCATCAGAAGTTAATGTTCCACCACTAATATTAGAATATACTGGATACACACCAGTTCTAGCAGTAACAGCACTTGTAGTAGCAGATCCAGCCTTAAAAGTAGCACTTCCTTCAGCAGCACTTTCTCCAGTTTTGGTAGTATCGTTTCCTAAGTTAGTTTTTGGTTGAGATGTAGGAGCCGTATAGCTAGCAGATCCAGAATAAGTTATTTTATTTAATCCCAAACTTATCTTAGCACTCCCTGCTAAGATTGATTCTCCAGAAGTTTGGTTAGCATCTTTAAAACCTGAGTTTACAGCTACTTCTATATTTTTTTCAGAGAAAGTTACTCCTGTTGCAGGTTGAGCAGGAGAACTATATGAGGCGTTAAACTTACCAGGATTAGTATTCATGCTAACAGCTGGAAGAGTGTAAGTACTACCAATCTCTAAATATGTAGATTCACTGTTACTATTTCCAGATAAACTGATACTTGGTTTAGTCGCAGCACTAGGATATAACTCTTTAGAGAGCAGTTTTACTAAGATTTCCTGGATGGAGGTTCCTGCTGGAATTTCATCTCCATTAGAATATCCTGCTCCTAATTTTTCTGAAAGACCTGCAACAACAATTTTAGAGGTTACAACAAGTTTATCTGATTCTGTTGTTCCTAAAATCTTATCTCCTTTATATAAGGATCCGAATTTTGAGGCTTCTGTTTCAGTATCAGTTTCTGCCATACCCTTGTTAATTGCCACAAAATCTCCACTTTCAATGGAACCAGTTCGTTCAGTTCCATACTTAAACTTAAGTTTTTCCATTATAATTTGTGTCACGTTAAATTATCTTCTATACTTTCTATTTTGGTTCACACAGAATTATTAAATTCATTCTGTGTTAACACTATTTCTTGTTCTTCGCTTATAATTGTAGTAGTGATATTTTCAGCAGAAATAATGCTAGCTTTAAGCTTAATAATATAGTGATTAGATTCATCTAATTCGATTGTGATATCTGAGCTGTCTGCTAAATTTTCTGCAGTTAATCCTGAACTATAATATTTTATGTATTCAACAAAGGAATCTAATGAATCAAACATAGGAGATACTCTAATTTTCCTAGTCTCTTCATCTATTCCTATTGCAATAAAATATTTATAATCGCTACTAGTATCTTCCTTGTAAGAAACTAATAATGGCTCTCCATTTTTTAAAGCAGGAGATAAGGATTCATGTATATATGATATAGCATCATTACTAGTTCCTGAATATTTTAGTATTCTCTTAAATTGTATAGTACTTATAGCCATATTATATAATTATTTCACCCCCATCAATTACCAATAATGATATAACATCATTAACTTCTTGTTGTATATATGCTTCTGCTTCAGACTTAGTGATATAATCACTAAGATCTATATTAATGGACCCAGAACCTCATTTTTCCCACATTCATTTCCCCTCTTCTGGAGAATTAATTGCGTAATACTCTTCAAAGGTATCATCTGAAGATCCTTCACTAGATTTAACTAGCCATAGCTCATTTTGATGCCCTGTAGCATCTCATTTCAGAAAATCTTCCAGAGTTCCTTGCCAAAATTTAATCTCAAAGTTTGAAACATTAGCAAATGTATTTTTAAAAGCATCTTCGCTTAGTTGACCTCCTGCCTCTCTATACGCATTATATACAAATTCAAACGAACTAAACTCATCTAAACTGTAATCAAATGGATCATACCATATTTTATCTTTATCTTCAACTTGTATAGTTTCATCAGGATTATCAGGGTCTCTAACTTCCATTACTGGACGATTACCTTCACCTGGTTTAACTTCTTCTGTACTTATTCATATATTTTCATCTCCTCTAAGTTCATCTAAATAACATAGAGTAGTTCATTCACTGACAGAAACTCCGTCGTAACCTCATACTATACGATCATCTCGTCTAGTACTATTTTGAGCATTCGGATGTTCTACAACATCAAAAACTCTCAATAACTTTGGAGATTTCCCCCCAATACTTCCTAGATTTACTCAGTCAGAACTTTCATCAATAGCTCAATATAAATCTATAGATTTAGTACTCTCGTTTCTTACAAGTTTAAAAAGAGGAGTAGGACCTACTTCTCCTTTCTCACCTGGATCTCCTTTCTCTCCTTTTTCTCCCTTATTCCCTTTAAGACCTGTTTTTCCTTGAGGAATCCCTAGAGTTAATGTATAAGTTGTAGATTCACTTCCTGGAGTATCTGCGGATATTTCTGCATATCCGCTATCATCAGGAGATAAGGTAATAGTATTAACCTTACTAAATATTCAATCATTACCCTTTTCACCTTTTTCTCCAGGTTCCCCTTTTAAGTTACTACAATCTACTTTAATAGTCTCATTTCCATGTAAGGACTTGAATACTATATAATTATTATCAAGCTCTGTTTGTGGAATATAAGTATCACCATCTTTTCCATTTGTTCCATTCTTTCCATCTTTACCATCTCTTCCATCTTTACCGTCCTCCCCTTTTATATTTACAGGGTCAATACTTTCTATATTATCAGATATAACTCAAGAAAGTTCTCCAGTAGATGTATTATAGTTAGGGATATATACTTTTCCTCCAGGTCCTGGAGTTCCAGCCAATATAAAATCTCAATATTCAGATTTTACTCCAGTTGGCTGATTTGAATCTTTTGGATCTTCAAATAGTAGCTCAGGTCTGTTACTATTACTAGAAAGATGTGTTCTACGGCATACTAATAAAGTTCCTTTATAAGATACAAAGTCAGTAATATAATTATCATTAAAATAATTTATTCCAGGGTGCCATTCTTTAGCAAAATTAAAAGACTTGCCTTTGTAATACTCTCTAGATTCAGTAATCCTACTACGTTCAATTGAATTTTGAAGATCAATATCTGGTTTAATATTTTTCATTCCTTAAAATATATTATTTTACTGGGCTAACATCAAGAACTTTAGAAACTAGGAAAGACCCAGCTTTTGTAAAAGTAAGACCCCCATATTGTATACCCTGTCCTGGTTGATGGCAAACAATTAATACAAAATCATTAACATTAGATATATTTAGTATACCAGATATACCTCTATAAGCAGCTGTTCCATCTTCTGTATCTGCAACATCAAAGATAGAAGTATACGTGCTATAAAGTGAGTCTCCTAAATATTTAATTGGTACAAATGAATATGATAAAGTTCTGCCAGCCCCAAGGTATATTTCAGATATTGTAGTTCGTATGGTGCCGTTTTGATATGTCACAAAGTTTATTATTCCATTACTACTACTTGTACTTTCTGCTGGAGATATTGCAACATAATCTTCATCATTTTCTTCTAGTCCGTTTAAATATGTACAATTATCAATAGAACCTTTAATAACTCCTTTAGCTACAGGTAGATACTCTTCTGACAAGGCAAATTTATATATATTACCATTTGCTAATCCTTCTTCATCTGCCAAAATTGAAATACAAGGTGTAGAAATATAACTACCATATCTAGATGGAGATATCATGTCTGGGATTATATTAATCCCCCCTTCAATAGTCATTACTGTTCTTGAATTAAATAAATCTGAATATTTAAATGTACATTGGCCAAAATTTAATGAGCATTCACCTGTTCTCAAATTTATATAGTAAGCAGGGTATCATTTGGATAGATCTTCTGGATTAAACTTATTATAATTTGTAGTTATTCCTGTAGACTCCTTACCAGTTTGACTAAACATATAATCTCCATTAAAGACAGCTGATCCAACAAGAGAGTTAGGGAAAATAGACACATCTGCAAAAATTGCCTCAAAGTGGTTAAATTTAGTCCAGTAATGTTCTTCGTTGTCAATTGATTCAACTGGAGACCAACTATTATGATCAGTTCCTGTTCAACTAGTAACTGCTGATAATAAGTAGTATCCAGATTTACTAGATTCTGAATTATAAACATAGACATAGGGAGCACTTTCTTCAGTAGTACTATATGTAGTATTTATATCATAAACACCAGCTGGATAAATCAGTTGACCTTTTTTACCTGCTTCTCCATTTACTCCTGCAGGCCCATTAAACAATGCAGGATCACTTCAACTACCATCAAGTTGCCCATCTTGATCCTCATTATTTAAATATTTTATTCTACCCTGTATAAATCATAATCTCGGGTAATCTTCGGTAGTGGAGGGAGGAGTGATAGTTCATCCTTGACTGGCAGTATCTAGTGTGTTTGTTGGTTTAGCATTACTCGGCTCCGTGTCAGTACCATTACAAAATCTCATAACAATACCTACACCAGGAATACCTGATACTCCCGTAGATCCAATAGGACCTTGCGGACCCTGTTCTCCTGTAATACATACAGGAGTTGCTCATTCTTCCCCTAATACAATAGAATCATCTTTAGAATTCTTTTTAATAAAAGTCATTCAGAGAAATTCTCCAGAATTAATTATAGGTCACTGGTCACTTCAATTACTACCAGGATTAGAACTTTGTTTGTTAATTGATGGTACTTCACTTTTGGAAGAGCTTTTTGCAAATTTATAATCTGTATAAATCCCATCAGTTCCATTAGTTCCGTCTTCACCATCTTGCCCCTTTTCTCCAGTAATTCGTTGTGGAGCGGATCATTCTCCAACCACTTTTTGAGTAACTCCACTAATTAATGCTTTAGACATTCACCATGTGCCATCTGATGATGTTGGTGCATCAGATCATCCTGTGGGAACAGGATCAGTGTCTGTAGGAGTATCTGGCGTAGAGGAACTGTTTTTAAATACATAAGAAGTTCAATTACCTGCTTTTCCATTTTCACCACTAATACATATTGGTGTAGATCAATTTCTAAATAAAGTATCATTAGGATTAATAACTGCTGTTGTCATCCATAAGTATTGAGAGTTACTCTTAGTTGGAGGTGTTAAAGACCATCCCTCTGGAGTTCTTACTGTATTTGATAGACTTGGAGGGGTAATATTACTACTATTTACCGCAAATCTAAACTCAGTAAATTTACCATCTTGAGCAGTTCCGTCCTTACCATTTACAGGTAATACTTCTCCTCATTGAATAACTGTATTTGTTTGCCCATCTACAACTCCTATACATTGCCATCACTGTTCACTACTTAATGGATAATCTTTTCATTGTGATTCTGTAGGAGGTTGAGGAGTATTGAAGTCGGGTTTCTCTGGTTTAGAGTTAGATTGAGCATAAACATAAGTTTTATAATTTGGAGCAGTTCCATTAACTCCGTCAAGAGAATAATAAGCAAATAAAGATGGTTCGCTATAAGACTCTCATCTGCCATTAACATAAACACTAGTACTAACTCATTCCCATCTATGTGTAGAATCTACACCTGTAGGAGCAGACTTTCATAGACCTCACTCTGTATCAGTAGGTAACTCTACATCTTCTCCACTACCAGTTGGAGTTGTTGGCTTAGTTGCTTTGGTAGTTCGAATATATATGTACTTTAAGCCGTCTCCATTAATCCCTGGAGTACCATTAGCTCCATCTTTACCAGGTTTACCGTCTTTACCATTAACTCCGTCTTGCCCTCTTTGCAATTTAAATGAAAACTGAAATTCATTGGAATCACTTAAAGTTACAGCAGCTTCAGGAGTGTCTTCAGTACTAGTAGTACTTACCACTCTTGCAGAAAATGATGGAAGTTCTCCTCCAGAAGTATTTATCGTTTTTCAAATAGTGTCATAATCAGAATTAGACTGTTTTACCAATACCTGGTTTGTACTACCCCCACTTGGCACTCCTTTACCAGGGTTTCCTGGTATTCCTTGTACTCCTGGTTCACCTTGATCTCCTTTAACATTTCCTAAGTCCTTTCATTCTTCATTATAAAATACTCAAAGATGATCATCTTCTAATTTGAAATCAATATTAAGCTGACCTGTCTCAATTGATCCTCCTCCCATTACAAATTCCCAAACAGGAGAGTCATTAATTCCAACAATTAAGTTATTATTAATAACAAGAGATGGTTCATTATCAACAGAGGAAATATGACTTCTTGTACATCTAAGAAGAGCACCTTTATATGATACGAAATCAATAAAGTCCTCATTGTTAAAGTAGTGAGTATCTACGCATCATTCTGTACATCTAAAAGATGTACCTTTATAAAATGATCGTGAACCCATTGCATTATAATATGTATCTGAACCCATTATTAATTTAGTTGATATATTTATTATAGTAATTAATTATATTGATAATATCCTCCTGATCATTATTAGTATTCTTTATATATTCTATTGTACCTATAATATCTATCATTTGATTTAGTTTCTTCCTATCTAAAGAATACCCAATGTTTAAATTTACTAGCTCAGTAGAGTAGAGGATATATAAAGTTTCATATAGTTTATCCATTACATCCGCAATTGTTATTTAATGTATTATCTGTATTACAAATATCATTACATCCTAGAACATTTTCTACAATACGTTGTGCTTCTTGAAAATTATTAATGTCCTTTAAATAATCTAGAACATAAATTGTACTTAGAATAAAGTCCCTTTTTTCTATAATATCTTTATAATCAGTACACTTATTATAGATATTATGATCTATAATTTGGCGTTGTAAATTTAATAAACATTGTGTTAATTTGCAAATTGTAAACACTGTTTTTTTACAGTAAAAAGATTGACTACCACATAGTTTATAAAGATCAATATAATTAGTTACAATTTCTGCTTCAGATTCTTTTAAAATAAGGTCAATATTATCTAATAATTCTTCTTTAGAAGTAGGAGTAGTTTCATAGTTTTGTTTTGCAACATAAAAATTGTCATTATAGTAAAATGTTTGATCTTTTAAATATACTAAAGAGTATAAGTCTTTCGAAGAAGTATCTTCAATAAATAGGGTTTCTAGTTTAGGAATAACTATCTTATAATAATAATGAACCCCATCTTTCATAATAGGAAAAATACTATCTGTTAAAAAATTATCTCTGTTATGCTGGTAGTTTTCAAAAATTAAAGTATTGGGTTCAATTTCATTTGTATTAGAATATACTAGAAACTCTAAAGAGACATAATCCGCTATATTTTCAAATAATGTCCCATATCTACCTGGCAGATTAGTATAACTACTATCATCAATAGCAGACAATTTGCAATTTGGATAAACTATTAAACGAACATTTAAGTTACTCATTATATTACACTTTTTATTTTATTATTATACGGATTATCATCATATATCTCAGCAACCTGTGCATTAATTTGTTTATTTTTAACTTCTAGACTCTTATCATTATATTCCTTATCATTTCTCATCCTTTCTTTCTCAATTGCAACCTTTTCTGCTTCGATTTCAAGTTTAGTTTGATTATTAGCTTGTAATTGACTCTGTAGCTGTTGAATTTGTTCTTGTAATTGTTGATTAACTTTTTGAAGTTCTTTAGAGTTTTGTTCATACTGTTGAATTTGTTGTTGTAACTGTTCAATAGTATCATTTTCCTCTTTTTTACGAGCTATAGAGCGATCAATATATCGCTTTAATTCAGTAATAGAAGATGCAGTTATAATATTTGTAATATCTCCTAAATCTGCTACTCCGCTCTTAACAAGTTCTCCACTAATTGCAATTAATGATTGTACGTTCTGGTAAGATTTAGTACTATCTTCAATATGAATATCGAAATCAGTTAAGGTATAATACTGAGGAAGGGCTGTAAATATTTTAGAATAATTACCTAAAACAATTGTACCTGTTATTCCTTTTGGCCAAACTAGTTTTGCAAGATTAAGCATATCATAATTTGCTTCTTGGTATACAGTATCCATGGCATTGAAAATTTGCTTAGTTAAAAGCATTGTAGTTTGTACTCCTAACTTAACATTTGAAACAGCATCACGTTGTTCATATTGAGCTAGAGCTTCAGGTAAAACACCAGTTACCATAGAAACCTGTTGTTGAATTGATTGTATAGCTAAATTAATTGCCTGAATACTTTGTGCTTTAACGGTATCATCATAACCATTAAATATTGTATTCATTGTTTGTGCTCCTTCCTGACTACTATCAATTAAACCCATACCTTGCTTTTTATAAGCTAGCCATTTTTGTAATCGTTCTGGTAAATCTACGCCTAAAACTTGTGGAACATAAGCTAAATCAACCCAATCTCCAACTGTACCAGAACTAGAAATAAGATTATCTCGATAGAACACTAACAAGTCATATTTATCCTGTTGATCCATAGTTTTAATAATCATAGAATTAGGATCCCCATTCTTATCTAGGAAAAATAAACCATTAACACTTAATCTACATTTATTCGGATTATCTTTTGTTCTAATAATATTTTCAGATTCCCCCCTAGTTATATAAATTTCTTCTCCAATACGTGTGCCCTCATGCCTAGTCTGTTTTCCCGTTTTATAATCAACTTCAATTCATTCTACATCATAAACAGTTCACATTTTTGGATAAGTATACCTATTAGTTCTACTAGTTTCACCAGGTCATATAGGGTGTGTTTCTAATCCTCCTAAAATTCCAGTATGAGTACTATTTCAAACTCCAGCTATTTCAGGAGATGTGGCTCTAATATAATAAGAAGGACCATCTGATTCAATTGTGCTGTTATTTTCTTCCTTTAGGAGTTTTATATGTTCCTCCTTTAGATCTTTACGGTATTCTAGTAAAATATCTTCTACAGACATATACCTTCTAACTACTACACGATATGAATCTGCTAAATAGTCTGAGTTTGGGTTTTTTTCTACAAATGTATTGATCGGGTTCAATACCTCAAATTGTATATTATCTCCACTGTTAGAAGGTTTCACTCTATAATAACATGTACCAGTAATACATAAATCTGTAAGTAGACTATGCATTTTATTTGTTAAATCTATATTTTTTGACTGCTTTAAATAATCAAGAATATTCTGGGCTGCAATTTCATATTGAGATACAAAAGAATCATTAATACTATTACTAATTTTATTTAATTGTTTCTCAATAAATGGATCCGTTGAAACTTCTTCATTGTTAATAATAGAAGATATTATATTATTTTCTAAATATTTCTTTAGATAATTAAACAGTTCCTTGCTAATTAGTAATTGTTTTTCTCTCATAATATTAGAAACTGTTTCCTCATCTTTACATGTTATTTTTAAATCTTGATTTAATCCTAAATATTCTCCAATTAACCTATCTATATGAGGACGAACAAGCGGATTAAATGTAATTCCAGTGGGGACACCAATACCATAATTTTCTTCAATATGCCTAAACTGATCTGCATCTCGTCTACTGTGGTAGTAATTATAAGCTTTTTGAAGTGCTATCTTAGGGTATATTAACTCACTTATAGCTTTGTCAATTTGTTTTATTTCTCTATCAACATTCATTTTTATAACTCTATTATCGGAAAATGCAAATTACTGTCTCCATTTATAAGTACTCCTGTAGTATAATTAATATTTTGAAGTTTTCTCTTTCTAAATTCTTTTTCTAAAAATTTTAAAAATCCTTCTTCACTACCTTGATACCCAAAAGATATTGGAGCTGCATCTTTACAATTTAATCCAAGTCTTAATGTATATATCCCATCTTCATACTTAACATCAATAGGAGAAATATACTTAGACTGTGTAACTTGGTTAATTAGTTCTCTAACTCTACACTCAAGATTACTTTCTTTACGAAGGTATAATTCCATATCGTTTTTGCCCATTTAAATCATAATATCATCCAAAATCCTTTCATGAATTTCTTACTTCATCTTGAGCCTTTGGAGTAAATCCTAAAAGGTCTTCATCCCCTAATTCAGCAGCTACCATAGCTGCAACAATATCAAATTTACGTTTATGTTCCCAGGAATATTTAAGTAATTGTTCCAGCATTTCATCAATCTGCATAGAATAACAAGATTCATCTACAAATCTACTAATTAATTCAAGTCCGTGACGTAGATACGTTTCAGTTGCGGGGTATCCAATCATTCCAGAGTTACCTTTTCGAATATCAGGCATCGTTGATTTTGGCCTCTTCATAAAAAGATTATCTTTCTTTTTAGAACGAAAATACATAATAATACTAATTTTTGTATGCTCTAACATCGCTTTGCAATTATAATAGATACATAATTTCATAGCATTTTCATAAGCCGTAGCAATGTCTCTAGGTCTATCTTTATAGATTGCAACATAATTTGGAGAACTAGAACCTAATGTTCTTTTCTTAATTACTATACAAAAATCAGACACATCATTGTTTGTTGAGGAATCTGCAGTACCTTGATCAATAGAGTCAATTCCTGCAACATAGAGATTTTTATAAAGATTCCCTTCTCCGTCTCTAAGAGGAGGTTCATATATAAATACTTTTCCTTGTGGATTAGGAATAAGTTTAACTTTATTTCTTGAATTATTTTCTGACCCTTTTGGAACATCTCATAACAAATCAACTTGTTGTGGTTTTACCCCTACTTTTTGTATACGAAGTTGAGTTAAACGATCTGCTATAAGTACTGGATCAAAAATACCATCACCTTGTTTTAATAATGCCTCACTAGGGGTGAAACAAAATTCTGCACAATAATCTAATAAATTTTGCCCAGACTTCTTTTTTCTTTCAGTTTCATAATGTTCTCTTGCTTTTTTCCTATCTGTAACTCCTCTATTATCATAGAAACCTTTTTTAAGCATAATATTAAAAGCGGGTATAAAATAACCAGTATATTGAACTTCACCATCCTCAGAGTAATTATTTTTATATGGAAGTACATTGTATTCTTTTGGACTATTAAACATTTTAGATAGACCCTCTAGTGCAGAAGCATCTGAATCACCTCCTGTACCTCAGACACTCATAATGCCTTTTCTAGCACCCGCAACTGTTACTAATGCCTCTCCTTTAATTCAAGCAGTCTCTAGATTTTTGAAGGACCCTCCCTCCTCTCAGAAAAGTCTATTAGAACGAATACCACGGACTTTGTTAATATTATCTGCTACAATTCCTTCTATATTATTTAATCTGCCTCATTCGCGATTTTCATTATCAGTAAGAGAAGTTCTTTTATGAAGAGCATTGTTAATCTTCATCATAGGTCTTCTAAATCCACCGTTGGTGTTTCCATTTAAAAAATGAAGCTGGGCTCAACATTTATTTAATGTCGGCTCCAGATAGTTTAGTGAAGAAGTAATATATGTTGAATTAAAATTTCTTCCTGTTATAAATGGACGAACTCCTAAACAAGCTCCTATCTCACTTCAGCCTATGCCTCGGCTTTTTAGTGCAACGCAGTCTTTTTTAAGTAGTTCGCACATTTCAAAATAATGAAAGAATTTATATTGCTCTGCTACAAATTTTGGAAATCCTTCTCCAGAAGCTTCCGCCAGTTTTTTAGAATCGTCTACAACAGGCATCCTATAAAAATTAAGGAAGAAATAATTATCTCCAGTAATTCTATACTTACCAACCGTATAACCATTAATGCATCTATCTAATTGTTCTTGTCAGAAATCAGCATATGGTTTAGATCCAGACGGATATTCAGTATAGTGACCAGTTTCAGTATAGACTCTTCCCGCTTCACAAAAAGGTGCTGGATCAAAATCTAATCCATGAGTTTCATCTATAGGTCTATAACCAGTCAATTCATAACTACATTCAGGGTCAAAGAATTCTATTTCATCTTCGAGAACATAATCCCACAATCCACTTTTCTCTCTTTTAGGTTGTTCAGGCTCATCTTCTTTACCTAGAGCTTGGGAAACAGTAATATCACCTTTAAATAATTCCCTAATTAATTCCTCTTCATAATTATCTTTAAAAGCAATTTCCTTAGGAGCCTCTTTTTCCTTAAGAGATTCTTTTATTTCCTTATATTGTTCTTTTACTGGTTTAGCTTTCTTTTTAACCTTCTTTACCTCTTCCTTATCTTCACCACTCAACTTCTTCTTCATATCTCTCTGAGCAGCTCTCATTTCAGCTTCAATACTTAGTTTTTTCGCCATAGTTCATTACTCATCCATAAATCCTCGCTCCAAACCACCTCTAACTTTAGAACTACTTTCAATTTGATCTTTCTTATAGTTTAGTTCTAATTCCTTTAACTTATCAGTCATAGTACCGATAGAACCAATACTATCAAGAATATCTTTAGCTTTTCAGATTGGTTTGTTATTTACAGGATCTCTTTCTTCAAGGTCAATATTGTCTAATGATACTCTCATCTTTTCAAGAGTTCTGAAGGCAGTTTTTATAAGACTTAGAATACGAGAAGAATCTTTAATTTCAATATATTTTCTAACGGCAGCTCTAAAAGTGGGATCATTTCATTCTTCATCAGATAGTCCTGAATCTTCCATAGCCGCTTTGTGTTTTTCCATCTCTAAATATTGTTGATATGGACTCTTCCAATCAGCAAATAATCAAATATATTTAAATTCTTTTCATGCTCGTAGCCTCTTTTTACCTGTAGGATCTTCACTACATTTGTTTCTATCTAAGTCTCATAATGCCTCAAACTCCTTTACAAGTAGGATCTCATGAACATTAAGTTCAAGAGATCCCGTAGTATTATTATAAAGGAATATATCTGTCATTATTCTTTGTAATGTTCATTAAATCGTCTTTGTCTTTCTGCATAGCCTTTTTTATTAGCTTCTTTGTCAACAAAGTGGTATCACTTAGGATTATTTCTTCTAGTAATACCATTGACACTATTAGTATATGTAGTATCTTGTTTGTCTCTACTTATAGTTCTATATTCTTCTTTCCCAGAAGGATATCTTAAAGTTTGTTTTATAGAACCATCAGGATTTGTTACAGAACTAGACATGTATCCATCTTTAGTTACCTCTCCCCCTGTATTAAATTTTTCGGCATTAAAAATACCTTGTAATCTTCTAAAATTAGAACTTACAGGGGTTGGTGTCCGTAATCCTAATTTACCTAATATGCCAGCATCATTAATATTACTGTCAATTCTTCCAGCATCTGCATTATTAATATATAATGTATCCCTTTTATCGGGAGATACTAATTCTGATGTTGTAGTATTATTTCTAGTAATCTGTCTTAGACCTATACCATTAGGAAGAGTTTCTTGATGAACTCCTGGTTTTAGATCTCTAACTAAAGTACCTCTTGCAGTTTTATATTTGTTAGGACCATATTCAAATAAACTAACTCCATGAAAATTTTTTCTTACTTTATCAGATTTTCTCTGATCAGATTTTCCTCCTTGTTGAAATTTATTAATAAGTTGTCCTAATTTACCTCCAAATTTAAACATCTGTTTTTGTTTAAATTGACTAATAAGACCAGATATTTCATTTAACCCCTCTTCTGTTTGGGCTAACTTATTTAAAATAGTGACTACTTCATCAGGAGTTTTATCTTTAAACTCATTAATATTAACTGGGAGTCACTCTATAAACTGAGTTAAGTCTTCTTTATTCATACTTATTCTGGTTTAACTACACTACCATTAATATTACTACTATCTTTACAAGTTATCTCTCACTTTTTAATATCAGTATCAGGGGAATAATATAATGGTATAATTGGTTGTTGGGAATTAACAATGGTATATTGTTTTACCTGATACAGTTTAATAAAAGTATTTACCTCATCAGGTGTCCCTGTAACTATAAATCCATCAATTTGTAAAGTCATATGTTTGTTTATTTATATAATTCCAAATCTTTTGTTGAAAATACTGCTTCTTGCAGTACATTATTTTTATCAAATCAAATACATTTCATACCCTTGAAGATATTGTACATCTGATCTCCCTGTTTGAACTGTCTTGTAACTTTCTCTTGAATAAGCATTATTGGAGAATTTAGCTCCTTATGTTTTAAGGTTACAAGTTGACCAGGGGTGTAAAATAGGTATGAGTTACCTTCTTTATTCAAATTTTCATTCATATTCATAATTTTTTATATTCACCTTTAGTGCATCTTATTCATTATCTCTTATACTACAAATAATATTATTCTCACTGATTGTATAGTATCCTTTTCCGCCAAAAGGGAGTGGTGCAGCTAATGTAAAATTAATATATACATCTTCCCCTTCTAATACACTTTTACATTCATTACCAACAGCAATAACTTTACAACACCAAATACCACGCTGTGAGGCTTCTTGTTCTCCAGTTTCCTGTGATTTATATGTTGCAGATGTTTCAAAATCACCTAAGATAAGTCCAGAGGTGGTTTCATGTAATGGTAAACGATAAGGATTTTTTTCGTAAGGTAATACAACTACTCTACCTGCCGTAGGAACAATTTTCTTATTCTCATATGGTTTGCAATCTTTATCTTTTGCCATTAAATTAGCTACATACTCCATTTGATCTCTTTCTGATTTTTCTTGTGCCCTTTTAAGTGCTTCGGGATCAATTTCACGTTTAATATTATTACCCATTAAATGTTTTCCTGTTAACTGATAGTAATCAGTTCCTAAATACTTTTCATTACTCATAATTCATTATTATTTTAAAATTATACATTATCATCTATTATCATAACATTGTTCATCTTCTACTAATGATTTACTATAGCAATTACATCCACATAAAGTACATCAGTATTCTCCAAATAATTTTTCTTTATGAGGGCAGTTTAAACATATCTTATATCTTCTTTCAGCTCAATCAGGGATAGGTTTAAAGAATCTACGATATCACCCTATTATAATATTTTTAATTGTATGTAATATTTTTCTCATAGATCTTATCATTTTCCTACAACACATTTTGCAGAGGGCATACGTAATTTTCTCTGTAACATACAGTTACATCCTCTCTTATATCCTAATTTGGGTCTATCACTTACTGTCTTTTTATCAGCTTCAGATAAATATAATCTAGAGTTACATCTAGCTCCCATAGGACTATCTAGGTATAGAGGGCATTCTTTACAAATCTTCATTCTATTTTCATATAAATCATCTACATTTTCCATAATCATTATATTTTAAAATACTATTGGTTTGTCTTTATCAAGTTCTGCTTTTATTTTATTCTTCTTTCTATGATATAAAAGAAGTCTAGCAATATCATCTTTTAAATATTTTACTTCATATTCAGTTTCATTACCGTCGTGATCAAAATGAACAATTGCTAGCTTTTTTATTTTGAATTTAGGATTAATCTTCTGAAGAAGATATGCGTACATACTAAGTTGTAACTGATAGTGACATAGATTGCAATCCATAATATTTTCTAATGGCGAAAGCATCATCTGTCTTTTCTTAGTAGTTCTATCAAAATAAGACTCTTTATCAATCCTACCGTTAGTCTTTCAGTCTAATAAAACTACCTCGTTATCACTTATCTGTAAATAATCTATTTGACCAGCAATCTTTAAGTATTCATCAAACTCATAACTTATAAGAAACTCAGGGTAAATGGCCCTGTCAATGTCTAGTTTATAATACCCTTTCTTTACCTCAAAAGTTCCTCCTCCTGCATATTTGTTTATTGCCTTTTTATCTCCTTGATAAAACAGATCTTCCATCATAGCATGAATTTTAGTACCACGTTCTGTACTGGCATTCCTTTTGTCTTCATAACTTTGCAGGATTTCAGATTTCTTATTAAGAAATTCAACAGGGTCTAATTCATATTCTTCAATATAAGACTCCTTTCATTTTTTAGAAGAAAGAAGTTTTGATTTTAATGGGTAAAACACTGTGGGATCTAATAACGCCTCACAAGCTTTATATGATGACCAAAAATCTGAATCAAATTTTTGACAGTACTGTCCTATTATTGCCGTTACAGATTCATATTTCGAATTGTCTGTCTTACCTATATAAATATGCTTTTCATCAGAGTATATAATATTATCATTTTCTTTATCTACAGCATACCCATTAACATATTTTAATTTACTACCTCTAAGTTTAGGCATATTATATTTTTATTCTTTATTATAATTAGATTGGATAAGAGTTTTAATATCTGCTCTATCATCTATAAGATAGTTATGTATTTTATTTTGTAGGCTATCAATATTTGGCGGAATATTTTTTCAAGTTACTCCTAAAATACCAATTGGGTAACCACTACTATCTTTTATAATTGTACAGGCTAAATATTGTACATCATTTTTTTTGAGTTGTGTATAAAGAGTTGAATCAATACTATCTAATTTAACCATATCTCCTATGAATACTTCATTTTCCTTTAAATAATAAGGAAGATTAATTCAGGTTAGATTAAAATCATTATATTGATTTTTAATTGATTCAACATCATCATTACATAATTCAAATCTCATAGTTCCATGTTGTCAGTCCATAATACCATTATGGTACTGAATAATTCATACTCTATCTGCATGATATTTATATAAATATACAGGCAGGAGACTTTTTACTTGTTGATCATATTCTGTCCTTTTATATAACTCTTTTGTGTGTCTTTGAGTCATGTAGTCAGTATATTTGTCAACCCAACACAATTCAATGATCAGGAAGATCTGAAAAGATATCCCCGAACACTGGACAAAGATATCGAATTACTGAAAACAGTAGATTGTGATATCGCATTCGCACCTTCTGTTGAAGAAATTTATCCGGAACCGGATACCCGAAAATTCGATTTCGGATATATAGAAACAGTGATGGAAGGAGCGAAAAGACCGGGTCACTTCAATGGAGTAGGTCAGGTAGTGAGTCGTTTATTCGATATTGTTCAACCCGATAAAGCATTCTTCGGAATGAAAGATTTCCAGCAAATCGCTATTATCAAAAATATGGTGAAACAATTAAAATACAACATCGAAATCATTCCGTGTCCGATTATCCGGGAAGAAAATGGACTAGCCAAAAGTTCACGTAACACATTGCTCGATGAAGAATACAAAAAAAATGCTCCTCACATATACGCTACTTTAAAAAAAGCTCGTAACTTAGCTTCACAAATGAATGTCAGTGAATTGAAAAAATGGATTGCTGACGAAATCAACAATAATCCATACCTGGAAACAGAGTATGTCGAAATTGTCGACGATACCACTCTAAAAGTTGTGGAAAACTGGTCAGAAGAAGGAACTAAAGTAGCTTGTGTAGCTGTATATGCCGGAAAAATCCGACTGATAGATAACATTGTATTCTAATTTTAAATCCATTTTAAAATTATCATCATGTTTATAGAAGTAGTCAAATCTAAAATCCACAAAGCAACCGTCACTGAAGCTAACCTTCAATATGTAGGTAGCATAACGATCGATGTAGCTTTAATGGAAGCCGCTAATATTATCGAGAATGAAAAAGTTCAGATCGTCAATGTAAACAACGGAGAAAGATTAGAAACTTATGTCATTAAAGGCGAAAGAAACTCAGGTGTCGTATGTCTGAACGGCCCGGCGGCCCGGAAATGTGCAGTAGGAGATGTGGTCATCATTATTTCCTATGCATCGATGGACTTCGAAGAAGCTAAAAAACATACGCCAACCTTGGTATTTCCGGACACCAATACCAATCGATTGATATGATCTGGGAATAAATCCCAGATTAAAATAATTGTAAATGAATTACTTATCATTCATAGAAAATAAAATTGTCAGAGAAAAAGAAACTCTGATCCATACTTTGAGTCAATGGAGATTTAAAGAAGAAAAAATTGTTTTCACGAATGGTTGTTTCGATATTCTGCACCGGGGACATATCGAATATCTCGCCCAAGCTGCCGGTCTTGGCCAAAAATTAGTTATAGGATTGAATACCGATGCGTCGGTCAAAAGATTAAAAGGTGATAAACGTCCTGTCAATAACCAGGAAGCCCGGGCTCTCTTACTTGCTTCACTTCTTTTTACAGACAAAATTATTTTCTTCGACGAAGATACTCCTCTGGAACTGATCCGGTTTATTCAACCCGATATTTTAGTAAAAGGAAGTGATTATAAACCCGAAGAAATTGTAGGTTACGACATCGTAAAAGCAAAAGGAGGGGAAATTATAACAATAGATCTTACTCCCGGTTTTTCTACCACTTCTATTCTGCAAAAGCTATAATTGATCAGCGTAATTATATTTTCTGATCGAATCAATTCCCGGAGATTGTTGCTTAGAAAAATATTGTTGAAAAGTTATTAATCGGCTGTTGAAAACTACTTAAAGAAACTCATATCTTTATTTGGATATCTCGTTTTCAACTCTTATTCGATATTTCACCCGAATAACCAAGAAAAGAATTCATTTTTATCTCAAAACATTTATACAAATTACTAACAGTTTTCCACAGTTCAAAATCTATTTTTTTTCTGTGAAATAGGTTACTGACAATTGTTAATAACTCATATAAATTATTGAATAAAAACATATTATATTACAATATCATGTTAGAAACACAGTT
>ERZ780195.766-NODE-766-length-30447-cov-19.655600_pt1 | contig 30447 bp, 25 predicted proteins | sample MGYA00511017_ERZ780195 | MGnify/ENA primary metagenome ERZ780195 (study PRJEB29588, sample SAMEA2159974) | human gut metagenome | biome: human gut; feature: human-associated habitat; material: faeces | place: Denmark | collected 2008/2010 ...
CACAAGGTGTATATCAACACCACCTTCCCCGCGCAGGAGACCACCACCTTCGAGGAGATGCTGGCCTTTACGGAGCGGAACAAGCACAAGATCACCTGCATGAACATCTCCCGCCATCTGGTGCACTATGTGGAGGAGAGTCCTGACGAGGTGCTGGGGAGGATCGCCTGCCCCACCCGCATCAACTGCGTACTGTACAAGAACTATCCGGCGGACAGGCTCATCGCCTATGTGGAGCGGTTCCTGCCCTACCGCATCCCCATCCAGTTCCGCTACGACTACACGGAGACGACACCGGAGAACCTGTACGAACAGGACAACGACAGGATCCTGCAGGATCTGAAGCGGCTGTTCACCTACAAGGGACTGGACGGCTGCCGCATGCGCAACGGCTTCCACTTCGAGTACAAGGGCCTGCACATGACGTACCACAAGACCCTGCCCTACTCCACCATCGAGGAAAAGGGCGCCGACGGCGTGACCTACGACATTCTGTACGACATTCTCATCAAGCAGAATGGCGACATCCACAGCGACTGGACCGGCGTGAAGATGGACGTGGACGCTTACCGCAGGGTGGTGTTCGAGCCATATGACCTTCATGTGCTGGAGGGCACCGTGGATTTCTGAGACAACAAAAAAAAGATGACCGCATCGCGGTCATCTTTTTTTGTTTATCCCAGCTTCAGCTTGAACAGATTGCCGTCGGCGGCAAAGTTGGTGATCTCGTACAGCACCAGAATGTCGTCGGCCTCATCGGCCAGCGGCTGCAGCTTCTCCCGGCAGTATCGCAGATCCACCATGGTGATGGTCTCGTAGTCCCCGGTGAGGAACGGCACAAAGCAGTTGGCGAAGGAGTCCTTGATGACCAGCAGGTGCTTTCCGTTCTCCGTGCCGGTGCGCAGCACCGCCTTGGCGTAGTTGCCGCCCAGAAACAGCTCGTACTTGTCCTTTTTCTCCAGTGCCGTCAGATCGTACAGGCTGTCCCGTTCCGTGCCGTCGCAGTCGGCGGAGACGATGGTGATGTCCGGGCAGTAGTCCACGGCGTCATACGCGCTGTCCGGCAGCAGCACCTTGGAGTACAGCGTACCCCGGAAGCTGTCGGCGGCCTGTGTCAGCGTATAGCTGCGGGCGGTATGGCCCGTGGCCGCCGCCCACACGCCGTAGGCAGCCTGCGCGCCCGCCGTCGTCCAGTGGTGGTCGGTGTGGTAGTAGGGATCCGCCGCCCCGGCCAGCGCCGCGCGCGTGTCCGCAAAGGCCGCGCCCAGCCGCTCCTCCAGCATGCCGAAGGCCCTGTCCTCGTCGTAGTAGGGCGCATTGGCCGGCAGCTCGGCCCCCAGCACCCCGGCAGGGCTGGGCACCATCAGCACGGTGCAGGCCTTGCCGCTGTTGGCGGCGAAGAATGCCTCCACCGCCGTCAGATTCTTCTGGTAGTTGTTCCAGTCGAAGGTGTCGTCCGTGACCTTGGCGAAGTAGCGGCCGTCCGCACCCAGATAGGTGCCGCTGATGTCCTGCCGCCCCTCCAGTCGCTGGAGGGCCGAGCGGGTGCCGGTCCAGAAGTCCCGCAGCAGGATCTGGTCGCTGGTATAATTCTCCGTCTCCGTCATGAATTTGCCGGAAAGCACGTTGTCCGCCGTCAGCTCCGGCGTGGTCTGGAGATAGCGGTTCTCGTTCTCAGAAAAGGCCCGGTCCGGCGTGAAGAAGAAGCTGCCCACGGACAGGCCCAGCAGGATGACGCAGATGGCGATGAGCGGGGCCAGCATATTTCGTTTCATACGCACCCCTCCTCAGAAGCGGAAATACAAAAACGGGTTGTAGCTGTCGCCCACCAGAAACGCCACGGACACCAGCAGCACCAGCACCATCCAGACGGTGCGCAGTCCGTCGGACGCGGCGGCGGACAGGCCGCCCTCCCACCGGCACCACAGCCGCTTGGGCAGGGACGTGCAGCCGATGACCGCCAGCACCAGCACCAGCCAGAAGCTGCGCAGCAGATAGGCGGCGGTGCCGTCGAAGAACGTACCGGAGAACATGTGGCCCAGATAGGCGCCCAGCTGTCCGAAGTCCGTGATGGCGAACAGCACCCAGCCCAGGATGAAGCACAGGCAGGTGTACACATGTCCCACCCAGTGGGGGGCGCGGTCCAGCTTTTTCAGCAGGAACGTCTTTTCCAGCAGCAGCAGCGCGGCGTAGTACACGCCCCACAGCACGAAGTTCCAGCTGGCGCCGTGCCACAGGCCGGTAAGGAACCAGACGATGGCGATGTTCAGCAGCTGGCGGCCCAGTCCCCTGCGGTTGCCGCCCAGCGGGATATAGACATACTCCCGGAACCAGGTGGACAGGCTGATGTGCCAGCGCCGCCAGAATTCCGTGACCGTCCGGGACTCGTAGGGATAGTTGAAGTTCTCCAGGAACCGGAAGCCGAACAGCCGTCCCAGGCCGATGGCCATGTCGGAATAGCCGGAGAAATCAAAGTAGATCTGGAACGTGAAGGCCAGCGCGCCCAGCCACGCCGTGACCACGGAGGGCGCGGACATGGCGGCGATCTCCTCCCACACGGCGCCCATCTGGTTGGCCAGCAGCACCTTCTTGCCAAGACCGATGACAAACCGCTGCATACCGGCGCTGGCGCCGGCCAGCGACTCCCGGTGCCGGTTCTCCAGATCATCCGCCACCGTCTTGTACTGGACGATAGGCCCGGCGATGAGTTGGGGGAACAGCGTCACGTAGGCGCTGAAGTCGATGATGTTCCGCTGCGGCGGCACCACGCCCCGGTACACGTCGATGGTGTAGCTCATGGTCTGGAACGTGTAGAACGAGATGCCGATGGGCAGCAGCAGCCCCAGGGCGGGGATGGCCGTGCCCAGCAGGCCGTTGAGGTTGGCGATGGCGAAATCCGTGTACTTGAAAAAGCCCAGGATGCCCAGGTTCCCCATCACGGAAACGATAAGCACCGCCTTGGCCTCCCGGGGCTTGTCCACGGCGCGGAAATGACCGATGGCCAGGCCGTTGCAGTAGTCGAACACCGTGGAAAACAGCATGATCAGGATATATTTCGGCTCGCCCCAGCCGTAAAACAGCAGGCTGAACACCAGAAGCAGCGCGTTGCGCAGCCTCCGGGGGCAGATGAAGTACAGAATACCCACCAGCGGCAGAAACGCCAGCAGGAATGTGGTACTGCTGAAAACCATGTGTCGGCTCCTTTATTCAGTGGTCAAAAATGGGGCAGGCGAGCCTGCCCCATCCGCGTGTGTTTACTTGACGCCTGCCAGCTTGCCCATCTGGTAGCTTCCCCGGATGGCGGACAGGTTGTTGATGAAGATCACGTCCGTGACCCCATTGGTCTTGGCAAAGTCGGAGACGCTGCCGCTGTAATAGCGGTAATCGATGACATACACCGTCTGGTAGTGATCCACCAGGAACGGCACGAAGGCGTTGCCGAAGGATTCCTTCACCACCACGCACTTGGAGCCGTCGGACAGGTCGGGGTTCTCGATGACGGTGTAGGGGTTGTCGCCCATGATGAACGTGCCGTACTTCAGGCCGGCGGCGGCATCGGACTCGTCATAGATGACCTTGCCGGGCGTCAGGCTGTCCGCCGTCTTGCCGTACTGCATCCGGGCCTCGGTGCTGATGGGATGGTACGCTGTGACGGTGTCGGGATCTGCGTACATGGCCTCGGGCTTGCCGCCGTCGTTGTAGAACGAGCCCAGGAAGCCGTCAAACTGACTGACCTCATACTCCGACAGGCTGTGGGGCGTGATGCCCTTGACGCCGCAGAACTCCCGGTAGGCGTAGTAGGCGCCCAGCGCCGTCCAGTGGTGGTCCGTCCGGAAGTAGATATACTCGCTGCGGTGGGACATCAGCACGTCGTGAAGGGGCACCGTTTTCACATTGTTCCCCATGGCGGCCAGAATATTCTTCTCCGCCTGGGCCTGGTCGCTGCCGGGGATGTCGCTGTACAGCGCGTCCGGCAGGGTGATGCCGCTGGACAGCGGCACCGCCAGCGTATACACCGTGCTGACGCCGGACAACTGATCGGCCACGGATGTCACGATGTCCGCGTAGCTCTTGGCCAGGCTGTCCACATAGTTGTACATTTCAAAGCCGCTGCTGCCCACCACATACACGCCGCCGGACTGGTAGGGCGTGGCGTCGGTGGTGATGGTATCCACCGTCTTGTTGCCGGTGGGCTGCTGGGCATCGTCCGGCGCGGTATCGCCGGTCTGCCCGTCTCCGCTGTCCGGGGTCTGGGCGTCATCCGGCGTCTGGGTGTCGTCCGGCTGCGTCACCGCGGGATTATCCGGCTTGTCGGCCGGTGTGTCCTTCTTAAAGATGTCCGTAAAAATGGCCAGCGCGCCCAGCACCAGTGCCGCCAGCACGATCACCAGCAGCAGGGCCGGCAGCGGACTGCGGCGGCGGCGATAGCGGCGGCCGCTGTATCTCCGGCTGCTCACTTGACGTACTCCTTGATGACGCTGCGGGCCGTGTCGGTGTCAGAGGTGACACACAGCACCACGCAGGTACCGTAGGTCTCGAAGATGGCGCCGTTGATGCGGTCCACCTCAGCGGGCAGATAGCGCTCCATCTCGGTCTTCTGGCTGTCCAGGAAGTCCTGCATGGACGTGCGCAGCGCCGCGGCGGAGGCGCCGTCGTAGCACTCGATGACAAAGATCTCCTCGGCGGTGGAGCCGGAAGACATGTAGGCCGCCGCGTCGCACTTGGCCGGCAGCTGGAAGTAGTAACCCAGCTCCTCCTTGGAGACGGCGGACAGCTCGGACTCAAAGGCGGTCTTCTCCGCCAGCGCCTTGGCCAGGCTCTGTGCGTCCACGGTGGTCGTTTTCCCGCCGCAGGCGGTCAGTGCAAAAACAGTCATCACGGCCAGCAGCAGTGCAATGATTCGTTTCATAGTGATCTCCTCAAATCGTTCTTATGTAGTGCAGGGAAAGGCGAACTTTCCCGAATACATATTATAGTACAAACCGCCTGAAAGGGGAAGAGTCAATTTGTAACAAAGCGGTTAATTTTCCGGAAAGGACGCTGCGCCGGGCAGGCGCCGCCATGTCCGTCCGGCAGCGCCGCCCTCTGCCCCATATGACGGCGCCGCGCCCCGTATGGTTCCGGGTTTTGCCGCACCCTCTTTACAAATGCCCGTTTTTTGTTATAATAGTACCATCGGATGACAAGGGCAAACACGCCTGTCAGCGCGTCTTTCCGGCGCTTCTTGCCCTTTTCGCCCTGGCTTGCGCTAGCCTCGCTCCAAGGGAACATCGCTCGGCAGCATCGGCGAGAATATGCCGACTCAGCCCACCTGCGTCTCAAAAAGCAAAAACCTCTCGAATATCCATCGCTGGCAGGTGCGGGCAGTTTTGCCGGAGCAGAAATGTGTCCAGACAAGGAAAGGCCCGCAGAGAATACTGCCGTATTGTCAAGGGACTTGACGCAGTATGGGCGTATTTCTGCCCGTCAAAACCGCGTCTGCCCTTGTCAACCGATGGTAAGGCTAAGGAATTTTACAGGCATAAGGAGAATGATATATGGCCGTTATCGAATACGACGAGTACAAGCAGAAGCTGCAGGCGCTGGAGCCTACGCTGGGCGAGCTGGAAAAGGCGCTGGGCATCCCCAAGGCCCGGGAGGAGCTGGCAGATCTCCAGAAGGAGACGGAGCAGGAGGGCTTCTGGAATGATCTGGAGCGCAGCCAGCAGGTGAGCCGCCAGGTCAAGCGTCTGGAGAACAAGATCAAAAAGCACGACAAGCTGGTGTCCGAGTGGGAGGACACCCTGACCCTGTGCGAAATGGCGCAGGAGGAGGACGACCCCTCCCAGCTGGAGGATGTGATCTCCGGCTATGAGACGCTGGAAAAGGAGATCAGCGAGCGCCGTCTGGCGGCACTGCTGTCCGGCGAGTACGACGGCAACAACGCCATCCTCACGTTCCACGCCGGCGCCGGCGGCACCGAGGCCCAGGACTGGACGGAGATGCTGTACCGCATGTACACCCGCTGGGCCGAGCGCCACGGCTACACCTATCAGCTCATGGACTACGAGGCCGGCGACGAGGCGGGCATCAAGTCCGCCACCATCCTCATCGAGGGTGAGAACGCCTACGGCTACCTGAAGAGCGAGAACGGCGTCCACCGTCTGGTGCGCGTCAGCCCCTTTGACGCCAACGCCCGCCGCCAGACCAGCTTTGCCGCGCTGGAGGTCATGCCCGAGCTGGATGACGACAGTGAGATCGAGATCCGTCCCGAGGACATCGAGATGCAGGCCTGCCGCTCCTCCGGCGCAGGCGGCCAGCACATCAACAAGACCTCCTCTGCCGTCCGTCTGACCCACCTGCCCACCGGCATCGTGGTGTTCTGCCAGACGGAGCGCAGCCAGTTCCAGAACCGCGACAACGCCATGAAGATGCTGCGCGCCAAGCTGGCGGAGCTGAAGCTCCAGCAGCACGCCGAGAAGATCAGCGACCTGAAGGGCGTCCAGATGAAGATCGAGTGGGGCAGCCAGATCCGCTCCTATGTGTTCATGCCCTACACGCTGGCCAAGGATACCCGCACCGGCTATGAGATGGGCAACATCCAGGCCGTGATGGACGGCGACATCGACGGCTTTATCAACGCCTACCTCACCGCCGCCGCCAACGGCGAGATCAAGAAGTAATTTCCCTGCAAACCATCAGATCACCCTTCGTATCCAATACGTAGGGTGATCTTTTTGCCAAATTATACTCTTTGTTGTCGATTTTTGCGGCATAACAGAGGATGCGCCTCAAACAGCATAAAAAACAGAGCCGCTTGCGCGGCTCTGTTTTTTATGCATTTTCAGCTGTGCTTCAGCACTTCTCGAACACCACGGCAGTGCCCATGCCGCCGCCGATGCACAGGGTCGCCAGGCCCTTCTTGGCCTCGGGACGCTTCTGCATCTCGTGCAGCAGGGTGACGATGATACGCGCGCCGGAGGCGCCCACGGGGTGACCCAGGGCAATGGCGCCGCCGTTGACGTTGACCTTGCTCATGTCAAAGTGCAGCTCGCGGGCCACAGCGATGGACTGGGCGGCAAAGGCCTCGTTGGCCTCCACCAGATCGATGTCGTCGATGGTCACGCCGGCCTTCTTCATGGCGTTGCGGGAAGCCACCACGGGGCCGACGCCCATGATCTTGGGATCCACGCCGCCCTGACCCCAGCCGATCAGCTTGGCCATGGGCTTCAGACCGTACTTCTCCACAGCCTCGCCGGAGGCCAGCACGATGGCGGCAGCGCCGTCGTTGATGCCGGAGGCGTTGGCGGCGGTGACGCGCTGGGTGCCCTTATCGGCAGCATCCTGTGCGCCGGTGACCTCGAAGGTATGTACCACCTGAGGATTGGGGGACTCGGGACCCACGGGGAACGCGCCCTTCAGCTTGGCGATGCTGTCAGCCGTGACGCCGGCCTTGGGATACTCGTCCTTGGCGAAGGGGACCATGTCCTTCTTGACCTTGACCATCACGGGGACGATCTCATCATCGAAGCGGCCGGATGCCTGTGCGGCCTCTGCCTTCTGCTGGGAGGCGGCGGCAAACTCGTCCTGCTCGCGGCGGGTGATGCCCCAGATATCGTTGATGTTCTCGGCGGTGGTACCCATGTGGTAGTTGTTATAGGCGTCCCACAGACCGTCCTTGATCATGGTGTCCACCAGCTTCTTGTCGCCCATACGAGCGCCCCAGCGGGCATCCATGGAGGCAAAGGGGGCAGCGCTCATGTTCTCGGTACCGCCGCAAACCACGATGTCGGAATCACCGGCCAGGATGGAGCGGGCGCCCTCGATGACGGACTTCATGCCGGAGCCGCAGACCATGCCGACGGTATAGGCGGGCACGGAATAGGGGATACCGGCCTTGATGGAAACCTGACGCGCCACGTTCTGGCCCTGGGCCGCGGTCAGGATGCAGCCGAACATCAGCTCGTCCACGTTCTCGGGAGCGATATTGGCGCGCTTCAGAGCCTCCTTGACCACCACAGCGCCCATCTCAGCGGCGGGGGTGTTCTTCAGGGAACCGCCAAAGGAACCGATCGCGGTTCTGCAGCAATTGACAACATACAGGTCTTTCATGAAAGTTACCTCCTATAAAGATTAAGCTCATTATACAGCTTCGTATAACGAATGTCTACGCTCATGATAGTCAACTTTTTAACAATAGTCAACCATGAATTGTAAGTTTGTTAAAAAATCGTCAAAAGGTGCATAGTGGGACGCCGCTTTCCGTCATTTTGACGGACGCGGGCCTTACTGCGCAGCCTGCTGAGGGGTCTGGTCCAGCTCGCTGCGCAGCTGCGTCAGCTTTTCATAGAACGCGCCGGTGTCGATGGCGGCGTACAGCTCCTCGTTATAGACCACATGGGCCTCGCTGCGCCGGGCCTGCAGCAGCGCGTTGAAATAGGTGGGCAGCACGGCGTTCAGATCCGTCTCCTCCCGCAGGAAGATGTAGTAGCCGTCGTCCAGCGCCACCACGTCCGTCATCTCGTTGGGCTGCAGGGCGGAGACCGCCTGCCCCAGCGCGTCGCTGAGGGAGTCGCCCGCCGCGGCGGAAAACGTGATGCTGTCCTGCTGGTCCACCTCCCGCTCCTGACAGATAGCGGCATGCTCGGCGATCTTGTCCTCCGCCTCCTGCATCCGCTTGAGGTAGCCGTTGGCCTCCTCCTCGGCGCCGTCGCCGGCAGGCACATAGATGGCCTTGCCCGTCAGATAGCCGTTGTCCGCGGCGTACTGGGCCAGTGCCTCGCTGTCGGGATACAGGGCGCTGCCCTCGGTGCAGAACTGATCCTGCAGCCGCTGGTACAGATACGCCGTCTCGTTGATGCGGTCATAGACCTCCTCGGTGATGCCCTGGACCTCCAGCTGCTGCTGATAGGCCTCCTCGCTGCCGTAGTACGTCACATACTCCAGCCGCTGGGCCTCCAGCGCCGCCCGATCCTCCTCGGTCAGCGTCACGCCGGCCTCCTCCGCCCAGGCGCGCACCACGCTGTACAGCTTCACCGTCTCCAGCGTGTCGGTCTTGGCGTAGTCGCCGTAGGTCAGGCCCTCCGTCAGCTCCGCGCTCCAGTCCACGCCCGGCACATAGGTGCTCAGATACTCGCAGTCGTAGGCCAGCCAGTACAGATACTCCTCCGCCGTCACGGTCTGCCCGTCGATGAGCAGCAGCTCCGCGTCGGGATGGATCCCGCTGGCCTGGTACAGCAGGCCGTCGGTGCGGCTACCCTTCTTCATGCCGCCGGTGAGAGCGATGGCGCCCACCAGCACCACAGAGGCCAGTGCACCGGCGATCAAACGCACCCAGTTATTCTTCATGGTCATTTCCTCCTTCTCGGGACTGCTGTCCCCGTATCTCATTCTGCTGCAAGCGCAGCTGTTCTACAAGGCCGCCTGCGGCGTCCAATGCATTCTCGTTGGGCTGTAAAAACAGCGTCAGCCGGGGCGACGTCCCCGCCGCCAGCTGCAGGCGGTTGCGGTAGCCCGCCATGGTGCACACCGCCAGCAGCGCCGCCGGGTCGATGCGCGTGTCGAAGCTGAACAGCAGCTGCCGTCCCTTCTGGGTGATGTCGGTGATGCCCGTCTCCATGGCCGCCGAACGCAGCATAGCCACGTCCAGCAGCGCCGCCACCGGCTTGGGCACATCGCCGTACCGGTCCAGCAGCTCGTCCATGAGGTCGGCCTCGTCCGCCGGTGTCCGCAGCGCGGCGATGCGGCGGTACAGGTCCATCCGCTGCTCGGCGGCGGGCACATAGCCCTCCGGAATGTAGGCCGGCACCGTCAGGTCGGCGGAGCACTCCGTCCGCACCTCCGCGCCCCGGCCCTGCTGCTCCAGCACCGCGTCGTTCAGCAGTTTCAGGTACATATCGTAGCCCACGGACATCATGTAGCCCGACTGCTCGGGGCCTAATAGGTTTCCGGCGCCCCGGATCTCCAGATCCCGCATGGCGATCCTGAAGCCGGAGCCGAACTCCACATACTCCCGTATGGCGGTGAGCCGCTTGGCGGCCACCTCCGTCAGCACCTTGCCGGTGCGGTACGTCAGATAGGCGTAGGCCCGGCGGGCCGACCGGCCAATGCGTCCCCGGATCTGGTGGAGCTGGCTGAGCCCCAGCCGGTCCGCGTCCTCGATGATGAGGGTATTCACGTTGGGGATGTCGATGCCCGTCTCGATGATGGTGGTGCACACCAGCACGTCGATGTCTCCCTCGGCCATGCGGCTCATGACCCGGCTCAGCTCGCCCTCGGCCATCTTGCCGTGGGCCGTCTCCACCGTCACGCCGTCCCCCAGCAGCTGCCGCAGCCGGGAGGCGGTGGAGTCGATGTTCTCCACCCGGTTGTGCAGGTAGTACACCTGCCCGCCCCGGTCCAGCTCCCGCCGGATGGCCTCGGTGACGATACCCCAGTCGTGCTCCAGCACATAGGTCTGCACCGGCTGCCGGTCCTGGGGCGGCTGCTCGATGGTGCTCATGTCCCGGATACCGCTGAGGGCCATGTTCAGCGTCCGGGGGATGGGCGTGGCGGACAGCGTCAGCGTATCCACCTGCCGCGCCCGCTCCCGCAGCTTCTCCTTATGGGTCACGCCGAAGCGCTGCTCCTCGTCGATGATGAGCAGACCCAGATCCTTGAATTCCACGTTCTTTGCCAGCAGCTTGTGGGTACCGATGAGCAGGTCCACTCTGCCCTCCTTCACCCGGGCCAGCACGTCCTTCACCTGGGCCGGCGTTCGGAACCGGGACAGCACCTCCACCGTCACCGGGAATGCCCGGAACCGGGCGATGGCCGTGGCGTAGTGCTGCTGTGCCAGCACGGTGGTGGGCACCAGAATGGCGGCCTGCTTGCCGTCCAGGATGCACTTCATGGCCGCCCGCAGCGCCACCTCCGTCTTGCCGTAGCCCACGTCGCCGCACAGCAGCCGGTCCATGGGCGCCGGCTTTTCCATATCCCGCTTGATGTCCCGGATGGCCGCCAGCTGGTCGTCCGTCTCCGTGTAGTCGAAGGACTCCTCAAACTCCTGCTGCCACGGGGAATCCGGTGAAAAGGCAAAGCCCTTCTCCCGCTGGCGCTGGGCGTACAGCTTGATCAGGCCCTCGGCCAGATCCTTTGCCGCCGCCTTGGCCCGGTGGGTGGTCTTGGCCCACTGGTCGCCGGACAGCTTGTTCAGCCTGGTCTTTTCCGCCGCCTCGTCGCCGCCGCCGATGTATTTGCTCACCAGATCCAGTGACGTAGCCGGCACATACAGGCAGTCGCTGCCGGCGTAGTTGATCTTGATATAGTCCTTTTCCACGCCGTCCACCGGCAGGCGCAGCATCCCGGCAAACCGCCCGATGCCGTGGTGGACATGCACCACCAGATCGCCCACCGTCAGGTCGGTGTAGGATTGTATTTTCTGCCGGTTGTCGGCCCTGGCGGGCCGGGGCTTCCTTTTGCTGCCGGACAGCTTTTCGGTGAGCTGCCCCTCCGTCAGCACCGCCAGCTTCAGCCCCGGCCACTCGCTGCCGGCGCTGAGCGCGCCCACGGTGATGCACACCTGCCCCCGCTGGGGCATGGCGCTGCCGGACAGCTCCAGCGCCGCGGGGATCTTTTTGTCCCGCAGCAGCTGCTGCATGTTTCTGGCCCGCACCTCGCCGCCGCACAGCACCAGAACGCCGTATCCGGCGGTGAGGTAGTGCACGATGTCGGTGGCCGCCGTTTCCAGACTGCCGCCGTAGCTGGAAAGCTGCTTGGCCGGGATGTCCAGCAGCAGCTTCGGCGCCACCAGATACCGGCTGGTCGGCAGGCTCTCCATCTGGCACACGGGGAACCGCTCCAGCTCCGCCGCCGTCTCCGTCTCCGTCAGTGTCAGCCGTCCGAAGGCGCCTGCCATCTGACCGGCCTCCATGGACGCCGTCACGTCCTGCTTCACCTGCCACACGAAGGCCTTCAGCGCCTCCTGTACCCGGCCCGCCTCGCTGACGCAGACAAGACAGTCCTCCGGCAGATAGTCGAAAGCCGTGGCCGCGTCGGGGTACACCGCCGCCAGATACCGGTCGCCGCCGGGAGGCGTCACCCCCTGCCGCAGGGACTGGGCGTCCTCCTCCAGACGCTGGCGCAGGGCGGCTGCGTTCTCCTTTTTCGCCAGCCGCTTTGCCGCCGCGTCCATCCGCCGGGCGGCGCTCTCCGCCGTGTCCGCGTCGTGGAACGGCAGCACCTCTCCCGCCGGCAGCACCGTAAAGGTCTGCCGGTTCTCCACGCGGCGCTGGGTGGTCACGTCGAAATCGCCCATGCTGTCCAGCTCGTCGTCGAAGAACTCGCAGCGCACCGGCCTGTCCGGCCCAGGCGAGAAAATATCCAGAATACCGCCCCGCAGGGCAAACTGCCCCGCGCCCTCCACCTGCTGGGCGCGGACATATCCGGCGGCGGTGAGCTGCGCCGCCAGCGCCGTCACGTCGTACTGCTGCCCCACCTCCAGCGTGAAGGCTGTCTGCCGCAGCACCTCGGGCGGCAGACACAGCTGGGCCATGGCCGCCGCCGTGGCCACCACCACCCGGGGCGTCTCCTGTGCCAGACGGTACAGTGCCCACAGCCGTCGGTACTCCCACTGACGGCTGTACGCCGCAGCGGGCCGCAGCTGCAGCTCACGGGCCGGCAGCACCACCGGCTCCTGACCGGTCAGCGCCCGCAGATCCGCCGCCTGACGGGCGCACTCCTGCTCGTCGGCGCACAGCATCAGAAGCGGCCTGCCGGTCTGCGCTGCCGCAGCCGCCGCCACGGCGGCCCGCTGCACCGGGGAGAGCCCCGTGATCATGCTGTGCCTCTCCCGGCCGTCCATGCCGGCTGTCAGCTCCTGCAGCTGCGGCAGCGTCAAAAGCTGTCGGATCAGTCCTTCCATGTGCTCTCCCCTCCTCTCCGAAGGCGGCACATCGCCGCCTGTACTTCCGGTTTATATTCTATGTGGCTTTGCTGAAATTTACCTGAAAAAGCGTTACCCGTTGAAGCGGTTCATGGCTGTGTCCGCCCCCTGCTCAATGAGGCACAGCGCCGCCTCCGCCGCCCGGTCCAGCGTGGTGCGCAGCAGCTTGGCCTCCTCGCCCTGGGGCTTGCCGATGACCCAGTCGATCATCTCGTGGTCCGGGTGCTCCGGCATGCCCACGCCCACCTTGATGCGGGGAAAACCGTCGGTGCCCAGATGCTGGATGATGTTCTTCAGGCCGTTGTGGCCGCCGGCGGAACCGCTTTTGCGGATGCGCAGCTTCCCCACCGGCAGCGACACGTCGTCGGAGATGACCACCACATGGTCTGCCGGCACCTTGTAGAACCGGGCCGCTTCGCCCACCGCCTCGCCGGACAGGTTCATGTAGGTCTGGGGCTTCATCACCAGGATCTTATTGCCGTTCCGCTCCAGAATGCCCGTCCACGCCTTGAACCGCAGCTTGGTGAGCTTGAAATTTTCCTTTTCCATCAGACTGTCCAGCGCCAGCCACCCCATGTTGTGCCGGGTGGACTCATACTTGCTGCCGGGGTTGCCCAGACCCACCAGGATCCAGTTGACGCCGCCGGCCTGCTTCCGGTTAAAAAACAAGGCTCCCGCCTCCTTCTTGAAAACTAAAGAGGGACTGCAAACGCAGTCCCTCCATTATAACACGGTTTTTCCCGTTTGCAAAGCGTTCAGTTGAACAGCTTGGCGATGGAGATCTCCTGATAGATACGCTCGATGGCCTCGGCGAACATGGGCGCCACGGACAGGTACTTGATCTTGTCGCAGCCCTCGCCCATAGTCTCGGGGATGGTGTTCAGCAGCGCGACCTCCTTGATGACGCTGGCGCTCAGGCGCTCCAGCGCCGGGCCGGACAGCACGCCGTGGCTGGCGCAGGCGTACACGCTGTTGGCGCCGCCCACCTCCACGATGGCTTTGGCGGCGTTGCAGATGGAGCCGGCGGTGTCGATCATGTCGTCAAACAGGATGCAGTCCTTGCCGGACACATCGCCGATGACGTTCATGACCTCACACTGATTGGCCTTCTGGCGGCGCTTATCCACGATGGCCAGACTCATGTGCAGCTTCTGGGCGAAGGTGCGGGCGCGGGCCACGGAGCCTACGTCGGGAGACACCACCACCATATCCTCGCACTTCTCGCCAAACTTCTTGGCGTAGTAATCCACGAACACGGGATTGCCCAGCAGATTGTCCACGGGGATATCAAAGAAGCCCTGGATCTGGCTGGCATGGAGATCCATGGTCAGCACGCGGTCGGCGCCGGAGGCGGTGAGCATGTTGGCCACCAGCTTGGCGGAGATGGGATCGCGGCTCTTGGCCTTGCGGTCCTGACGGGCATAGCCGAAATAGGGGATCACCGCAGTGACACGGCCTGCGGAGGCACGCTTGCAGGCATCGATCATGATGAGCAGCTCCATCAGGCTGTCATTGACCGGCTTGCAGGTGGAGTTGATGAGGAACACATCGCTGCCGCGGACGCTCTCATACAGGGAGACAGAAGCCTCGCCGTCCGCGAAGGATTTGACCTCCGCCTCGCCCAGCTTGATGCCGATGAGCCTGCAGATCTCCTGCGCCAGTGCGGGGTTGGCGTTGCCGGTGAAGATCTTGATATCCTTGCCGTGAGAAATCATGGTGTTACCCTCTCGCTTTCTGTCCGTAACGGAACATTTTTTTGACTGTTTTCTGTCGCGCTCTACCTGTTAAAAAACAAACAAAAAGCGCCGTCGCCCCGCCCTTCACCGCTGGATAAAGCGGTATTCGGCTATGCTGACGGCGCACGCTCCGGCAGAGGAAGCGCACACAGGAAAAATATGGACTTTTGCGCGGCGCAGACGATCCATCGGCCCTTCCTCCCCTCGGTCTGTTTTCTCTGTCTCTATTATAACAGGCTCTGCGGGAAAATCCAGTATTTTTCCCACTTTTTTTGGCAACAATTTTTCAGGGCGGGAAATGCCCATCCAAATCACCATTTTTTCATGGAAACAGCGGCCATTTTTTGTATTTCTAAGAAAATGCAGGGGTTTTTGCCATTTATGAGTTGCATTTTCATTTCCATTGCATTACAATAGGCAGGTATTTGAGGAGGGCTGCCGTTTATGCTTCACATCGTGCTGGTCGAACCGGAGATCCCCCAGAACTGCGGCAACATCGCCCGCACCTGCGCCGCCACGGGATGCTCGCTGCATCTCATCCGGCCGCTGGGCTTCGACATCTCCGACCGTGCCGTGAAGCGGGCGGGGCTGGACTACTGGCATCTGGTGACCGTCCGGGACTACGACGGGCTGGACGACTTCTTCCGCCGGAACCCGGAGGCCGCCGCCGATCTGTGGCTGGCCACCACCAAGGCGCCGCAGGACTATACCCAGGCCCGGTTCTCGCCGGACTGCTGGCTGTTCTTCGGCAAGGAGACGGCGGGCCTGCCGGAGGCGTTCCGCACGGCCCACTATGACCGGTGCATCCGCCTGCCCATGCGCGCGGAGGCCCGCAGCCTGAACCTCAGCAACTCCGTGGCCATCCTGACCTACGAGGCCCTGCGGCAGAACGGCTTCCCCGGTCTGACCGGCGAGGGCGAGATGGCGTCTGCACACTGATATATTTTCAAAAGGAGATGCATCCGTATGAACTACAATAAAAAGACCATTCTGGACGTGGACGTTGCCGGCAAAAAGATCCTGCTGCGCTGCGATTTCAACGTGCCCCAGGACAAGGAGACCGGTGCCATCACCAGCGACAAGCGCATTGTGGCGGCGCTGCCCACCATCCGCTGCCTGCTGGAGCAGAAGGCGGCGGTCATCGCCTGCTCCCATCTGGGCAAGCCCAAGGGCGAGTGGAAGGCCAAACTGAGCCTGGCCCCTGTGGCCCAGCGTCTCAGCGAGCTGCTGGGGCAGGAGGTCATCTTCGCCAAGGACATCGTGGGCGAGGACGCCAAGGCCAAGGCCGCGGCGCTGCAGGGCGGCCAGATCATGCTGCTGGAGAACCTGCGCTTCGACCCCCGCGAGGAGAAGAACGACCCCGAATTTGCCAAGGAGCTGGCCTCCATGGCGGAGCTGTATGTGTCCGATGCCTTCGGCACCGTGCACCGTGCCCACGCCTCCACCGCCGGTGTGGCGGCGTATCTGCCCGCCGTGTCCGGCCTGCTGGTGGCCAAGGAGCTGGAGGTCATGGGCGGCGCGCTGAACGACCCCAAGCGCCCCTTTGTGGCGGTGCTGGGCGGTGCCAAGGTCAGCGACAAGATCGGCGTCATCAACAACCTGCTGGACAAGGCCGACACCATCATCATCGGCGGCGGCATGGCCTATACCTTCGCCAAGGCGCAGGGCGGCTCCATCGGCAAGAGTCTGTGCGAGGACGACAAGCTGGACTACGCCCGGGAGATGATCGAAAAGGCCAGAAAGAACGGCGTGAAGCTGCTGCTGCCCACCGACACCGTGGCGGCGGACGACTTCTCCAACGACGCCCGGCGGCAGGTGGTCAGCACCATGGCCATCCCCGACGGCTGGGAGGGCATGGACATTGGCCCCGACACCATCAAGGTATTCTGCGATGCCGTAAAGGGCGCGGGCACCGTGGTGTGGAACGGCCCCATGGGCGTGTTTGAGTTCGACAACTTTGCCGCCGGCACCCGGGCCATGGCCCAGGCGCTGGCCGACAGCGGCGCCGTCACCATCGTGGGCGGCGGCGACAGTGCCGCGGCGGTGGAGCAGATGGGCTTTGCCGATAAGATCACCCACATCAGCACCGGCGGCGGTGCCTCCCTGGAGTTCCTGGAGGGTCTGGAGCTGCCCGGCGTGGCCTGCCTGCTGGACAAGTAAAGGCCCTTGACGGGGGAGGTGCTCCCCCTTTACATCCGATCGTATCAAAGTAATATTTGCAGCGATATATTGAGTTTTTTGAAAGACAGAGGAGTAAACGAGTTATGAATCGCAGATACCGTAAGACCATCATCGCCGGCAACTGGAAGATGAACAAGACCGCCAGCGAGACCAAGAAGTTCGCCGAGGAGCTGAAGGCCCTGCTGCCCAAGGCCAAGTGGTGTGACGTGGTGGTGTGCGTCCCCGCCGTGAACATCTCCACCGCCATCAAGGCGTTCAAGGATGCCCGCGTGTCCGTGGGCGCACAGAACGTGTTCTTTGAGAAGTCCGGTGCCTACACCGGCGAGGTGTCCGCCGACATGCTGAAGGATCTGGGCGTGAAGTACGTCATCATCGGCCACTCCGAGCGCCGTCAGTACTTCGGCGAGACGGATCTCATCGTCAACAAGAAGGTGCTGGCCGCGCTGGAGGCCGGTCTGCACCCCATCATCTGCGTGGGCGAGACCCTGGAGCAGCGCGAGCTGGGCATCACCATGGAGCTTATCGCCCTGCAGGTGAAGTCCGCGCTGGCCGGCGTCCCCGCCGAGAAGCTGCGCAAGTGCGTCATCGCCTATGAGCCTGTGTGGGCCATCGGCACCGGCAAGACCGCCACTGCCGAGCAGGCCGCTGAGGTCTGCACCTTCATCCGCACCACCGTGCGCCACCTGTACGGCGCCCGCATTGCCCGTTCCATCACCATCCAGTACGGCGGCTCCATGAAGCCCGCCAACGCAGCGGAGCTGCTGGGCCAGCCCGACATCGACGGCGGCCTTATCGGCGGCGCGGCCCTGAACGCCGCGGACTTCGTGGAGATCATCAACGCCGCCAATCAGGACTGAACCCGACAGGAGGAAGGCATGAACAAGACTCCGACGACTCTCATCATCATGGACGGCTTCGGCATCGCGCCGCCGGCGGACGACAACGCCGTCACGTTGGCCAACACCCCGGTGCTGGACGGCCTGCTCCGTGACTACGCCCATACCACCCTGTCCGCCAGCGGGCTGGACGTGGGTCTGCCCGCCGGGCAGATGGGCAACAGCGAGGTGGGTCACACCAATATCGGCGGCGGCCGCGTGGTGTTCCAGGACCTGCCCCGCATCAGCCGCGCCATCGAGGATGGCAGCTTCTTCAAAAACGAGGCCTACAACAAGGCCATGGACAACTGCCTGCAAAATGGCTCCAGTCTGCACCTGTACGGCCTGCTGTCCGACGGCGGCGTCCACTCCCATATCGACCACCTGTACGCACTGCTGCAGATGGCAAAGGACAAGGGGCTGCACCGCGTGTATATCCACTGCTTCCTGGACGGGCGGGACGTGTCCCCCACCAGCGGCAAGGGCTTCGTGCAGGCGCTGGCCGACAAATGCGCCGCGCTGGGCGTGGGTAAGATCGCCACGGTCATGGGCCGCTACTACGCCATGGACCGCGACAAGCGCTGGGAGCGTGTGCAGATGGCCTATGACGCCATGGTGTACGGCGAGGGCAACCACAACGCCGACCCCGTGGACGCTGTGGCCCGCAGCTACGCCAACAACGTCACCGACGAGTTCGTGGAGCCGGTGGTGTGCGACAGCGAGGGCACCATCAGCGACAACGACAGCGTGATCTTCTTCAACTATCGCCCCGACCGGGCCCGGGAGATCACCCGCGCCATCGTGGACCCCGACTTTGACGGCTTCCAGCGGGAGTACTTCCCCACCACCTATGTGTGCAACACGGAGTACGACGCCTCCATGCCCAACGTACTGGTGGCGTGGCCCCGCATCGCCGTGAAGAACGGGTTGGGCGAGTACCTCAGCAGCATGGGCATGACCCAGCTGCGCATCGCGGAGACGGAGAAGTACGCCCATGTGACGTTCTTCTTCAACGGCGGCGTGGAGAAGCAGTACCCCGGCGAGGATCGGGTGCTGGTGGCCTCCCCCAAGGTAGCCACCTACGACCTGCAGCCTGAGATGAGCGCCGTGGAGGTCTGCGACAAGTGCGTGGAGCGCATCGAGTCCGGCGCCTATGACGTCATCATCCTGAACTTCGCCAACTGCGACATGGTGGGCCATACCGGCGTACTGGAAGCCGCCATCAAGGCGGTGGAAACGGTGGACACCTGCGTGGGCCGCGTGGTGGAGGCCACCCTGAAGATGGGCGGCATCGCCATGGTCACCGCCGACCACGGCAACGCCGAGGACATGAAGCAGCCTGACGGCAGCCCCATGACCGCTCACACCACCAATCTGGTGCCCTTCATCCTCTGCGGCGCCGGCACGGAGCTGCGTCCGGGCCGTCTGGCCGACATTGCCCCCACCATTCTGGATGTGATGGGCCTTGCCTGCCCGCCGGAGATGGACGGCAAAACCCTGATCGTCAAATAAAGCGCCGACAGCCTCCCGGGGCACGCTCCGGGAGGCTTCTCTGCAAAAGGAGCAACTATGGATATCACAGTCATCGGCTGCGGGCGGTGGGGCTCCCTCATCACCTGGTACCTGGACCATATCGGCCACCGCGTCACCCTGTATGGCCGGGCCGCGTCCCCCCGGATGCAATCGTTCCTGGCCACCCGGCAGAACGACCTGCTGACGCTGCCGGCCTCCGTCGCCCTGTCCACCGACCTGACGGCGGCGCTGAACGGCGCGGAGACGGTCATCATTTCCATCGGTTCCCAGAGCCTGCGGAGCCTGCTGGGCCAGCCGGAGCTGCAAGCACTGCGGGATCGCACCGTGGTGCTGTGCATGAAGGGACTGGAAATGGGCACCGGCGCACGGCTCAGCCAGATCGCGGCAGAGTGCCTGCATCCGTCCAACGCCGTGGCCGTGTGGCTCGGCCCCGGCCATGTGCAGGAGTTCTACCGCGGCATCCCCAACTGCATGGTCATCGACAGTGAGAACGACGACACCAAGCGCCGTCTGGTGCAGGCGTTCTCCAGCGACCTCATCCGCTTTTACTACGGCGGCGACATGATCGGCAACGAGGTGGGCGCCGCCGCCAAGAACGTGGTGGGCATTGCCGCCGGCTTCCTGGACGGCTTCGAGATGTCCAGCCTCAAGGGCGCCCTCATGAGCCGCGGCACCCGGGAGGTGGCCCGTCTCATCAAGGCCATGGGCGGCAGCGAGCTGTCGGCCTACGGTCTGTGCCATCTGGGAGACTACGAGGCCACGGTGTTCTCCCCCTACAGCCACAACCGGCAGTTCGGCGAGGCCTTTGTCCGGGGCCACGACTACCACCAGCTGGCGGAGGGCTATTACACCGTCAAGGCCCTGATGCTGCTGGGTCGGCGGTACGGTGTGGAGCTGCCCATCTGCAAGGCCGTCCACGACATCCTCTATGAGCAGGCCGTGCCCCGGGACGTGCTGGCCGGTCTGCTGCGCCGTGGCCTGACGGAGGAGTTCTACGACTGAGCGGCGCAGAAATGTGAATAAAAAAGTCTCTGCCTGGTCACAATGCAGGCAGAGACTTTTTTATTCCGGCGTGCCGCAGGCCGAAAACTGCGGCGGTGGGTGCGTCCCACCCGAAAGGCGCGTATGAGCAGATTCGACAAGAGCAAACTCCAGGCCATGTTCGGCGGCAAGGGCTTCTACATAGCCCTTGCGGTGTGCCTGCTGGCCGCCGGGACTATCGGCTATATCACCCTGTTCTCCTCCGACTCCCCCGTGAAGGAGCCTGATCCCGTCATCGAGATCAAGCCCGCCCCCGTCACCCCGGCACCCACAGTGCCCACCAAGCCGGTGATCCAGTCGGAGCCCATCGAGGTGCCGGTACAGGAGCCAGCCGTCATCGAGGAGCCGGTGGAGCTGCTGCCGGAGGTCATCTCCCCGCTGGATGGCACCACCGTCACCGTGTTCAGCATGACGGAGCTGCTGTATGACCAGACCATGGCGGACTGGCGCACCCACAACGGCATCGACGTGCAGGCCGATGAGGGCGCGGCGGTCAAGACCGCCGCCGACGGCACGGTGCTGTCCGTCACCAACGACGAGCTGATGGGCACCACCGTGGTCATCCAGCACAGCGGCGGCTACACCACCCAGTACAGCAGCCTGCAGACGGACGTGCCGGTGGAGGAGGGCCAGGCCGTCAGCGCCGGCGATGTCATCGGCTGCGTCGGCTCCACCAGCGCAGCGGAGAGCGAGATGGGTCCCCACCTCCACTTCTCCGTCAGCCAGGACGGCAGCGTCATCGACCCCCACGCCTATATCGAGGACTGAAAACGCCTGGAAAGGGCTGGACAGAACGATCTGTCCAGCCCTTTCCTTTGTCGGAGATACGCCTGTGCGCGAGGGCCGCGTGCCCCATGCATGGTGCGCCGTCCCCCCTTGACAGCGCACGGGGCCATCGCGGCCGCAGCACCTTCCCCCTGTGGCGGGACCGCGTCCCGCGGCGGTATCGCCGCCGGTGATGCAGCACATCCCCCTCCGTCCGCATTATACCATATTATTGATTCAAAGTAAATAATCTTTTTCTGAAAGAAAATTATAATTTACCAGGAACATTGGTAGCATATGTAAGAGGTGAGAAGTATGCATACCGAATATCCTGAAAAATACACGACCCTCGGGTTAAAGATCGCATATTACCGCAAAAAGGCGGGCTACACGCAGGAGGCGTTTGCCGAACTGATCGGCAGGAGCGTCAACTTTCTGGCGCAGGTGGAGGGCACGGGAACGGTACGCGGCATCTCCCTGGAAACGCTGTTCAAGATCGCCGACACACTGCACCTCCCGCCGTCCAAGCTGCTGGAGGACGACTGAAGCCCCGAAAAAACCGGCGCATCCTGCGGGATGCGCCGGTTTTTGTGCTCAGCTCATGGTGGTCACAGTGCCCAGGAACAGGGGCAGATTGGCGTGGGTATCCACGATCATGTACACGAAGGGGCGATCCAGCACCACGCGATGCACCTCCGGCGGCTCAGCGGAGCCGGCCTCAGCCACCACCGCCGTGACGGCGGCGGCCTTGGTGCCGTTCTCGTCCAGCTCCAGATAGGTCTTGTGCAGCACGGCGCTGACATACAGCTGGTCGTTGGGCGCGCCGCCCATGGCCCGCAGATCCGCCGCCGCGCTGTCAAAGGCGTCGGTAACGCCCATGGCCTTCAGCGCGTCGCTCAGCTCCAGCAAGGAGGACGCCTTGAACCGGGGGATGGCGGCCTCCACCGTGCCGTGCTGGGGGTCATTCAGCAGGGCGTGGAGCTTGCCGCCGGTGAGCCCGGCCACATAGTCCGCTATGGAGACGCCCTCATTGGGCAGCAGCCCCACAAAGGCGTAGCGGCCGCCGTCGTAGTACTTCATAAAGCCGGTGGTGTTGTCGTCGGACAGATAGAGGCTCTCCTGCGACCACAGCAGATCCGCCGTCTGGCGGGTGCCGTCGGCGGCGGTGAACACCACGCCCTTCTGGATGTCGTCCTTCTCGTAGGGCTTCTTCCACTTGGCGTCAAAGCACACGGCGTTCACCAGATAGAGCATGGTACGCTGGTCGGGCGCCTGCTCCAGCAGCTTGTCGATCATGCCATCGGTTTGCTTGCTGACCCAGTGGTTCAGGTCGTTTTTCATGGCCTCGTCAAAGGCGGAGCGGTACACCTCCGCGTCATAGTAGCTGACGCAGTTGTCCAGAAAGCTGTCCTCCACCCGGAAGATGTCCCGCACCCACAGGGAGTTGGCCAGCGACAGCTTGCACTTCTTGGTGTTCTCCGGCAGGCTCATGCGGTAGGTATAGAGATAGTCGTTGAGGGTATCCCGATCCATGCCCATGGCCTTCTCCATCTGGGACAGTGTAGTGCCGGCAGCGCCGTTGGCAGTCATGCCCAGCGCGTACAGCAGGGATACCGGGGAGAGCAGCACGCCCTCCTCCTTCGTTGTCTGCCGCAGCAGGGCGGCGGCAAAGTCCATGACAGCCGTGCTGTCGTCGGTCAGGTCGATGTGCGTATCGATGGTGCGGGCGGTCACGCCCTCCGTCAGGCTCTGTGCCGCCAGCTTACTGCCGCAGCCGAACAGCGGCAGCGCCATGCACGCAGCCAGCACCAGTGCCGCGATGCGTTTTCCCATGGGATCAGCTCCTTTCTGCTTGTTCTACTCCTTAGACGCAGCGGAGGGGCAAAAGGTTTCCCTCTCTGCGAAAAAAAGCGGGCACACGCAGGCGGCGCATCCCGTCTGTCTGTGTCCGCTTTTTTGTCTCACTGCGCCATATGCTCCAGCGCACAGCGGGCGGCGGCCTGCTCGGCCTCCTTCTTGCTGCGCCCCTCGCCGGTACCGGCCACCTGTCCGTTCAGCAGGACGCGGAACGAAAACACCCGGTCGTGGTCCGGGCCGGAGGTGCCCGTCATCTCGTACCGCAGCACCTGATCGGGCTTGCGCTGCACCAGCTCCTGCAGCTCCGTCTTATAGTCCCGGCGGCGCTCCTCCACCTGCTCCTCCTGCTCCTTGTCCAGCAGCACGCGGTGGATCAGGTCGCGGGCGGCGTCCATACCGCCATCCAGATAGACGGCGGCAAACACCGACTCCGTGGCGTCCGCCAGAATGGACGGACGGCGGCGGCCGCCGCCCAGCTCCTCGCCCCGGCCCAGCCGCAGGTACTTGCCAAGACCCAGATACTGAGCCACCTCGTGCAGGCTCTCCTCGCACACCAGCGCGGCGCGGATGCGGGTCAGGTCGCCCTCCGGCATATCGGGATGCTTGGCGTACAGGTACTCTGCCGTCACGAAGCCCAGCACCGCGTCGCCCAGAAACTCCAGACGCTCGTTGCTGCTGATGCCCGTGCCCCGATGCTCGTTGGCGTAGGAGCTGTGGTACAGCGCGTTTTCCAGCAGCTCCGGGCGGTGAAAGACGTAGCCCAGCTTCGTCTCCAAGGTATGCATATATGCTCCCCCTTCCTAAAAAGACGACCCCGCGCAGGCGGGGCCGTGTCTCGTTTCCTCTATGTCAGATCAACCGAGCTTGCCGTTGAGGTAGCGGACGCAGTCGCCAACGGTCTTCAGCGCCGTCAGATCCTCCTCATCGATCTCGCCGATGTCGAACTCCTCCTCCATGGCCATGACCAATTCGACCAGATCCACGGAATCGGCACCCAGATCGTCCACGAAAGAACTCTCCATGCTGATCTCATCGGTGTCGATGGCAAACTGCTCGGCGATGAGGTCCTGCATCGTCTTGAAGATCTCCTCCATTGTCACAGGGTATTCCTCCTTCTTTTTTTCTTCGAATAGAATACGGCAATCCCACCGTAGTGTCAATACCTTTTTGCCTTTTTTATTCGGTCACCATCTGCATCTTGTCTATGTTGGCGGTGATGGCCTCCACAATGCCGCTGTCCGCCACCTGCATGGCCTGCCCGACGGCGTTCTCGATGGCCTCGGCGTTGGAGGCGCCATGGGCCTTGATGACAGGCTTGGAGATGCCGATAAAGGCGGTGCCGCCCACCTTGTTAGGGTCCAGCCGCGCCTTGAAGGCGTTGAGGCCGGGCATCACCAGCAGCGCCGCCAGCTTCGTCAGCAGGTTCTTCTTGAACATCCCCTTCAGCGCGGAGCCGGCAAAGGAGCCCACGCCCTCGATGCTCTTGAGCATGATGTTGCCGGAGAAGCCGTCGGCCACGATGACGTCGCAGCCGCCCTTGATGGCCTCCTTGGCCTCGATGTTGCCGATGAAGTGCAGGTCGCCCCGCTCTCCGGCCTGCCGCAGCAGCGCCAGCGTCTGCTTCTGGAGGTCGGTACCCTTGCTGTCCTCCGTGCCGATGTTCAAAAGGCCCACCCGGGGCTTTGCCACGCCCAGCACCCTCTGGGCATAGAAATTGCCCAGATAGGCGAACTGCACCAGATACTCCGGCGTACACTCGGCGTTGGCACCGCAGTCGATAAGCACGGCGCTGCCGGTAGTGGTGGGGATCACCGGGGCCATGGCGGCCCGGCGGATGCCGTGGATACGCTTGGTGATGAGGGTCGCGCCGGTGAGCAGCGCGCCGGTGGAGCCGGCGGACACCATGGCGTCGCCGCCGCCGTTTTTCAGCAGCGTCAGCCCCACGCCCATAGAGGTATCCTTCTTCCGGCGGAATACGGTGGCCGGGTCGTCGCACATCTCCACCGTCTCCGCGGTGGGGATGATGGCGGCGCCGTCCGGCAGCTCCGTCAGGCCGCAGGCGCGGACGGCGTCCAGAATGGCGGCCTCGTCGCCGGTGAACACGATGTCCACGCCGAAGCGCTTCTGTGCCTGCAGCGCGCCCTTGACGATCTCCAGCGGGGCGTTGTCGCCGCCCATAGCGTCTACGATGATCTTCATGTCCACAGTACCTCCTGCTTGATGCCCTCCAGGATCTCCAGCGACCGCTGGCTCAGCTCCGCGTTTTTGTTGCGCTTGCCCTTGACGCGGTGATCCAGCGGCGGGATGATGCCGAAATTGATGTTCATAGGCTGGAAATCGCCCACCGAGCCGTTGCTGACATACAGACCCAGCGCGCCGATGGCCGTCTCCGCCGGGAAGTCGATGGGCGTCTGCCCGTTGAGATGGCGGGCCAGCTCCACACCCACCAGAAAGCCGCTGGCGCAGGACTCCACATACCCCTCCACGCCGGTCATCTGCCCGGCAAAGGCGATACGCGGCTCGGCCTTCAGCCGGTAGTAGCGATCCAGCAGACGGGGGGAATCCAGATAGGTGTTGCGGTGCATCACGCCGTACCGCAGGAACTGGGCGTTCCGCAGCGCCGGGATCATGGTGAACACACGCCGCTGCTCCGGCCACTTCAGGTGGGTCTGGAAGCCCACCAGATTGTAGATGCTGCCGTCGGCGTTGTCCCGGCGCAGCTGCACCACGGCGTATGGCTCCTTCCCGGTCTTGGGGTCGATGAGCCCCCGGGGCTTCAGCGGCCCGAACCGCAGGGTATCCTCGCCCCGGCGGGCCATGACCTCCACGGGCATGCAGCCCTCGAACACGTTCTTGTCCTCAAAACCGTGTACCTCCGCCTCCTCGGCGGCGGTCAGTGCCTGCCAGAAGGCCAGATACTCCTCCTTGGTCATGGGACAGTTGATGTAGTCCGGCGTCCCCTTGTCGTAGCGGCTGGCGAAATATGCGCTGTCCATGTCCACGCTGTCGTAGGATACCAGCGGCGCGGCGGCGTCGAAGAAGTTCAGGGTGGTGCCGCCGCCCAGCTTTTCGGCGATGGCCTCCGCCAGCGGGTCGGAGGTCAGGGGGCCGGAGGCGATGACCACATCCCCCTCCGGGATGGACGTGACCTCGCCGGGGATCATGGTGATATTGGGGTGGCTGAAAATGGTCTCCGTGACCATGCGGGCAAAGCCGTCACGATCCACGGCCAGCGCGCCGCCGGCGGGTACCGCCGTGGCGTCCGCGCAGCGCATAATGAGGCTGTTCAGCCGCCGAAGCTCCTCCTTCAGCAGGCCCACGGCGTTTTCCAGCCCCGCGCCCCGCAGGGAGTTGGAGCAGCAAAGCTCCGCAAAATAATCGGTCACATGGGCGGGGGTCTTTTTCTCCGGCTTCATCTCCCGCAGCGTCACAGCCACGCCCCGCTGGGCCAGCTGCCACGCGCACTCGGAGCCGGCCAGTCCCGCGCCGATGACGGTCACATGGTTCATGTCTTACTCCGCTTTCTCCGCGGCCTTTTTTGTGGTCTTTTTGGCAGCGGTGCTCTTGGTGGTGGTCTTTTTCGCCGCCGTCTTGGTGGTCTTCTTGGCGGCAGGCTCCTTCTCCGCGGTCTTGGCGGTCTTCTTGGCAGTGGAGGTCTTGGTGGTCTTCGCGGTAGTGGTCTTCTTGGCGGTATCCTCCGCCTCCGCCGCTGCCGCCGTCTCCGCCGCGCCCTCCGCATTTTCCGCGCCGTCTGCGGTCTTGCGGCGGCGGTAGCCCCGCTTGTCCTCCGGCAGGAAGTTGCTGCACGCCGGATTGGCGCAGAAGGGCTTGTTGAACCCGCGTCCCGCCTTCTTGAACATGGTCTGTCCGCACACGGGGCAGTCGTCCTTCACCGGCACGTCCCACGTCATAAAGTCGCAGGCGGGGAACTTGTCGCAGCCATAGTAGGTGTAGCCGTTGCGGCTGGTCTTTTTCAGGATACGGCCGCCGCACTTGGGGCAGCGTCCCGGCATCTCCACCACCAGCGGCTTGGTGAACTTGCACTCCGGATAGCCGGGGCAGGCCAGGAATCGGCCGAACCTGCCGGACTTGATGACCATGTTCCGGCCGCACAGGTCGCACTTCTCCTCCGTCACCTCGTCGGGCACCTTCAGGTACACGCCCTCCATGTCCTTCTCCACCTGCTCCAGATTCTCATGGAACGGCACATAGAACTGGCGGATCAGGTCCTTCCACTGCACATCGCCGGACTCCACATCGTCCAGCTTCTTCTCCATACGGGCGGTAAACTTTACATCCACGATGTTGGGGAAGCGCTGGCACATCAGGTCGTTGACCACCTGCCCCAGCGGTGTGATGCGCAGGTACTTGCCCTCCTTGATGACGTACTCGCGATCCAGAATGGTGGACACGGTGGGGGCATAGGTGGAGGGGCGGCCGATGCCGTTCTCCTCCATGGTGCGGATCAGGGTGGCGTCGGTGTACCGGGCGGGCGGCTGGGTAAAGTGCTGCGCCGGGGCGAAGCTCTCCAGCGTCACGCGCTCACCCTCGGTCAGCTCCGGCAGGGGGGATTCCTTCTCCTCCTTGTCGTCGTCACGGCTCTCCTCATACACGGCGGTATAGCCCGCGAACTTCAGGTTGCTGGCGGAGCAGCGGAAGCTGTGGTCGCCTGCGCTGATTTCCACGCTGATGCTGTCGTAGACGGCATTTGCCATCTGGCTTGCCAGAAAACGGCTCCAGATCAGGCGGTACAGCCGGTACTGCTCGCCGGTGAGGTCTCCCTTGACCTGCTCCGGCGTCAGCGCCGGGTCGGAGGGGCGGATGGCCTCGTGGGCGTCCTGCGCCCCGGCCTTGGTCTTGTAGACCCGTGCGGACGCGGGATAGTAGCTCTGGCCGTAGCGGGAGCAGATCACGGTCTTTGCCTGCGCCTGCGCCTCGGTGGAAATACGCAGCGAGTCGGTACGCATATAGGTGATAAGACCCACCGTACCCTCGCCGGTGATGTCCACGCCCTCATAGAGCTGCTGGGCGATGGCCATGGTGCGGCGGGGGGTCATATTCAGCTTGCGGGACGCCTCCTGCTGTAAAGTGGAGGTGGTGAACGGCGGCGCGGGGGAGCGCTGCTTGTCCGCCCGCTTCACAGAGCTGACGGTAAAGGGCAGCTCCCGCAGCTCATCCATGATGGCCTGGGCGTCCCCCTCGCTGGACGGCTCGTACTTCTTGCCGCCCTTGCCGTAGTAATGGGCGGTGAACAGCGCGCCGGCGTGGTTTTTCAGACTGGCGTCCAGCGTCCAGTACTCCTGCGGCACGAAGTCAGCGATCTCCTTCTCCCGCTCCGCCACCAGACGCATGGCCACGGACTGGACACGGCCCGCCGACAGGCCCCGCCGGATCTTCTTCCACAGCAGGGGCGAGAGCTGATAGCCCACGATGCGGTCCAGAACGCGCCGGGCCTGCTGGGCGTCCACCAGATCCTGATCGATGTCACGGGGGTGCTGGATGCTGTCCGTCACCACCTTTTTGGTGATCTCGTTGAACGTCACGCGCCGGGCCTTCTCGTCCGGCAGCTCCAGCAGGTATTTCAGATGCCAGCTAATGGCCTCTCCCTCGCGGTCCGGGTCGGTGGCGAGGTAGACGGTCTGGCTCCCCTTGGCCGCCGTCTTCAGATCCTTGATGATATCCTCTTTGCCCTTGATGGGCTTATAGTTGGGGGTAAAATCCCCGTCCACATCCACGCCCAACGTGCTCTTGGGCAGGTCGCGCAGATGGCCCATGCTTGCCTTCACCTGGTAATCGGGCCCCAGATAGTTGCCGATGGTCTTGGCCTTGGCGGGGGACTCCACGATCACCAGATTTTTTGCTTTTGCCATAGTTTTTTTATTCCTCCCTGAGCTCCACCGTCCGCAGGAAGCTCCCCGCTCCCTGACGGCGGACATATCCGTCGATCTCCAGCATGGTCAGCGCCGACAGCACCCGCCGCACCGGCAGCTCCGTCATCACCGCCGCCTCATCGGCCAGCAGCGGACGGTCCGCGGGCAGCACCCTCAGGATGCGCTTCTGGTCGTCGGTCAGTGCCGCGCCCTCCTTTGCCAGATCCAAAACCGGCATAGCCGGTGGTTTTTCCTGTTGTCTTTCCGGTTTTGCCGGCGCCTGCGCGGCTTCCTCCTCCGCGCCTCTTGGCGTCTCCGGCATGGCCGCCCGGATGGGCCGCAGCCTCTGCGGGAACCGCTGCTGGTAGGTGCCCAGCACGTCCCACGCCTCCATGACCAGTCCCGCGCCGTCCCGGATCAGCTGGTTGCAGCCCCGGCTTGTGTCGGCGTTGATGGGTCCCGGCACGGCGAATACGTCCCGGCCCTGCTCCAGCGCGGTATTGGCGGTGATCAGCGCGCCGCTTTTCTCCGGCGCCTCCACCACCAGCACGCCCAGACTCAGGCCGCTGATGATGCGGTTGCGCACCGGAAAATGGCTGCCCTTCGGCTCCGTCCCCGGCGGGTACTCCGACAGCAGCACGCCGGTGGCGGCGATATCCTCATAGAGCCGCCGGTTCTCCGGCGGGTAGATCACATCCACACCGCCGCCCAGCACCGCGGCGGTAAAGCCGCCGGCCCGCAGCGCTCCCTGATGGGCAGCGCCGTCGATGCCTTTGGCGAGGCCGGATACCACCAGACCGCCCTGCCGCGCCAGCTCATAGCCCAGCTGGGACGCCGCCCCGGTGCCGTAGGGCGTGCACTTCCGCGTGCCCACCACCGCGATGGCGGCCTCCTCGTCGAAAAGCGGCATGGAGCCCTTGCCGTACAGCAGCACCGGCGGATCGTACATATCCCGCAGCCTGGCGGGATAGGCCGCGTCATCCATGGTGACGATGAACTGCCCGTCCCTGGCACAGTCCGCCAGCACTCTCTCGGCCCGGGCCAGCGACTTGTCCGACAGGCTCTCCGCCTGCTGCTTTGTGATGCCCTCCACCAGACACAGCTCGTCCGTCTGGGCATAGTATACGTCCTCGGGCGAGGAAAAATGCTCCAGCAGAAGCAGCTTCGCTCGGTTGCTCAGCGCCGGCGCCGTGGTCAGCCACAGCCAGTATTTCAGCGCCGCCATCCCCTCATCTCCCCTTTTTCAGCGATAGGCCTCCCACAGCAGCACCGCCGCCGCCATGGCCGCGTTCAGCGATTCGCAGTGCGCCTCCATGGGGATGCGCACCGTCCTGTCACACAGCGCCAGCACCTGCTCCGTCAGCCCCCGGCCCTCGCTGCCGATGGCAATGGCGCAGCGGTTGTAATCCACCGCACGGGCGTCCAGAGTATCCTCCCGCAGCGCCGCGCCGTAAAGAGGAATGCCGCTCTTTTTCAGCAGAGCGAACAGTTCCTCCACCCCCACCGTCCACACCGGGCAGCGGAACACCGCTCCCATGGTAGCCCGGAGGGTCTTGGGGTTATAGAGATCCGCACAGCCGTTCACCAGAAACATTCCATCGGCATGGAAGGCGTCCGCCGTGCGGAGGATGGTACCCACGTTGCCGGGGTCCTGCAAGGTGTCCAGCACCACATAGCGGCGGCCCGCC
>ERZ780195.768-NODE-768-length-30370-cov-12.807290_pt1 | contig 30370 bp, 32 predicted proteins | sample MGYA00511017_ERZ780195 | MGnify/ENA primary metagenome ERZ780195 (study PRJEB29588, sample SAMEA2159974) | human gut metagenome | biome: human gut; feature: human-associated habitat; material: faeces | place: Denmark | collected 2008/2010 ...
CGTTTTACGCATGACAGATCAGGAATTGGATACCTTGATGCGGCGAGTTCTGTTGGATTCCTTAAAACTTGACGCGGAAAGCACGGCCAGCGGCGAATTGGCCTTTGAACCGACGCCCCGGTATCAGCGGCAGATGGCGGCGATGGTGAAGGACCCGCTGAAATGGGAACGCAGGCGGGCACGGCCCCTGTGGAAGAATGTGGCGCAAAAGGCCGCTGTGATCCTGCTGGTGTTCTCGCTGAGTTTGGGGAGCCTGATGGCAGTCAGCCCCACGGTCCGGGCCGCAGTGGTGCGCTGGGTTACGGAATGGTATGAAACCCATGTGGTGTATAGATTTTCGGGAGAACAGCTTTCCGGAGAAATGCCAAAGTATGAGATCACGAATCTTCCGGAGGGATACGTTGAAGATGAACGTGTAGATTGGCCCACGTATATAAGCATTATATATCGGAAAGCAAATGATGAAAATGCTCCATGGATTTATCTACGATATGTTTATATGCAGCAAGGAACAGTCAACAATATTGGAACAGAGGGTGCGGATATCATTCCCGTTACTGTGAATGGGATAGAGGGACAGTTATATCTCGCCAGAAATCTGGATGAGTCAGATAGTACGATTACTTGGATCGACCCAGATAAAAACATAGCATTCATTGTGGATGCCGCTCTTGACGCTGATAGCATTTTGCACATAGCTGAAAGCGTTTCTTTGGTAAAAACGGAAAAATAAAGAAATCTGCAAAAACGTGTAAGAAAGCCCCTGCCATCTGCGTCTTGAAAGTAGAGAGCCAGAACCCACCCATGAAAAAAACAATAAGGAGGAATCATTATGAAGAAGTATCGTTCGTTTACGGCAGGTGTAGTCGCGACACTCATGGCGGTTTCGACTGTGGGCACCGCGCTGGCCGCTTCCAGCCGGGTAGAGTACAACAAGGCTGGAATCTCCCTGTTCGGTGAGAATAAAGTCCTCACCGGAGAATCCTACAAGGCCCCCAACGGGCAGGATGTTCCCTCTGTCATTACATACGTCGATGAGACCGGCGGCAAAACCAACTATCTCTCCATCCGCCAGATCTCCGAGCTGCTGGATGCTTCTGTTGGATGGAATGCCGCTACTAACAGTGTAGATATTGCCGCGCCCAATGCTGGGAAAATCGGAGAGGATGTGATCGTGGGATCTGGAAAGGCAGCGGAAAGAGAAAATGTTTTGAAGCCGGAGTATGGAAAGATCGTCGGCGGCATTGAGGAAATCGACCCTTCTGCTGCTGCCGCGATCATCAATAACCCAGACCATCGAACCAGAAACTTTGCTCGTAATATGAAGGTGCAGTTTCTTGATTCTGATTTCCCCGGACTTACGATGAACTGTCTCCCGTATGCTGGCCCTTACGTTGTGTTTGCCGTTACGAATAACGGTCCGCGCACAGTCTATTCCGAGGTTCGGCGTTTTGTGACGATTTCTTCCGGTCAACATGAGGACTTTACAAGTGTTGCCATTCCAGCCGGCGAGACCCTGACCAGAGTGTTCCGCATCTTGGACAACGCGAATCCGCTGCAAACTACGTTGGAATTTGATATCGATGCTCCGGTTGACCTCAGTCCGGCAGAGAATGACATTGTGATTTCTTTGCTTCAGTATGACGAGCAGGACTGACGTGGGCGAGACCCTGACCAGAGCCTTCACCATCGCGGACGGTGCGGAGGAACTGGAAAGCACGCTGGCCTTCGGCGTCTACGCCAAAGGCGTTTCCGGCCTCAGTGACATTACGGTTTCTCTGAAGCAGTATAAGTAAAGAGTTGGGGAAACCACCGCGCAGAGTGCAAGACCTCTGTGCGGTGGGCCTTTCAGACGTTTCCCATTAGAAGGAGATGCAAAATGAAAACAATGAAAAAACTACTGTTTTTTGTGCTGGCGCTGCTGTTTCTGATGGGCTGTCAGGCGAAGCCTGCCACGGATGATACGGATAGTGACGTTTCCATCGTTGAATGGGAACGTTCTGACCTCTATACGGACGCGGACATTCAGGACGCCAAGGATGCTGTGACTACCTATTTTGAAGCGGAGTTTCAGGGCTGCACCTTGACTCAGCTCTGCTATCCCGGAGATGCGTCAGCCGACCTGTTCACCGAATGGGCAGAAGAATGTGAAGCGGATGAGGCGATCGTTCTGTATTCGTCTTTTGACACGGATGCATCGGGTGGTGATGGCTCGTTAGAGCCAAATACAACGTATGATGACTTTCAGTGGATCTTGGTGAGGGACAACGGCGGAACGTGGGAGGTGAAAACGTATGGTTACGGATAATACGAAGAATGGATCAGATAATTTAGGCAGGGCCATCAAAAACTCATCTGAGTTGAGATAAAGAACACCCCCGTGCCTCACGGCGCAGGGGTGTGGTTTTCCTTGACATTCTCCTGTAACTTGCTATAATGAGGGTAGGAAAAGGGCGCTGCGACAAGCGGTTAGCCCAGCGAAAGTTAAGTTCTAATCAAAGATCAGAAAACCGTCACTTGGCAGAGTGGCGGTTTTCGCGTTTCTTTATCATAATCGTTACCGTAAAGGAACCGATATGTAAAGTGATCCGCATGGTCTCACCCCCTTTCGGGTGGTGTGGCCGACCGCCTGCCGTCTGTGCAGCGTCCCTCAAAACGATTGTACCATATCACGTAAAAAAGTCAAGCCCTCCCGGCCGGGAGGGCTTGCTGCGGTTATGCCTTTACTTGCTGAACTTGGTGAAGAGCATGACGATCAGCGTGATGAGCGCCATGACGGCGAAGATGCCGAGCATCCCCTGCCACAGGATCGTGAGGGCGGCTTCGAGAGCAGTCATATTCTCTTCCTCCTTACTTCAAGAGCTGCGGCACGAGGTTCAGGATCATGCCGCCCGCGAGGACCGATGCGATCTGCCCGGCGACGTTCGCGCCGACGGCGTGCATCAGCAGGTGATTGGTGCAGTCCGCCTCCTGCCCCATCTTCTGGATAACGCGCGCGGACATCGGGAACGCCGAAATGCCTGCCGCGCCGACCATCGGGTTGACCTTCTTCTTGCTGAACAGGTTGAGGAGCTTCGCGAACATCACGCCCGCGATGGAGTCGAACACGAACGCCACGAGGCCAAGGCCCATGATGATGAGCGTGTTCCGGTTCACGAACTGGTCGGCGCGCATGGAGAACGAGATCGTGATGCCGAGCAGCAGCGTGATGAGGTTCGCCAGCGTGTTCTGCGCCGTCTCGGAGAGACGGTCAAGGCAGCCGCACTCGCGCAGGAGGTTACCGAACATCAGGAAGCCGACGAGCGAGACGGACATCGGCGCGATGAAGCCCGCGATGATGGTCACGAGGATCGGGAAGCAGATGCGCAGCGTGCGCGAAACGTTCTTGGGGTTGTAGGGCATCCGGATGCGGCGCTCTTTTTTCGTCGTCACGAGCTTGATGGCGAAGGGCTGGATGATCGGCACAAGCGCCATATACGAGTACGCCGCGACGGCGATGGGGCCGACGTAGCTCGAGTGCAGCACCTGCGAGACGAGGATGGAGGTCGGGCCGTCCGCCGCGCCGATGATGCCGATGGAGGCGGCGTCCGCGAGGTCGAAGCCGAGCAGCACGGCGGCGACCATGGTGAAGAAGATGCCGAACTGCGCCGCCGCGCCGAAGATCATCAGCTTGGGATTGGACAGAAGCGGCGTAAAGTCGATCATCGCGCCGATGCCAATGAACAGCAGCAGCGGGAACAGCTCGTTGGCCACGCCCGCGTCGAACAGGACGTCCAGCGCGCCGATCTCGGCTGCGCCGTCGTAGATCTGCGTCACCGCACCGGACAGGGGCAGATTGACCAGAATCGCGCCAAAGCCCATGGGCAGCAGCAGCGCCGGCTCCATCTTCCTGCGGATGGCCAGATAGATCAGAATTCCCCCGATGGCCCACATGACGACGTGCTGCCAGCGAAGGAGGCTCACGGTTTCCAACAGTACGCTCAACAAAACCCCTCCCGAATTCGTAAAAAACGGGATCTGCACTTGCACCGCGGCAGAATCCCGTTTATGCTGCGACTGCGACCGTCTCCGGCCCGCGCAATGCTACAGACGCATTGTATCAGCCGACCGCCGGTCTGTCAACCGCTATAAATAAAGCTTTAGATGGATTTGATTTGCATTTGATGTTTGAGGCGATTATTCCGCCTCGTCGCCCAGCTCCGCGCGGCGGCGGCGCAGGGTCTTGCAGGCCTCGGTCAGCTCGTCCTCCACGCCCGCCAGCAGCTGGTACGCGTCGTGGTTGGCCTTCAGGCGCAGCTCGCTGGCCTCGATGCGCGCGTCGTTCTTGATGGTGCGCGCCTCTTCCCGGGCCTGACGCACGATTTCGCTCTCGTCGATCATATGATCGGCGCGCTCCTGCGCGTCCTGCACGATGGCGTTGGCCTCGTTCTCCGCGTCCACGACCATCTGCTCCGCGTCCTTGCGCGCCTTTTCCAGCACGGCGTTGGCGCGCATTTCCGCGCTGGTCACGCGGCTGATGGCGGTCTCCTCGGCGTCGCCCATGATGCGCTTGCGCTCGGAGTACATCTGCATGCCGTACTGCACCGCGTCGGGCAGATTGCTCTCCAGATCGTCCACGATCTTCAGGCAGTTGTTGGCGTCGATGACCACTTTGCTGGACAGCGGAATGCGGCTGCCGCACTCGATGGCGGTGCGCAGCAGCTTGAGCAGCTCCAGAAAGTACGACATATCGTCGATTTCCTGCTCCTCCTCCGGCTGGACGTCCTCACGGGAGTCGAGTTCCTCGTCGGTATAGAACTTTTCCTGATCGTGATCCATTTTAGCCCTTCCTTCCCGGCTCAGCGCCGAATGCGTCAACGATTTCTTCAACGATCTCGCCGGGCACCATCGACTCGATGGGCGCGCCATGGGCGGCGCAGTCCCGAACGATGGTGGACGAGATCATGCTGTATTCCGGTCTGCTGTGCAGAAACACCGTCTCCACGCCGCCGATGCGGCGGTTGGCCTCGGCCATCTGCGCCTCAAAGGTCAGATCCGACGGCCCGCGCAGCCCGCGAACGATCACGTCCGCGCCCTCGCGGCGAACCAGATCCACCAATAGCCCTTCGCCGGAAACCACCCGGACGTTGCTCAGCTTCGCCGTCATGCGCTGAAGCATCGACGCGCGCTGCCCGGGCGAAAAACGATACTGCTTCGCGGTCTGGGACAGCACGGCGACAATCACCTCGTCGAACAGCCCGGCCGCGCGCTCGATAATGTCCAGATGCCCCAGCGTCGGCGGCGAAAAGCTGCCCGCGTAAACTGCCTTCACTATGCGTCCTCCCGGATGAATTCAACGGTGGTAATGCCGTATCTGCGCGTATCGAACATGACGAAGCCCTCCGGAATGGGCACGGTCTGCTCCGTGGCCCGCTCGAAGAGGAGCGTACAGCCCTCCGCCAGCGCGCCGGCGCGCTTCAGGCGCAGCGCCGCGTCCGCGTAAGCGTCGGCCATGCGATACGGCGGATCCAAAAATACATAATCAAACCGCTCGCCGTTGAGCGAGTCGATGGCCGAGCGATAATCGGCCTGTAAAACGCGCGCCTTTTCGGCCACGGCCTCCTTGAGCACGCTCTGCGCGTTGCGCTCAATGGCCTGAATCGCCGGTTTCGCGCTGTCCACGATCACGGCGTGGGCCGCGCCGCGGCTGAGCGCCTCCAGCGCCATCGCGCCGGTGCCGCCGAACAGATCCAGCACGTTCGCGTCCCGGATTCGGCTGCCGATGATGTTGAACAGCGATTCGCGAATCCGATCCGCCGTAGGGCGCGTGTCCTCCCCCGCCGGCGCAAACAGCTTGCGTCCGCGGGCCTCGCCAGCGATGATGCGCATACTTCCACCTATGCTTTTGCCACAATTATATCATAATCGCGCAATACATGCAAATGTTTTTTCGAAATTTCATCAAATTTCAGGTTTCTGAATCCTCGGGGCCTTTTTTTTGACGATGCGCGAACGCGCCTTGGCGCGGCGCCTGCCGTCGGCCATGGCCTTTTCGGTGTTCTGCCAGAGCTTGGGGCCGCAGAGATAGCCGAAATAATGGCACAGCGGCAGCAGGAACGGCGAGGCCATCAGCACGATCACGATGTCCGGCGTGAGCGCCACGTAGGTCTCATGGAACATGGCAATCACCGGCCAGTAGGGCATCGTCACCACCCACGAAGCCACGCGGGAGATCATCACGGCCATCTCGCTCACATCCAGCAGCGAGAGAATGATGTACACGGCGTTGACCGCATAGGCGAACAGCGCGCCGGCGAAGACGGACTTCACGCCGTTGGAGCGGCTCCACGCCTGGCGATACAGGCCCTCGTCGGCCCGCTTGCCCTCGGCCTCCACGCGCTCGATGGACTTGGTCACCGCGCAGGACTCGTGGCCGGCGTTCTGTCCCTGGCGGAACATGAACCAGCAGCAGCCCAGCAGCACCAGACTGCCCAGTATCGTCCACGCCACGTTGCTGCCGATGGAAAACAGAATAAATCCGATGAAAACCAGCACGATCTTAATCAGAACGGTGCTTTTCCACATCTCTTTAACGCTCAATGCAACCTTCCTCTCCTTCGTCCAGATATTCGCGCCGCACTCTCGGCGAGAAACCGAGCATAATTTCGTAGGGAATGGTCTCGGCGCGCTCGGCCAGCTCGTCGGGCGTGATGCGCTGCGCGCCCTGCGCGCCCAGGAGCACCACCTCGTCCGCCGTCGTCACGCCGGGAATATCCGTCACGTCGGCCATGAGCATGTCCATGCACACCCGGCCGATCACCCGCGCGCGCTGTCCGCGCACCAGCACGTCGGCGCGGTTGCTCAGAATTCTCGGATAGCCGTCGCCATAGCCGATGGGCAGCGTCATGACCACGGTCTCCCGCTCGGCACGGAAGGTTCTTCCGTATCCCACAGTATCCCCCGGCTGAATGGTCTCAATGCGGATGGGGCGCGTGGCCAGCGTCTGGGCGTATTGCAGCGCGTTGCCCAGCTCGGGCATGCAGCCGCCGTAGAGGGCGATGCCCGCGCGCACCATGTCGTGCTGATATTCGGGCCGGAGCATGGCCATGGAGGCCGCCGCGTGGGTCAGCGGGCGATATCCCGCCGCGTGAATCCGCGCGAGCATCCGATTGAAGCGCTCGTTCTGCGCCTTCGTGTATTCCTCGTCGCTGTCCGAGACGCAGAAGTGGGTAAAGCAGCCCTCCATCCGCACGTGCGGGCAGTCCGCCCACGCGCGCAGCATCGCGTCCAGCTCCCCGTCCGTGCGCACGCCGATGCGCGACATGCCCGTGTCCAGCTTCAGATGCGCCCGGACGCTGCGGCCGAGTTTTTTTCCCTCGTCCTCCAGCACCCGGAGCATTTCCGGGCAGTACACCGCCTGAGAAGCGTCCACGCGGGCCGCCTCGCGCAGCGAGGTCTCCTCGCCGCCGCCGAGCACGACGATCATCTCCGCCGCGCCGCCCTCGCGCAGCTCCCGGGCCTCCTCCGCCGTCGCCACGGCGAACGCGTCGGCCAGACCGTGCAGCGTCCGCGAAAGGCGAAGCGCGCCGTGGCCGTAAGCGTCCGCCTTGACCACGCAAAGCATTTTCACCGTCTCCGGCACGCGCGCCCGAAGCGCCCTCGCGTTGGCAAGGAGCGTTCCCTCGGAGATTCTCATGACTGTCGGCCGCATGATTTTCACGCTTTCTGTCCCAATATGCTTCTTATAGACATCTATTATATCACATTTATGCCCGAATTACAATATTTTTGCCTTATTTGACGCAAAATTCACATGCAATTTCCCGTCAGAAGGGCGAAAGAGCCGCCATCGGAATTGCTCAGGCGAAGAACTCGTCCGCCATGGCCGCCATCCACGCCACCGCGGCGGGCAGCGCGCTCTCGTCGATGCGGAACTGATCGGAGTGGTGGGGATGGCACGCGCCCACGGCCTCGTTGCGCACGCCCACGCGGGCGTAGCAGATCGGCCCCAGCGCGCGATAGTCGGCGAAGTCGTCGCCCAGCGCGCAGGGCACGTCGGGCAGCGCGCCGTCGGGCGAGACGCGCTTTGCGGCGCGCCGTGCCATCTCCGTGAGCTTTGCGTCGTTCCAGACCACCTTGCAGGCCGGGCGCATGTCCATCTCCCATGCGCAGCCGTAGCCCTCGCAGCAGCTGCGGATCATCCTGTCCAGCTGCGCGTGCACGCGGTCGTAGGTCTCGGGGCTGAAGGTGCGGATGGTTCCCTCCAGCACCGCCTCGCCGGCGATGATGTTGCAGCGCGTGCCCGCGTGGAAGCTGCCGATGGTGACCACCACGGGATCCATCGGCGAGGTAAAGCGGGAGACGATGGTCTGAAGCTGTCCCACCAGCGCGCTGGCGCAGACGATGGCGTCCACGCACTCCTCGGGCATCGCACCGTGACCGCCCCGGCCGCGGATGGTCAGCGTGAACATGTCGCAGCTGGCCGCCACGCCGCCGGGCGAGACGTGCAGCTCCCCGGCGTTGTAGGGGCTCCAGACGTGGACGCCGAAATACGCGTCCGCCTGCGCAAGGCCCGTGGCCAGCACGGCCTGCGCGCCCAGCTCGCCCTCCTCCGCCGGCTGGAAGATGATCTTCACCCGGCCGGGCAGGCTCTCCTCCCGGGCCTTCAGCAGCTTCGCCAGCCCCAACCCGCAGGTGATGTGCGCGTCGTGGCCGCAGGCGTGCATCAGTCCCGGCTTCTCCGAGGCGTAGTCCAGCCCCGTGCGCTCCGTCTGCTGCAGCGCGTCGGTGTCGGCGCGGAAGGCCACGGTCTTTCCGCCCTCGGGCCCCAGCAGGGCGATGGTGATGTTGCCCTCGGGATCCTGATGCGCAATGTTCATATCGTCCAGCATGCGCCGGATGCGCGCGTGGGTTTCAAACTCGTGCCTCGACGACTCGGGAAAGCGATGGAAGAGGCGATAGGTTTCCGTGAGAAAGTTCTTTTCCGCATCCGCGGCGGCTCTGTAATCCATATTTTCCTCCATGACGGCGTTTTTTGATACATGTTCGCGCTTTTTTCGGGCTTCTCCTGCCGGGCTGAGTTTCTCTTTTGTTAAATCCTACTTTTGCGCTTGACAAACGCCGAACAGGGATTCTATAATAATCGCATCAACCGGTTGAGAGAGGAGAATTGCCGTATGACGATCCGTCGCAAGGCCATGGCGATGCGCAGCAGCATGCATATGATGTGCATGTTCGTTTTCGCGTGCGTCGGCTGAGCAGTTTCGTCGGGCAGTTTTTCGATATAGATTTCGAAAGGCAGATCGGACGGGCTTCTGGGCCCGTCCGATTTCTTTTATGTACTTTTGTGAGGAGGAAGCGACATGAGCGACCATTCCGCCGCGCCGATGATTCGGCTGGAGAACGTCTCGAAGATCTTCGACGCCGGCCGCAGCGACGTGCACGCGCTGAACAGCGTCTCGCTGGACATTCAGCCCGGCAGCATTCAGGGCATTATCGGCTTCTCCGGCGCGGGCAAATCCACGCTGGTGCGATGCATCAATCTTCTGGAGAAGCCCACCTCGGGCCGAGTGTTCGTCGAGGGACGCGAGCTGACCGCCATGGCGGAAAAGGAGCTGCGCGGCGTGCGCCGGAAGATCGGCATGATCTTCCAGCACTTCAACCTCATGCGCTCCCGCACGGTGCTGTCCAATGTGGCGTTCCCGCTGAAGGGCAGCGGCCTTTCCAAGGCGCAGAAGCAGGAAAAGGTCATGCAGCTGCTCAGGCTGGTGGGCCTCGAGGATCGCGCGAACGCCTATCCCGCGCAGCTCTCCGGCGGCCAGAAGCAGCGCGTGGCCATCGCCCGCGCGCTGGCCAGCGACCCGAAGGTGCTGCTGTGCGACGAGGCCACCAGCGCCCTCGATCCTCAGACCACGCGGGACATTCTGCGGCTGCTGAAGGATCTGAATCAGAAGCTGGGCATCACCATCGTCATCATCACCCACGAGATGGCCGTGGTCAAGGAAATCTGCACCGACGTGGCCGTGATGGAGAACGGCGAAATCGTCGAGCGCGGCGCGCTGTACGACGTGTTCTCCCGGCCGCAGGCGCCCATCACCCGCCGCTTCATCGAAACCACCGAGGGCGCTGAACAGCTGCGCGCGCAGCTGCGGCAGTCGCCCAAGGCGCTGGGCGTGGAGCCGGGCGACACGGTGGTCGTGTTCTCCTTCCACGGCGAGAGCTCGGGCCGCGCGCTGGTTTCCAGCCTGTCCCGGGAGTTCGACATCGACATTTCCATTCTCTACGGCAACGTGGAGATGCTGGCCGGCAAGCCGCTGGGCAAGCTGATTACGGTCATCCGCGGCGAGGAGGACAGCGTCCGGCGGGCGCTTCAGAAGATCAGCGGCAGCGAAGTGGATTCGGAGGTGCTGGAGCATGTTTAAGGCGTTTGTTCCCGGCGAGGGCCGCTCCAAGAGCCGCTGCGCCGTCAACTGGATTTTCCTGATCGCCGGAATCGCCCTCGCGGGCGCGGCGCTGACGTGGATCGTTTCCTATATAATACACGCCGTGCGCACGGGCATGGACTGGGCGGCGGTGGCCGACGATCTGATTCCCAACGTAGTCAAGACGAAGAACGAGCTGTCCAAGTGCTTCGTGCAGACGGTGCAGATGGTGCTCTTCTCCTCGCTCATCAGCGCGGGCTTCGGCATTCTCTTCGGCGTGCTGCTGGTGGTCACCCAGAAGGGCGGCATTCTCGAATGCCCTCCGGTATTCCAGACGCTGGACAAGGTCATCAACGTCTTCCGCTCCATTCCGTTCATCATTCTGGTGGCGCTGCTGATCAAGACCACGCGCAATCTCGTGGGCACATCCATCGGCGTGACCGGCGCGGTCTTCCCGCTGGTGGTGGCCACGGTGCCCTTCTTCTCCCGCCAGATCCACGCGGCGCTGTGCGAAATCGACCCCGGCGTGGTGGAGGCGGCGCGCTCCATGGGACAGAGCCCGGCGCAGATCATCCTGCGCGTCTATCTGCGCGAGGGGCTGCCAGGAATGATCCGCGGCGCGACCATCACCGTGGTCAACCTCATCGCCCTGACGGCCATGGCCGGAACCGTGGGCGCGGGCGGACTGGGCGACTACGCCATTCGCTACGGCTATCAGCGCGTGATGACCGACGTGACCATCGTGACCATTCTCATCATTCTGGCCATGGTCACGCTGATTCAGACGCTGGGCACGCTGCTGGAGCGCAGACTCTCCCACTGATCCCTGACCTTCGCAAAAAGAAGGTTTGGAGATAAATCTTCCACAAACGAAAAGGAGGAACCCGTCATGAAGAAACTTCTCTCTCTCGTTCTCGCCGCTCTGTTCTGCCTGAGCGCCTGCGCCCTGGCGGAAGAGACCCCCGTCACGGTGAAGGTCGGCGTCGTCGGCTCCACCAATGAGCAGTGGACGGACGTCCTCGTGCCCAAGCTGGCCGAGGAGGGCATCAATATCGAAATCGTCACCTTCAGCGACTACGTCATGCCCAACATCGCGCTGGCCAGCGGCGACATCGATCTGAACGCCTTCCAGCACTACAACTTCCTGGAGAACTGGAACGACGAGAACGCCGAGACCTACGGCACCCGGCTCGTGCCCATCGGCGAGACGCTGATCGCGCCGCTGTCCATGTACTCCGACAAGTACGCCTCCGTGGACGAGATTCAGGAGGGCGACACCATTCTGGTCATGAACGACGTGGTCAACGAGGCGCGCGCCCTGAACATGCTGGACACGCTGGGCCTTGTCAAGCTGGGCGACAACCTGACCAGCTACGCCACCGTGGCCGACATCGTTGAGAACCCGCTGAACCTGAACATCGTCGAGCTGGACGCCGCCATGGTCGGCTCCCAGATGAGCGACAGCTCCGTAGCCGCCGGCTTCATGAACGGCCAGTACGCCACTCAGGCGGGCTACAAGCACGAGGACGCCATCGCCGTGGAGGCCTTTGATCCCGACAACGCCGACCAGCACGGCATCGTCAACATCATCGCCGCCCGCGAGGCCGACGCGGAGAACCCCGTCTACCTGCGCATCGCCGAGGCCTATCAGTGCGACGAAGTGAAGGAAGTCTTCGACACGCTGTACGCCGGCTCCTTTAAGGCAGCATGGTAATCCGACCCGTAAACGGACGAAATCCGGGAGAGCTCCTTGCTCTCCCGGATATTTTTTGTCCCGAATGGAGCCACCCTCTTCTCTTGAAGGGGCGGCTCAGGCTCATCCATTGACTCCCTCGCGAGGGATCGCGTCGGACGGGCCGTCGTAGAGGGGGATTTCGTCGCCGGGGCGGTAGATCACGCGGCTGCCGCTGTGCTCATTGCCGAGGCAGACGGCCTGAACCGGCTCCTCACCGTCGATCACGATCTTTTCCACCATCGCGCCCGCGTCCGGATCGTATTCCATTGCCGCGTGCGTATTGCGATAGACCAGCGTTCCGTCGCCGCTCAGCGACAGATCCACCGAATGCAGCCTCTGCCCGCTCCAGTCGCCGTAATCGCCCAGCGACCAGACCGGCATCCACGGCTCGATGCAGTACACGCCGTTCTGGAAGGAATCCATGGCGGCCCCATACCACTTCTGGCCGTTGAGCATGGTGAATTCCACCATGATCTGGCCGTCGTCCAGCCGGCACAGCCGCGCGTCCACGTTTTCCAGCGGAATCATCTTATAGTTGACATAGATATTGTCGTACACCGTCCGCACGCCGAATACCGCCGCGCCCACGGCCAGCGCCGCCGCCAGCACCCACAGCGCCAGCCGCCGCCAGCGAAAGTTCTTCTGAAGCCGCCGACAGAAGCGGATGAACGACGTGTCGTCCTCCACGGGCGCGGGCTTTTCCAGCTGCGCCGCCATGCCGTCGCGATAGGCGCGGCAGGCCTCGCAGGTTTCCAGATGCTCGCCCACCAGATTTCGGGATTCCTCGCTGGCCACATCGTCGATGACCAGCGGAATCAGATCGCGCACAACCTCACATTTCATCTTCTCCATCCTCCTCCCGTATTCTTTTCTGCATTTCCAGCTTCGCGCGGTAGAACGTCACGCGCGCCCAGCTCTCCGTCTTTCCGAACAGCGCGGAAATCTGCGCGTACTTCAGCTCGCCGAACACGCGCAGCATGAACACCTCGCGGTACGGCTCCTCCAGATCGTGCAGACAGCGCATCAGCCGCATGCGGTTTTCCTCCCGGAGCATGGCCTCCGCCGCGTCCGGGGACGCGCCGCTCCGGGGCATCGCCGACGGATCCATGGCCGTCTCCCGGCTGCGGGCGCGGCAGTTGAAGAATTCGTTCTTGGCGATGCTGCACAGCCACGTGCCCGGATCGCTGCGGCCCTGAAAGGAATCGATCTTTTTCAGCGCCTTGTAAAACGTGTGCTGGGTGATCTCCTCGGCCTGAGACGCGTCCCGCGTGAGCGTCAGGGCAAATTTGTACACCCGTCCAAAGTATTGGGTAAACAGCTCCTCAAACGACTGCACCGGTTCCACCTCCTCGCTCATTGGACACTCGCCGCGAAAAAGCGTTACAGAAAAGCCGCCGCGTTTTTTCGCGGCGGCGGAAGAAAAATCAGATTTTGATTTCGCCGATGGTTTTGGCTTCCTGCTTTTCGAGGATGGGATCGACGACCTTCTTGATGAAGCGCTCGGTCTGCTCCTCGGCGCGGCCGGTGTACTTCTCCGGCGCGAGCAGCGCGGTCAGCGCCTCGCGGCTCATGGGGAAGGCCGGGTCGTCGGCGATGCGGTCCAGCAGATCGCTCTCGAGGCCGTCCTGCTTCATGCGCATGGCCGCTGCCTGAGAATGCACGCGCACGCGCTCGTGAATCTCCTGACGGTCGCCGCCGTTCTTGACGGACTCCATGATGATGTCCTCGGTGGCCATGAAGGGCAGGTTCTCATTCACGCGGCGGGCGATCATCTTGGGATAGACCACCATGCCGTCGGCGATGTTGGCATACAGCTCCAGCACCGCGTCGGTGGCGAGGAACGCCTCGGGCAGGGACAGCCGGCGGTTGGCGCTGTCGTCCAGCGTGCGCTCGAACCACTGGGTCGCGGCGGTCATGGACGCGTCCTGGGTCAGCGCCATCACGTGGCGGGACAGTGCGCAGATGCGCTCGGAGCGCATGGGATTGCGCTTGTAGGCCATGGCCGACGAGCCGATCTGGTTCTTCTCAAAGGGCTCCTCGATTTCCCGGAAGGACTGAAGCAGGCGCAGATCCTGCGCGAACTTGTAGGCGCTCTGCGCCACGCCCGAGAGCGCGTCCAGCACGCGGCTGTCCAGCTTGCGGGGATAGGTCTGGCCGGAGACCTCGAACACCTTCTCCATGCCCATCTTCCTGGCGATGCGCGCTTCCAGCTCGTCCACCTTTGCGCCGTCGCCGTCGAACAGCTCCATGAAGCTGACCTGCGTGCCCGTCGCGCCGCGGTTGCCCAGCAGGCGCAGCGTGGACAGCGCAAAGTCGATCTCCTCCAGATCCATGGTCAGATCCTGCATCCACAGGCAGGCGCGCTTGCCCACGGTGGTCAGCTGCGCCGGCTGCAGATGGGTGTAGCCCAGCGTCGGCAGGCCCTTGTATTCCCACGCGAAGGCGCGCAGGCGGCGGAGCACCTCCACCACCTTCTCGCGCACCAGCTTCAGCGCGTCGCGCAGCATCAGCACGTCGGCGTTATCGGTGACGTAGCAGCTGGTCGCGCCCAGATGGATGATGCCGCGGGCGTTGGGGCACACGTCGCCATAGGCGTGCACGTGAGCCATCACGTCGTGGCGGACGCGCTCCTCGTGGCGGCGGGCGGCCTCATAGTCGATGTCGTCCACGTGCGCCTTCAGCTCGTCCACCTGCGCCTGGGTGATGGGCAGGCCCAGCTCCATCTCGGATTCCGCCAGCGCCACCCACAGCCTGCGCCAGGTGGTGAACTTGCGGTCGGGAGAGAACAGATACTGCATCTCCGGGCTGGCATAGCGGCTGTTCAGCGGGGATTCGTAGGTATTCTTCATGGTTTCGCGCTCCTTTTGTCGTCAGCCGCGGAGAATCAGCGCATCGCGCTCGGCACCCACGGAAACGTAGGCAATCGGGCAGCCGACGCGCGCCTCGATGAACTTCACATAGTCCTGCGCCGCCTTGGGCAGATCCTCGAATCTGCGCGCGCCGGAGATGTCGCACTTCCAGCCGGGCAGCGTCTCGTAGACCGGCTCGCAGTCGTACAGATCGGGCGTGTAGGGGAAGCGGTCGATGGTCTCGCCGCGGAGCTTGTAGGCCACGCAGACGGGAATCTCGTCCAGATAGGACAGCACGTCCATCTTGGTCAGCGCCAGCGCCGTCGCGCCCTGCAGCTTCGTGCCGTAGCGGGTGGCCACGATGTCCATCCACGCCACGCGGCGGGGACGGCCGGTAGCCGCGCCGTATTCCGCGCCGGCTTCGCGCAGGTCGTGCGCCGCCTGTCCGTCCAGCTCGCCCACGAAGGGGCCCTCGCCCACGCAGGTGGAATAGGCCTTGGTCACGCCGATGACCTCGTCCACCTTCAGCGACGGAAGTCCGCAGCCCACCGGCGCGTTGGCCGCCAGCGGCGAGGAGGACGACGTGAAGGGATAGATGCCGTAGTTGATGTCGCGCAGCGCGCCCAGCTGCGCCTCGAACATGATGGACTTGCCGGCCGCCTGCGCGCTCTCCAGCAGCTCGCCCGCGTCGCACAGATAGGGAATCAGCGGATCGCCGTAGGTGTGAATCCACTGGAGCACCTCGTCGTAGGAGATGGGCTGCTGGCCGTAGCCCTTGACGATGATGTCGTTCTTCCAGTCGATCAGCCGGTGCAGATGCTTCTCCAGCGTCTCGGGATGCTTCAGGTCGCCCATCTGGAGCGCCTTCTTCATGTACTTGTCTCCGTAGATCGGGCTGATGCCGCGCAGCGTGGAGCCGAAGTGATCCTTGCCCAGCCGCTGCTCCTCCCACTTATCCTGCGCGGGATGGATGGGCAGCACCATGATGGCGCGGTCGGAGATTTTGAGGTTGTCGGGAGTGATGGAGACGCCCTTTTCGCGCAGGCGGTTCATCTCCTCGTCGATGTGCTTCAGATCGACCACCACGCCCGCGCCCAGCAGGTTGACGGCCTCGCGATGGAAGATGCCGGAGGGCAGCAGGTTCAGCGCGAACTTGCCGTATTCGTTGATCACCGTGTGGCCGGCGTTGTTGCCGCCCTGATAGCGGACAACCACTTCGAACTGGTTGGCAAAGTAGTCGACCATGCGGCCCTTTCCCTCGTCGCCCCAGTTGATTCCCACGATTGCGGTATTGGACATGCGAATTCACCTCATCATCGAACGTTTTTCAGCACGTTCAAAGTTATCATTCGGAAATTCAGGCCGTTTCTGACCATTTCCAATTCATTATAGCAGATTCCGCCGGTTTTTTCTATCATTTCCGTGAAAAAGCGGAATTTAACACGAATTTCCCGACCGGCTCGAGATTTCCTTTTCCGCTCAGCGCGCCGGATTCTTCAGCGCGCGCACCTGCTCGGCCAGCGCCTGATACTCCGCGTTCAGCTTCTCCGGCGAATCGCCCCTGCGCGGCGCGCTCATCCGGGCGGCCAGGTCGGCCATGCGCATCTGCAGCACCGAGATCTCCAGCCGGGCCTGCTCCGCCGCGCGATCCCGCTGCTCCCGCTCGGCCTGCCGCGCCTGCGTCTCCTCGAAGGAGACGAGCTTTTCGCCCTCGAACCGTGCGAATCGCGTGGCCACCGCCTCGCTGAAGGCCGCGTCGTGGCTGACGAACAGCAGCGTGCCGCGATAGCCGCTCAGCATCTCCTGAAGCGCCTCCAGCGCGAACACGTCCAGATGGTTCGTCGGCTCGTCCAGCAGGAGCAGATTGGCCTCGGAGAGCAGCAGCTTCGCCAGCGCCACGCGGCCGCGCTCGCCGCCGGAGAGCACGCCCACCGGCTTGAACACGTCGTCGCCGCGCAGGTTCAGCCGCGCCAGCACCGTGCGCACGTCGCTCTCCGCGTGGGCGGACTGGCGCATCACGTTTTCCAGCGCCGAGCGCCCGGGATCCAGCGTGCTCTGATGGCTCTGGTCGAACCAGCCCACGCGCACCGCGGGGTTGAAGCGGATGGCGCGGTCGGAACTGCCCTCGGCCTCGCCCACCAGCAGCCGTCCGTCTCCCGCCGCGCGGCCGGCCAGCGCGCGCATCAGCGTCGTCTTGCCGCAGCCGTTGGGGCCCACCAGCGCCGTGCGCGTGCCCGTGGGCAGCGTCAGCGCCGCGCCGGCGAGCAGGCTCTTCTCTCCTGCCCGCAGCCGAAGCCCGCGCACCTCCAGCGCCGCCTTCGCCGCCACCGGCCGGCTCGCGCCCAGCTCCATGCGCACCGCCGAGTCCTCCCGCGGGCGCTCCTTGACCTCCATGTGGCTCAGCCGGGATTCCAGCTGCCGCCGCGCCTTGTGCAGCTGCTCGGAGATCTGCCGCGTTTCCATCTTGTGCAGGCGCGCCTCGCTGTTGCCCATGCGCGTCGGAGCCTTTTTCATCTGGCCGGCGCGCTCGCGATTGCCCTGAATGGACGCCCGCAGCCGCGCCTGCTCGCCGCGATACTGTTCGTATTCGAACTGCTGAAACGCCCTGCGACGCTCCAGCTCCGCGCGATAGTCGGTGTAATTTCCCGGAAACTCGGTGATTTCGCCGTCCTCCAGATGCCAGATCTTCGTGCACAGCGCGTCCAGCAGGCTGCGGTCGTGGGAGACCAGCACCATCGCGCCGTCGTAGGCCTCCAGCTCCCTGCGCAGCTGCGCCGCGCCCTCCGCGTCCAGATCGGTGGTCGGCTCGTCGGCAAACAGCAGATGCGCGCGCATGGACAGCGCCGCGGCGATCCTTCGCCGGGTCTGCTCGCCGCCGGAAAGGCCCTCGCGATGCTCCTGCGCGTCGAATTCCGACCGCAGCCGCGCGTCGCTCTCGCCGTCCGCTTCGCCCATCTGGCGAATGACCGCGATTTCGCTGAACCGCCGGACGGTGCCCGCGTCGGGCTCACGCTCGCCGGAGAGCACCCGCAGCAGCGTGGTCTTGCCCGCGCCGTTTTCGCCGATGAGGCCGATCCGGTCGCCGTCGTAGATTTTCAGTTCCTTGATTTCAAGAATGGTTCGCGGGCCGAAGCTCAGCTCCAAACTGCCCGCCTCCAGCAGAATTTTGGGCATAAAAAGCACTCCTTCCGCCGCGGAGGAGCGCAAAAAGAGCACAGTTCAGACGTGCGGCGACTTCACGCAACCTCCAAACGGCATCACAAACTCACCGTTCCAGCGAACGGTCATTGCAAAAGCCGAATTTCAGTCGCGAATAATCATTAAGTCGCCTAGACCTGCCTTTCCCAGATTGGTTTTATTATAGCAATCCATTCTCCATCTGTCAATCCCTAAAATATCGAGGGCGGAATCCATCGGATTCCGCCCTCCAGTCTGTTGACTTTATCAACAGACTGCCAGACGCTGAGAAACGCCGCAAGGCAAGGAAACGCGGGCTGCAAAAGAGGGTGCATACCTAAAAGTATGTAACCGATTTTGCAGCCCGTGTTGACGAAGCAAGCAGAAATTTCCACTTCGTCAGAAGTGGTTCAGGAAATTTCTGCGGTTGCGGGATTTGTCAGCGGTCTGGAGGGCGAATTCCATCGGATTCCGCCCTCCATTCGTCATTCGCAGTCGCCGCAGAGGGGCGCGCGGCCCACGCAGACATTGTCCCGGGTTCGATCGCGCAGCGCCTCCACGGGATTGGGCGCGGTCTCAAAGCGGTAATCCTGTCCGCGCGCGCGGATATACTCCTGAATAAACGTATGGCTGACCACATTCTCCAGCGGCTCGTTCACCTGATGCTGATAGTCCGCAAAGGTGTCCAGCGAGGCCATCTGCCGAACGTCGGCGTAATCCTCGCGCACGGCGGTGTTGTGCGCCGTTCCGCCCAGCACGCCGCGCACGTATTCGACATTGCTCTCCAGCCGCAGCGGCGCGGGGAACGCCGCGTCGGGCAGCACCGCGGCGTACTCCTTCCCCTCGTACTGCCGCAGCAGCTCCCGGGCGATGTGCAGATGCATCAGCTCCTGAGCGAACAGGAAATCCCACAGGCCGCGGATGCGCCCGTCGGTTTCCGTCTCCCGGCAGCTCCAGTACAGCCAGCATTCCACATACTGATGCAGCAGCAGGTTCTCCAGCCACGTCAGCGCCGGATTGAGCAGACTGCCGTACTGGCTGACGTGCTGCTCCTCCACCATGCCGATTTCCTGATAGAGCCTTCGGCCCGTCTCCTCGGGCCAGAGCGCGGCGGTGTTCATATAGTAGTTCATCGTCTGCTGCTCCGCGGCGGTGATGACGTTGGCCGCCAGCACGTCCAGCGTCGTCGGCTGCTTTCCGGCCATGGAACGGCGGATGGAATCGTAGGGATGGCGATGGTGCGCAATGGTGGGCCGGCCGGGCGTGATCTCCGTGTAGCGCCCCACCAGCGTCTCGGCATGCGCGCCGCTCGTGAATTCCAGATAGTCGGAATATCGATACAGATGGTCGAAGTCCTCCAGCAGCGCAAAGTCCAGCGCGCCGCGCACGTCCGCGTCGGTCACGCGTTTGGCCAGATGGGCCGTCAGATCCACCGCCAGCTGCTCGTAGCCGATAGTTTGCTCCAGCGCCGTCTCGTCCGCCGGCTTCAGGTGCGCCAGCAGCTTCTGCTGCTGCTGTTCGCCGCGGCGGATCAGCGCCAGTTTGCGGCGAAGCTCGTTGTCGCCGCTGCTTCTGGAAAACTGATGGGAAAACCAGACGTTTTCAAATTCCGTGCCGTTCATCAGGATGATCCGCGTCCGGGTGTACGGATCCACCGTCCGCTTGTCGTAGGGTGCCGCCCAGAGCTTCTCCCAATCCACAAACAGCTCGGCGTTTTTCTGCGGGTTCATTTCAAACGGATTCATAACACATCCCTCCTGCGGCGTATTTTTGCCCGATCGGGATGGATTATGCAACGCGCCCGACCTGCGTTTTGCAGGCCGGGCGCGTTCTCGAATTACACGTGCAGCGAGTAGTTCGGCGCTTCCTTGGTGATGTTGATGTCGTGGGGATGGCTCTCGATCAGGCCGGCGCTGGTGATGCGAATGAATTCGCCGCGCTCGCGCAGCGCCTGAATGCTCTCGGTGCCGCAGTAGCCCATGCTGGAGCGCAGGCCGCCGATGAGCTGGAAGACCGTGTCGGCCAGCGGGCCCTTGAAGGGAACGCGGCCCTCGACGCCCTCGGGAACCAGCTTCTTCTGGCCCTCCTGGAAGTAGCGATCCTTGCTGCCGTCGGCCATGGCCGCCAGCGAGCCCATGCCGCGATAGACCTTGTAGGAGCGGCCCTGATAGATCTCCATGGCTCCGGGGCTCTCCTCGGTGCCCGCGAACAGGCTGCCCATCATGACGGCGCTCGCGCCGGCCGCGATGGCCTTGGGGATGTCGCCGGAGTACTTGATGCCGCCGTCGGCGATGACGGTCTTGCCCAGCTTGTCCGCCGCCTCGGCGCAGTCCATGATGGCCGTGATCTGGGGCACGCCGATGCCGGCGACCACGCGGGTGGTGCAGATGGAGCCGGGGCCGATGCCGACCTTGACCACGTCCGCGCCCGCCTGAATGAGGGCCTCGGTGGCCGCGGCGGTGGCCACGTTGCCGGCGATGATGGTCAGCTCGGGATAGGCGGCGCGGATGCGCTCGACCATCTTCAGCACGCCCTCGGAATGGCCGTGGGCGGTGTCCAGGCCGATGCAGTCCACCTGCGCGCTCACCAGCGCGGCCACGCGATCCATGGTGTCGGCGGTCACGCCCACCGCCGCGCCGCACAGCAGGCGGCCGCGGGAATCGCGGGCAGAGTTGGGATACTTGGCGCTCTTCTGGATGTCCTTGATGGTGATGAGTCCGCGAAGATTGTAATTCTCATCCACGATGGGGAGCTTCTCGATGCGATGCTTGGCCAGAATCTGCTTGGCCGTCTCCAGATCGGTGCCCACAGGCGCGGTGACGAGGTTGTCCTTCGTCATCACGTTCTTGATCGGCTGGTCGAAGTTGGTTTCGAAGCGGAGGTCGCGGTTGGTCAGAATGCCCACCAGCTTGCCGTTCTCGGTGATCGGCACGCCGGAGATGCGATAGCGGGCCATGAGCTCCTGCGCGTCGCTGACCTTGTGTTCGGGCGAGAGAAAGAACGGATCGGTGATGACGCCGTTTTCGCTGCGCTTGACCTTGTCGGCCATGGCCGCCTGCGCCTCGATGCTCATGTTCTTGTGGATGATGCCCAGACCGCCCTCGCGCGCGATGGCAATCGCCATCGTGGAATCGGTGACCGTGTCCATGGCCGCGCTCAGCATCGGAATGTTCAGCTTCAGATTCTTCGCCAGCTGAACCGTCAGATCCACCTCGCGCGGAAGCACATCGCTTCGCTGGGGAACGAGAAGTACGTCGTCAAAAGTAAGACCTTCGCGGATAATCGCCAACTTCAACACCCTCTCTCAAGTAATTAACAGCCATTATAGCAAAACATTGGTCGGTCTGGGCGAGGCTTTTCGTTAAATCATCGCTCATTTTGACGGCAGATTCTGCAAAGTCCGTCTCTCGCGGACGGCGTTACTGCATCTCGAACGCGGCGACCGTTCCCGGCTGAGCCTCCACGGGCTGAATCAGCGCCGCCGTGAGCCAGAACACCGCCGCGCACACGAGCAGCAGCAGCACATACAGCGCGCGACGCACGCCCTTGGCCATCCAGCGCTTCGGCCGAACCACCTCCGCCGCCTCGGCGGCAAAGGTGCGATAGACGGCGCTCAGCGACGGCATGCTCTCGTCCGCCTGCGCGAACGACCGGCGCACGCTGCGCGCCAGCAGCGCCTCGGCGCGCCGGCGATCCGCCGCCTCCAGCTTTCGGGAAGCCTTGCGGCACAGGCGTTCCAGCGTCTGACGCGTCTCGGCGGCGGTAACACCCATCAGCCGGGCGACCTTGCCCACGGGCAGGCCGCAGCCATAGCGCAGCGCGGCGATCCGCCGCGTCTCCGCGCTCTCCTGAGCGAGCATCTCCGAAAGGGGATCGTCGCTCCGGGCGGTCAGTTCGTCCCAGGTGAACTCCGGCGCGTCCTCGTCCTGCCGCAGCGCCTCCTCCATGGCCACCTCGCGCAGCGTGTTGCGCAGCCCCTCGCGAAAGCCCATGCCGCCGTGGAACTCGCCCGTCCACGCCTCGGTCAGCGCGTATTGCAGCGAGTACTCGGCCTGCTCAAAGTTTCCGCAGATGGCGTAGGCCATGTTGAACAGCTCCGGAACCGCCGGGAGCACCCGGCCGAAATAGGCCCGCAGCGCGTCAGAGGTCTGCATGGTTCTCAGTCTCCGATCTTCAGATTGGCAATTCTGTCGTTCAGCGGCTTGATGCGGCCGTAGATGTCGGCGTAAATCGGATAGATCTCCTTATACGCCTGCCGCCACTGGGGAACGGGCGCGTGGGTCGAGCGGGCGCTGACCATGGCGGCGGCCTGAGAATAGCCCTCGAACAGCCCAACGCCCACGCCCGCGGCGATGGCCGCGCCCAGCGAAGTCGTCTCGCCCGGCGACTGATGCACCTTCGTGGTCAGGTCGAAGATGGAGGCCAGCATGTCCGGCCACAGGCCGCTGCGCGCGCCGCCGCCGGTGAGCATCATGGAGTGCATCGGCGCGCCGCACTCGGCCATGACCTCGGCGCAGCTGTTGAGCGCGAAGGCGATGCCCTCGTAGACCGCGCGGGCGATGTGGCGGTTGTCGTGGTACAGCGAAAAGCCCATCAGGCAGCCGCGGGTATTCGCGTCCCAGTAGGGCGTGCGCGAGCCCATCAGCGTGGGCAGGAACAGCACGCCCTCCGCGCCGGGGCGAATCTGCCGCGCCATGTTCTCCACGTTGGAGATGTCCGCGGGCTTTTCGTTGCCGCCCAGCAGGTTCTTCAGCGACCAGTCGAAGGCCGCCGCGCCGCACTGCACCGTGCCGCAGACGTGATAGGACTCGCCGTCCAGATCGAGATAGTTGAAGATGCGCGCCTTGGGGTCGAGCACCGGCTTTTCCAGAATCTGGGAAACCCACGCGCTGGAGCCGATGTAGCAATAGGCGCTGCCGGGATCGGTCACGCCCGCGCCGCGGGCCGTGCACGCACCGTCGCCGCCGCCGATGGCCACCGGCGTTCCGGCGATCAGCCCCGTCTGACGATAGGCCGCGCGGGTGATCTTGCCGCGCACGTCGTGGCCCACCAGCAGCTTGGGCATGCGCTCCGCATCCAGCTTCAGCTCGCCCAGCAGCTCCGTGGCCCAGCGGCGGTTGTTGATGTCCAGCGCGATGGTCAGCGACGCGTCGGAATAGTCCGTAAAGCCGAAGCGGCCGGTGAGATTGCCATAGATGTAGTCCTTGATGTTCAGAAACCACCTGGCGCGCGCGTAGACCTCGGGCAGATTTTCCTTGAACCAGAGGATCTTCGGCAGCGTATAGTGGGTGTCCGGCCGGTTGCCGGTCAGATGATAGAAGTCCTCCGGAGAAATCACGCGCAGAATCTCCTCCACCTGCGCCTCGGTGCGGCTGTCCGAATGGATGATGTTCGGATGCAGCGCGCGGCCGTCCTCATCCACGGGGATGCAGCCGTTCATCGTGCCCGACAGGCCGACGCAGGCGATCTGCTGAGGGCTGACCTGCTGGAGCAGCTCGCGGATGCCGTCGTAGACAGCGGCGAGAATGGCGTCCGGGTCCTGCTCCGACCAGTTCGGCTGGGGATATTTCGTCTCATATCCCCGGCGCACGGAGCACAGCGCCTCGCCCCGGGCGGAAAAAATCGTGCATTTGCAGCCGGTCGTTCCTGCGTCGCAGGTGAGAATCAGATTCTTCTCCATGGCGTTTCTCTCCCAACTCTATTTTTCGTGTTCCTCTTGGCGGTTCAGCACCTCGCCCGCCGCAGCGCCCACCAGCGAAATCAGCGCGCACAGCAGCACCGGCCCGGGATCGGGCATGTAGCTCCACACCAGCAGATGGCCCAGCGCCATGCCCGCGGGCGGAGCCAGCCACGCGGCGTAGTTCAGAAGCCCCCGCCGGGTCGTCCGGCAGGCCGAGAACAGGCCGATCAGCGGCATGCCGATCCACGCGACCCAGTCGTGCAGCGTTCCGCCCAGCCATTCGGTCAGCGCGATCAGCACGCCCGCGGCCAGCATCAGCGCGATCTGCGCAAGCCAGGCCAGCGGCCACTTCCATTTTTTCAAATTTGTTCTCCTTTCCCGCCGCTTTTTCTTGCTTTTTTCCATTATTTGTGTTATTCTGAATGCAGGATTAACATTTTATTTTGCGGAGGTGAAAATATGGACTATGAAGCGCTGGGAAAACGCGTTCGCCAGCAGCGCAAGCTCGCGAACATGACGCAGAGCCAGCTGGCGGCGGCCATTCAGGTTTCCACATCCTACATCGGACACATTGAGCGCGGCATCAAGCATTGCAGCCTGGAGACCGTCGTCGATCTGTCCAACGTTCTGCGCGTCACGCCCGACATTCTCCTTCAGGATTCGCTGGACAACGCGCTGATCACGGACTTCAACGACATGTCCGTGACCAATCGCTCCATCCTCAACGACATCGCCCACATTCTCCGGGAATACGACACGGCTCAGGGCTGATCGTCCATCAGCTCCACCACCACGGCGTTTTGCAGTTCCATTCCCCTTTCCGTAAGCCGCAGGAAGCCGCCCTCCAACTGAATCAGGCCCAGCTGCACCAGTCGGCGCAGCTTTTTTTCGTGTGTCTTTTCGAAGTCCACGCCGAACTCCTCCGCGTAGGCGCGCAGGCTCATTCCCCGCGTCGTCCGCGTGGACAGCATCAGCGTCTCCTCCATCGCGTCTGCCCGAGTCAGCTTTTCCCGGTTCAGGCGGCGTTCGCCGGCGAGGTATTCCTCCAGCGACCGTGGATTTTCAAACCGCTCTCCATCCATCAGCGAATGAGCCGCGCAGCCGAGACCCAGATAGTCGCCCCGGTTCCAGTAGACGAGGTTGTGCCGGCACTCGAAGCCCGGGCGGGCGTAATTGGAGATCTCGTAGCGCCCATAGCCCCCCTCGGTCAGACGGCGCACCGTCTCCCGCTGCAAAGCCATCGTCTCGTCCTCATCGGGAAGCGAAACCGCGCCGCGCTCCACGTCCGCGCACAGCGGCGTGCCCGGCTCGACGATCAGGCTGTAGGCCGAAAGATGCTCCGGGCGCAGCGCCATGGCCGCGTCCAGCGTCTCCCGCCAGTCCGAAAGGGTCTGCCCCGGCAGGGCGTACATCAGGTCGAGGTTCAGATTGTCAAAGCCCGCGTCCCGGGCCATGGCCACCGCGCCGGCAATGTCCGAGGCGCGATGGATGCGCCCCAGCGAGCGCAGCAGCGCGTCGCTGAAGCTCTGGGCGCCCAGCGAAAGGCGGTTCACACCCGCCCGGCGCAGCCTGCGCAGCTTGTCCGGCGAAGCCGTGCCCGGATTGGCCTCCATGGTGATCTCCGCGTCCGCGCGCACGCGCCCGGAATCCAGAATCTCCCCCAGCAGCCGCTCCATGGCCTCCGCCGGCAGCAGCGACGGCGTTCCGCCGCCGAAGAAGATCGTCGCAATCTCCGTGCTATCCAGCTTGGGCAGCCACTGCCGCCACTCCTCCGCCAGCGCGGAGAGGTACGCGCTCCACGCGTCCTCGCGCCCGGGATAGGACGCGAAGTCGCAATAGCGGCACTTGGCGGCGCAGAAGGGCAGATGCAGATACAGCGCCAGCGGCTTCACGGGCGCAGGCGGCGGACGGTCTGTCCGGTCTTTCGGCACAGCATGTCCCGCAGCGCGTCGGCCTGTCCGCCGGGCACGTCGGCCTTGGGCACCACCAGGGGCGTGTGGTGCTTCATGCGCACCACCAGATAGCCCGCGTCCTCGAAAAGGCCCGTCACCGCGCCGTAGTCCATGCGCGTCTCCTCCACCCGCGTGCGCACCCAGATTCCGCCGTCGGCAAAGGTCAGGCGCACCTCGTGAGCCTCCTTGTTGCGCGCGGAATACAGCCGCCAGCCGAGGGTCTCGCTCTGCAAAAGCATCTGCATCAGCAGAATGCCCAGCAGCACCGTCAGCCAGACGGCGAACTTCGAGCCTACCGCCCACAGCACGGCCACGCCCGCGGCCATCAGCGCGCAGAGAATCCACGCCGTGCGGTTGCGGCGGCCGGAGTGGGCGCGCGCCTGCGCGCGGCAGCTGTCCCGGGTTACATGGGTGACGATTTCAAACAAAGTCTGACTCATGCTCTCCTCCCGCGCGTCAGTCCATCTTCAGCACGGCCATGAACGCCTCGCTGGGCAGCGAGACGGAGCCGACCTGGCGCATTCTCTTTTTGCCTTCCTTCTGCTTTTCCAGCAGCTTCTTCTTGCGGGAAATGTCGCCGCCGTAGCACTTGGCCAGCACGTCCTTGCGCAGCGCCTTGACGGTCTCGCGGGCGATGACCTTGCCGCCGATGGCCGCCTGAATGGGAATTTCAAACATCTGGCGCGGGATGGCGTCCTTGAGCTTTTCGGCGATGGAGCGGCCGCGGGCATAGGCGCGGTCGCGGTGGACGATGATGGACAGCGCGTCGCACTGCTCGCCGTTGAGCAGCATGTCCAGCTTGACCAGATCGCTTCGGACATAGCCCTTCAGCTCGTAGTCGAAGGACGCGTAGCCCCGGGTGCGGCTCTTGAGCTGATCGAAAAAGTCGAAGATGACCTCGTTCAGCGGCAGGTCGTAATTCAGCACCACGCGGCCGCCGTCGATGTACTTCATGTCCCGGAATGTACCGCGCTTGTCCTGGCACAGCTCCATGATGGCGCCCACGAATTCCTGGGGCGTGATGACCTGCGCGTCCACGAAGGGCTCCTCCATCCAGTCGATCTCCTGCACCGGCGGGAGATTCGTGGGGTTGTCGATGGCGATTTCGCTGCCGTCGGTCTTGATGACGCGGTAGACGACGCTGGGCGCGGTGGTGACGAGATCGAGGTCGAACTCGCGCTCCAGCCGCTCCTGAATGATCTCCATGTGCAAAAGGCCCAGGAAGCCGCAGCGGAAGCCGTAGCCCAGCGCCACGGAGGTCTCCGGCTCGAAGGACAGCGCCGCGTCGTTCAGCCGTAGCTTCTCCAGCGCGTCGCGGAGAGATTCGTAGTCCGCGCCGTCGGCGGGATAGATGCCGCAGTAGACCATGGGCAGCACGGGCTTGTAGCCGGGCAGCGGCTCGGCGGCGGGCGCGTCGGCGTTGGTGATGGTGTCGCCCACGTGAATGTCGGCGATGTCCTTGATAGACGCGGCGATATAGCCCACCTCGCCGGCGCGCAGCGCGTCCTTGGGCGCATAGCCCAGCGGCAGATACGCGCCCACCTCGGTGACTTCAAACTCGCGGCCGCTGGACATCATGCGGATGCGGTCGCCCACGCGAACCACGCCGCCCTTCATGCGGACGGACGAGATCGCGCCGCGATAGTTATCATAGTAGGAATCGAAAATCAGCGCGCGCAGCGGAGCCTTCACGTCGTCCGACGGCGCGGGAACGCGGTTCACCACGTCCTCCAGCACGTCGTCGATGCCGATGCCCTGCTTGGCCGAGACCAGCGGGCAGCCCTCGGTATCCAGACCGATTTCGTCCTCGATCTGCTGCTTCACGCCCTCGGGGTCTGCGCTGGGCAGGTCGATTTTGTTGATGACCGGGAGGATCTCCAGATCGTGCTCCAGCGCCATGTAGACGTTGGCCAGCGTCTGGGCCTCGATGCCCTGACTGGCGTCCACCACGAGAATCGCGCCCTCGCAGGCCGCCAGCGCACGGGAAACCTCGTATGTAAAGTCCACGTGGCCGGGCGTGTCGATCAGATTCAGCTCGTACTGCGCGCCGTCTTTAGCGGTGTAGGGCATGCGCACGGCCTTGGACTTGATGGTGATGCCGCGCTCGCGCTCCAGCTCCATGGAATCGAGCACCTGATCGGTCATCTCTCGCTGCTGCATGACGCCGGTGCGTTCGAGAATGCGGTCGGCCAGCGTCGATTTGCCGTGGTCGATGTGGGCGATAATACAGAAATTGCGAATTTTGCTCTGATCGAATCCGGACACAGTTTTGCCTCCACGTCTTTTATTCCATTTCATATCATACCCTATTTCCCGCCAAAAATCAACCCCGCGCCGCGGGAATGCGGAGCGGGGAAATCGGGCTTTTTCGGGAAAACTCAGGCGGCCTTCTTCCGGCGAAGCGCCTGCCAGACGAGGATGACGGCGATGAGCAGCACGCCGCCCAGATCCGTCCAGATGCCGGGAATGATCAGCAGCAGTCCGCCGACGATGGTGATGAGGCGCTCGATGAGATTCATGTCCCTGAGCAGATAGCCGCTCAGGCCCGCGGCGATGCCCACCATGCCGATGGTGGCCGTCAGACCGATGAGCACCACGTCGTACCACACCGTGTCGATGAACAGCAGCGACGGCGAATAGGCGAACACGAAGGGAATGATGAACGCCGCGATGGCCAGCCGCGTAGCCGTCACGCCCGTCTTCATGGGATTGCCCTTGGCGATGGCCGAGCCGGCGTAGGCCGCCAGCGCCACCGGCGGCGTGATGTCCGCCACGATGCCGAAATAGAACACGAAGAAGTGAGCCGCGATGGTGGGAATGCCCATCTTGATGAGGATCGGCGCGCAGGTAGAGGCCATGATGCAGTAGTTGGCCGTGGTGGGCACGCCCATGCCCAGCACGATGCAGCACAGCATGGTCAGCAGCAGCGCCAGCAGCGACGACGAGCCGGAGATGCCCACGATGACGTTAATCATCTTGGAGGCCAGACCCGTGACCGTCAGACAGCCCGCGATGATGCCCGCAATGCCGCAGGCCACGCCCACGGTGATGCAGCCGCGCCCGCCGGCGTCCAGCGCGTCGAAGATGTTCCGCACGCCGAAACCGCCGCCCGCGCCGAAGGCCGCCGCCACCGGGTGAACGTCCGGCGCGCTGCCGGCCTTCCTCGCCCGGACGTGGGTGAGCGCGTTGTTGATAAAGCCCACGAGGATGGCCGCCAGAATGGCCACCGCCGCGGAGAACTGCATGGTCTTGGTGTTGGACGAAACCAGCCAGACCAGAATCACCAGCGGCAGGAGCAGATAGGTGTCCTTCACAAGATTCCGCACCCGGGGCAACTCGCTGGCGGGAACGCCCTTCAGGCCCAGCTTCTTGGCCTCGAGATGCACGGCGATGAAGATGCCCAGGAAATACAGAATCGCCGGGAGAATGGCGCGCACGATGATGTTGGAATAGGAAACGCCCACGTATTCCGCCATCAGGAACGCCGCCGCGCCCATGATGGGCGGCATGATCTGACCGCCCGTGGAGGCCGAGGCCTCCACCGCGCCGGCGAATTCCGCGCCGTAGCCGGTCTTTTTCATCATCGGAATCGTCACCGAGCCGGTGGTCACGGTGTTGCCCACGGAGGAGCCGGACACCATGCCGCACAGCGCCGAGGACACCACGGCCACCTTTGCCGGGCCGCCGGCATAGCGGCCGCACAGGCTGTTGGCCACGCTGATGAAGAAATCGGAAATGCCCGTCCGCTCCAGAAACGCACCGAAGATGATGAACACCACAATGTACTTCGAGCAAACGTTGATGGGCGTGGACAGCACGCCGCTGTCGCCGTAGAACAGCTTATAGACGATCAGCGGAACGCCGCCCTTCGTCCAGAGCTTGATGATGGCGTAGATCACGAAAAAGCCCGCCACGCAGAGAATCGGAACGCCCACGCTGCGGCGGCAGAGCTCCGCCAGCACCAGCATGCCCACCGCGCCCACGGCGATGTACACCCATTCCCGCGTGATGCGCATGTTCAGCTTCACCACGGTCTGCGCATGGAAGGTATAGAAGAAGAACGCGCCCGCGCCCAGCACCATCAGCACCACGTCGTACCACGGCATGTGGTTGACCCGGCTGTGCCCCTTGCGCGCGGGATAGTACAGAAAGCCGATGACGATGACGCAGCCCAGGAACGAGCTCAGCCGCACCTGCTCCATGAAATTGGCAAACAGCGTCACGTACAGGCAAAACAGGGAAAACAGCGCGGTGATCGCGTTCACGACCCACTTGGCCTTTCCCTCCCAGTAGCGTGTGTTGGACTCGCGGTCATATTTTCGCATGATCTCCTCGACGTCCGCCGCACTGCCCGTTCCGGCCGCATCGAAATTCGGCTCAGCAATCCCCTTTTTCTTCTTCATGGATTCTATCCGCCCTTTCTGTTCGATGCGGCGAGCGCCGTCATCGGGAATCTTTCATCGACAGCCGGAAGCCGCCGATCCATTTATTTGAAAGAAGCGCGGCGAGTGCTTCGCCGCAGCAGCTTGTCAAAAAAGTCTTTTTGACAAGCTGGTGGACGGGGGAGCAAGCTCCCC
>ERZ780195.771-NODE-771-length-30307-cov-12.367050_pt1 | contig 30307 bp, 28 predicted proteins | sample MGYA00511017_ERZ780195 | MGnify/ENA primary metagenome ERZ780195 (study PRJEB29588, sample SAMEA2159974) | human gut metagenome | biome: human gut; feature: human-associated habitat; material: faeces | place: Denmark | collected 2008/2010 ...
GGGCAGGATTTCTTTGACTACATGGAGGTCTGCTTTAACGTAAATCCCCAGTGGCTTAAAAATGGCTCGGGAGAGATGTTCCGGGAGGGCGGCAAGCAAAACAACTTCTCCACCGCTTCGCTTTTTAAATTCTTAACCTCTTTGCCCACAGAGGAGCAAGAGGCCATCAAAGTCATCATTCGCGCCTTATACTTCAAACAGCACAGGGCTGATAAGTGCCTGGAAGAGACGGTCTCTCCTCCACAAAAATAACGCCCGTACTCCCTTATTTCCCCACATATCCATTGGAGAGCAATGCCCCCGTCAGGGCGATAAAATCATCCACGCTCAGCATCTCCGCTCTCTGGCTGGCATCTAGTCCCGTACTCTCCAGCACCTTTGTTGCCATATCTTTTGGCACTCCCAGCGTCTTTACCAAGTTGTTGTAGATGGTCTTGCGGCGCATGGCAAACATCCCCCGCACCACTTTTACATATGCCTCTCTATCTACCGGCCTCATATTCCCCTCATAGGGCGTGATTTTTACCACAGCTGAGTCCACATCCGGCCTGGGCACAAAACAGTTCTTTGACACGTCAAATAGAGTATTTACGCTGGCAAAAAAACCAATGGAGGCGGAAATCGCCGAATAGTCTCGCTCTCCCGCCTGAGCCTGCAGACGAGCAGCCACTTCTCTTTGCATCATCGCGGTAAAGCTGAGGTATGGGACGCGGGATTCCACCACTTTGAGCAGACATTTACTGGTGATGTAATAGGGCAGGTTTCCACAAATAAAAAAGGGCTGACCGTCAAATTCCTCCTGATAGATCTCCTCTAAATCCAGCTTCAAAAAGTCCTGATGGATGATCTTCACATTGGGTAGATCCCCTACTGTGTGGGCAAGGGCTTCCACCATGCCCGGGTCAATTTCGATGCTGACTACCTTGTTAGCAATTTTACTGAGCGCCTGTGTGAGCACCCCTAGCCCCGGACCAATTTCCAATACATATCCCTGGGGCTGCACTGATTCGTTCGCAATTTTATCTACAATGTTCTGATCGCATAAAAAATTTTGTCCGAACTTTTTGAGTGGGGCCAGTTGAAACTCCCCTAAAATCCTGCTGATCTCTTTGGGCGAAGCCAAATTCATAACTTTATCCTCTTTCGCTGTTTTTGCTTCTTTCATCATACAATACTCTGCCCCAAAAGGAAACCCTCTTTACCATTCCTCAGAACTCAATACATAAAAAGTTTCGTCATTCATGCCTTGGGGCTTGGTCATATCCCAAATCTCCTGCTCTCCTTTTACTCCCCTGGAAAATTCACTATGCCAAAGCCCGAACTTTTCTTAAGGGTTCTATAAGGTAGAATTATTTAGAAGGCACTTGACGCTCTCGTTTTAGGTACACCATGTCCACCAGCTGTATACCCTCCTCTACAATGGGATGCTGGTAATGCTGGAGAAAAAAGTCTTTCACCCGATGGGATATCTCAAACCCACATCGTCTGTAAAATCCTAAAGTTTTGGGGCTTTCTCCTGTGCCCACATACATGGTTTGGCAGTCCCCAAAGTGCTCCCAGAGAAATTCTATCAACCGGCGGCCGTATCCTCTATGCTGATATTCTGGCAGAGTAGCGATATTTTTGATTTCATACACACCTTGATCCTCCAAGGTGACCACGCACTCCGCCTTGACTCCCCCATCATCCAGCACGAACATCTTTCCTCGATCTAAATATCTCTCCACCATATCCAGCTGTTCATCTGCCAAGAGCAACAGCTCCATAAAATCTCTTTTATTCTCTTTAATTTCGATAATTTCCATGAATACTCATCTTATGCCAGAGCGTATTCCTCGCCTCTCAACATCTTTCCAGAAGCTTCTTTCCCCATATTCTAGCGCTCTGGCACTTTCCCCTTGTCAGATCACTTTCCATCCATCATAGCATATCGAAGGTGAACTGTATAGCACTATCTCTCTGTTTGTAGGCATGCGCTATTCTCCAACAAAGCACAGTTATCCGTCCATCGTCGGGACTCAACTGACTCAGCTGGCATTCGCCTGTTTACTCAATGGGAAGTTTTGAAGAGTTTGCCGCAGATCCAATGGGTAAATGGCGCTGCAGCGAACATATTCCAAAAAAATGCCATGGGGAGGTTCTTTAAAAGCGTTCCAAACCAGATGGCAGGCAACTCAGAAATGGGTGCACCAGCCAAAATCACGTTAAATAACAAAGAGGCCACAAGGCTCATTGTGGGGCACATAATCGCTACCGTTCCCCCTTGGCGCAAGAGCCGGCATATATAAGGATTGTCTTTTTGAGGGTCGCAGTGTTTCGCGGCAAAAGCCGCCCCTACTCGATTCCCCCAGAGATTAGAAAACAGAATCACAAATAAACCCATGTAGGATGCCTCTTTTAGTGCCTCCCAGAAAATGAGATTCGTCATGTTGCTAAAGCCCCCAGCCGCCAAGTGTACCCCTTGGCTGATAGCAATGTTGTAGATTTCCATGCCATACGCCATTGCATAAGACATGATAATTCCAAAAATAATTCCCTGTATTTTGTTTTTTGGCATTTTTTCTCCTCCCTTATCTCTACAGTTTGATAGATGTGTGCTCCTCACTTCCCTCAGCTCGTCCAGCCCAGCTACAGTTTGGCAGCATAGCCAAGTATTTCGCTCTTTTTTCAGGCAAAAAAAACGCGTAGCTTTCAACTGGACTTACGCATTGAAATGCTACACGTTATGTCATATATTATACAAATTTTGCAGAGTTTTTTCAAAGTGATTTTTCCTCATGGGAATCACTCAAATATTGTCAAAACTAGTGGAGGTTCTAAATGAGCTACTTTTTTACGTCTAATGCGGTCTTTTTCAGCTGCGTTTTTCAGAAATTCATCCTATCTCCCATGGCAAGAAGCGCCTGTTTTTTGTTCTCCTACCTCTCCCACGGATGTATTTTGGGGGATATTCATACCTCATTTCACTGCTCTTTGGGTAAATTCACAGTAAAAACAGCCCCCTTGCCCGGTTGGCTGATGACCTGAATGGTTCCGCCAAAAAGATCAATTATTTTCTTGACCAGCGTCAACCCCAGACCATTACCTTGTTCTCTATGGGAGGGGTCTCCCTGATAAAATTTTTCAAAAATTCGCTTTTGTGTCTCGCTGTCCATTCCAATGCCCTGGTCTCCGACCACCACTTGCACCGCTGACTCTTTGCGGTAACACCGCACCCAAATTGTCCCTCCCTTTTGGGAAAACTTAATGGCATTTCCCACCAAATTGTTCCACACCTGCCCTAGCAGCTCCTCGTCTCCACAGTATTCCACATGATCTAGCTGAATATCCCACTGGATCTCCTTAGAAGACCACTCGCTTTGCAGAGAAACCAAACACTGACGCAATTGTTCGTCTACAAAAAATTTCTTTTTCTTCTGCTCTTCCTTTTGATTTTCCAGCTTTGTGAGCCGCAGTACATTTTCTGTCAGTTTAGAAAGGCGCCTGGTCTCATCTACAATCACCTTGGCGTATTTGCGCTGCTCCTCATTTAATCCGCTGTTTTCCAGTAGCATCGTATATCCCTGAATAGATGCCAAGGGCGTTTTAAACTCGTGGGACACATTGCTCACAAAATCATTTCGGAGCATCTCCGTATTGGAGAGATCATCTGCCATTTTGTTAAAGCTTTTCATCACTTTGCCCAGCTCATCTTTCCGGTGAGTTTCCGGCACTCTTACGCGGAAATTCCCCCTTGCCACCTGTTGGATGGCATTTTGCAGCGTCTCAATGGGCCGAAAAGCCCGCTTGCTAAAGGAGTGCATTAAAATTAGACCCAGTATCAACGTGATGAGCGAGGTAAGCACCATGCGGGATAGCGTACTCTGCAGCCCTCCTCCCTGTACATGGTACCGGATGACAAATCGACTCTCTCCTAAGCGCACCAATGTGCATCCCATGTTGGGGAAGGTAGCATCCACGTAATAATATCCCTGTTGCTTCAATTGTTCGTCTTGTTTAATATCCATTTGATAGTCGGCAAAATCATCCACTACTTCAATTTGGCACGTACTGGTGGATACGAGATTTGCAATTTCCGATTCACTTAGGCCTGTCTGTTTGGCCAATAGCAATATATTTTGGGCAATATGCTCTTGTTCCACACGATTCTGTTGATTGGCGCTCTGAAAAAAGAGGGGATAACTCACCAAAAGTGCAATCACGCTGGCGAGAAACATCACTGCTAGAAATAGAAATACCATCCGTATCTGCAGCCGATAGAAAATCCTCCTTTTTCCCATTTGGCTTTTTCCCTCCTATCATCTGAGCAGGAATCTCTTCCCTGGCTCGCCAATTCGTCTTCTCTTTTTCTACGCCCCGCTGTTTTTTGTCAGTTCCGCTTTGTACCCCAACCCTCTGATGGTCACAATGCGAAACTCCGGATATCCTTCAAATTTTTCCCTCAGCCTTTTGATGTGGACGTCTACCGTTCGGTCATCTGCTTGGGAGTCCATTCCCCAGATTTCATCCATGAGCTGGTATCTGGTAAATATCACATCTGGATAGGATAAGAGCTTATATAACAGATAAAATTCCTTTTTAGGCAGCGTGATTCTATCGTCTCCTCGACTTACTGTCAGCGCATCGTAATCTAGCACCAGCTCTCCAATGGTGAGTTTGTGCTCGTGGACGATTTTCGCTCGGCGCAGCAGTGCACTGACTCGCAGCAGCAGCTCCCTTAAGTCGATGGGCTTTACCATGTAGTCGTCCGTACCCAGTGCAAATCCTCTCTGTTTATCCTCCAAGGCTGATCTTGCCGTCACAATTAAAATGGGCAGTTCCGAATCCGATTGGCGTAGAATTTGTGTCAGCTCTAGCCCATCCATATCCGGCATCATAATATCCGTAATCACCAGATCAATGTGATGATGATCCATCTGCTCTAGTGCCTGATTTCCGTTTTCAGCGGAATAAACGGTGTATCCTTCTTGCTCTAACACTGTCTTCATCAGCTGACAGAGGTTTTTGTCATCCTCCACCACCAAAATTTGAAACAATTTATTTCACACCTTTTTTGTTCATGTTGAGTTCACATTGCCATAATAATATTATACCGTAAAACAATAAAATGGGAAAGGATGCAGCAAACTACATGAAACTGATCGTAAAATATCTGAAGCCTTTTGCGCTCATATTAGTCCTATGTATCCTATTGCTCTTCGGGCAGGCGATGTGCGATTTAAGCCTCCCCAATTTGATGAGCGATATTGTCAATGTAGGCATTCAGCAAGGTGGCATCCAAGAGGGTGCACCTAAAGCCATGAGCCAAAACGGAATGACTTTATTAAAGTTCTTTATGAGCAGTGAACAGCAAGCCATTATGGAGGACAGTTATACCCTTGTTCAACCTGGCGATGACACTGCTTACACGTATGTAGAGGAGTACCCTCTGCTCCAGTCAGAGCCCATCTACATTTTAAATACAGAGGAGGAAGCGTCTCTTACGGAAATAGCTACTGCCTATGGGGAGGCCAGCTTGGGGCTGGTAAGCTATGTGAGGACGTTGTCCCAGGAAAGTGGCATTTCCGCCCAGGGGCTGAATAGCGAAGATGGCATTTCCCAAGTGGATATGTCCCAACTATACGGTTTGATTCCCGTTCTCTCTTCTCTGCCTGCTGGCTCCCTTGATGATATCATCCAAGCCTCAGCTGATTCGGACTCCATGCTGTACTCCCAAACGGGGACGGCCTTTACCAAGTTGCTATATCAAGAGCTTGGTGTCGACTTAAACGGATTGCAGCAGAGCTACATCACCTCTGCCGGGCTTAAGATGCTAGGGGTTGCACTGCTAGGCGTTGTAGCCGCAATAGCTGTGGGTTATTTCGCCTCTAAAATCGCCGGCCAAGTTTCTCGGAAAATCCGCCGGGATTTGTTCGCCAAAGTGGAGAGCTTTTCCAACGCAGAGTACAACAACTTCTCCACGGCCTCCCTCATCACCCGTACTACCAATGACGTACAGCAGGTTCAATTGCTGGTAACTTTGGGCATTCGCCTCATGTGCTACGCTCCCATTATGGGCATTGGCGGCATCATCTTTGCACTGGACAAGAGCATATCCATGAGCTGGATCATCGCCTTAGGGGTCGTGGTACTCATCGGCTTGATTTTAGTGGTGTTTGCCATTGCCATGCCAAAGTTCAAGGCACTGCAAAAGCTCATCGACAAGCTCAATTTAGTCAGCAGAGAAAACCTTTCGGGTATGATGGTTGTCCGGGCGTTTGACAATGAAGAACACGAGGAACAGCGCTTTGACGTGGCGAATACCAATCTCACCAATACTACCCGATTTGTTCAGCGCGTCATGTCGTTTATGATGCCAGCTATGATGCTCATTATGAACCTCACCAACGTACTCATCGTATGGGTAGGTGGCCACGCAATCGCCGAATCCACCATGCAGGTGGGCGATATGATGGCCTTCATGCAGTACGCCATGCAGATCATCATGGCATTCCTCATGATCTCTCTCATGTTCATCATGGTGCCCCGTGCCGCTGTATCTGCATCTCGAATCCAAGAAGTGCTGGATACCTCGCTGGTGATCACCGACGTGCCCAATCCTACACCACTCAATCACCTCCAGGGGATCATTGAATTTCGGGATGTGTCCTTCCGATACGACCAAGCGGAGAACAATGTGCTCGACCACATCAGTTTCCCGGCACAGCCGGGGCAGACCACTGCCTTTATCGGCTCTACTGGCGCCGGCAAGACGACGCTGATCAATTTGATCCCCCGCTTTTACGATGTAACCCAGGGTTCCATCACCATAGACGGCATAGATATTCGCCAGGTTTCACAGGAGGAATTGCGGGATAAGATCGGCTATGTGCCGCAAAAGGGCATCTTATTTTCTGGAGATATCGAGTCCAACATCCGTTACGGCAAGGAAGATGCAACGCTGGAAGAGATCGATCAGGCTATTGAAGTCGCTCAGGCTAAGGATTTTGTATCCGAGACAGAATACGGCATCAAAACTCCTATCGCCCAGGGAGGGACTAACGTCTCTGGCGGCCAAAAACAGCGTCTTGCCATTGCAAGGGCTCTGGTAAAACAGGCGCCTATTTACATCTTTGACGACAGCTTCTCTGCTTTGGATTTCAAGACGGATGCCGCTCTACGGCGAGCGCTCAAGACATATACCGAAAACGCCACCGTTCTCATCGTGGCACAGAGGGTCAGCACTATCATGAACGCCGATCAGATCATCGTACTCCACGATGGCAAAATAGCAGGCAAGGGTACCCATAAAGAACTGCTCGCATCCTGCCCAGAGTATAGAGAAATCGCAGAAAGCCAGCTTCAAAAGGAGGAACTCGAATGAGCAAACAAGCGAAAAGAGGCCCTATGGGTCACGGTCCCATGGCCGCAGGTGGAGCAAAGGCAAAGAACTTTAAAGGCAGCGGCAAAAAGCTTTTGCGCTTTCTAGCACCTTTCAAATGGGCGCTGATCATCGTGATCATCTTCGCTGCCATTTCTACCGTATTTAATATTGTCGGCCCTAAAGTGTTGGCATTGGCTACCGATGAACTGGTAAACGGCATCATGCAGACCATCACAGGCGGTCAGGGCGGCATTGATTTCACCTACATCGGCCAGGTTATTTTAATACTGGTAGGGTTATATGTGATCAGCTCGGTGTTCTCCTATATCCAGGGGTATATTTTATCGGGTGTCTCCTCTAAAATATCCTATCAGCTGAGAGGGGCCATCATGCACAAGATCAACCGGCTTCCCCTATCGTACTTTCACAAGCCCAGCCAGGGCGATGTGCTCTCCCGCATCACCAACGATGTGGACACCTTAAACCAGAGCTTAAATCAGAGTATTACCCAGCTGATCACCTCGGTATGCACCATCATCGGCGTGCTCATTATGATGCTTACCATCAGTTGGCAGCTCACTTTGGTGGCGTTGTGCATCATCCCGGTATCCCTCATCTTTGTGAGTATTATTGTAAAGTTCTCACAAAAACACTTTAAAAATCAACAAAAATATTTAGGGAGTGTCAACGGTCAAATCGAAGAGATGTACGGCGGCCACTTGGTGACCAAGGCGTTTAACGGGGAAAAGAAAGCCCTAGAGGATTTTGATAAGGAAAACGACAAACTCTATAACGCCGGCTGGAAAGCCCAGTTCCTCTCAGGCATTATGCAGCCTGCCATGAACTTTGTGGGCAACTTAGGATACGTGGTCATCTGCATCGTGGGCGCTTCTATGGCGGCAGGCGGCACCATGACCATCGGTGGCATTCAGGCCTTTATCCAATATGTCCGCAGCTTTACCCAGCCCATCACCCAATTGGCCAACATCTCCAACCAGTTGCAGATGACTGTTGCGGCGTCCGAGCGAATTTTTGAATTCTTAGAGGAAGAGGAAGAAGCCACCTATGAACCCGTGGCCACCACACAGGATGTGGAAATCCAAGGCAATGTGCGGTTTGACCACGTCCGTTTCGGCTACGAGGATAGCGATGAGATCGTCATCAAGGATTTCTCTGCCGATGTAAAAGCAGGCCAGAAGATCGCCATCGTAGGCCCCACAGGAGCCGGCAAAACCACCATGGTCAAATTGCTCATGCGCTTTCACGACTTAAAGGGTGGCGCCATCTATTTAGACGGGCACAATCTGACCGATTTTTCTCGGGCGGATTTGCGCAGCGTCATGGGCATGGTCTTACAGGATACTTGGCTCTATCATGGCAGCATTATGGAAAATATCCGCTATGGGCGCCTTGACGCCACAGATGAGGAGGTCATCGCCGCTGCCAAGGCCGCACAGGCAGACCACTTTATCCGCACCCTGCCAGGAGGTTACCAAATGGAGCTCAACGAAGACGCCACCAACATCTCCCAAGGGCAAAAGCAGCTGCTCACCATTGCTCGCGCCATTTTGGCCGATGCCAAAATCCTCATATTGGATGAAGCGACAAGCTCTGTAGATACCCGTACAGAAGTGCTCATCCAAAAGGCAATGGATAATCTCATGGAGGGGCGCACCAGCTTTATCATCGCCCATCGGCTTTCTACCATTCGAAATGCCGATTTAATTCTCTGTATGAAAGACGGAGATATTGTAGAACAAGGTACTCATGACCAGCTCATGAAGCTTGGTGGTTTTTATGCGACTTTGTACAATAGTCAGTTTGAGAGTGCTGCATAAGAGGAGGCAAGAAGTATGAGTAAATATCATATAATCGTCATCGAAAGAGAATATGCTAGCGGCGGCAGAGAAGTGGGAGAAAAGGTCGCCAAAAAGCTGCAGATCCCCTGTTATGGCCAGGAGATTTTAGAGATGGTTGCCCAAAGGAGCGGCCGATCTATCCAGGAGCTAGAGCACTTGGAAGAATCTGCTACTAACAGCCTTCTCTACTCTCTATATGTTATGGGCAAGTTCCCCGGGGATTCCACCGGCCTTCCCCGGACGGATATACTCAGTATGGAAGAATCCAAGATCATCCACCAGCTCATCCAATCCGGTTCTTGTGTGCTCATCGGCCACTGTGCCGGTTGGGTATTGCGAGAGCGCAGCGATGTTTTGCGGGTTTTTATACATGCTTCACACGAGTATCGACAACAGCGCGCTATGGGATGCTACCACATCTCCCCTAAAGAAGTGGATAGTACTCTTCGGCGTTTTGACAGACGCCGCGCCAATTATTATCGTGCCAATACCAAACGGGCATGGGATGACCAAAGCGCCTATCACATGATGCTAAGCAGCAGTGAATTAGGCATTGATACCTGTGTAGACATTATCGCCCAGGTGTGCCAGAGGAATGATCAATAGGCAAAAAAAGAGAAGCGTAGGCTTCTCTTTTTTTGCCTATTACTTTACTATATTCCATTGAGATAGGTTTCACCATACTGCAACTTCAGCCTTTAGAGTGCTTTCTCCTTCACTCGAGTTGCAATGAAAGCCTGAGCAGTCTTCTTCCTCGGCCCTATATTCTAGATTTTGTTTAGATATTAGTGCAATAACTTCCATTTTGTAATTTTAGAGGCAATCCAGAGCACACCACCGCAGAGTATCGTAACACCTCCTGTCAGCAGGCCCTCTTTGGTAAAGTTGAGGCATAACACTAGGCCCACTCCCATAATGATGAGCCCTGCATTCCCCACTTTCTTTGCTCGCTCCAGTTCAAATTTATGCTCCATTTTCAGGTAATCTCGTCTCTTTTCAGGGTAAATTTTAAAAAATACTTCTTGAAATTCCGAGCGTTTTTCCTGGGTCAGCCGGGTAATTTGACTACAATATTCCCGTTGAGCACTACTTAGTCCGTTGCGTATGATCTCATTATCCGAGATGAGTCTGCTAATATACAGCGCATTATTGCACAGGCGAATACCCACCTCTAAAATTTTTCCCTTTACTTCTTCTTCCTTTTTGTTCTCTGAATCGGTGGAATCTATCATCTGTTCTAACAGACAGATGATCTTAAGCATCTGATCAATTTTCTGAAAATAATCCAAATACTCCCGTTTAGAACCCACAAAACTGTTGAGATGGATTGCCATGTTATTGTTGTATTTGGATACCACATGGCAGCTCTCTAGACAAATGGTGCGTTTTCCCATGTGGATCTCCTCTGGCGTCTCTGCCTGCTCCAGCAGCAAATTCACCGCCTGTAGGATCATATCATAAAACCCACCTAATTCTAGCTTTTGAATGTTCTCTATATAGGCATTGCAGATATTATAACGAAACCAAGGCTCCCAGCGTTTTCCATAGATATTTAATATTTTCTCATAACGCCCTACAGCTTGCTCGTAATTGCCCGCCTCAAACAGCTGATTTGCCAGTTTACTAAGTTCCCCAATATCCTCCGGCATTTCTAGAGGTTCATCCATTGGCAAAGGCGAAATTTGGGCAGGTTCAAGCTCTGCTTGTTCCTCGCTGGAAAAAGCATCCGGCCCCATGGCCAACTCTTGGTAAGGATGCAATACTTTTTGATACGTCACAGCTTCCGATTTCATACTTTGCCTCGAAATGTCCTACTACTCATTTTATATGCCGCAGAGTTTCAAAAGGTAACTACTTTCAACTACATAAAAAGAACGTGTGTATGGCTCTTATTCATCGACATTATCTGATATTATTATACTATTCCCACGTTTTTTTGTAAACAATCCTTTGTTTCCCGAGGTTGTTTTTTCCGAACCTAATGGGGTTTGATCTCGCCCAAACCGTATTGGGGAGGGCAATTCCGTCTGGAAGCTAAATGAGTCATCTCGTCGCGCAGGTAGTCCTTCATTGCCAGCTTGTATTCGTTAAAGTTCTGAGAGGGGTCGTAGGCAATCGGCCTACCTATTTGCATGGTCTTTTGCTGTTTACACACATAAACAGGATAAAACTTAAGGCACTTTTTTGTCTTACGGTAATATCGCTTTCCCAGATAGAGAAATCCCTGTGAAAAGTCCTCGTTATACACAGAATAGGGTGTACGGTTTTCTGGGAATATCACTACGCTCTTACCCTCTAACAGCGTTTCCATGCTCTTCTGTATGGTGATCACTGCTCTTTTGTCAAAATAGGCAGGGATCGCCTCCATGCCAGAAAATATATACGATGCCAAAGGCGCCAATAAATACGAGATGATCCACACACATCCCTTAGTAAAAAAATTTTGAGGGTGCCAAAAATCCTGTCTAGAGAAGGCTGGGAATGTCTTGGTGTAACATACGTTATATATGACCCAGGGCCGCATGGGCACATCAAAATTAGTAGACATGGCAAGTGGCCCATATGCTTTGGCATGGTTCACTACAAATACCGCCGGCTCTCCCTCTTGCATGGGCTCGTCCCAAGTTACTTCTAACTTATCGAATATTTTTGTAACAACCTTGCGGATGCATTGAAAGGGAAGTCTTTTCTTCTGTTTGCGTTCATAATCTCGCTTGGTAGAGTAGTACTTTTGTGTTGCCATCTTCCCTCCTGGTAAATCGACCGATCTCCTCCATATATGATCCAAAAACCCATTGTAGCACCTTCAGACCATTTGTATCTTTTACAAAAAGCTGCACGAATATACCTCACAGGTATACTGTACTGGCCTCGTCTCCCTCCAAAGCCTCTAACAAATAGATTCTACTTCATCACTTGAAAGATCGCTTATCTACGGCCATAAAAGCTTTACTCACTCTCCCCAAAGCGCCGCAGCCGTTACTGGGGGCGCAAAAGGCTCCCTGTATTTTCAGCATTCATTTATTTCTTCGAATTCTATTGCCTTATTTAAATACAGGGTATAAAAAAGGCCGGAGCAAAACCGACTTTGACTTTGCTCCGACGTGGTGCCGAAGACCGGAATCGAACCGGTACGGAGTTTAACCTCCGCAGGATTTTAAGTCCTGTGCGTCTGCCAGTTCCGCCACTTCGGCTGAAATAAAATGGAGGCGCCACCCAGATTTGAACTGGGGATGAAGGTGTTGCAGACCTCTGCCTTACCACTTGGCTATGGCGCCTCAAATGGAGCGGAAGACGAGATTCGAACTCGCGACATTCGCCTTGGCAAGGCGACGCTCTACCACTGAGCCACTCCCGCAAATATGGTGCCTCAGAGTGGAATCGAACCACCGACACAGGGATTTTCAGTCCCTTGCTCTACCAACTGAGCTACCGAGGCATCAATGGCGATCCGGAGGGGGCTCGAACCCCTGACCTCCAGCGTGACAGGCTGGCATTCTAACCAACTGAACTACCGGACCATATTATTTAAATTTAAAAAAGTTGGTGGGCCTTCAGGGACTCGAACCCCGGACCAATCGGTTATGAGCCGACCGCTCTGACCAACTGAGCTAAAGGCCCTTATTAATGGTGACCCCTGGGAGAATCGAACTCCCGTTACCACCGTGAAAGGGTGGTGTCTTAACCGCTTGACCAAGGGGCCGTTATTCAAGTGGTCGGGGTGACAGGATTTGAACCTGCGGCCCTCTGGTCCCAAACCAGATGCGCTACCAAACTGCGCTACACCCCGATTCAATTCGCACCGCGACGACGTTGATTATGATACTTTATTTTGTGGTAAATGTCAACTATATTTTTTAAAAAATAATGTATATTGTGGCAAAGCCCATAAAAGTACCCATATATGATCTGTTTTGAGGTTCCGATAGGGGTTATATGCTTGAACTGACACCCTAAAAAAGATATAATTAGTGTGATTAGTTATGTAGAGGTATTTTGATGAAAGAACCAGTATTTGTTTCTCCGGCAGAGATAGCAGCTTCCAAGGCTGCGGCAAAGCGAGTAAAAGACGAAGTTTATGACCTCGGCCTTACTTACCATATAGAATCCTACGGCTGCCAAATGAACGAGCACGACTCGGAAAAAATAGCCGGCATGATGGAGGAAATGGGTTACGCCAAAGCTGAGGACAAGTCCAAGGCCGACTTTATAATATTCAATACCTGCTGCATTCGCGAGCACGCTGAGCAGAGGGTATACGGCAACATAGGCGCGCTGAAAAAGCGCAAGGACGAGAATCCGCAGCTCATGATAGGCGTATGCGGCTGCATGATGCAGCAAAAGGACGCCGGCAGGAAGCTCTTCAAGCGCTTTCCATTTGTGGATATAGTCTTTGGCACTAATGAATTGCATCGGTTCCCGTTGCTATTTGAGGAAGCATATCACGGAGAGCGCACGTTGCAGGTTCGCGACATGGACGGCGAGATAGCGGAGGGGCTGCCGGTTTGCAGGAACAGCACATTTTCCACCTTCACAAATATAACCTACGGCTGCAACAACTTTTGCTCTTACTGCATAGTGCCGTATGTAAGAGGACGTGAGCGCTCCAGAAACTCTGCGGATATAGTGAACGAGGTAAAGGGCCTTGCTTTGGCCGGATTTAAGGAAGTGACGCTCCTTGGCCAGAATGTCAATTCCTACAAGGGGGATGGCGAGACTACTGACTTTCCGGCGCTTTTGCGCATGGTACACGATCAGGTTCCCGAGCTTAAGAGGATACGCTTCATGACCTCCCACCCAAAGGACCTTTCGTCAGGGCTTATAGACGCTATGGCGGAATTGCCAAGGGTGTGCAAGCACATACATCTTCCGGTCCAGTCCGGCAGCAGCAGGATACTCAAGCTCATGAACCGCTGCTATACGAGGGAAAAATATATAGAAGAAGTACAGCAGCTCAGGAAAAAGGTGCCGGAGATAGAACTGACCACGGATATAATAGTTGGCTTCCCGGGCGAAACGGAAGCGGACTTTAAAGAAACGTTGAGCCTCGTGGAGCAGGTTGGCTACTCTGCGGCGTATACTTTCATGTATTCTCCCCGTAAAGGCACCGCAGCTGCCACAATGCCCGATCAGATACCCGACGAGGTAAAGCATGACAGGCTGGAAAGACTAAACGAAGTCCAGAGCAAGGTGCTCCGCAATGGCAACATGAAATATATAGGCACTTACGGCGAGGTACTGGTCGAGGGATGCGACCACAGATCAGAGCCCATGGCCTACGGCAAATTGAGCAACTTCAAGATGGTGTACTTTCCTGGGGATGACAGTCTTGTGGGCAGCATGAGAAACGTAAAAATAACCGGCAGCCAGAACAACTCCCTCATAGGCGAACTTGTTTAAGGCAGAAAGGCATATTCAATGATAATCGAAAAAGCAACAGAACTGGGCATGGCTCTTTCAAACTCCGATGAGTTCCGCAGGCTCCAGGCAGCAAAGGCCGCCATGGACGCCGATAAGCACGTAAACGAGCTTATGGAGCAATACACCCAAAAGCAGGACAAGATGGTTTCCATGCTGGAAAACGCGGATTCAGAGGGCATCGAGGTATCCGCCATCGCCAAGGAGATAGACGATATACAGACGGAGCTTGTGGAAAACCCCGTATTTGAAGAGATGATGGAGGCGCAGCACTGTTTCGCCAACCTTATGAACGAAGTCAACAGGACTATCGGCGCCTATATAGGTATGAACACCGAGGAAAACAGCAGTTCCGGCTGCTCTGGAAACTGCTCCGGCTGTTCCGGCTGCGTACACTGATACCCAAATTTTAGCGAGAATTTCTCAGGAGCAAAGCATATATGCCCGCAGAGCTTACCCCAATGATGCGCCAGTATATGGAGGTAAAGGAGAAATACAAGGACTGTATACTCTTTTACCGTCTTGGCGACTTTTACGAAATGTTTTTTGAGGACGCTCTTCTGGCCTCCCGTGAGCTTGAAATAGTTCTCACCGGGCGCGACTGCGGCCTTGAGGAACGCGCACCCATGTGCGGCGTGCCCTACCATGCGGTAGAGATATATGCCAGCAAGCTTATTGAAAAGGGTTATAAAGTAGCTATCTGCGAGCAGATGACTGATCCCAAGGAATCCAAGGGCCTTGTGGAAAGGGAGGTCATAAGAGTGATGACTCCCGGAACGGTCATAGAGGAAAGCATGCTGTTCGAGCGGAAGAACAATTATATCGTATCCGTCTTCCTGCGCGACAGCGATCTCGGCCTCGCTTACTGCGACGTTTCCACAGGCGCATTTTACGTATACGAATACAGCGGGGAAAAGTATACAGCCGAGCTTATGGACGAGCTGTGCCGCATACAGCCTACTGAAATAGTGGCAAACGACGCATTATTCCTCAACGAGCTGCTCACACGCAAGCTTCAGTCGGAGTACTACACCCAGTGCTACGGCAACTGGGCATACGAGTATACAGGCGCAAAGCAGCGGCTTCTTAACCACTTTGGGGTATCTACCCTGTCCGGCTTCGGCTGTGACGATATGCCCTGTGCCATATCCGCCGCGGGGGCGCTGATCGCATACCTTGAGGATACACAGAAGAACTCCTTGTGCCATATTAAGCGCATACGGGTGATGCAGCGCACAAAGTACATGCACATAGATGCAAACTCCCGGCGCAATCTTGAGCTTACACAGCCGCTGAGGGCTGACGGCAGCAAGAAGAACACGCTTCTGTATCTATTGGACAAGACCGGCACCGCCATGGGCGGAAGGCTGCTTCGCACATGGATAGACCAGCCTTTGCAGGATCCCGGCGATATAGACGCAAGGCTCAACGCCGTAGACGAGCTTTTGTCAAAGCCTATACAGCGGCAGGAACTCATGACGGCTCTCGACGCCATATACGACATAGAGCGTCTTTGCAGCCGCATAGCCTATTCCACGGTACACGCACGGGACTGCGATTGCCTCCGGCATTCATTGGAAAAGCTGCCCGGAGTCATAACTACGCTCCAAGGGCTCAAGGCCAACGAATTCCAGCGCATACACGGAGCTCTGGACCCGATGGACGATATATGCGCCCTGCTCACCTCCGCCATAATAGACAATCCGCCCCTGAGCGTAAAAGACGGCGGCATAATCCGCGACGGCTACAACGAGGAGCTGGACAAATACCGTGACGCCGCGAAAAACGGCAAAACGTGGCTTGCCCGCATGGAGGCGGAGGAGAGGGAGAAGACAGGCATAAAGAACCTTCGCATAAGCTACAACAAGGTCTTCGGCTATTATATCGAGGTCACGAAGGCGTATCAGCACCTCGTGCCTTACAACTATCAGCGCAAACAGACACTCGCAAATTGCGAAAGGTACATAACCGACGAGCTTAAGGAGCTGGAAAACACAATTCTCGGCGCTGAGGAGAACTGTGTTACTCTCGAATATAAGCTTTTCTCCGAGCTGCGCTCAATGCTCCTCGGCTGCATAGAGCGGCTTCAGAACGATGCTGCGCTCATCGCGTCGCTGGACGTATATTGCTCCATGGCCCAGGTGGCCTTCGAAAACAACTATTGCAGGCCAAAGATACTTACAAGCGGCAAGATAGAAATAACGGACGGCCGTCACCCTGTTGTGGAAAAAAACGTGAAGGAGGGCTTTGTGCCCAACAACACCATGATGAACGCAAGGGACGACAGGCTGATAATACTTACCGGCCCCAATATGGCTGGTAAGAGCACATACATGCGGCAGGTGGCGCTCATCGTACTCATGGCCCACATAGGCAGCTTTGTTCCCGCCTCCGCCGCGAGCATAACCATTACGGACAAAATATTTACCCGTGTTGGCGCGTCCGACAGTCTCGCCTCCGGCCAGAGCACCTTCATGGTAGAGATGAGCGAGATGAGCAACATACTCAATAACGCCACCCCAAACAGCCTGCTCATAATCGACGAGATAGGCCGCGGCACCAGCACCTTCGACGGCCTCAGCATAGCATGGGCGGTGCTTGAGTACATCGCCGACAAGGAACGGTGCGGCGCGAAGACGCTGTTCGCGACCCACTACCACGAGCTTACGGAGCTTGAGGGCAAGCTGCAGGGCATAAAGAACTACAGGATATCCGTAAAGGAAGTCGGAGACGACATAATCTTCCTGCGCAAGATAGTCCGCGGCGGCGCAGACAAGAGCTTCGGCATACAGGTGGCGAGGCTTGCGGGACTGCCTCAGGAAGTGATAAAGAGAGCCAAGGATATACTGCACGAGCTGGAAGCCTCTGATATAAATATCGATCACGACAGCATTCTGGACAAGGCCAACGCCGGCGCACCCCAACAGATAACGCTGTTCGGCCCCGCGTCGCCCGATGACATAATGCAGGAGTTGAGAAACGTGGACGTAAACAGCATCACGCCCATGGAGGCGCTGAACATGATATACGACCTGCACCTTCGCGCGAAGCTTAGGTAGCATAAGGAGAAGCATTGCAAATAATGCAGACAGCAAAGAGAATACAGGTGCTCTCGAAGCACACCGCAAACCAGATAGCAGCAGGCGAGGTAGTGGAAAGGCCGGCTTCCATAGTTAAGGAGCTGGTGGAAAACTCCATAGACGCAGGCAGTACCGCCATTACCATCGAGATCAACGGCGGTGGAATAGATTATATAAAAATAACCGACAATGGCTCCGGCATTCTGGCTGAAGACGTGCCTACGGCATTCCTGCGCCACGCTACCAGCAAAATATCCTCAGCTGACGATCTGGGCCATATATCCACGCTGGGCTTTCGCGGCGAAGCGCTTTCTTCCATAGCCGCAGTATCCCGGCTTACTATGCGCACACGCACTAAAAACGCAGAATCCGGCACCAAAATTCATATCGAGGGCGGAGATATAAAGGAATGCGCCGAGTGCGGCTGTGCCGAAGGTACTGCCATCGAAGTCCGCAATGTATTTTATAATGTTCCCGCGCGGCTTAAGTTCCTGAAATCCCAGCGTGCGGAAGGCGCAGCCATATCCGATTACGCCGCCCGCGCCATTATGGGCAATCCAGGCGTATCAATAAAGCTATTGAACAACGGCAAGGTAATATACCACAGCCCCGGTGACGGGCAGCTGCGTTCTGCAATATTCTGCATATACGGCGGAGAGGTTCTGCCGCATATTAAAGAAGTAGACTACGACGATGGCAGGTTCAGGATAACCGGATATGTAGGCACCGAGAGCATATCCCGCCCAAACCGGCAGCAGCAGTCGCTGTATATAAACTCCCGCTATGTGCGTTCTCAGCAGATCTCCTACGGCGTACAGCGGGCCTTCGATACCCGTATCATGGTGGGCAAGTTTCCGTTTTACGTGCTGGACATAGGCGTGAATTACGAGGACGTGGACGTAAACGTACACCCAAACAAGATGGAGGTGCGCTTCAAAGACGAACAGGGGGCTGTAAGGGCGGCTACCATAGCTACGCGCATGGCCCTTGGGGATCCCGTGGCTCCCACTATACGCCGGGAAGACATTATTACGAAAAAAACGGCATTCGGCTCTATAAATGCCCTGAATGCGGCTGTTCGGCAGGAAATCGTACAACCGACCGATAGCAAAAAGCCTGATAAACAGCTTTCATACAGCGAGCTTTTCAAACCGGCGGACAAATCGCCGCTAAAACTAAAGGAGCCCGGCGCAGTGCCAACTGCAAGCATATGCTCCGGTATGGGGTTCAAATACGATTCGGCATCCGCCACGGAGCTGCTTCGTCAGCGCTATGGAGAATCGGTCGTGGGGCCGAAGAATACGAGGGCTGAAACAAAGCCTGAGGTACAGCCTGTTTCAGCTGCCGAAGATATCGCAAAGAAGGAGCGCATGCTCCCCGAAACAACTCAGTCTGATGTGCCCGTGCCGTCAGCAGAGCCTGAAACTCTATTAAAAGAAAAGCCTCAGCAGGCTGAATTCGGCCAGTCGCATTACGACATCATAGGCCAGCTTTTCAGCTGCTATTGGATAGTTCAGCAGGGCGAGAGCGTATTCTTTATCGATCAGCACGCAGCCCACGAGCGCAGGCTTTATGAGCGCATAATGAATAAGCCCTTAGAGCCGGATTCACAGATGCTGCTCATGCCGGTAATAGAGAAGCTCATGCCCGAGGAATACCAGACGCTGATGGATAATCTGCCTCTGTTTGAGGAGCTGGGTTTTGAAATAGAGGAATTTGGTGCGCTGACGGTAAGCGTACGCGCCGTGCCCGCCATACTTAATGCGCCCGAGACGGCAAACTTCCTCCACGAAGCGATCGGCAGGCTTGAGGCAAAAAACAGGCTCAGCACAAAAGACTTGAAGCGCAGCGCACTTATACAGTATTCCTGCAAGCATGCCATAAAGGCGGGAGCGCTGCTTTCCAAGGAGGAGATAGAGGCGCTTTTGAAGGAATTCGAAGGCGACGGGGTTCCCATGACCTGCCCCCATGGCCGCCCTATAATGGTGCGCATGACAAAGGCCGAGTTTGAAAAGCTATTCAAGCGGGTACAGTGATATGAAAGAGCTTAAGCTTATACTCATCGTAGGCCCGACGGCAAGCGGCAAGACCGCCGCTTCGATATATGCGGCAACCAAGCTCAACGGCGAGATAGTTTCGGCAGACTCCATACAGGTATATAAGGGCATGGACATAGGCTCAGCCAAGCCTACCATGCAAGAACGACAGGGAATACCCCATCACCTGATGGACGCCATAGACATAAACTCCCCCAAGTTCAGTGTAGCGGAATTCCGCAAGATGGCAGGGGAGGCAATAGAGGACATAGCAGGTAGAGGAAAACAGCCTATCGTAGTCGGCGGAACGGGACTTTACATTAATTCCCTGGTATTCCCGCTGAACTTTACAGAGGTACAGTCAGATGAAAAACTTAGGTCCGAGCTATCAGAAATAGAAGAAAGGCAGGGAAGGGGTACGCTCCACGCCATGCTGCAGGAAGAAGACCCGGAATCGGCTGCCCGGCTGCACCCAAATGATACAAAGCGCATAATACGCGCACTTGAGGTGCTGAGACTGACTGGAAAGCCAATAGATGCCCATGGCGGAGACTTTTCAAACAAGGCAGGTGCGGAGATACCGTATAATCCAGTTATGATAGGCCTGACGATGCCGAGGGCAATGCTGTACGACCGCATAAACAGGCGGGTGGATATTATGCTGGAGCAGGGCCTTGTGGAAGAGGCGCGGGCGATATACGACAGGAATTACGACCGAAGCCTACCCGCACTTCAGGGCCTTGGGTATAAGCAGCTTTTTAGGGTATTCGATGGTGAATACACACTATCTGAAGGTATAGAAGCCATAAAGCAGGAGACACGCCGCTTTGCCAAGCGCCAGCTTACCTGGTTCAGGCGCGACAGGCGAATAACATGGCTGGACGTAAGCACCTTTGAAAGCGCAGAGGCTCTGGGCGAGGAGGTTTGCCGCATATGTACACGGGGGATGTGATAGATGAATAAGCCAATGAATTTGCAGGACGCATTTTTGAACAGCGCGCGCAAGGCAAAGGTGCCCGTGACTATCCACGTCACAAACGGATACCAGATAAAGAACGCCATAATAACAGGTTACGACAGCTTTGTCGTGACGGCAGAAGTCGGAAATGAGCAGATGATGATATACAAGCACGCCATATCAACCGTTACTCCCAACACCAGAATAACAATAAACAATCAGGAGCAAAGGGAAGAATAAATGAATCCGGAACTTAAACTGCTCGGAATATCGCAGAAAACCTATGATTTTGTAAAATCCTGCGAAAATTCTCTCGGAAATATCTATGAAGGCATAGAGGCGAATGAGGCATACACACAGGCGAGGGTGCTCAAGGCATTTCAGGACAACTGTATAGCGCTGAGGCACTTTGCGCCCACCAGCGGCTACGGCTATGACGACATAGGCCGCGAGGCGCTTGGCGCGGTATTTGCCTGTGCTCTGGAGGCGGAGGACGCGCTGGTTCGCCCACAGATATCCTCTGGTACACAGGCGATATTCACGGCGCTGTCAGGCCTGCTGGAGCCCGGGGACGTAATGCTTTCCCTTACGGGCAAGCCATACGACACGCTGGAGAAGGCCATAGGCATAAGCGGCGATGAATACTGTTCATTAAAGCGCATGGGCGTCATATACCGTCAGGTGGATCTGACCGCCGACGGACATATAGATATTGATGCCGCGAAAGCAGCCATTACCGGCAGCGAAAAGGTGATATACTTCCAGCGTTCCCGCGGCTACTCCTGGCGCAACGCGCTGACGCCGGAAGAGATGGCGCCGGTGTTCGATATGGCGAAAAAGCTTGCCCCAAATGCGTTTGTCGTAGTGGACAACTGCTACGGTGAGTTTACTCGACCCCATGAGCCGGCCTATTACGGCGCTGATGTAATGATAGGCTCTCTTATAAAGAACATCGGCAGCGGCATAGCACCTACCGGCGGCTATATAGCAGGTTCAAAGAAGGCCTTGAAACGCATCGAGATGCGGTTGACAGTGCCCGGAATGGGCAGGGAAGTGGGCTCCTATTACGGCAGCTACGCACCGTTCTTCCAGGGTATATTCCTGTCGCCCCACGTGACGGCACAGGCGCTGAAAAACGCCGTGCTATTCGCCAAGGTGTTCGAGAGCGTAGGCATGATAAGCATGCCAAAGAGCGATGCAGTGCGTTCCGATATAGTCCAGTCTCTGCGCTTTAACACCGCAGATGCGCTGATTTCCTTCTGCCGCAGCATACAAAAAGCGGCTCCAGTGGACAGCTTTGTCCAGCCGGAACCGTGGGATATGCCCGGCTATACCAGCCAGGTAATAATGGCGGCAGGCGCCTTCGTGCAGGGATCATCTATCGAGCTCAGCGCTGACGCGCCAATAGTGGAGCCTTATACGGCCTATGTGCAGGGCGGTCTGACCCACGCCCACGGACGTATAGGCGTTATGCTGGCATTGGACGATCTTATCAAAAACGGCGAGGTACGCATATAATAAACCTTAGTAGCGCCTGAGAAGAGCAACTACCCTGCCTAATACCTCAACATTATCATAATCCGCATATATGGGCTCCATGCCTGAGTTTTCCGGCTGGAGCCTTATCTTTGGATTCTCATAGAATATGCGCTTTACCGTGGCGGTATCGCCACATACACGTGCAACTACTATATCTCCGTTTTCCGCGCCAAGGCCGCTGTTTACAACTATCATGTCGCCGCTGTTTATGCCGGCCTCTATCATGCTCTCGCCCTTTACTTCAAGTATGAAAGCTTCGCCCTTCTTCGCCCCATGAAGCAGAGAGGTGGGGAGAGGCAGACTTTCGGTCACGTCATCAAAGGCAAGTATGGGTGTGCCTGCGGCAACCGTGCCCACGCATGGTACGTCCATGACGTGGCGCTGTTTATTCTCGGGCATGGCCAAGGCGATAGTCCTCTGGGTTGATGGGCTGGAAATGAGATATCCCTTATCTATAAGCGTCTTGACGTGTGAATGGACGGTAGAGGTTGAGCTCAGACCCACCGCCGCGCCTATTTCGCGTATTGTAGGAGGATAGGACTTTTTTTCGATATAGCTCTTTACAAAGTCATATACTGCCTGCTGCTGGCGGGTAAGTTCCTTCATTTTATAATATTCCTCCATTAAACCGTATGAACGTGGTATAATATCGATATAAGGCAATGCTTTTTGGCATTACACAATATTTTTCTAAATTATAGCATGGCGCACAAATGTTTGCAACAAACAAACGTTCTGTGCAGCATTCAGCGTAGAATAAAGCGGAGGTTTTATGCAGGACGAAAAAGAACGGGGTACAGAACTTGACTACTGCGACCTGGATCCCACCAAGATATGCGACAACTGCTGCAAGTGCATAGATAGCGGCAAGGACTATGAGGATTTTCAGATTGAGCTCACGGACAGCATATCGACCCTTGACGAGATAATGGAACTGCCCTTTGACGACGATCTGTTTGACGACGATGATGAATATTCCTTTGACCCGCACAACGTTGCTCCACTGGATATAGACCCTAAGCTCATGGCAGAATGGGAACAGAAGCTCCGCGCCGCTGAAATAGAGGACGCACAGCAAAAGATACAGGGCCTCAAGGGCGTAAGAAAGAAGCGTTAATCGTCCCTGAGCTTTACCACCTTTGCTGCGAGGCGGCGGTTATCCTGAGATACCGCAGCGTAGTGCTTTCTGGTGGTGTTCACATCCTTATGGCCTAATACGTCGGCCACAAGATATATATCCCCGGTTTCGCGGTAAAGGTTTGTGCCGTAGGTGCTCCTGAGCTTGTGAGGGGATATTTTCTTTTGTGGCGTTACTATGACGGCGTACTTGTGCACCAGATTTTCCACGGCGCGAACGGTTATTCGCTTCTTTTGCAGCGAGAGAAACAGCGCGTCCTCATGGCCTGGGCAGGCGTCAACCTGCTCACGCTCCAGCATGTAGTTGAGCAGGGCAGAGCGAGCCTCGTCGCCGAACACCAATATGTCCTGATTGCCGCCCTTGCGTGTAACGGAAAACTCGTTGGCCGAGAAATTGATATCTTCCATATTGATGCCGACCAGCTCGCTGATTCGTATGCCTGTACCTAAAAACAGCGTAAGTATGGCCAGATCTCGGGCCTGCGTGCGCTTATGGTACTGCTTTTCCTTTTCAGTCAGCCCTTCGCCCGACTGTACTGCGTCCAGCAGCCGCGCAACCTCGTCAGGTTCAAGGCGTATTATGGACTTATCATGTATGGAAGGCTGGTCGACGAGGGAAGGGGGATTGTTCTTTATCCGTTCCTTCCGATAAAAATACTTATAGAAGGCACGAAGGGTGGAAAGCTTTCGCGCCTTGGCACGCTCACCATTTATCTGCTCGTGGTCGCCGTCATCAGTATAATATGAAACATAGCTCAAGAAATCCTCAACAGTAGAAGTCGTGACACGGTCAAGGTCGGCAAGGGTGAGCTCGGTAATGGCCTTATCTGAAAACTCCGGCTGCAGCACCAGATATTTGAAGAATGTCCGCATATCCACCGCATAGGCGTATCTTGTACGCACCAGTGTATCGTTTTCTATGCCGCGGAAAAAATCTCCCGCAAAGCCCGGCAGTTCCTTTAAAACAGCTCTGATTTTCGTAGTATATGCTATATATTGGCTCCCGGCATAATTTTCGCCCATAGGGAAGTCCCTCCAAGATCTCTTTTTATACATCTATACTATACACCAAACTATTCGTTAAACACAAGTTTAACGAATAGTTAGTAGTAAAAAAGATATTATTTAAGGTATAACTGCACTGGAATCCGCATTACCTCATAAAAACTTATTTTACAATAAAGACTTTCTCATTCTCTGTTCCGGGATTTTTCTGAACCGCTGTAAAAAATATGGTTTTATGAACTAATTGATCAGGATACCGTGAATCATAACTTGTCGCATACCGGAACCTTGGCACCTGGCTGAACTGCTTAACCGCAATATAATCGGATAGCGCAAAAGCTCCAAATAACAGGCAAACGCATCCGAGGACCGTCAGTATGCGCAAGCCTCGTTTAGCCACCACCGGCCTGATAATGAGATATATGCCGGCAACCAGAAAAATACTTCCCAAAACCGAGTAAATGCTTCCCCAACTGCTATCACTTGGAAATATTGACAACGCCGACACAATGATGAATATGCCGAATGCCGACATCAGAATACCAATTGCTTTTTGCTTTCCTTTCTTTACGGCATTTCGACCGTACTCTGCCATGGCTACAGCAGTATCTCTCGTTTCTTTATTCATATTCTCGCTTTTCCTTTCTCCGCTAACGATTTCAGGTATGCTCACATCAAAAAAATCAGCCATCTCGACCAGCATACCGATATCAGGCATATTGCTTCCGTTTTCCCTTAGTTAAAGATATTGTTTTATCTGAGTGCCAGAATCTGCTGACACTCAGATTTTTGTATCAATCAATTTTACCGACAAAACGGTAATAAATCTCTATCTTTTGTTCACGAAAGCCGTTATTGTATTTGACTGCTTCATGGACTACGATTCTATCAATCATGTTATTCAGCAGTTCTGCGGTCAGTTCCGTAGGCTCAGAATACTGTTTGACAATCTCAATCCATTTCCTTGCATCTTCCACGGATTGTTTGCTTTCTGATAAGGCCGCTTTGAGTTTCTGGATTTTTTCATCCAGTTCAAGCTGCTCCATCTGGTATTTCTGAGACAGCATATTGAAGTTGTACTCGGTAATGCGTTCGGAAACTCTGTCCTCATACATTTTGGCAAACAGCCTATCAACCTCTGTCTTGCGCTTCTCAGCTTTTGTAAGCTCCGCTGTGTGTTTCTTCATGGCAGCGGCTCTTTCCTTGTCTCCAGCCTTCAGGATGCTCTCTAAGAGCTTTTCTTCATCCTCTCGGACAGCTTTTGTCCAATACTGAACTCGGAGCAATACATAGGTGTAAAGCGTATCGTAGCGGATATAGTGCATGGAGCATTTACCGGTGCCTTGTCCGTAATTACTGCAATGGTAATGACCATACGGCGTTTTATTCTGACGATTCTCACCATAGGCAAGAGACCAGCCACAGTCAGCGCATTTTATAAGACCGGAGAAAATCTTGGTAGTGCCATCTTTCTGCTTTCTTCTGCGGGAAGCAATCTGCTCCTGCACATGATAGAAAACGTCTTTGGAAATGATAGGTTCATGTGTATTCTCGATACGAAACCATTCTTCCTTTGGCTTGCGGATTTTCTTTTTGTTCTTGTAAGAAATGTTGGTCTGCTTGTTGTGGATGCTGTTGCCGATATAGGTTTCATCTTTCAGAATTTCCTTTACCTGACCGATTGACCAATCGTACTGTTTTTCCTCTGGGGCATCTGCGTAGATGTGAGCAAATGTTCCGTATCGGGTGTAGTTGAGCCAACCGGATGTGAGAACCTTTTCTTCAATAAGCCTATGGGCAATACTTGCAGCACCGGAACCATGATAAGCAAGTTCAAAGATTTTCTCAACGATCCATTTGGTTTCCTCATCCACCACAATAGCATTTTTGATTTCAGGATGCTTCTTGTAGCCCAAAGGTGCGTAAGTACAGATGCGTTGACCGGCAGCGTGCTTTGCACGAAGCGCAGCCTTTACTTTACGGCTGGTGTCCTTGGCAAACCATTCATTAGTCAACCTCGAATAAAGAATGACGGCTTATGCTTCGATATATCCGACAAAATTGTAGTAGATGTGAATGTCGCGTTCTTCGTGATCGTCCACGGGATAGCGTTCGCTGATCTCAATTTTCTGAATCAGGCGCACCAGCGTGGGACGGTCTAATTCCTCAAGCTGGGCGTAATCCTGCATCATGTCCAGCCATGCGTCCACAGAGGATTCTGTTTCGAGGCGGGCGGCAAGCTGTTCTGTCAGTTCCTTGCGGCGCTCCTGCTTTTCCCGGCGCTCGGCCTCATACTGATTGAGGAGATTAACGCACACGCTCTCCGGGATGCGCCCCAAAACCTTATCTTCATAAGCGGACTGAATCAGCTTATCCAGCTCCGGAAGCCGTTTGCCGATGGCGTTCAGCTCTGCTTGCAATGTTCTGGTGCGCTCCACGCTGGCGTTCTGTTCCCTCGCTAAAAGCTGCGTCCTCAGCGTCTCACGGCTGTTCTGCGCCCACATTGCCTTGCAACGAATGTCCGTCATGACAATCTGCGTCAGCACCTTCTGGTTGATGTAATGGGACGAACAGGCATTTTTGCCGCCCGACGCATAACGGTTGCAGACATACGCCTTGTACTCCGGCTCCTTCTCGGAAACCTTTTTGCGATAGTCCCGCATATACCGCATGGACGAGCCGCAGTCCATACACCGCAGCAGACCGCCGAACAGGGCAATCGTGCCGTTCTTGCCGCTTCGCCCTCTCGCCGGGTGGTTGTCCATCCGCTGAACAGCGTCCCACGTCTCTTGTGGGATCAGCGGCTCATGGGTGTTTTCCACCTTGATCCATTCGGATTCCGGTTTGCTGACCTGTTTGTGGTTTTTGTAGGACACCGTGCCGGTCTTGTTCTGTACCATGTGACCGATATAGACCTCGTTGCGGAGAATGGTTTTGACCGTCACATCGTTCCAGAACGGCGTTTCGCCTCGCAGATTTTCCCGTCCCTCTGCCATGTAGTAAAAGCTCCTTGGCGCGGGGACTTTTTCCGCGTTGAGCTGCAAGGCGATCTTGCGGAAACCATATCCCTGCAAGCGCAGGTCAAAGATGTGCCGCACCACGGGAGCCGTCACCGGATCGATCTCAAGAACGTGCTTGTCCGCCTCGCTTTTCCTGTAACCAAGGGGCGCGTAGCAGCCGACATATTTGCCGCTCTTGAAGGTGGACAGCTTCACCGCCTTGATCTTACTGCTGGTGTCCCGCGCATAGAGATCATTCATCACATTTTTCAGAATGACCAGCATCTCGTTGTTCTTGCGGAGGGTGTCAACGCCATCATTCAGAGCGATGAAACGGCAGCCGAGGGACGGGAACACAAAATCTGTGTACTTGCCCGCTTCGATGTAATCTCGACCGAGGCGGCTGAGATCCTTGCAGAGGACAAGATTGATCTTGTGATCCGTAGCGTCCTGCACCAGCCGGTTCAGTCCCGGACGGTCGAAGGTCGTACCCGAAACGCCGTCATCACAGTAATAATCGTACAGCGTCCAACCCTGTTCCCGCACATAGCGGGAGAGCATTTCCTTTTGATTTTCTATGGACACGGATTCCCCGGCACGCTCATCGTCCCGGCTCAGCCGTGCGTAAATACCAACGATATAATTTTCCTGCATTTTCTTATTTAACCTCCCGAAATGCAGTGCGTGATACAATCAGAAATCTGCAATGATTATACCACAGCACGGCTATGGATTCCACTGGGCAATGTGCCGGGATTCAGTTCTCCCGATTGACTTTTTCGAGAGAGAGGGCATCCAGCATGTCCCCCATCTGCTGCTCTGCGACAAAGAAGCTGCGTACACGATACACAGTCCCATCCTCCATCACCAGCTCCAACTGATCGGGCAGACGCAATTTTTTCTTTGCTTCGGGACGGTTCTCTTTGCAGAAATTGTCTGTTTTCATCTTCGTATGTCCTCCGTAATTTCGGGATGGCTGGTAGCACAGCCGAGCAACGCTGTCAAGGAATTGGCTTCGCCTCGCTGCGCGTCCTTGACAGCAATGCTCTGCTGTGCAGATAGGTAATCAAGGCGGCGATGCCGCCATTTGCCAATGAAAATTAGCTGCATTCCAAGGCTTTTTTCAATCTCTCAATCCAATTATAACAAGAACAAACGTTCGAGTCAATGCGATTGTTGGAGGAAGAGCAAGCACAGCAAGTGTAGATACACTTGCGAAAAACGGCGTGGGTTGACCGGGATTTACTTGCAGAGTAGCAAGCAAATCCTGTGTGGCCCCACACCGGAAAAACAGAGCGCTCCGGCTGACCACCGAAACGCCCTGTTTTCATTTTTGGGAAAGTCCCAAGCCCTTGGAAAAGCGGAAACAAGATATTGACATTTGTCAATGCATAGTGATAGTATTTTATAAGAGGTATCACATACACATCGTAATATCGTTTCATAGTTCCGTAGACTGATGGATTGAAGAAAGGATGAAAAGGTTATGAGTGAAAGGTTCCCAGACATTGATTGGTATTGCGACCGTTGCAATGCACACCTTAATGAGCAGCCGGGCTTTGACGATCACCACTACGTATGGAAATGTACTGAATGTGGTCATAAGAATAGTATCTCTTCTGATTCCATCTATGAGTCGGAAGAAGATTTTCGCAATTTCAACAATTAACAAGGAGGGCACGTAATGAAGCACCTTTTCAGAGCAACAAAAATCGGCTGGGAAAAGGAAAAAGAAGGTGTATGGTTTGATTCTGATGCCTATTCCAAAGAAGAAGCAGAAGCGGAGTTCAAGCCATATCAAGGAACTACGCAGCGAGGTTATCCCTATACTGGTTACGAACGTGATGGGCAAAAGTATCATGATGTAACCTATTTAGGCGAGTTTGAAGATGATGAACTTCCACATTCAGACACTGAGCTTTTAGACGCTATTCTAAAGCAGAAAAAGTAAAATATAGCTTTGTACAAGCATTGTACTTGGCATGGGGGAAGAAATAATTCACCTATCTTTTGCGTGGCTCATAGACAATAAAATCGTTGATTTCCGCCCCTAATTTATACGCAATTCACCCATTTACTTTTGCATTCACATTGGACGGATGCAGACGGCCTACTCCGATTTGCGTCCACGATTTAATCGAGCAAATAAGAAGCCCATATACAGATATCTGCCTTAGCAGCGTCTGTATATGGGCTTTGTTGTAGATTTCTGATTGCACTCGCACCGCCGTTTTTCTTGTCATGCTTTATGCAAGATTGTCATTCATAATATTTTTGAATGGGGTGAAATCGTCCTCGCCTTCATCGCTGTCCACGCCATCGGAAACAGCCACCAGCCGTATATCGTGAAGCGGGAAAAATTCTTCCGTCAGTTTGCCGACCTCAATGTAGTTGCGCCCCAGCCGTGAAAGGTCTTTGACGAACACTGCCGAGATGTACCCGGCTTCGATAGCGGTCAGCATTTTCTGAAAACCGGGACGCTTCATGGTCGTACCCGTGATGCCATCGTCTACAAAGAAAACCGTGTCGGTGTACCCCTTGTCCTTGGCGGCCTTTTGGAGTATCTTCCTCTGATTTTGGATGCTGTTGGACTCGCTGTCCATATTATCGTCACGGCTCAGTCGGCAGTAGAGAGCGGCTGTGCCGAGTTCGTGTTTTTTGCTTGACTGTTTCATATAAACCTCCTCTCTGGCAGTCAAGCAAGAGGTCATTCATCCTGACTATATTATACCTCGCCTGACCGCCCATGTTAAGGATGTCGATGGGGTTATACCGGCTCCAAGTCAGCCAGCATCAGCTTCAAAAGGATGTCACGCATCAGTTCTCCCGTTTCCTTGTAAACAGGCGTGACGATGAAGCGGATTTTTCCGATATGGTACACATATTCTTCCGCAGCGGGCTTTTCAGTCATGG